>Ga0268299_1000361_pt1 | contig 152234 bp, 150 predicted proteins | sample NOBtaG_FD_193484 | JGI IMG/M metagenome (GOLD analysis project Ga0268299, IMG submission 193484) | Activated sludge microbial communities from bioreactor in Nijmegen, Gelderland, Netherland - NOB reactor | ecosystem: Engineered > Bioreactor > Aerobic > Activated sludge | place: Netherlands...
CCTGACGGAGGCCGGTCACACGACCACGCTTTTTATTCACTCCCGCGGAAGGGCGCGGGATTATCAAGGAGGGAGGCCGACATATGAGGTCTTCAGTGCAGTCAAAACGCAGGCGCATCAGTCGCAAGGCGATGCTGAGCCTGCAGGCGGCGCTGCTCTCGGGCAGTTTGCTTGCCGCGCCGTGGGTGTTCGCGGCTGGGCCGGGCGATCAGTCGCATGACCGTCATGCGACGCCGGTCGCCATGCCTGGTTGGACCCAGACCCTCAAGGGTCAAACCGTGGTGGAGAACGCCATGGAGGGCCGTGCCGGGAATGCAGAAAAGATGGAGATGCAGCACCACCGCCTGATGGAGAAGTTGGAGCAGCAGGCGGGCAACGATGCCAAGGCGCAGCAGACCTCCGGTGCATTCAACGAGATGTCGATGATGCACCAGTACATGGGGCAGGACGGCAGCAGCTTCCTGCTCGCGACCGATTCGTCGAAGGGCGAACCGGTCATGACGTCCGGCGGGAAATGTCCGGCGAATGCACCGGTGAAGAAGTATGACGTGTCGATGATCAACATCGAAATCAGCTTGAACCGGTGGCTTGATTACTATCCCGGATATATGTACGTCCATACCGGAGAGATCGACAAGGTTCGCGCTGAAGAGGCCAAGAATAAAGAAGCGCGTGAGAAGGAAGGCTTTGATCCTGGAGCGGTGACAACCGGAAACCAGGGCGACGCCATTCAGCCCCTGGTCCTTCGTGCCAACCAGGGCGACTGCGTGAAAATGACGCTGCGCAATCAAATGGAAGGTGAGGATGGCAGCTTGGTCATCCAGGCGTCCAGCATGATCGTCAGCGCGACCGGAAAGCCTGCCACGACGACCAACCCGGATACGGTGGTGTCGCCGGGCAAGTCCCAAGAGTTCGAATGGTACATCCATCCGAACATGCAGGAAGGTGTGCGTCAGTTCCATTCGTGGAGCCATGATCGTGAGTTGACGGTGTTGGGGCTGTTCGGAGCTTTCATCGTCGAACCGAAGGGCTCCAAGTATCTCGATCCGCTCGGCACGGGCGCCGCGCCCGATGCGAACAGTGGATGGCAGGTCATGATCGATAACGGTACGGGACCGGACTTCCGCGAGTTCGTGCTGTTCTATCACGAGATCGGCGACGAAGCGTTCCGTCCGCTGAACAAGAAGGGTGACTTCTTGCCGCAGCGCGATCCGCTGACCGATGCCTATCGTCCGGGTGGCCGCGCGATCAACTATCGCAGCGAGCCGTTCGGTATCGACCAGATGCATTTGCAGCACGAGTATTTCGGGTTTGAAGATGAATCGCTGGCCTACAGCGCGTATACCTTCGGCGACCCACCCACCACGGTGGCCCGCGGTTACCTCGGTGACCCGGTCAAGTGGCGTCTCGTGCATGGTGGATCCGAAGTGTTCCACTCCCACCATCCGCACAGCGGAACCATCCGCTGGCAGCGGAGCCCCGGCACAGAGCTGAACACCCTCTGGGCGGCGGGTCAGGATGGACCGGTGAAGTATCCGGTGGTCCGGACGAAGTCTGATCGGGTGGATGTGGAAGTCGTGGGTCCGTCCGAGTCGCTCGACCTGGAACCGGAATGCGGCGGCGGTGGCTGCCAGCATTTGGCCGGCGAATTCCTCTATCACTGCCACGTCGCGCACCACTATGTGGCGGGCATGTGGGGGTACGGCCGGTTCTACAATACCTTGCAGGTCGGCAATGCCCATACCGACACGATGCCGGATATGCGTGAGTTGCCGGATCGGCTGGGCCGCATGAAGCAGGGTGTGTCGTCCGATAAATTGATCGGGACGACCGTCGATTGGTTCGGGAAGACCTTCAAGATCGTCGACAAGAGCCAGAAGACGAACTGGAAGTCCGATCCTGTGATCGTGAACATCAAGGATTGGGTGGAAATGTTCGTTCCGGCCCAGGGTCAGCCAGGCCACACCGGGGATGAGAAGGGCCAGATCATGGCCTACGATGCGACGGTGTGGGATTGGAAGTGGGACGGCAACATCGCCCGCGGCGAGCGGGAGAGTACGGCAAAATATCCGAAGTATCCCGCCGCAGCCAAGTGGGACGACAGCACCAGACCGGCAATCCTGTTCGATCCAACGACGGGAAAAATGGCCTGGCCGTTGTTCAAGCCGCACTTCGGCAAGCGCGTTCCGTTCTCAGCGAACCACAGCGGTGCGCCATGGTTGGAGCCGATTCACCAGGATGAAAACGGTGAGCGGACCTCCGAGCCGGCGAAGCCGGGCGAACAGGGTCGTTGGAGCCTCTGCCCTGACAACGCCAATCGGAAGCATTACAACATTCACTTTGTCCGCATGCCGATCACCCTCGCCAAGAAGCAGGGGAAAGAGCCGGCCATGGTGGATAAAGACGGTCTGATCTACCTTCTTCACGAAGAAGAGCGGTTGACCAGAGCCAATGACGATCTGAAGCTTCCCGCCGTCATCCGCGCCAACGTGTATGACTGCGTGGACCTGTTGTTGACCAGCGAGTGGGACGACGACGATTACACGAACTTCCAGTCGTCCAAGATCAACATCCATCCTCACTTCTTCCAGTTCGACACCGGGAATTCGGACGGTGTGATCTCAGGAATGGAGTATGAGATGTCGGTCCGGCCGTTCACCATGTGGGGCAAGAAGACCAAACATGGTCTGCCGGCACCGATGGTTGCGAAGCTCACCGGCGAAGCCAAAGCCGGGGCCACCTCCATTAAGTTCCAGATGGCGCCTGGCGCCACGCCGTTCCACGTCAACACCGAGTTGATGGTCGGGATGGACTGTTTGGAGAAGGGCAACGATCCGGCGGCGTCACTGCCGCGGGATAAGAGCTGTCAGGAAGTCGCACGTGTCAAAGAAATCAAGGGCGATGTCATCACGTTCTTCAAGCCGCTGAAGCACAACCACCCGGCGGGCGATCTCGTGTCGCCGGAGTTCGTGCGCTATCGGTGGTGGGTGGACGTGGACATGGGAACGGTGTTCTGGCATGACCACGCATTCGGCGCGACGACCTGGCCCCATGGCGGGTTCGGCGTGACGATCGTGGAGCCGTACGGATCCACCTACCATGATCCGAAGAACGGCAAGCTGGTCTACAGCGGGCCGATTGCGGACATTCACAGCAATGAGCCGATCGGAGCCGGTGTCAGCGGCAGCTTCCGTGAGTTGATGGTCTCCATCCACGACACGGTGCCGCACACGGTCAACGTCATCGAAGCCGGCAATCCTCCGGGACAGCCGATCGAAGTGGCGTTGGAAGCGGGCAAGACGGTGTCGTTCCAGATGCCTGATAAGATCTTGAACGCGCCGAACAAGTACATCAACGGCGGAACGCATACGACCGGCAGCGGCTTCAACTTCCGCGCGGCGCCGTTTGCGCAACGCCTGTCCAACAATCCGGACACCTCCAAGCTGTTCAGCAGCGCGGTCCACGGTGATCCGGGCACTCCGCTTCTGCGGGCGTACACGGGCGATACCATGGTGTTCCGCCTGTTGCACCAACTGATGAACGAGTCGCACGTCTGGACGATCGCCGGCCATACCTTCCTCACGGAGCGGTATGCGGCGGATGCCAACCGGAAGTACTCGATTCACGTCGGGATCGCCGAGCGGTATGACCTCGTCTCCAAGGCGGGCGGATTCCAGGGGATGCCTGGCGACTACATCCACTTCAACGGCAGAACGTCACACTTCGCCGAAGGTGGATGGGGCATTCTGCGTGTGCTCGACAAGCCAGTGGCGGATCTGATGCCGTTGCCCAAGGGGACGAATCCTCTCGGGATTCCGGCGACACCCAGTTCCGTCTGTCCGTCGGATGCTCCGGTGAAGAGCTTCAACGTCGTGGCGTTGGATCGCCCGATGAAGCTCAATCCGAAGGCTCCGGATGCGATCGAGGTGGACTTCGAGCGGAAGATCGAAATGACCATGCCGGAAGGCAAGATCTTCGCGCTGGAGGAAGAAGCCGCGACCGTGGCGGGCAACGTGATGCCGAATCCGCTCACGCTGCGCGCGAATCTGGGCGATTGCATCAAGGTGAATCTGAAGAACAAGATGAAGGCGAGCCGGGCGTCGTTTTTTGCGCCGGGCCTGGCCTTCGATCCGAAAGACAGTCAGGGCTTGAATGTCGGCAACAACGCCGGCGATCAGACCGTGGCTCCGGGCGAAAGCCGCACCTATACCTACTACGCGCATCCTTTGAACAAGGAAACGACGTCGTTGGTCTGGGACGGCGGCAACATCGTTCTCAATCCGCGCAACGGATTGTACGGCGCGATCGTCATCGGACCGAAGGGATCGCAGTATCGTGATCCGGTCACCGGTGCCGATGTGTCGCAGAAGAACGTGTGGCGGGCGGACGTCATCGTCGATGCCAGCCTGCCTGAGAACGTCGGCAAGCGGAACTATCGTGACGTGGCCCTCTTCTTCCAAGATGAGGACAACATCATCGGAACCGCGTTCATGCCGTACGTGCAGAACGTGGCCGGTTTGACGTCGGTGAACTACCGCGCTGAACCGTACAAGTTCCGCGAAGAGCAAGGGTGCTCGCTGGGCAAGATCTTCCAGCCTTGTGCGGTGGATAAGCCCGAAGATCCCGTGACGCCGTTGATCGAGGCGCATGCGGGTGACGCGATCCGTATCCATGTGATCGGCGCGAACAGCGAGCAGAACGGTATGTTCAGTGTCGAGGGCCACGAGTGGCCGATCGAACCGTACATGCCGGGTGCGGATATGATCAGCGTGGTGGAATACGCCGGGTCTGAGACCCTCGACGTTTTCATCCGTGGCGGTGCGGGCGGACCGTATCGTCAGGTTGGTGACTTCGTGTGGTCGAATGCTCGGCTGCCCTACACGCAGTCCGGACAATGGGGCTACCTCCGTGTGTTGCCGACCGGCGATTCGCGGATTCAGCCTCTGAGCGCAAGCGGATCGGGTGCGCGTCAAGCTGAGATGCAACCTGATGTGCAAGCGATTCCGACGGCCATGAAGTAAGTAGGACCGTCATGGCGTAACACCGGATGGGGGAGCTGCCTGTACCACGCAGCTCCCCCATCTGTGTTTTGACTCTCAGGAGAGGAATTCCGTGATCGGTTCCCTGTATGATCGGGGATAGAGGTCGATCACCGCAGGGACTAATCACAAAGGAGGCCGTACGTGACACGTGGGACCACAATTCAGAATCAACAGCCGACGATGACGATGCGCTGGGTCGGACGGGTCATGGGAATCGCGACGATGGCTCTCGCCTCGTCCTTCTCGAGCGCGTTTGCCGCACCGTATGAAGAAGTGACGGTATCGGATGGGGGGACGCTGACCGGGGTCGTCAAGTTGGAGGGCACCGTTCCAAAACCCAAAGGGTATAACCTGACCACGTTGCCCGATCCGTTCTATTGCGGGCGTATTTCCGACGGAGAAGGTTGGCGTATCCTGCAACCGTTCAATGTCGGACCGAATGGCGAGTTTCGTGAGGTGGTGGTGTATCTCGAAGGGATCGAAAAGGGGAAGTCGTTTGCAGAAAAAGAGGTGCCGCAAATTGAGGCGAAGGACTGCCTGTTCCTTCCGTTTACGACCGTCGTGCGGGACGATCAATCGGTCACGGTCGTCAATATGGATCCGGTCATGCACGACATCCAGGCCTATGAAACGTCCAATTTGGGTGCGCGCGTCCTGTTTAACGTCCCGCTGCCGATGAACCCACAGCATCCGCGCAATTTCAAGGATCGCACCGAAGCCGGCATGTATCACAAACATATGGCCGGCCCTCCGATGAAAGAATTGGTCAAGCTCAGTAAGGGGCGCCGGATCTTTGTCATGCAATGCGGGTTCCACGCCTACATGGAGAGTTGGGGTGTGGCCATCACGAACCCGTACTTTGCCAAGACGGATGAGCAGGGCCGATTCACCATGACCGATGTGCCTCCCGGCACCTATAAGTTGGTGGTCTGGCATCCCTATATCAGAACCGCGACGGAACAGACTGTCACCATCGGTCCCAAGGCGACCCTTGAGACGACCGTTGGAGTGCCGGCGCCGACCGGGCGGCTGTATGCCAATGAGGTTCTGGACCATGCGTATACCCGGTACAACGTGACTGAGGAAGCGAAGAAGGAAATCGATCCTCTGCTTCAAAAGCAGGAGCACTGATCCGACGCCGGTCATGCAGAGCGACCATGGCCGTGTCTGCATGGCCGTCACCGGCGGCTGGCGAATGACGAGTGATGTACGATGCCCATAGATTGCACGATTGGCAGGTTCGTCTTGGCAACGGTCGTGAGCGTGATGGGTTGGTGGGCCGCTGTCGACTGGGCTCGCGCCGATCATGAATTGCCGAAGCCGCCGCCGCTCTGGTCCCCGCTCGATGATGTGGAGCGGTTGGCGTTGACTGAGGTAGCGGACGGAATGGTGCCGGTGCCGAGCGGCCCGTTTCTCATGGGAAGCGATCCGAAATTCGATCGGGCCGCGGGGCCGCAGGAACTGCCCCAGCACCAGGTGCATATCGACGCGTTCAGCATTGATCGGTACGAGGTCAGCAACGTGCACTATTTGCGGTACGTGTTGGCGACCGGCGCGGCCTGGCCCCAATACTGGCGGGCGCAGCCGTTCCCGTACAAGATGGCCAAACATCCGGTGATCGGCGTGTCGTGGCGGGAAGCCGATGCCTACTGCCGGTGGCGTGGGGCTCGTTTGCCGACTGAAGCCGAATGGGAAAAGGCGGCACGGGGCGATGATGGGCGTATGTTCCCCTGGGGCAACGAACCGGCCGGATGGATCAAGAGTAATATCGCGCACTCGGGTTCGAAGCGGGGAGCCAAGTACCCGCCGTTGGCCAATGTCGATCGCTACGAGAACGGAGTGAGCCCCTACGGCGTCCATCAATTAGCCGGGAATGTCAGTGAATGGGTCTCCGATTGGTTCGACCCGGAGTATTACCGGCGGCAGGAGAATCGCAACCCGCAGGGGCCGGAGTCTGGGCAGGATAAGGTATTTCGTGGAGGGTCGTGGAACGAAGATCCCGAAGTCGCCCGTTCCGCCGGGCGGAATTCCGGTGGCTTGGATCACTGGAGTTATCTGATCGGATTTCGTTGTGCGCAATCGGGCGACATAAGCCATCGACTGTCGGCGATCGATCCGGAATTTCTACAGAAGGCCGATCGCTGAGGGAATCGCGGGAAGAACAGAGGGAGGCCGAACATGAGGAAACAGCGAAGGGGAATGTCACGGGCTCTCAAACGCGCGGGTCAGGCGCTGGTGATCGGAGCGGCATTGGTCGCCCTGATTCCGGTTGCGCGCGCGCTGGACACCCAGGACATCGTGATCGAGTGGAGCGAGGAAGGCAAGAAGATCGCTCAGGAACGGGTGGCGAGGTGGAAGACCAAGGACGAAATGGTGCTCATTCCGGCCGGCGAATTTCTGATGGGGAGCGATAAAAAGACGGATCGGCTCGCGTATCGGAGCGAGCTTCCCCAGCGGTCGGTGTATCTGGATGCGTTTCTGATCGGGAAGTATGAAGTGACCGCACTCGAATATCTCAAATTTGTGCTGGCCACGGATCGTCTGCCGCAGCTGGACTGGCGGTACGACGGAGGGAATTTCCAGGATACGATGGCGCATCATCCCATCATGCACGTCAGCTGGTACGACGCGGATGCGTATTGCAAATGGGCGGGCAAACGGTTGCCGACCGAAGCTGAATGGGAGAAGGCGGCGCGGGGAACGGATGGCCGACTGTTTCCTTGGGGCAGTGAATATGCCGGTCCGACCAGGGCCAATTTCGGTCGAACCGGATTATCCGGCCCCGTGCGGGATCGTCCCGAGCGGTTGCTGCTCTATCCGCCGATCATTTCCGTCGACAGGTACGAGAATGCCGTGAGTCCGTACGGACTGTATCAAACGATCGGCAATGTGGCTGAGTGGGTAGCCGATTGGTATGACCAGGACTACTACAAGACTGCGCCCACTCGAAATCCGAAGGGGCCGGAGACGGGCACGCAGAAAGCCTTCCGCGGCGGTGGGTGGATGGACAGTACTACCACGATGCGGGCAGCCATGCGAAACGGTACGGATCCCAAGACAAAGATCAATTGGATGGGGTTCCGCTGCGCGCAGGATGCCAAGGATGACGCGGGCACAAAGCTTTCTCTGGTGAAGGAGTAGTCGGGAGCGGGGCCGATTCGGTTCCGGATAGATCGGGAGGCCACCGGCTCCCCTTCGCGTCGTTTGTGCGGGTATGAAGGGTGTATCTGAATTGTCGGTGAAACGTCGGTTATCCCCTGTTGCGAGTCGTCGTCGATGGCTCGGTGTTGGGTTGGCGTTAGGAATCCTCCACTTGTGAAACGGAAGCCCTGCCTCATCGAGAATTGCAGCACCTGCGGGCTTCGCGAGAAGGTCGTGCTGTGCGATATTGCCGGGAGCGATCTCGCCGAATTTGAGACCATCAAGCGCACGCTCGAGTACGCGCCTCACCAGACCGTGTTCTACGAAGGTCACTTGTGTTTGGGCCTCTACGTATTATGCGCGGGCAAGGTCAAGCTCACGCGCTCGTCGACGCGGGGCCGGCGGCAAATCGTCCGCATCATAGGCCCCGGTGAGATGATCGAGAAACACGTCTTCGGCGAGCGAGCCCTTCACGAAGTCACGTGCGAGACTTTGGAACCCTCCCAAGTGTGCGTCATCGATAAGGAACGCTACCTCGCGGTCATCCAGAAAAATCCTCAACTGGCGATCAAGCTGATCCAGCTCCTCAGCAACGAAGTGGGGGTCAACATGGATCATCTCGACCAGTTCACATTCAAGAGCGCCCGTGAGCGATTGGCCGGCTTGCTGCTGGAACTCGGTGATCGATTCGGGAAGAAACAGGATGATCATGTCCGGGTCGGACTCACCCTCAAACGGGAAGAAGTCGCCGAGATGGCCGGGATTACCGTTGAAACCGCCATCCGTCTGCTCGGGGTCTTTCGCGATGAAGGCGTGCTCACCCTCGACGGACGAACCATCACCCTGCTGAATCCCGACCGCCTCTCCCAGATCGCTCAGCGCTGAGCCAAACCCGTCGATCGTCATTCGTGAAACGTCGTTCGTGACGCCCGACTGGCGGAACGCGACGTTCACGATTCAAGGTTCGACATTCCGCACCGCGTACGCCCTTCTCTATTTCCTTCTTCTCGTACGCGCCACTCATCTCGACACCCCCGAATTTCTGCAGGCATAGGTCCAAAGACCTATCAAAAACCTTGAGATCCATCATACGCCGGACCGGCCGATTCTAGTGTGAACCACTGTGCTGTTCGATACAGTGCGCACGCCGTCAGGTTGTCGGGTTGTTCGTCCGTTGGAGCTTCTGGACATGGGATCCTGGAACGATGGTGTCTCAAGCTAGCAGACCGACGAGGGTCACCGTCGATCCCGTGGCGCTGCTGAAACGGGAGCACCGCATGATTCTGGACCGGCTGGTGATGGTCGAAACGGCGATGAGTTCCTGCCTTGCCGGGAGTGGAGCGGTGACGCGAGCGAACCGGGATACGTTGCGGGAACTGCTTGAATTCTTTTCCGGCCCCGTGGACGTGCATTTCAAGCGGGAAGCCATGCTGGTGGCCGATCTCCGGCGGCTCCTCGGTCGGAAGCAGGAGGGACAGGAGCAGTTCCAAACATTCCTGGATGAACACCAGTCGCTGAAAGCCGAGGCAACCGCGGTGATGCGACAGCTTGAGGGAAAACGGGCCGACGGTCAGGAGGCCTCGGCGTCAAAACGGGGCGGTGGGTTGCGGACGCTGACCGGGGAGCTTGACGCGCTGATTCGTCGGTATCGCGAACAGATCGCCTGCGAAGAGCGGCTGCTGTTCGCCTTGGCCGAGATGCGGTTGACCGCCGAGCAGAGGCGGCGAATCAGCCGACGTATGTTGCAAGTATGACGACGCGCAGGGGGGCCAACAGGCGCGCGAGTCGGTGAGTGATCGAACAAGCCTAAAACGAGGAGTATCGACGATGTTCAGCAGAGTCCACCACATGCTTGCGCAGTTGGTGCTACAAGCCGGTGAGGACAACATGGGAGGGCAACCCGGACGCCGGCCAGGCGATTCGGTGACACACCAAGGAGGGGACTATGATGCGGGTTCGGAGAGTCGTGCGGAACATTGGAATGTGGGGTGCAGGGGTTGCGATCGCCGCGGTGCTCGGTGTTTCTTATGCGCAGCCGGCATCGGCTGAAGAAGGCACCGGGAATATGGTGTTCTTCAAAGGCGGGTTCATGAATTTAAACGAGGACCGCAGCGGGCAGATTTTTACGGATACGGCAGGGATCGGCGGCCAGAATGGGGGAAATACCGGATGGTATGCCGGCGCGGGTCTGGACTTGGTTCTGTCGAAGGATGTCTGGGGCGGCATGGACAAGACCTGGGTTCTCGGCGAAATCGGGTTGCAGTTCAACAGCATCAACTCAAACCGTGTGAACAACGCGGCCGGGAGCATTGCGACCAGAACCTTGACCGACACGCTGGCCACCGATCCCCAGAAGGTCCAGCTCACGATGGTCACGATCGACATCGCTCCCAAAATTAAGTTTATGGAAGGACATGCGTTCCGGCCATGGATTATTCCAATCGGTCTGGACATCCATGTGATCAGCCCGCCTTCGAATCGGACGCAGTACCTCGATCTGGGTGTGCAATTCGGCGGAGGATTCGAGCTTGCGGTGTGGAAGGCGTTCAAGGTCGGTGTGGATGCCCGGTATCACCTGACTGCGCGCCTGACCAACACGAACAACGACTATTTTCAGGTGGGGCCTTACGTCGGTATTTCCTTCTAGGGCAATCCAGGCGGCTGGGTACCAGCCTGGGATGCACAGCAGTGTGCCTGTGTGAAGGAGTGAGGTCTATGCGGTCATGCCGGTTCGAGGCACGGGCCTGGTCGGCGTGGCCGCAGCCTCATGCGGTGGGGCGGAGGGCGGGCCGTGGTGACTGTCGCGCTGTCTATCCCGAGGGAGACGGCCCTCCCGCGCAAAGAGAATGAAGTTGCCGCAGTCGATCGATCTCGTGCCTCGACTCATCGGGGAGTCGGTCCGAACTCCAGACACCTGGGTCACAGCCGGGGGCAGCGGATGTCGAGTCCGGTCGCCCGCTGTCATAGGCTGGAGTGGTATCGACAAAGCCTGCCATAGCTCGATCGACAGGCCTCCTGCAGGGGACGGCGAGAGGGATCTGCAAGCCCTGTTAGGGTGTGCCGTGCCATCCTGTGAGAGTCCCTGTCGATGTATCCGTCCCCGGTGCGCGGCGAAGGGGGACAGCCTCCACAGCTCTCGTTCATCCGGATACGCAGATGCGGCTCGTATTCGGAGAGGTCGAGTGGTGTCCGAATCCGGTTTATCTCACCGAGTCGTAGCGGTACCACTCCTTGCTCGTGTTTTTGCTCTCTGTCATGATGGTCGTTTACCGATAGTGGAAAGGATAGGCTCGTGTTTGCATTGGTGTGGATTCACCTGCTGGCGGCCATGGTATGGATTGGGGGGATGGTATTCCTGTCCGTCGTGCTCGTGCCTGTTCTGAAGCGGGATGGAGGTTTCGCTCAGCACGTCGCGCTGTTTCGAACCGTCGCCTATCGGTTCAGGGCTGTGGTCTGGGGGGCGATGGGAATGCTCGTCCTCACCGGGTCGGTGATGGCCGTGGGCCGATCGATTCCGCTGCTGGATCCACGGCAGTGGCCGACGATTTTTCTCGCCAAAATTTCAGTGGCCTCCTTCCTGTTCACCCTGACCTTGTTGCACGATTTGGTGGTAGGACCGCAGGTTCGCAGGGTTCTGGGAGCGGCGGAAGAGAAACGGAGTGCCCGGGACCGGATGTTGGTCCGGTACTCGGCACTGGTGCCACGCCTGTCGCTGCTCGTGGCGCTGCTGGTCCTGCTCCTCGCCGTGGTGCTGGCCCGCACCTGATAGGTTGGGGAAATGTCCACCAGCGGCATTCACGAGTTCCGTGAAGCGCGAAGAAAACTGACTCCTTACTCTTCATGAGATACGGACGATGAGATACGAAGGACCGACGACGAACAGCGAGATACGAACAACGGTCCGGCAAGTGGCCTGGCGGCGAATGCTTACCGTGTTGTCGCGGTGGTGGACGGACGCAGGGTTCGGAGCAGGCGCTCGGCTTGCGATTGGCTGCTCAACGCCAGTTTCATCACCAGGCCGCACAACGTGAAGACGACCGCATTCAGGATGAAAAACGCCACGGCAAACGAGCCGGTTGTAAATGCCCAGGCTTCCGAATCTGCTCGGTGGCGCTGGAGCACCCTGGTTTCCTCGTCACGGATTTGCGCGGCGATTTCCTGAATCGTCTCCATTGTTCGATTGTGCTGATTCGCCTCCACGACCGATTTTGCAGGGGGCAGACCTTTCGTGCGACGTGTCACAATGGCTTGGTCCATTTCGTCCGATCGCTGCTCGACCTGTGTGGCAAGAAAGGCCACTCGATCCTGCTGGAGTCTGTTGTCCCTCGTCAGGGTTCCGACCCGGTGAAGCTGGTCCTCAAGGGTGACGAGGGCTTTCCGATAGGGGGGCATGTAGTCATCGGATCCGGAAATGATATACCCGCGTTGATTGGTCTCAGCCCCCGAGACGGCAATCATCATCCGTTCCAGCTCCAGCAGCACCTCTTCGCTCTTCGTGGCCCAAGTATTGGAGGTCTTCAAGTGGACCAAACTGAGAAAAGAGGCGACGACGATCGACTCGACCGCGATGAATCCGACAGCGAGGACGATGATCAGGCCCTTGCCGGCCAAGAGACGATGAAGCATGAGGCGGCCCTCCTCAACAATAGTCCATGTTAGAAGTACCGGCCGCAGAAGGCTGAAGTCAACCCGACAAATCCCCTAAGGGGTCCGGCGATCTGTCCAATTGTTTCATTGCGAATCACATGGAGCGGCACGAGGCTCGAGGAGATGCGAGGGTGTGAATCAGCCATGGACAGTGCGGACCTGGAGAATGCTCGAATCCAAATCGTGCGGGATGACTCTTAACAAGTACGGCGGGAACGGTCTATGCCGCCGTGTCAGTTCAGGAAAGGTCCGGCGTAGAACTTGGTGATCGCGCCCCTTGCAGGATCATAGTCTGTGAGAGGTAGGAGCGTGGTTCCACAGTGAAGGGAGGGGAATCATGGCACGGGTCGTCATTATCGGGGCGTCCATCGGTGGGTTGCCGGCAGCCTATGAAGCCCGGGAGTTGCTGGCCAAGAAACACAAAGTGACGGTAATTTCCAACGTGGACTCGTTCCACTTCGTGCCCTCCAATCCCTGGGTGGCGGTCGGGTGGCGAACGAGGAAGGACATCAGTTTCGCCTTGGGGCCGGTGCTGGAGAAAAAAGGCGTGGAATTCATCCATGCGGCGGCTGACCGGATCGAGCCGGAGCAGAATCGTGTCATCACCTCGAAGGGCGAAGTTCCCTACGACTACCTCATCATCGCCACGGGGCCGAAACTGAATTTCGGCGCGGTTCCGGGGCTTGGTCCCAGCGGCTATACCCAATCGGTCTGTAATGTGGACCATGCCGAGCAGGCCTGGGGGACCTATCAGGCGTTTCTGAAGGATCCCGGCCCGATCGTCGTGGGGGCCGCGCAGGGGGCGTCCTGTTTCGGTCCTGCCTACGAAATGGCGTTTATCTTGGATGCCGATCTGCGCAAGAAGAAACTGCGGAAGAAAGTGCCGATCTATTTTGTGACGCCGGAACCGTTCATCGGGCACATGGGGCTTGCCGGTGTGGGCGCCTCGCGCCGTTTGATGGAGGACGAGTTCGCCGAACATTCCATCAAGCCGATCTGCAATCAGGCGATTAAAGAAGTACAGCCGGGGAAGTTCGTACTGGATGGGGGCCAGGAGGTGCCGTTCCGGTATTCGATGATCATCCCGCCCTTTGCCGGAGTGGATGCGGTGGCGGGAACACCGGGACTCTGCAATCCGAAGGGTTTTGTGAATATCGATGCCTACCAGGCCAATCCCAAGTATAAAAATATCTATTCGGTGGGAGTCTGCGTGGCCATCCCGCCGGTGGAGCAGACACCGATCCCCACCGGTGCGCCCAAGACCGGGTACATGATCGAGTCGATGGTCTCGGCGGCCGTGCACAACATCAAGGCCGATATCGACGACGATCCGAAACGGGAAACGGCAACCTGGAACGCCATCTGTCTGGCCGATATGGGCGACACCGGGGTGGCATTCGTGGCCCTGCCGCAAATGGCCCCGCGCAATGTGACCTGGGCGAAGAAGGGCAAATGGGTGCACCTTGCCAAAATTGCGCTGGAGAAGTATTTCTTGCGCAAGATGAAGAAGGGCGTCAGCGAACCCTACTACGAAAAGGTGATTTTGAAAGCCATGGGGATCGCCAAGCTGGAGGGGCCGGCCTAACCCGGATTATTCATGAATGCCTGCTCCGTCGTCCGATTCTCTCGCCCGGCGGAGCTGTTCTCGTTCGGCCTCCTCGACGGACCGTTAGTACGCCTGCGTCGGCCTCGCTTGCGAGAAGCCCCGGCGGGCTTCGGTCTCGAACGCCTCGCGACGACATTCATGAATATTCCGGGCTAAACGATATGGGGACGGGGTCTCGCGTGGCGACGATCGAGAAGGAACCGGCATGATCGACCAGGCGGTCCGTGCCGTGTTGGCCGGCGTGCCCATGGGCCTGCAATTGGGCGCGACCGGGACGGGCGGTGCCATCCTGGGCGTGCCCCTGATGGTCTATATCGCAGGCATCCCTGTGCGGCAGGCGGCGGCCATGTCCTTGATGATCGTGGCGACCTCCTCGCTGCTGGGCGCCTGGGAGTACGGGCGCCACGGGCTGGTCAAGTCCAAAGCGGCTGCCGCCTTCAGCTGGACGGGCATGGCCGGAGCCTGGGCTGGCGCGTTCGCTCACCACCTCGTCACTGATGAGGTCTTGCTGATCTGCTTCGGCCTTCTGTTGCTGCTCACTCGGACCCTCATCTCCCGTCAGCGCGCGCTGGTGAACCAGACTGAACAGCAAGACGGATGCGCGACGCATTTCCCTCGGACCTGCTGGATCAAAGTCGGAGCCATCGGGTTGGTGGTGGGGGCGCTGAACGGTCTGTTCGGCGTCGGCGGGGGTTTTCTGGTCGTTCCTGCGCTGAGCGTCGTGCTGGGATTTCCGACCAGGGTCGCCATCGGGACATCGCTCACCATCATTTCACTCATCTCCATCAGCGGCGTGATCGGCCACCTGCAGTTCGGCCGAATCGATTGGCCGTTGACGGGCCTGGTGCTGGTGGGCAGTCTCTCGGGCATGCTCGCGGGGGTGCGGGTGGGCGCGTGGCTTTCGCCGGCGACGATGAGCAGAATCACCGCCACGGTGACGGTGACGATTGCGATGATTCTGATCGTGGTCAATGTGGCCAAGCTGGCCGGGTTCCAGACCGCTCGATGAAACCAGGGCGTCATGTTCTCCTGTACATTCTGTTGCGCAGTCCGTGCCTATTGGCAGGCGGATATCTGCTTGGAGCCTGGGACGGTCCGGCGCAGGCCCAATGGTCCGCGGTGGCCGAACAGAAGACCAGTTATACGACCGACGCGTTTCAATTTTCCTCCGCCCGTCGACTTCGTTTGACGGAAGATCCTTCGCAGCCGACCGTGGTGTCGGCCGACAAACCGGAGGATGTCATTTGGGAACCGGCGTTGGAGGTGATCCACTCGACGCCGACGGCCCAGGGAAAAAACGAACTCTCCGTGAAGGCGCAGGGAGCCATTTACACCAACAATCCCATCTTCAACCATGCCGACTATCGCATTCAGGACCGCTTCTCGCTCGATCGCGCCACGTCGGTCCTGGTGCGCTATCGCTATGTGCCCAATCTCTTTCTCGGCCCCAATTTCGAGCGGCGCACCGGAACCAGATCCATTCAGGAAGAGCGCGTCAGTTCGCACCATTGGCGGGCCGAACTCGAACGGCACCTCACCGAGAGCGTGACCGGCACGTTCGTCGCTCGCTACGGCCTCCGGCGGTACAACGACTCGTTCGCGGAACGGAATACGACATTCTGGACGATCGGCCCGCGACTCGATTATCGAGCGACGGACTGGCTGACGCTGATGCTGAGCTATCTCTACGAACGGGGTTTGGCCGACGGTCATGAGCAGCCGCAGTTCGCGGATGATGTGTCCTACTACCTGCATATGGTGTCGGGCGGGGCGGAGTTCCGATTCACTCGAGCATGGGATCTCGGATTGACCTACGTGCATCGCCGAAAAACCTTCACCAGCGGCCTCGCCGGAGACACCCACGTGGATCGCTTCGATGCCACGCACCAGGGCATTGCCGAATTGCGGTATCACCTGTCGACGGCGGCAACGGTGATGCTGTCCTTCCAATACGGGAAACGGACGTCGACGAACGTGCTCCGGGATTTTCAGGACACCATCGTTTCCATCGGCGGGCACTATCGGTTTTGACGCCTCCCGCAGAAGGTGATAAGTCTTTGATCCGCCGGTGAATCCTTGGTTTCGGCGAATCCTTTCGCCCTGGCGGGCCTCCTACGGGATAAGCAAGGAGGTGGACAGATGAGACTCAATGATTGGTTGCGGTTGATCGCGGGGGTATTCGTGTTGGCCTCGGTGGTGCTGGGGGCGACGGTCCATCCCGCATACAATTATTTCGCGGCCTTTGTGGCGGCGAATCTGATCCAGTCGTCGTTTACCGGTTGGTGTCCCATGATGGCGTTGTTACGGAGGCTCGGTGTTCAGGAGTAACACAATCAGCAAGAGCGCCTGGCGGACGGCGCTGGTCGTACTGGCCCTTGGCGGGTGCGGGCAGGGGGAGGAACCGTCCCGGCCCGGCGCAGGGGCGCCGACAATGGCGGTCCGTCCAACCATCCATGCGTCGGTGGTCGAGGTGAAGGTCGGGGAGGTGCCTGTCAGCGTCGAAGTGACGGGACAGGTCACAGCCCTGTATCAAGCAACCCTGGCCAGTCGCATTCAAGGCACCATCGATGAGTTGTTGGTTCGGGAAGGTACGCCCGTGCGCAAGGGGCAGACGCTGGCGGTGTTGGACAATCGGGACCTCAAGGCCGAGTTGGCGCGCATGGCGGCGGAACTCGACAATGCTGAGGCGCAACGCACACGCATGGAAGACCTGTATCAGAAAGATGCCGTCTCCAAGCAAGAACTGGAAAATGCCACGCGCGCCTTTCGAGTCGCGGAGGCAGGCCGGAAAGCCGTGTTGGCCCAATTGAGGTACACCGTCGTGAAGGCGCCCTTCGATGGTGTGATCACGGAGAAGAAAGTCGAAGTGGGTGAACTCGCGTCTCCCGGGCAGGCGTTGCTGCGGATGGAAGATCCCACCCGGCTTCGGCTGGAGGCTATGGTTGCCGAGGGTGATGTGGGCCTGGTCACGGTCGGCGCGTCCATTCCGGTCGTCATTGATGCGCTGGGTCCCGAACCGCTGCAGGGGAAGGTGTCGCAGATCCTGCCGGCCGGAGACCCGCAGACCCATACCTTTACGATCAAGGTGGAGTTGCCGAAGCAGCCGAAGGTGAAGTCCGGAATGTTCGGCCGGTTGCGGCTGGAGCGCGGTGTGAGCCGGACCTTGATGGTTCCCAAAGCGGCGCTCATCGAACGAGGGGAGCTGGCCGGTCTGTTTGTCGTCGAGCAGGACCAGGTTGCACGCTTGCGCTGGGTCAAACTGGGACGTCCGTTGGGGCAGGGGATCGAAGTGCTGTCGGGCGTCAGTGCCGACGAACGGATCCTGGCCGACGCGACACAGGGTGCAGAGGGAGCTCTGGTGCAGGATGTGACGGCCGCCGCTCTCCCGACACCACGAGCGGAATAAGGAACCGATGACGACTCCCCGCCTCGGACCAAGCGGCCGCCTCGCCGCCCTCTTCGTCGGCAGCAAACTCACCCCCCTCATCATCCTTGGCGTGCTCCTGCTGGGACTCCTGGCCATTCTGCTGACGCCGCGCGAGGAGGAGCCGCAGATCGTCGTGCCCATGGCGGATGTCTGGTTGCCCTTTCCCGGCGCTTCCGCGAAGGTCGTCGAGGAACAACTGACCAAGCCGATCGAGCGCAAACTTTCCGAGATCAAGACCGTCGAATACGTCTATTCCATTTCCCGCCCCGGCGGCGCCTTGGTCATCGTGCGATTCTACGTGGGCGAGCCGATGGAGCAGAGCCTGGTGGACCTCTACGACAAGTTGATGTCGAACCAGGATCTGTTGCCGCCGGGTGCCCTGCCGTTTCAAGTGAAGCCGCGCGACGTCAACGATGTGCCGATTGTGACGCTGACCTTGTCCAGCGCCAGGTACGACGATGTCCAACTCCGGCAACTGGCCGATCAGGTCTTGGAAGATGCGAAGAAGGTCCCAGGCACTGCGGCAGGGTTTATTGTCGGCGGACGCAGTCGCGAGCTGCGGGTGCAGGTCGACCCCACGCGTCTCAAGGCCTATGGCCTCACGCCCTTGCGGGTGGCCGGCGTCATTCAGGGTGAGAATCTTGCGCTACCCACCGGGCGGTTTGAAAGCCGGAATGAAAGCTTCCTGGTCGAAACCGGGCGGTTCATTCGGTCCAAGGAGGATCTTGAGACCCTGGTGGTCGGGGTGAATGAGCAGCGTCCCGTCTACCTGCGGCAAGTGGCCGACGTCATCGACGGGCCGACCGAGGCCACGAGTTATGTGTGGCATGGCGAGCGACCGGGGGACGGTCGGTCGTCTCTCGCGAAACGTGAATCGCAGGAGGGATTGCGAGACACGCTTCAAGAACGACGCGTCCCGGAGGAAGCTCCCGCGGTCACCGTGGCCCTCGCCAAGCAGGCCGGCACCAATGCAGTGACCGTCGCCCGCGGCGTGATTCAAAAAGTCGACGAGTTGAAGGGCACGGTGATTCCCGCCGACGTGCAGGTCACGGTCACGCGCAATTACGGAGAGACCGCCGACGAGAAGGCCAACGAATTGCTCTGGCATCTGCTGATCGCGGTGGTGGCGGTGGTGGTGTTTCTGGGGGTGACCCTGGGGCTGCGTCCCGCCTTCGTCGTGTCGATTGCGATCCCGCTGACGCTGGCGTTGACGTTATTCGTCTCCATGCTCATCGGGTACAGCATCAACCGGGTCACGCTGTTCGCCCTGATCTTTTCCATCGGCATCCTGGTCGACGATGCCATCGTCGTCGTGGAGAACACCTATCGGCACCTGACGCTCAGGCGGCATCCGCATCGTGAGGCCTCGCTGGTGGCGGTCGATGAGGTCGGCAATCCGACCATCCTGGCGACCCTGACCGTGATTGCCGCGCTGTTGCCGATGGCCTTCGTCTCCGGCCTGATGGGGCCATACATGCGGCCCATCCCCGTGAATGCCTCCATCGCGATGTTCGTGTCCCTGCTCGTCGCGTTCGTCGTCATTCCCTGGTTCTGCCAGACCTGCTATCGGCCCGGCGTCACGATGCACGGCGCCGGCGAAGAGGCGTCGGAACAGGGCTGGACCTACCGGTTGTACCAACGCTTGTTGGCGCCCGTGTTGTCCCATCCGCTGCTGGCCTATCTGGTGCTGGGCGTGATCGCCCTGTTCCTCGCTGGGTCGGTGTATCTGTTCTACACGCGTGACGTGGTGGTCAAGATGTTGCCGTTCGACAACAAGAGCGAATTGCAGCTCGTGATCGATCTGCCCGAAGGGACCACGTTGGAGGAGACGGCCAGAGTGACGAAACGGGTGACCGAGTACGTGCGGACGATCCCCGAGTTGCGCGAATACCAGGCTTATGTCGGCACGGCGTCGCCGTTCAATTTCAACGGGCTGGTCAGGCACTATTACCTGCGCGATCAGCCGCATGAAGCCGACATCCAGATCAACCTCGTGGCCAAGGAGGACAGGCACGCCCAAAGTCACGAGATCGCGCAACGTATCCGTCCCGCCGTGCAACAGATCGGTCGGCGGTACGGGGCCAATGTCAAGGTGGTGGAAGTGCCGCCCGGACCTCCGGTGCAGTCGGTGTTGGTGGCGGAGATTTATGGACCGGAGTACGAACGCCAACTGGCGATCGCCCGCGATGTGCGCCGTCTCTTTGAAGAAACGGCCGGTGTCGTGGATGTGGACGATTACCTGGAGGCGAATCAGGTGAAGTATGTGTTCACCGTCGACCGGGCCAAGGCGGCGCTGGCCGGAATCCCGTCGGAGGACATCGTCAAGACGCTGCGACTGGCGCTGGAGGGCGCCCATGTCGGGCTCGTGCATCTGCCGAAAGAAAAACGACCGGTGCAGGTGATGTTACGACTGCCGATCAGCGAACGCACCGGCCTCGAACATCTGGGAGAACTTTCCTTGCGGAGCACCGCCGGCTCGATGGTGCCGCTCTCGGAAGTGATCCGCGTCGAGCAGACGGTGCTGGAGAAGGCCATCTATCATAAGAATCTGAAACCCGTCGTCTATGTGACGGCCGATGTCGGCATGGCCGGTCAGGAGAAGGGCGAAAGTCCGGTTTATGGCGTGTTGGGGATCGGCAAGAAACTGGAACAGTTGACCTTGCCCGAGGGGTATAGCCTGGCGCAGCACTATGCGGTGCAGCCCTGGTCGGAGCAGCGATTCGCCATGAAGTGGGACGGAGAATGGCATATCACCTACGAAACGTTTCGAGACATGGGCCTGGCGTTCGGGGCGGCGCTGGTGTTGATTTATCTCCTGATCGTGGCGCAGTTCCAATCGTTCCTGACGCCGGTCGTGATCATGGCGCCGATTCCGCTCACGCTCATCGGGATCCTCCCGGGCCATTGGTTGACCGGCTCCTATTTCACCGCCACGTCGATGATCGGGTTCATCGCCCTGGCGGGCATCATCGTGCGGAACTCCATTCTTCTGGTCGATTTCATCCAACACCAGGAGGCGGAAGGTGTGCCGCTGCTGGAGGCGGTCATCCGCGCCGGTGCGATTCGCACCAGGCCGATTCTGCTCACGGCGGCGGCCTTGATGGTGGGCGCGTTCGTCATCATCCTCGATCCGATTTTCCAGGGGTTGGCAGTGTCGTTGCTGTTCGGGGTCGGCGCGTCGACGGTCCTGACGTTGGTGGTGATCCCGGTACTCTACTACCTCTGGATCGGCGCCGGCCCGGCAGGAGCGGCGATTGCAGCCGGCCATGGTGAGCAGGCTACTGTCGGTGTGCAGGCGGTACGGGAAGAGCCAACCGTCGGTGCCGTCCGCCGTTCCTGACCACCAGCACCGGACAGCGCGCACCGCGAATCACCGCCGATGCCACACTTCCGAGGATCAGCCGTTCCATCCCACGACGACCCTGCGTTCCCATCACGATAAGCCGTGCCTTCGTCCGTGTCGCATGAGCCAGGATAGACTCGGCCGGATCCCCGTGCAGCAGGAGCTGTTCTCCGACCACATCGTCGGCTCGGGAGGCGGAGAGGGCCTGTCGGAATTGCTTCTCGAGGCCTGTTCTCGTTGAGTCCGCGTCGGCGACATGGACCAGCAGGACCTCTCCAGGCAGCAGCCTCGCCAGTTCGGCAGCGTGCCGAAGCGCCACGGCGGATGACGGCAAAAAATCCGTAGCCATCAGAATTCGACCCAGGTTGAGCCGCAGCGGATGAACCGCGGGATGGCCGCCGGCTGCGGCGTGGATGGTGAACACCGGGCAGTGGGCCCTGCGGAGCACAGCGTCTGCGACGCTTCCCAACTTGAGTCGATCCAGTCCTGCTCGACCGTGTGTTCCCATCACGATGAGGGCGGCCCGGACTTCATCGGCAGTCTGCAGGATGATCTCTTCCGGAACCCCGGCGAGCAGTTTATATTCAGCTGCGACCTGATTGTCGTTCGCAACACGAACCACGCGGCCTAATTCGAGCAGGGCTTTGGTCCTGAGCGGATCGAGTGATCGGCGGCCGGCAGGTCTCCAGGACGTGAAGCCCGGCGGCGCTTGGAGCACGTGAACGACGGTGAGGCTCAGGTTCAGCGTCGACGCCAGCTTGATGGCATACGGCACTGCGCGGGAGGCAGGCCTCGAGAAGTCGACGGCGAGGAGCAGGGTGCGTGTTGCGCGCGCGCGTGTGTTCATGGCGACACCACCAGGACATCGCAGGTCGATCCGGCCAGAACATGGCGGGTGACGCTGCCAAGAAATAGTTCCTCGGCCCGCGACCGGCCCTGTTTGCCGAGGACGATGAGATCCGCAGACTGGGCTTGCGCCTGGGCAAGGATGACGGGAGAGGGATCGCCTCGTTCGACGAGGCAGGTCTTCCGTGGCACGTGAGGTAGGCACTCGGTCATCAGCCGGTCGATGTGCCGGGCGGCCTCCTGTCGCTGCTCGTCGCAGTATCGTCGGATGGTGTCCTCGGTTGCGCCGGCGATGTGGAGCCTGGCTTCGAAGGGCACACGAAACGCATGCAGCACGCTGATGTGCGCATGGGGAGCCACCAGGCCGGCCACCACGAGCGTGGGCGCGGAATAGGATGAAAAGTCGACGGGCACGATGACTCGCCCATAGGTCCCCTTCGGCGCACGTTTGACGACCAGGGCCGGACATCGGCTGGTCCGCAGGAGGCGCTCGGCCGTCGTCCCGAGCAGGAGGTCGCGTAATGGGTTCGTGCCTCGGGCTCCGAGGACCAGCAGGTCGGCCTCTTCGGCAGCAGTGCGGATGGTCGTGATGACCTGACCGGCCGCCACCTCTTCCGTTGCGGTCACTCCGGTTGTGTGGGTGAGGGTGGTTGCTGTGTCATGAAGCGAGACGCGCGCCTCTTCAAGCACCGAGTGCTCGACGGCAGCCGACCCCCGCATCATGTTCCGCAGATCGTCCAGGGAGGAGCTGCGGATGACGTGTAGCAGCCGAAGCGTGGCCGCCTGTTCCCTCGCGAGGAGGGCGGCGCGTTCGACGGCGGCGCGGGCGTGCTCAGAAAAGTCAGTGGCCGCGAGGATCGAAGCCAGAGTCTTCATCGGTGATGCTCCCGTGGGGAAGGGAATGACGCTGTGCCTGAGCGTGCGGCTTGAGGCGTTGCCTGTTGCCGACTCCCTCTGCGTATGATCGCCTTCTCGGTTTCCGCGATCGTAAAGACGAACAGGCCCACCAGCAGCACCCGCACCCATTCCGCCAGGCTCAAGTCGGTCGAATGAAACACGGCCTGCAGCGGAGCCGTGTGGACATAGGCGAGCTGGAGCAGGGCACAGGCGCCGATGACCATCCAGACAGAGGAATTGCCGAACAGCCCCTCTCGTGACAACACAGGGCGGAGGATGTAGCGGCTATTCAGGAGGTACCACATTTCTGCCATCACGACGGCGCTGACCGCGATGGTGCGTGCTCGTTCGATGCCGGCGCCTCGGTCCAGCTCCCAGAGAAAAAGGCCGAGGGCGCCGGTCATCATCAGGGCGGAGACCATGGTCAACCGCCAGACGAAGAACCAGGACAACAGCGGCGCTCGGGGATCGCGCGGCGGTCGCGCCATTACATCCGATTCCGGAGGTTCAAACGCCAAGGCAAGCCCCAGGGTGCTGGACGTGACCATGTTGATCCATAGGACCTGCGCCGCGGTGAGCGGTAAGGTCCACTCAAACAGAATGGCCGCCGTGACGACCAGCGCTTCTCCCCCGTTGGTCGGCAGCATGAACAAAATGAACTTGCGGATGCTGTCATAGATGCCGCGCCCTTCCCGCACGGCGCCGCTGATGGTGGCGAAGTTGTCATCGGCAAGCACCACATCGGCCACTTCTTTGGCAGCGTCGGTCCCCTTCAAGCCCATCGCCACTCCGACATCGGCGCGTTTTAAGGCTGGGGCGTCATTGACTCCGTCGCCGGTCATGGCCACGATCTGCCCCGAGGCCTGGAGCGCACCGACCAGCCGCAGCTTGTGCGCCGGACTCGTGCGGGCGAACACGTCCAGGTCCGACACGGCCAAGCGGAGGTGTTCGTCGTCCAGTTGTTCGATTTGACTGCCGGTCATGGCCGGTTTGTCCTGCCCGATGCCGAGGCGGGCGCCGATGGCACGAGCCGTTTCTGCATGGTCGCCGGTGATCATTTTCACCCGGATGCCGGCGGAGGCACAGTCCGCGACAGCGGCCGTCGCTTCCTCCCTCGGCGGATCAATGATTCCCAGGAGCCCGAGCAGCGTGCAACCGCTGTCGACGTCGTCAAAACGCAGGTCGAGTTGTGTGGCGGGCACTTGTTTCATGGCAATCGCCAGGGTGCGCATTCCCTGCCCGGCGGTGGCTTGCACTCGTTCGTCCCAGACGGTTCGATCCATTGGGATCTCAAGGTTTCCGGCACGAGAGGTGGTGCACATGCCGAATAGCCGTTCCGGCGCCCCTTTCAGGTAGATAAACCGGTTCCCTTCATGGTCGTGGTTCAGGGTTGCCATGAATCGATGCTCCGACTCGAAGGGGATCGCATCTACCCTGGGCCATTTCTCTCGCTCACCGAGCGGGTCCAGGCCGACCTTCACGGCCAAGGTGCAGAGGGCGCCTTCGGTCGGATCCCCCTCCACCTGCCAGGTCCCGTTCCCGAGGCGCAACGACGCATCGTTGCAGAGCACACCGGCTCTGGCCAGTTCCGTGATCTCAGGGTGGGCGCCGGGGGAAACCACCGCTCCGTCCAGGTGCAGGCCGCCCTCGGGAACGTAGCCGGCGCCGCTCACGTCGAAGGCCAGCGTGCCGGTGAGGACCGACTGAACCGTCATCTCGTTCTTGGTCAGGGTGCCCGTCTTATCCGAGCAGATCACCGTGACCGATCCCAGGGTTTCCACCGCGGGGAGGCGTCGGACAATGGCGTTGCGGGTAGCCATTCGTCGGACGCCGAGCGCCAAGGTGATCGTCATGATGGCGGGAAGGCCTTCGGGAATGGACGAAGCGGCCAGGGCGACCACCATCATAAACATATCGTCGGCGGAGTGGCCGCGCCAGAGCACCCCGATGAAGAAGGTGCTTACGGCGACGAGGCCGATCGCTGCGGCCAACCATCGGCTGAAGGCCGCCATTTGCCGGACCAGCGGAGTCGTCATCTCCTGCACGTCTTCCAACATGACGCTGATCCGGCCCAACTCCGTCCGACTCGCCGTCGCCACGACGATGCCCGTGCCCTGTCCGGAAGAGACCAACGTGCCGGAATAGAGGAGACAGCGGCGATCACCGAGTGGCGCTTCGATCGGCACTGCGGCGGGCGACTTTTCGACGACTGCTGATTCGCCCGTCAGGATCGCTTCGTTGACGAACAGGCTCTTGGCGCTGACCACGCGAAGGTCCGCCGGAATTTTATCGCTGGATGCCAGGGTGACGAGGTCGCCTTGCACCAGGTCCTCGGCCGCGATCTGAATGCGTTCCCCTTGGCGGATCACGGTCGTGCGGAGGGACAGCAGGTTGCGAATGGCGTCGAGCGCCTCTTCGGCCTTCCCCTCTTGAATGAAGCCGATGACGGCGTTGACGACAACGGCGGCAAACAAGACCGCGGCATCGATCTAGTGACTCAGCAGGCCCGCGACGACTGCGGACCCGAGCATCATGTAGATCAGGACATTGTGAAACTGCAGAAGAATCCGGACCCAGACAGACCGTCTCGCCGGAGGCGGTAGACGGTTTGGTCCATGGTGAGCCAACCGTCGTGCGGCCTCCTCGATGGTCAGCCCGCGGCGAGGATCGGTGTGCAGGCGTCCCACGACCTCCGCAACTGCCTGGCCGTGCCAGTTCCCGTGCTCGTTAGTTGGTGACGGCTCCAATGTCGTCCTTTCGATCGCCATTCGGCTCGGCGGCCGGTTGCGCGGCTTCATCCGATGGACGTGTGGGATCCACCGAGGCGCGATACCGTTCGGCGTAGTCACGAATGCGATCTTTCGGCACCGCAAACCAATCCAGGGTGTGGCGGATCAGCGTCACCGAGGCTTCGACTTCCGGCTGAATGAGTTCGGTCGCTCCCACGGACGCCAGTTTTTCGGCTTCCGCCTGGCCGTGTGCGCGGGCCAAGATCCGGACCAGGGGATTGAGGTTGCGGATGCGGCGTATCGTCAGCGCGGCCGTTTCGATTTCGGGCAGGGCCACGACGATGAGCGACGCATCCGCCGCTCGAGCCTGCGTCAGTAATTCGTGATGCGAAGCGTCTCCGTAGAGGCACGGGGTGCCCCGAATCTGAAGCCGCCGAACGATGTCCGGATCCCGCTCGATCACAATGTACGGTACCCCGAATTCCTCCAGAGCCTTCCCCAGCGCGTTGCCGACCCCCCCGAAGCCGCACAGCACCACATGCTGAGGAGGAATCTCTTGCTCGGCCGCCCACGATACCGAGAGTCGAGGGTCCCTCGCCAGACGGCGTTTGCCCAGCCACTCAGGGACATACCGCACCAAGGCGGCGTTCAACAGAATGGTCAGCAGCGAGGCGGCGAGCGTGGCGTTGTACACGTCGGCCCCGACATGGCCCGCCGTTTTCGCCACCTGCACCAGCACAAAAGAAAACTCTCCGATCTGCGTGAGACCGATGCCCACGAGTATCGCCGTGGAAAACGCATATCCGAAGAGCCGGACCACCGTCGTCCAAATCACCAGCTTTCCCACCATGATCAAGCCGATCATCGTGCCGAGCAGCGACAGGTTGTCGAGGATGACATGCGGATCGATCAAGATACCGATCGTGACGAAGAAGAGCGCGACGAAGGCGTCGCGCAAGGAGATCAAGCGGGCCAACGTTTCATGCCCATAGGCGGAGCCGCTGATGATCAAGCCGGCCAGGAACGCGCCCAGTGCGAGCGACAGGCCGACCATTTGCGTCACCGCCGCGGTTCCCAACCCGATGGCCAGGGCCACAAGCAGGAAGAGCTCCCGGTTCTGGGTTCTGGCCACACGCATCAATAAGGGGGGGATGACCCTGGCTGCCAGATAGCCGAAGGGGGCCAGGATCAGTAGGGCCTTCAGCAGGGCCTGGCCGATCAAGATAAGCCGTCCTGATTCGAACGTGCCGAGCGCGGGGACGAGTACCGTCATCGCCACGACGGCCAAATCTTCAACCAGCGTGATGCCGATCATGACACGTCCATGGCGGGAGTGCAGTTCCCCGCGATCCAGCAGTAGGCGAGCCAGCACCATGGTGCTCGCCATAGAGATCGCCGCTCCGATCACGATGCTCTGCGTCACGGGCCAGCCGATCAGGCTACCGACGCCGATAGCCAGCAGGATGGAGAGGAGGATACCGAGGGGGCCCCCGACCAGGGCGACCCATTTGACCCGCATCAGGTCCTTGACCGAGAACTCCAACCCGATCGAGAACATCAGGAGGATGACGCCGATCTCGGCGAAGAAATCGAATGTGTGAAGGTCGGAGACGGAAAGCCCCGGCGTAAAGGGGCTGATGGCGATGCCGCCGAGGACGTACCCGAGCACGAGGGGTTGGCGCGCAACCCACGCGAGGGCCCCGCCTGCGACAGCGGCCAGAAAGACGGTGGCAAGATCTCGGAAGAATAAAGGGTCTGGTTGCACAGGGGTCCTATTCTCTAGAGGGCCGCGCGGCTATGAAACGCTCCGCATGGTCAGGCCCATGGGCTAGTTGAGAAATAGAGGGCTTGCCGCCCAAAGTCAAATGTTACCTGCTTCGAACGTGTGTCCTTGCACTCCGTTCCGCGGTCCGGTACATGCAGGATCGTGCCGGGGTGGATTCGCAGAGGCGTGGTGCAGGGCGCCTCGCCGCCGCTCTGTGGCCATCTGCTACAGGCGACCGATGCCGTCGATTGCGACGTCCCTGCATGAATCTTGGTGGAGCGCGCGAGACACATGGAAAAGGAGGATGCTGTGGCACGACCAACCATTGTGCTGACGATCATGCTGGCGTTGACGGTGGGAATGGGAGCAGGGGGCGCCGGGGCGGGGGAATCGGCGTCCAGTCCTCCGGACTTACGATTGAGCCTGCATGAGGCCATCCAGGCTTCCGTCGACAACAACGTCACTGTGCGACTGTTGAAGGAGCGGATTGCCGCCGCCCAGTCTGCTGCCAGTACGAGCCTGGGCGCGATGTTGCCGAACGTGTCGGGGTTCTTGAACGGGCGCAGCCAGACGGTCAACCTCGCGGCCTTCGGGTTGCCGCCCGAGCGCTTATCCGGTTTGGGGTTGTCGCGCAGTGTCACCGATCCCTTCGAAGTGTATGATGCGCGAGCGAGCCTTGTGCAAAATCTCTTCAGCTTGAGCCTCATTCAACGCTGGCGAGCCGCCAAGACCGGTATCGAGGTGGCGACCCTTGAGGCCGAGATCGCCAAGCGCGACGTGATGGCGACCGTCGGCCTGTTGTATATGGAAGCCTTGCGGGCGGATGAAGCGGTGAAGGCCAGGCGGGCGGATATAGAATTGAGCCAGCAATTGCTGAAGCTGGCGCAGGATCGAAAAGCCGCGGGCGTGGCGACGGGGCTTGACGTGACGCGCGAAGAGGTGCAATTGGAGAACACTCGGCAGCGGCTGCTGGTGGCACAGAATGATCATGAGAGCGCGCGGTTGAATCTCATTCGCGCATTGGGGATTGATTTCGACGTCCATCTGGTCTTGACGGACAGCCTTACGTTTGTAAATGTGGTCCACGAAAAACCGGATGAAGCCCTGGCCACGGCCCAGGAAAACCGTACCGAACTGAAGGCGCAGGCCAATCGGCAGCGCCTGGCCTCGTTGTCGCACAGCTCGGTGGAGAGCGAGCGGGTGCCCTCCTTGGCGCTCAACGGCGATTATGGGTGGATCGGACTCAAGCCGGATGAGACCTATGCCACGCGCACGCTCGGCCTGACGTTATCCGTGCCCATTTTTGACGGCGGGCAACGAGAGGGCCGCATTTCCGAAACGCGGAGCCGCGTGCGCCAAGAGGCCATCCGTATGAAGGATGTGTCGGACCAGGTGTCGCTGGAAGTGCGCAACGCGCTCCTGACGCTGGAGTCGTCCACGCAGCAGGTGGGCGTGTCGCACAAGGGCCTCGATCTGGCCCAGAAGGAACTGGCGTTTGCGCGTGATCGGTTTGCGGCGGGGTTGGCGACCAATATCGAAGTAACGAATGCCCAAACGTCCGTGGCGCGTGCCAGAGATAACGTGATCGAGGCGCTCTTTCGCTTCAATGCGTCGCGCATCAACCTGGCGCGGGCCAAGGGTGAGTTGGAGAAAATGTTCTGAGGGACAGATGATGGATGCACGATGGCGGAAATAAATGCGGGTCCTTCGTCGCTTGATAGCGGTGAGTTGTCCCAGAGTGTGAGGCCCGTCTGGGCCGCGTTGTGGGACGATCCTGCCAGGCGACGCTACGGCGAGTTGCTGGTGCTGACGCTGGTCAGCCTCTGGGCATTTTTTACGAATCTTCAGTTTTCACTGCTGGAAGGCAGCGAAGGGCTCTATGCGGGAATCGCGGGTGAAATGGGGCGGCGGCAGGAGTTCTTCGACCTGACGTATCAAGGCGAACCCTATTTCAATAAACCCCCGTTGTTTTTTTGGATGCTCCACCTGTCGACGTGGCTGTGGGGCGATCACGAAATCGCGTTGCGGCTACCCGGCTCTCTTGCGGCTGTGGGTACGGTGGCGCTCGTCTATGTGTTGGGGACGAGGTTGTTGTCCTCGACCGCGGGATTCTGGGCGGCGTTGGTCGTCGTCACCAGTCACGTCTTTCTCTGGTATGGACGTCGCGTGCTGTTTGACTCCTCCTTGACGTTCCTCGTGACGCTGGCCTTGTTCGCCTGGGTGCAGGTTCAGTTTTTGGGCCGCAGTTCACGCTGGTATGTGCTGGCGTTTCTCAGCATGGCGCTCGGGGCGATGCTGAAGGAGATGCACGGGTTTTTCCTTCCGCTGCTCGTGATGACCACCTATGCCGTAATCCAACGCGATACGCGGATGCTGAAGGACCGGTGGTTCTGGGCCGGCTTGGGTCTGGCCTTTGCCATGATGGCCGGCTACGCGCAGATGCTGGGGGCGGGGTATCAGCATCATTTTAAGATCCTGAGCGCGATCGGGTCCGTGTGGAATAGCGGTCTTGCCGGCTCCATCGGCATGGCGCGAGACGGCCATCCGCTGTATTGGTATCTCGGGATGATGTGGGCCGACTTCTTCCCCTGGTGTGCAGTGCTTCCGTCGGCCCTACTGTTGCTCTGGGGGCAACGTCCGCTTCGGGCCCATCCGACCGAATTGCTGTTGCTGGTGTGGGTACTCAGCCTCTTCACGGCATTCAGTCTGGCTACGCTCAAGCGTGAGCCCTATCTGATGACGATCGTGCCGGGAATCGGACTGATGATCGGCTATTTTTATCATCGGATGTTCGAGACGACCGACGCGTCCCGTTCCATGACCCCGTTGTTGAAAGTGCTGCTCGTCGTCTTGGCGCTCGTGTTCGGGGCCGGTATGTTCTTCGGCGCGGCTCCGTTGCGGCGGCGCTGGCTGGTCTCGTCGCCGGTGGTCTCACCCGTATTCATCATGACGGTCGTCGCCCTGTCCGGCACCTTGCTCTATGCGGTGGTGAAGGCGCGCCTGCACCTCGCGCTTCAGCTGGTGGGTGTGCTTGCGGCGGCCTATGTCGTGCTGGTGGTGAACTACGTATTTCCTGCGATCGATCAGGCCGCCTCGCCGCGCAAGGCGACGGAAGAGATCAAGGCCATGGCGCGAGAGGCCGGTCCGGCGCTCTTCATGTATATCCCCGGATGGCCGAAGAACGAGGATGCGCTGTACTATTTGAAGCGGGACAAGGTGGTGCCTGAGTTGCCGAATCCCGATGCGGTGCGTGAGGCCGTGGGGCGACAGGGGCCGGTCAGGATCATTACGGAGGAACAGCACATGCAGTCGTTAGAAAAGTCGGCCGGATTGCGTGTCGAGCGACTTCATGAATTTCCGCAGCCGAGCCGAAAACATCTGTTTCTCCTGTCTGTGAGCGCGCAGGAATAATGAACGTGATCAGCGCCCGCTCCTGTGGCATTCTGCCACAGGCATCCAGGCCTCCTCTGTAGCAGACCTCCCCGATCGGGAGGTTGCCTCGCGAACAGGCGATGTCCGACCAGCCGCTTCTCTGCACGCTTTCCCCCGTCCCTGCTGGTGTGGTCAGAGGGCTCCATCCTTGCAGTCCTCAGGGGCACAACCTCTCTGGTAAGACGCACGATCCGCGAGGGATTGAGTCATTGGCGCGACACCTCTCGAAACGGGAGGGGGTACCAAGGAGGCTGCATGCATCCTATTCATCCGATGATCGTCCATTTCCCGATCGCCCTGCTGCTGGCGAGTTGGCTGTTCGATCTGTTGGCCCTCCGGTGGCGAGGGAAACAGTTTCGGGAGACCAGCCTGTCGTTGCTGGTGCTCGGAGTACTGGCGGCTGCAGTAGCCGTGGTGACAGGGCATTTTGCGGAAGAGGCGGTCGAGCATGCTGGAAACATCCCGAAGCAGGCCATCGAGACACATGAGGAACTGGCGTTCGCCGTCTTGTGGGTCTATGTCGGCCTGTTGGGTCTGCGACTGATGTCGTATTGGGGGGTGATGCGTGAGCGTCCTGCGCTGGTGTTGGGGCTTGGACTTGCCGGATCGCTGCTGCTGGTGGTCGCGAGTTATTTCGGCGGCGATTTGGTCTATCGTTACGGAGCCGGAGTCATACCACGATGAACCTGAAAAATGTGTTCGGCTCAACCGCTCTGGTCCTGCTGATGTGCGCGCCGTCGCCGGCGGCCTTTGCCGATAGCGCTGGCCCGCGATCGCCGTGGGGTGATCGAGCCGTCTTGCGAGCGGGGCAGGTGGTGCAGGGCGATTACTTCGCGTTCGGACCGCATGTTGAAGTCTCCGGGATCGTCAACGGCGATCTCTATGCGGCCGGCGGCGACATTATGATCGATGGTGTCGTCAACGGGGATGTGATCGTCGCCGGGGCCAAGGTCATTCTGTCGGGCACCGTGGCTCAGGACGCACGGGTGATGGGTGCTCAAGTCACCATCAGCGGCACAATCGGCAGAAATGCCACCTTGGCCGGGGTGGATCTTCACCTGACCGAGACGGCGAAGATTCGCGAGAACCTCATCGCGGGTGGCGGGCATGTTCAGCTGGAAGGGCCGGTCGGTCGCGATGCGCGGGTCGGCGCATGGCGGGCGACGTTGTCGAATGAGATTGAGCGCGACCTGATCGTGGCAGCCGAGTCCGTCCGCCTGACCTCGAAAGCGTCGGTGGGCGGCCGGCTACGGTATTGGGGGGAGGCGGCGCCTTCGATCGACGAAGAGGCCACCGTTCGGGGAGCGATCACCCGTCGCCCGTTGCCGGAGGGCTGGAGCATGGAGCGGGCTCGGCAGGGAATCGTCGGGGCGCGGGTGCTGGCGGCTGTCGTCGGTTTTCTGTCCACGTTGATTCTGGGGCTGATCCTCCTGAGAGTCTATCCCGTCTTCTCATACCGAGTGACGGCGACGATACGGGAGCAGCCGGTGGCATCCCTGGGAGTGGGGGGCCTGGTGTTGCTCGTCACACCGATTGCTGCCGCGAGTCTGGTGGTCACGTTGCTGGCCCTGCCGGTGGGGGTGATTCTGTTGGCAATGTATGGGGTGACGGTCTATGTGGCGCGGATCTACGCCATGATCTACGTCGGACAGTGTCTGCTTCGTCATGGAGACGAGACGACATCCTTGGCCAAGCCGTTTCTGGTGGGGCTCGTGCTCTATTCCCTCTTGTCGCTGGTGCCGGTGGTCGGCGGCCTGGTGACCTTGGGCACCGTGCTCTTCGGGCTGGGGGCGTTGCTGATCACCAAGAAGGACCTGATTGTCGGGTTGCGGGAGCAGCACCAGGTGTGACGCGTGCAGCGAAGCAAGCATGGCTCGTCGATCGACAACCGAACGTGGAGCATCGCCGGCGACGGTCACCCTGGTAGAAGGGCGCACACTGCGCTGTCAGGGCGCCTGGACGATGTCCGAGGTCGCCAGGGTCGAACGTGTCCTTGCGGTGATGGACTGGCCCACGGGTGGAGCGTTTCGATTCGAGGGGAGCGGGATTGCGACCTTCGACACCGGTGGGGCAGTGGTCTTGTCCCGCGCGGTGATGGACGCGCGCCTTCGCGGATGTGAGGTGACGGTTGAGGGGTTACGATCCGAATATCTGCAACTGATGAGTCTCGTGTCGGCCAACTGGAGCGTCATGATGGCCCATGTCGCGGTGCGGCCGAACGGGACGCAACTGGTCACGGCGCTTCTTCGCAGATCCAGGACGCAGGTGCTGCAAGGGGTGGAATTTATCGGCCGGACGTCGACGGCGCTGCTGCACCTGCTCCGGTCGCCGGCTCGTTTGCGCTGGCGCAGTACCCTGAACAGTCTTCGGCTCGACGGGGTGAACGCCTTACCGATCACCGGCCTGCTGACGTTTCTGATCGGCGTGGTGATTGCGTATCAGGGCGCCGAACAACTCAGAAAATTCGGCACCAACATCTTCATTGTGGACTTGGTGGGTATCTCCCTGCTGCGGGAGATTGCGCCGCTGATCGCCGCCATCTTGATTGCCGGGCGATCGGGGTCGGCCTATGCGGCGCAGATCGGCACGATGAAGGTGACCGAGGAATTGGATGCGCTGCAGACCTTCGGCCTCTCGCCGATCGAGCTGCTGGTGTTGCCGCGTGTGCTGGCCTTGGTCGTCGCGCTGCCGTTGCTGACGGTGTATGCCGATGTGTTGGGGGTGTTCGGCGGCATGTTGATCGCATCGAACCAGCTGAACGTGAGTTTCACCGCCTTTCTCACGCGGTTCGAGGAGGCCGTCGCGTTGCGCCATTTTCTCATCGGAATCGGCAAGGCGCCGTGTTTTGCCGTCATCATCGCGCTGGTCGGCTGCTATCAGGGCTTTCAGATTCGCGGCGGAGTGGATGACGTGGGACGGCACACGACGATCAGCGTGGTGCAGAGCATTTTTCTGGTGATCATGTTCGATGCCCTATGCAGCATTCTGTTGAATTGGTGGAGCCTGTAGCCGGGATGCCGCGCGACGGTATGCAGAAATCATCCGGGCCACTGGATGTCGACGATGGCTTCTCTCTTCGTTCTCGCGTCGCAGCACCGTGCTGCGGCCTCGCGGGAAACCATGGGGAACATCCTGTCGAGATGAAGGCGTGAGGACGCCTATGCAGAAGTTGCCTTCCACACTCGCGACGGCAGAGCAGGTCGGCCTCCCCGTGATCGAGGTGAGCCATGTCTCCACCCGGTTCGGGACGGCGATCGTGCATCAGGATGTGAGCCTCACGGTCATGCGCGGCGAGGTGTTTGCCATCGCCGGTGGAAACGGATGCGGTAAATCGACGCTCTTACGGGAGATCATCGGTCTCCTGACGCCCACGACCGGAACCATCAGCCTCTTAGGCGTGAACAGTCGTGAGTTGGAACAGCCGGACGGGTCTCCCCTCCATCGGCGGTTTGGGGTGATGTTTCAGCACGGGGCCCTGTTCAGTTCCATGACGCTGGCCGACAATGTCGCCGTGCCCCTGAAGGAGCATACGGCGCTGAGTGCAAGGCTGATTCGCGAAATTGTGGCCTTAAAAATCGCCTTGGTCGGCCTTCCGCCCGACAGCGCGGTGAAATTTCCGAGCGAACTCAGCGGCGGGATGCGGCGCCGCGCCGCGCTGGCCCGTGCCATCGTCATGGACCCCGAACTGTTGTTTCTCGACGAACCGACCGCCGGACTTGATCCGATGATCGCCGCAGGCTTCGACGATCTGGTGCTCGACCTCAAGCGATTGCTGGGTCTCACGGTGGTGATGGTGACGCACGATCTCGATTCCTTGTGGCGCATTGCCGATCGAGTGGCGGTTCTGGGCGACGGTCGGGTGTTGGGAATGGGCACGATGGAGGCGCTCGCAGCGTCGGAGGATCCCGTCGTCCAGGGCTATTTCCACGGCCCGCGCGGACGCGCCGCGCAACAGAACCATGCCGGGGCCTTGCCGGAGCGGGCCTGAGAGGTGTCGGATGGAACCGAAGGTCAACTACATCGTGGTCGGAGGATTCGTGCTGCTGCTGGGTCTCACGGTGCTCGGGGGAATTTTCTGGCTGGGCAAGACGGATTATCGCGGCATCTACGATCGGTATTATGTCTATACGAGGGAATCGGTTTCCGGACTCAGTGTGGATTCGACCGTGAAATATCGCGGCGTGGATGTCGGGCGGGTGAAGGCCGTGGTCCTGAATCCGGAGAATCCGGAAGAGGTGCGCGTAACGCTGGATATCGTCGCCGGCACGCCGGTCAAAACCGATACGCAGGCGATGTTGGTCACGCAAGGCCTCACGGGATTAGTCACGTTGAATTTGACTGGGGGCACGCGGGAGGCGCCTCCGCTGTCGCCGGAAGCCGGCCAGGCCTATCCGGTCATCAAGAGCGTGCCGTCTCTCTTCGGGCGATTGGATGGCACGCTGGCAAAGTTGTTGTCCGATCAGGGGCTGGCGAATCTTGTCGTCCATCTCAACGGTCTGGCCCAGAATGCCTCTTTGATGATGGATGAAGAGAATCGCACGCTGGTCAAGCAGGTGCTCAAGGATCTTGCTGCGGCGACCGCGGTGTTGGCGGCCCAGAGCGGCCGCCTGGATCGCGGCATCCAGGGCGCCACACTGGCGGCCGAACAGACGGCGAAGATCACGGAACGGATCGGAACGCAGTTGCCGGCCCTGTTGGACCGTATCGGCCAGACCGCCGCCGGACTCCAACAGCTGACGGAAGAGTGGTCTCGAACCAGTCGCTCGGTCGGCGACATGGTAGGGACCAGTAAGCCGGGCGTCGAACAGTTTACCCGGCAGACCCTGGCCGATGCCGGGTTGCTGGTCACGGAGCTGCGGCAACTCACCGCCACTCTCAATCGTGTGGCGCAACAGGTCGAACGGCAACCGAATCTGCTGGTGCTTGGCCGTTCGTCTCAGTCCAAGGGTCCGGGGGAGTGAAGGGAGTCTCGTGGCCGATCCTCATAGGCTGAGCAGACTGGTCCTGGTCATGGTGGCCTGCACGTTGACGGCCTGCGTGTTGCCTCGATCGACGGACAGTCCGGTGCATACCTTTGTGTTGACGGCGGAGGAGACGGACGGAGGGCCCGTGCCTGCGCTTCCGCGAGTCGCCGCCCACGGTGTGTTGCTCGTCGGCGTACCGCAGGCCGCGGCCGGATTTGAGCAACCGCGGATCGCCTATCAGCAGCGGCCGTCGGAAGTGAACTACTACGCCGACCATTTCTGGGTCGACGCTCCGTCCAGGATGTTGACACCGGTACTCATTCGGGCGCTCGAACAGTCGGGATATTGGCGTGTGGTGGTGCCCATGCCGTCGGCCCTCCGGGCAGACCATCAACTGGATGTGTCGGGCCTGGTGGTACAACAGGAGTTTCTGCAGAAGCCGAGCCGGAGTCGAGTGCGGTTGCGCGCGCAATTGACCGATCTGAAGAGGCAGCAGGTGATGGGCGCCAGGAGTTTTGACCGGATGGAAGCGGCTCCAAGCGAAGACGCGTACGGGGGAGTCCTGGCGGCAAACCGTTCGGTGAGTGCCGTGCTGGCCGCCGTGAACGACTGGATTGCGGGCTGCCTGCGGGAAGCGGGAAAGGAGGTCTGTTGACCGGTCCTCCTGTCGATCGTGATGATGCCGCAGGATGGCCCGTCGGGAGACGAGATCGGGCATGCGCACCGCGCTGAAAGTTGGGTTCAGTTTCGGGCTTACGTCCGGGGTGATCACCACCCTCGGGCTGATGGTCGGACTGCATGCCGGCACCCATTCCATGCCCGCCGTTCTGGGAGGCATTCTGACCATTGCGGTGGCCGACGCCATGTCCGATGCGCTGGGGATCCACGTGGCCGAAGAATCGAAGAATCATGGAAATACCCATGACATCTGGGCCTCCACCCTCGCCACCTTTGCCTCGAAGTTCGTCATCGCCGGGACCTTCGCCCTGCCGGTGCTGTTCATGCCGCTGGACCTCGCGTTGGTCGTCTGTCTGATCTGGGGCCTGTCGCTGCTGGCCGTGCTGAGTTATGCCCTGGCGTTGGCGCAACGGGTGCCCCCCTGGAAAGTGATCGGTGAGCATGTGCTGATCGGGCTCAGTGTCGTGGCGATTTCCCATTATCTCGGCGAGTGGGTGCGGGCCACGTTCGGTTGACGGATGCAGATGAAGGAAAGGCAGGACCGATGGATGGACAGACGCAGTTACCCAAGGTGGGAGTCGGCCGCCGGTGCGGGGCGATCCTGGCGAATCTGGGCGGCTATCGCAGCCTCCTCAGCGAGGAGACGTATGAGGAGCTGACCTCGCTCGCCAAGAGTTTGCAGGGAGTCAGAATCTGTCATGTGAATTCGACGGCAGCGGGCGGCGGCGTGGCGGAACTCTTGGCGCGATACATCCCGATGCTGCAAGCGCTGGGCGTGCAGGCCGATTGGCGGCTGATCCACGGAGAACCGGATTTTTTTGCCATCACCAAATCGTTCCATAACGCGCTCCAGGGCGGCCATTATGGATTGGGAAAGGCCGAGCAGGATCTGTATCTCAAGGTCAATGAGCGAAGCGCGAAGGCGCTCGGCAACGACTACGACCTCTACATCGTGCACGATCCGCAGCCTGCCGCCATTCGGCATTTCGCGGGGCCGCGCGGGGCCAAATGGATCTGGCGTTGTCACATCGACAGCTCCGCGCCGGACAAGGATGTCAGCCAGTTTTTGCGACCTCTCCTGGAAGAATATGACGCGGTCGTGTTCACGATGGATCAATTCGTGCTTCCCCAGTTGGCCTCCAAGCGCATCGCGTTCATCGCGCCCGCCATCGACCCACTCGCGACCAAAAACATGGAGTTGTCGGCCGACTTGTGCCGCCGGGTGATTGCGGACTCCGGTGTGGACCCGACCAGGCCGCTGTTGTTGCAGGTGTCCCGTTTCGATCCGTGGAAAGATCCGCTCGGCGTGGCGCGCGCGTATCGCCTTGTCAAAGAGGAACTCCCTGGTGTGCAACTCGTGCTGATCGGTGCCATGGCGGGGGACGATCCGGAGGGATGGGAGATTCTGGATCGGGTCGAAGAGGAGGCTGCGAACGATCCGGACCTCTTTGTGTTCACGAATCTGTCCGGCGTGGGCAGCATGGAGGTGAATGCCTTTCAACGCGGCTCCGATGTCGTGATCCAAAAATCGCTGCGGGAAGGATTCGGCTTGGTGGTGTCCGAGGCGCTCTGGAAGGAAAAGCCGGTGGTTGCCGGCAACACGGGCGGCATCCCGATGCAGTTCCCTGAGCCGTTCCAGAAGCATCTGGTCGACAATGTGGAAGCCTGCGCGGAGCGGGCGCTTCATCTGCTGCAGCATCCCGGCGAGCGGGGAGACTTCGGGCGGGCCGGGCGTGAACATGTCCGACAGCATTTTCTGATGCCCCGGTTGGTCCGGGACGAACTGCGGCTCATTCGTCAGGTCTTGGGGACCACATGATACGCCCAGGCCTCAATGCGCTGGTTGCCTATTTCTCGATGGAGATCGGCTTGAATCCGTTGATGCCGACGTACGCGGGTGGCCTGGGTGTGTTGGCCGGCGACACCATTCGCTCCGCCGCCGACCTGGGCGTGCCGATGGTCGGCGTCACGCTGCTGCATCGGCGCGGCTACTTCTATCAGCGTCTCGATCGGGCAGGTCGGCAGTCCGAGGAGCCGGTGGCCTGGACGGTCGGCGATTTTGCCGAGCCGCTGGAGCCGCGTGTTTTCGTCGAGATCGAAGGGCGACCGGTGCTGGTTCGCGCCTGGCGGCATGTGGTGACCGGCATGTCCGGACACGCCGTGCCCGTGTATCTGCTCGACACGGATCTTCCCGAAAACAGCGCTTGGGACCGAACCATCACGGATTCGCTGTACGGAGGAGATGCCCATTATCGCTTATGCCAGGAACTGGTCCTCGGGTTCGGCGGGTTCGCATTGTTGCAAGCCCTGGGGCATGACCACATCCATCGGTACCACCTCAACGAAGGGCATGCGGCGCTGCTGGTGCTGGCCTTGATCGAAGCGGCCATCGGGACGCAGCCGAGAAACGGAGAGGTGCCGCCGGAAGTGATCGAGAAGGTGCGGGAGCACTGTGTGTTCACCACCCATACCCCGGTGCCGGCCGGCCATGATCAATTCCCCGCCGATCTGGCGCATCGGGTACTAGGGGCGCGGCGGTGCGAACTCGCGCAGGCCTGCCAGCATCAAGGCGCGCTGAACATGACGCTGTTGGCCCTGCGCGGGTCGCGGTTTGTCAACGGTGTGGCGATGCGGCATGGCGAGGTCTCCCATTCGCTGTATCCCGGGTACCCGATCCATTCCATTACGAACGGGGTACATGCCGTGACCTGGGCGGCTCCGGCCTTTCAGAGCCTGTACGACCGTCACCTGCCTGATTGGCGGTACGATCAACTGTCGCTGCGCTACGCCATTAGTATTCCCGGGGCGGACATTTGGGCCGCCCATCGGGAGGCCAAACTGGCGTTGGTCGATGAGGTGAATCGCGAGACCAACGCGGGTTTCGATCGGGATGTGCTCACGATCGGTTTCGCCCGCCGCGCCACCGCGTATAAGCGGGGCATGTTGGTGTTCCACGATGTCGAGCGGTTGCAGCGCCTTGGGAAAGGGGTGGGCCCCATTCAGTTCGTCTTCGCAGGCAAGGCGCATCCGCAGGACGAGGAAGGCAAGGAGATGATCCGGCGCATTCACGCCATGCGCGGGCAACTCTCTGTGGCCTACCTGGCGAACTACGATATGAGCTTGGCCAGACTGCTCTGCGCAGGGGTGGACGTGTGGCTGAATACGCCGTTACCGCCGATGGAGGCGTCCGGCACCAGCGGCATGAAGGCGGCGATGAACGGCGTCCCCAGCCTGAGCATCCTGGACGGCTGGTGGGTCGAGGGGCATATCGAAGGTGTGACCGGCTGGTCGATCGGAGAGAAGGTCGAGGCCTGCGCCTCCCCGTCGGAGGAGATGCAGGCCTGTCATGCGGCCGCGCTCTACGACAAACTCGAACAGCAGGTGTTGCCCCTCTTCTACAAAGACCGGGACCGATTCATCGAGATCATGACACACACGATTGCGATCAACGGGGCGTTTTTCAACACGCAGCGGATGGTCGGCCAGTATCTGCGCAATGCCTATCGGTTGGTCGATCACGCGGTGAACGGAGCCTAGCGGAATGATCTACGACCGCGAGACCATGCAGTCCGACTATAATCACCTGTTGACCTTGTGGACGGCCGGCGTTCGTGATTACCACACGATGTTGTCGGATTATCTGACGGCCAATTCGATTTTCGTCGCCGTCATCGGGTTGCTCGTCTCGCGTGAGTCGCTGGCCTTGCCGTTTACCATCGTCATCGTCCTGCTGAGCACGATCGGGATTCTCATGAGCGGGCAGATGGCGATCGTGTTGGGCCGGTTTTCCGCACAGAATGCGCTGTGGGAATGGCAGTTGCGCGGCATCGAGACCAGACCGGAATGGCTCAATCGGAAACCGGTGAGCACGTTGTATCGATTGCGCGAGCACCGTGAAACAATTGTCGATCAGAGCAACGAGCCGCGCTCGTTCGAGCCTCCATGGGCGTTTCGCCGACATCGCCAGTGGTGGGCGCATCGGGCCGTCAGCTTTCCCTGGTTCTTCGGCACCGTCTATGGCCTGTTCTTGCTGTGGGGGCTGACGCAGGTCGCGCGGTCGACCATGCTGTCGCTTGCGTGAGCCGACCCTTCCCGACCTATGGGCGCAGGGTTCCCCGCATTCGGTTCCAGCCGTCGACCGGCGGCGCACTCTTCTCACGCTCGCCGGCACGCAGACGAATCTGAAGCGCCGGTGGATTTTCAATGAAGAACGATTCATGAAGAAGTCTTCATGTTTCGTTCGCCGTCGATTCATGCTCCGGGGCCACAGTGACAGGGGTTGGGGCGGTGAGATGTCGTCCGTCTCGCGCAGATTGTGCCTATTGCACGGGATGAACAACCGTCATACTGCGGTACGGCCACGCGGCTGCGAGTGGTGGGCATTGACGTGTGGGGACTCAGCGCCGTGACACGTGTGTGTCGTATGAATCGATCCGAGTAAGAGGGGCGCTCCGCCTCTGTCGAGACGCCGGGCGCAAAGAGGTGACGGCATGCTCGTGTTATTGTCGCTGGGAGGGATCACGTTGGTGGTGTGGGTGGTGATGGTATGGGTGTCCTTCCTTGATCCTCATCAGGTCGCATCACTGCGGGTGCCTGTGAAGCGCAGTAAGCAGGTGGTTCGAGATGGCAAGGGGTGAACGAGGGGACGGCGAAACGGCGTCCCCTTTTCGCGGAGAGGAGAGCACGGTGCGGGAGTCAGGAGAATCCAACGGACGACGGTGGGCGATTGTGCTGGCGAGCCATGGCGGCGTCGCCATGCAACCGGAGTTGAAGCCCTGGCTTGGAAGGAACGTTCCCGGGCAATACCGTAGGGTCCTAGGGGCTCGCTCGAGGTTCCAGCATACGCTCGATCGCACGATGCAAGTGACGAGTCCGACGCGTACGGTCGTGGTCGTGGCTCGTGGGCATCGTGAGGCCTGGGCGCAGATCGGCGCGCGGGATCCCGGGATGGTGTTGGTGCAACCCCGCAATCTCGGCACGGCCCCGGAGGTGTTTCTCTCGTTGACCTATATCCGGGCGCGTGATCCGGAAGGCACGGTGCTGATTTCTCCCTCCGACCACATCGTGGTTTCCGAAGAACGGTACCTCAGGGAAGTGCTGTATGCCGTGCGGGCGGCGGAGCAGTTGCCCACGAAGCTGGTGTTGCTCGCATCGAGGCCGGAGAGTCCGCAAGCGGAATACGGATGGATCATGCCCGATCACCAGCTACTCCGTTTCGGCTCTCGCACGATCCGCGCCGTCAAGACGTTTATCAAAAGGCCGGAGCCGCCGCTGGCACGGTTGGCCTACGCGTCGGGCGCGCTGTGGAATACGTGCATCATGGCGGGAAAAGTCGACGCGTTCTGGAACATGGGCCGGAATGTGCTGCCGAACATGATGGTCCTCTTCGAACGCCTGACCGAGGCGATCGATACGCCACAGGAGGCTGAAGTGCTGCGGACGATGTACGCACGCATGCCGTCCCTCAGTTTCTCGCGTGACCTGCTCGAACATGCGGCGGGTGAGACGGCGATGATGGAGATGATGGAGATGAGCGGACTGTGGTGGAGCGACCGGGAGAGGTCTTGTGCGGATCCGCCCGACGCTGCGTCGGTTGTGCGACTTTGACGCAGCGCTCGTGAGCGACAGGACGGGGTGTATTGCCTCATCGCGAAGTGGGCCCTGCTGCAAATGGCAACAGTCCGGTGTGGGCCAGCCGGCCGTCCGTTTTCTACCCGCCCAGAAATACAGCGAAAGGCTGCGTACATGAACGGGAGGTCCGTTGGCATTTGTCTTGCTGGAGAGAACCCCATTACTCTCTGATCGTCGGTTTTCAGATTACCACCATCCACGCGCGCCGCTCCGTGATCGACCTGTCGCCGCTGCATCGCGGAGACCGGTACGTCTCCACGGACACAGTTGCTCAACCCGCTTCAGAGGAGCTGCCATGACGAAGCCACTGATCACTCGGATCCTCCTGGCGACCGATTTTTCTGATGGTGCGGTCTGTGCGCAGAACTATGCCGTCTATCTTGCTTCTCACTGGGGAGCCACCTTGGAAGTTCTGCATGTGATCGAGGCGCCTCGCCGGTTGAGTACCGAGACGGAGCGCCTGGCTGCGGGAATGAAGGTGCGCGCTGAGGCGGCGCAGCGGTTGACGGAAGTGCGCGAGGAACTCGTGCGGCATGGCATATCCGTGAGGGCTCGGTTGGTGCTGGGGAATCCGGCCGAGCACATTGGTGTGGCTGCGAAGGACAAGGGGGCGGAGCTTATTGTGCTGGGCGTTCAGGGGCGAACGAATGTGCTCTGTGGGCTCATCGGCAGCACGGCGGAACGGGTGGTGAGAGAGGGGCCGTGTCCGGTGCTCGCGGTACCAGGGGGGCGTGAAGAAGCGGACACGCCGTCTGCGGCGAACAGACAGGTGGAGATCCGGCGTATTCTGGCCCCGCTGGATTTTTCGAGTCCTTCGCTGGATGCCGTGGAATATGCCGTTCAGCTCGCGAACGGGCTCGGCGCGGGAGTCACGTTGATGCATGTGTTGGAACCGGTTCCTTACGACTTGGACTGCGGCCTGGGCGTGATCGAACAGGAGACGCAAAAGCGAGACCATTGGAACAAGCAACTGGCGGAACTCCAGACGTTCGTGACATCGTTCGGATTGGCGGCTGACGTGGAGATTGCAGGGGGTATTGCGTCCGATGCGATCCTCGCTGCTGCGTTGCGCCATCGTTCCGATCTGATCGTGATGGGGACCCATGGCCGGCGCGGTCTCTCGGTGGAACGATTCGGCAGCGTGGCGGATGCCGTCTTGCGACGGGCTACGTGCCCAGTCCTCACCGTGAAGACGCCGACATTTGCGCCGGACTATCGCCGAGTCGTGCCTCGAACCATGAACGAGCCGGACGCGAGGGGAGCACTACATGAACCAGCGTGACATCTATATCACCGAATTCGATCTGGCGCGCCTGAGAGATGTCCTGAAGGCGCGTCTCAGCGCCGGGGGACGGGACCGGGATCATCTTGAGAGTGTGGAGCATGAGCTCGACCGGGCCCATGTCGTCGACCCATCCGCCGTTCCCCATGATGTGGTCACGATGAATTCTCAGGTCCGGATAGAAGACGTCGATACCGGTATGGAAAATGTCTATACGCTGGTATTTCCGTCTGATGCCGGCATCGAGGAAAAGAAGCTGTCGATCCTTGCACCCATCGGGACCGCGCTCTTGGGGGCCCGTGCGGGGCAGACGGTGGACTGGCCGGTTCCGGCGGGGGTGCGAACCGTACGTATCAAAGAAGTTGTGTATCAGCCGGAAGCCGCAGGAGATTATCACCTCTGATCATGCGGGCAAGCAGAATGCGCAAAACGTCGCCGGTGGTGTGCTTGAGATCCGTGGAGCTGGAATCGTGAAACGTGCCTCGTCAGGATCGGCAGCCGGGTAGGCAATCATCAATCGGGAGGGTACGATGGAGGTTCGCAGTAAGGTGTATACGTATCACACGACCGTGACGTGGTCGGAGCAGAAGAAAGGAGTGATCGCCTGCGACGGTAAGCCGGAGATTCAGGTGGCGACACCTCCGGAATTCAAAGGGCATGAGGGCATCTGGTCTCCAGAAGATCTCTATGTCGCGGCAGCGAACATCTGTCTAATGACGACCTTTCTTGCCGTGGCTGAACGGGCGGGGCTGGCATTTGTCTCCTACCGATCCGAGGCGGAAGGCCGGTTGGAACTCGTGGACGGGAAGTTTCAGGTAACGGTGATCACGCTGCGCCCGCGTATCGCCCTTCCGGCCGGCGGCGATGCGGCCAAGGCGAAGGAGTTGATCGAAAAGGCCGAAGCCAACTGTCTGATATCCAATTCCATGAAAACGCGTGTGACCCTCGAACCGACCATCCTGTGATCCTGCCGCCTGTGGCATCCTGCGCCAGCCTGGTCTTCGCGCTGGGGTGATTCTCTCCACGCCCCGGCGCAGCTCACAGTCGTCCGGGCGAATACGGACGAATTTCGCATGATGTGTCGTGTATTCCCGACACGTGCGATTGGCACGGGGATCGCATTCTTTCCATTCTGCGTCGTTCTGCGATCTGTGCGAGGGGTCTTGTCAAAAAGGAGCGCGCCATGAACGTCCGAGCCGGAGTGGTTGGTGTGTCGTCGTTGATGCTCGTCTCGGCGATCGTGGGCGGCCTCGGTGAGGCTGCTGAGCATGACGGAAATGCCGGGAAGGGCAAGGTGTTGTATGCCAATCTCTGCATCCGGTGCCACGGGGTAGAAGGAAAGGGGAACGGTGTGATGACGTTCACACCGCCGGTCGCCGATCTCACCGCCCCGGCTGTGCAACACAAATTGGACGCGACGTTGTTGAAGACCATTCACGATGGTCGGAAAAATACGGCGATGGGGGCCTGGAAGTTCGTCCTCACCGAAGAAGAGATGCGCGATGTGACGGCCTACGTACGCGTGCTGGGGACCGGCGCGAATCGCACGCTCCCGTAACAGATGGATGGGGTGCTGAATGAATTGGCGTGTCCTGGGGGCGGGAACGGCGGTGTTATGGGTCGTCACGGCGGGCGTGGTTGCGGCGTTGTTCGTACAAGGCCATACGAGGCCGTCGACCGACGGACGTACGGAAATTCTGTTGGCGCCGGCGGAGCGGGACCTCGTGCTGGCGGAGATGCGCGACTTGTTGAAGGCGGTGCATGGAGTCGTCACGGTGCTGGGCAGCCCCAGTCCGAACCTCAAGGAGGCGGAAGGCGCGGCGCGCGCGGCAGGCATGGCGATGGCGGCGGATGTCAACCCTGCGATCATGCTGAAACTACCCTTGGCGTTCAAGCAGCTCGGCATGTCCATTCACAAGGACATGGACCATCTTGCCGACGGTATTGCGCAAGGAGAAACGTCCCAACAGATTCTCAATCGCCTGGCGAGCATGACGGCACGGTGCACCACCTGCCACGACATGTATCGTTTTGGGACAACGAAGTAGCCATCTGCCGTCTGCATTCAGCCTTCACCTGTCGGCATCAGGGGGCACGTGGAGAATCGAGAGAGGTCAGTTGAGTAAAACCTGAATCCATTCCCGCTGCGATGACTCACACGGATTGAGAGGGTGGGTAGCCTGCAGTCCTAGATTGCGGGTGCTGATGGCTGAGCGCTGGCGGCGGATCGTGTGATGGCAACGAAGGAGGTGCTGTGATGGCATGCAACGTTGGCGGAATCGAGCGACCGATTCGTATCGTGCTGGGAATTCTGTTGATCGGGATCGGTGCCTTCGGCGGATTGACTGGGGCGGCAATGGGTGCGGTGCTCGCGGTGGGGGCGATCGCGCTCGTGACCGGGGTGATCGGCTTTTGTCCTGCTTGGACGCTCCTCGGCATCAACACCTGTCGGGTGGAAGCCGGTAAGAAGCTGTGAAGAGGCGCGTGAGCGGGGAAGGGTGCCCTGTGTTCATTGAAAGGGTGCGGGTAGTGCCGGTGGCAATTCCGCCGCTGGAATAGCACGAAGGAGGACAGGATGACGACGATGACGAGACCGGGTGTGCCGGTAGGTGGCTTTAAGACGGTCGGGCAGATCGTCGGGACGAATCAATTGCGGATTCGCCGTGACCAAAGCGCATTGGCGATTGCAGTGGAACTGCTGACGACTCATACGCCGGGAGCCCCAGTGGTCGATGACGCGGGACAATACATCGGGTTTATCAGTGAATTTGATTTATTGAAAGCGCTGAGGTCGAACCAGGACCTCAACCAACTGACGGCGGAGCAGGTCATGGCTAAAGACCGCATTACCGTGACGGCGGAGACCTCCATCGACGATGCCGTTCGCATCATGGAAGAGAAGCGCTTGCTCAATCTTCCAGTCGAGAAGGATGGCACGATCAGATACACGCTGACTCGACACGATTTGTTGCGGGCCTGGATCGGTTTAGGGCTGGATATCGAGAACCTGACAGCTTGAGTCAACGCTCGGATGGCTGAGAAGACGGGAGTAGATCTGCTGCCGTTTCCTCTCCTATCCGTGATCACCCCAACAACGGATTCGGACACGTGAATCACTCTGACGACACGCACAGCAGTGAAGGCGCAGGTCTGTCGACACCGGTCGGGACCCGGAGAACCTTCTTCCATTGGGTGACAGTGGCTGCCGCGGGCTTTGTGGGGATGGGGTTGGCGGTTCCGTTGCTGGGCTCGCTGATTTCGCCGGCCCTGAGCAGGCGGAAGCGTGACTGGGTGGATGTTGGCGGGGTGGCGGAGTTGCCTCTCGGCCGGCCTATGCAGTTGGACCATGTCACCACCATCCGGGACGGATGGATGGAAACCAAGGCACAAAAGGCGGTGTGGGCTGTCCGGCGTTCCGAAAGCGAGGTGCAGGTATTCTCCCCGATCTGTACGCACCTGGGTTGCGGGTATCGATGGGATGACGGTGCGCAAAAGTTTCTCTGTCCCTGTCATGGTAGTTCCTTCGACGTCAACGGGCGGGTGACCGGCGGCCCGGCACCGCGGCCGCTGGATGTCCTGCCCTCCAAGGTGGAAGGGGGTCGGCTCCTCGTCATGTATAAGGACTTCAAGTCAGGGCTGACAGAAAGTGTGGAGTTGTGAGTGCGTAGCGGTGAGTGGTGAGTTGTGAGTTGCAACGGGATGTCAATTGCAACAGGTGCGATTCAACACTGAGATCTGGGAGTGGAATGTCTTCTCGCCTATACGATTGGTTCGACCGTCGGTTGAACCTGAAGCCGGTCCAGCGCACACTGCTTGATGAGCCCATCCCCGGCGGGGCCAGCTGGATCTATGTCTTCGGCTCGGTCACACTCTTTCTGTTTCTCATGCAAGCCGCTACCGGCATGTTTCTGGCGGTGTACTACGCCCCCACGCCGGATCATGCCTACGACAGTGTGCGCTTCATCGAAACCGAGGTCCTGTTCGGGTGGTTCGTGCGCGGGCTCCACCACTGGGGCGCTTCGGCCATGGTGATCGCGATCGGCCTGCACATGCTGCAGACGTTTCTCTACGGCGCATACAAACCGCCCCGCGAAGCGATGTGGATGATGGGCGTCCTGTTGTTCCTGATCGTGATGACCTTCGCCTTTACCGGCTATCTTCTACCTTGGGATCAAACGGCCTATTGGGCGACACAAGTCGGGATCAATATGGTCGGCACGGTGCCGCTGGTGGGGGATCTCCTGTCGCGGGTCTTGCGTGGCGGGGAGACGCTCGGCGCCCTGACGTTGTCGCGCTTTTTCGCCATCCATGTGCTGTTCTTGCCAGCGGTCATTGCCTCAGGTATTGCGCTGCATCTCTTCATCCTGCGACGGGTCGGCCCTGCCGGTCCCTGGACCGATGACCGCGCATCGCTGAGCAGCGAAACGTTTGCGCCACGGCAGGTCTACATGGACGCGGTCGTGATTGCCGGGGTCTTTGCGCTCGTCGCCGGCGTGGCGTACGGCATCCCTTTGCCGCTGACGGATAAGGCCGATCCCTCCGACACGAGTTTCGTGCCCGTCCCTGAATGGTATTTTCTCTTCTATTATGAGTTGCTCAAGTACGTGCATGGGCCGCTCGAACCGCTCGCTACCTGGATTCTTCCGCTTTGCGTGATCCTGATCATGTTTTTTTGGCCGTTCATCGATCGCAACCCCGTGCGTAACCCGATCAGGCGGCCGGTGGCGTTGGGGAGCGGGCTGCTGTTCCTGCTGGTCGTGTTCGGGCTGTTGGGAATCTCGATCAAGAACCTGTATGCCGTCCCGAGGGCGGATCCGGCCGTGGCGCGTGGCAAGGCCGTGTATGCCCAATTCGGCTGCGCCGGCTGTCACCGCATTCACGGCGAGGGGGGAGCCGTAGCGCCGGATCTGTCGACCGTCGGGGATACGAGGCCCGATCGCGCGTGGCATCTCAAACATTTCCGCGATCCGCAATCCGTGGCGCCTGGGTCATTCATGCCGAAATTCCCGCTCACGGAGCAACAGCTGAACGACCTCACCAGTTATATGCTCAGTCTGAAGCGCGCGACCTGACGCCACGTCGAAGAGACATTTCGCGCCAACCTCTTCCTCGGTCTCGTTGCGTTTGTCGCCAGCCTAGACCCCTCCCCTGCCGGGCGTGCCGAGTTCATGCACCTAGTATCACGCTCTTACAATCACGCTCCTCCAGGCCTTCGTCCAGGCACGGCTCTCGCACAGTTGCTGGGATGAAAAGAGTGAGACGGCGGGAAGTGTCGCGAATCTTTCCGGCTGACGATGACTCCTACCGTACATACGTGATCGCGGTGATCTGCCGACAGATGGTGAGCCGGAGTGGCTACAGATCGTATACTTTACACGCCGGCCAGTAGGCCGAAGGGGTATGTCGGAGGAACGTCCAGCACCTCGTTTCTCAAGTTCAGCGAACGGCTGAAGGCGGATTGGGTGTACCGTTTCAATCTGAACCCGAACGATTTCGAGCCCGACAGCGGGGCCTATATTCCCAAGCCGCCGCTGCCGGACGAGGACATTTTCGCCATTACCGCATACATGACGACATTCAAATAGCCTGAGTGAGAGGAGGGAACAATGAACGGTGCAGGTCGTCGGGTAGCAGTCGTCGGTGGGGGACTCCTGTTGATGGTTGCGAACGTCTTCATGGGCGGAGCCGCGGGAGGGGCTGAGGGCAAGTCGAATCCAGAGGCCGGCAAAAAAATCTATCTGGAGAGCTGCCAGAACTGTCATGGCCCGACAGGGAAAGGCGACAGCGACATGGCGGCCTACTTGTCGCCGCCGCCCGCCAATCTGACCGCCAAGGCGACGCAGTCAAAGACCGATGCGCAATTGCGCAAGGTGATTCTGGAGGGCAGACCCGGTACGGCCATGACCGGGTATGAGGCAGAGTTCGAGGAGGCACAGGTGGCCGATCTCATCGCGTACATCCGGTCGCTCAAATCATGAGGTTCGAGGAGGGCGCGACAGCGGGGATGCCCCTCCCATGACGGTGTGACGGTGGGGATCTGCGAGCGTTGAGGTCCGGCGTTGCCGCTGGTTCGAAGAGGAGGAGAGTCACACGACTGTACCCGATGGTCGGCTCTTGGTCGGAGGACCATCATGAAGGGAGGCTATTATGCCGATCACACAGAAGCTTGCGGGGGGACTGGTTGTGGCTGTTGCTCTGCTCGGAGGCTGGGGCCCCGGCTTCGCCGGCGCACCATCGGCCGGTAGTGTTCCGGTTGAAGCGGTGATGGACTATCTCCATTCCGTGCTGGAGGCCAATCGAACGTTTTATACCGTCCATGTCGTGGAGCGGATGCAGCGGAGAGGCGTGATCGAGTCCTCTGAGAAATGGCGCGAACTCAGTGCGCTCCCGCTTCCGGCCCAGTTTTTTCAAGAGGCATCGAGTCTGGCCACGCTGACCGGCAGCGCCGTCCGGTATCGCTTGATCAGCCTCAATCCGATCAACAAACAAAACGGGCCTCAGAGCGACTTCGAACGCAAGGCGCTCGAAGCGGTCATGGCGCATCCAGAACAGCCGTATAAGGGGTCGGTGACCGAGGGAGGAGCGCGATACTTTCAGGCCCTGTATGCCGATCTGGCCGTGTCGTCCGTGTGCGTGAGCTGCCATAACGCCGATCCACGCAGCCCGAAACGGGACTACAAGCTGCGGGACGTGCTCGGCGCGGTCCTGATCTCGATCCCGATGCCGGAGTGAGCGCAGAATCCTTTCTTCCCATTCCGGCCCTAACAGCACAGTTTGAGAACAATCGATGTGCAGACGTCGCTGTGGCGTGATGCCGCAGAGGCTCGACAAGTCCTGGGGCTTTTGTCGCCAGGCACAGATGCTTGAAGGGGTACTGGGTCTGCTAGCCACGGCCATTTCTGATTCGACGTGTCGAACGGCGTGGTATGCAGTTTGCGAGGCTCGCTACGTATGAGAGCAACATTATTGATCGCCGTCGTGATCGTCGCGTTCATCGCAGGGTGCGTCGACTCGAAGGAGACACGAACCGGTGCGCAGTCCGCCGTGAGCCACGTCGAGCCTGAGAGGCTCGACGCCCTGTTCAGTCACCCTTCCCCCGATTCCATCCCCGGCGGGCAACGCGGAGAGCAGATCCGGTTAGGCTATCAGCTGGTCGTGCATACCCAGGAGTTTGCGTCGTCCTACGTCGGGAACGCACTCACCTGTGCAAATTGCCATTTGGACGCGGGGCTCGATCCCAATTCTGCCTCCTACGTCGGCCTGTTGCGGGCCTATCCCGAATATCGGGAGCGGACGGGTCGGGCCGTGACGCTCGCCGACCGCATCAATGAATGTTTCGAACGCAACTTGAACGGGAAGCCGATTCCGCAGGACAGTCACAAACTGCAGGCGATCGTTGCCTATATCGAATGGTTGTCGAAGGATGTGCCGGCCGGCAGCCGGATGGCCTGGCGCGGGATTCCCGCCATTCAATCGCCCAAGCCGCCGGATACTGTCAATGGAATCAAGGTCTTCACCGCCCGTTGTGCGTTTTGTCATGGAGCCGACGGGCAGGGTACCATGGCGGGGCCTCCCCTGTGGGGCCCTCGGTCCTACACGCTCGGCGCGGAGCTGGCCCGTGTGCCGGTGGCGGCATCCTTCATCAAGTCGAACATGCCGAGAACCAGGGGATGGGCTCTCTCGGACCAGGATGCCTATGACGTCGCGGCCTACATCAATGCGCAACCACGCCCGGATTTTCCCGGCAAAGGCCAGGATTGGCCGAAGGGAGGGAAGCCGGCGGATGTGCCCTACTAAGTATATAGCCTGGTGCTCGTGAAACAGATCCAGGCCAGACGTCGGAGATAATGAACCATCGGGAGCCACGCACGAGCGGCCGCAGACCGGAAGAGGAGAGGGAGATGAAGCTCAGCGTAGCCTATCAGGGCGGCGCCCGCTACGACATTCTCAGCGACCGGCATCGCGTCGTCACGGATCAACCGGTCGACGATGGCGGCGCCGACGCGGGCATGAGTCCAGTGGAATTGTTTGTGGGTTCTGTGGCCAGCTGTGTGGGCTATTTCGTGGGCAGCTTTTGCGCGCGACACGACATTTCCCGTGACGGACTGAAAGTGGAGGCGGAGTGGACGATGGCGGAGCAGCCGCACCGTGTCGGGCAGATTCATCTGTCGATCAGGCTGCCCCACCGGATCACGCCGGAATTGAAAGAACGATTGTTGAAAGTCGCCCATGCTTGTACCGTCCATCAATCCATCGTCGTGCCGGTTCAGGTGGCGATCGAATTGAATCCTCATACGTAGAGGGCAATGGGGGCAGATGAAAGGACGATCATGGCGGTGACGAGGCGGGCGTTGTTCGAGCGGGTGCTGCAAGGCATCGGAGTGGGTGTGGTGGGGGGCGGCCTCGATCGAGCGCTCGCCGACAGTCAGGTTGAGACGACCGGGCAGGCGAGCGGCCCGCTCACCGTGCGTGTCTCCAGGCCGTTCGATGCGGAAACGCCGGTGCGGGAATTCACTTCCTGGTTGACCTCCAACGAACGGTTTTTCGTGCGCAGCCACTTCGGGCCGCCCAGTGCGGAGGCCATTCAGCCGGAGACGTGGCGTCTGACGGTAAAGGGACTCGTAAAGGATGAATTGACCCTGAGTCTGCCGGAGCTCAAGAAATTTGAGCCGGTCACGATCACCGCCGTGTTGCAATGCAGCGGGAATGGGCGAGCACATCATCGGCCGAAAGTCCCGGGTGTGCAATGGGAGCGTGGTGCGGCCGGCAATGCGCAATGGACCGGGGTGCGCTTACGCGATGTGTTGCAGCGTGCCGGGGTGAAGCCGCAAGGGCTTCATGTGCAACTGCAAGGCGCGGATCGTCCGGCTCTGCCCACCGTCCCCCTGTTCACGCGAAGTATTCCCATCGCCAAGGCCCTTCATCCCGATACCCTGTTGGCCTATGAGATGAACGGCCGGCCCTTGCCCTTGTTGCATGGGGCGCCGTTGCGCGTCATCACCCCCGGCTGGATGGCGGAATCCTGCATGAAATGGTTAACGGAGATCACCCTGCGCGCAGACGAAACGCCCGGATATTACATGCAGCAGGCCTATCGGATACCGGAGACGTCGATCCAGCCGGGGTCGGGGTTGCCGGGGAGCGTGATGGTGCCAGTCGAGCAGATGCCGGTGAAATCGCTGATCGCTGCGCCCGCCGAAGGGGACACGCTGAGAATTGGTCCGGTGACCATTCAAGGGGTCGCCTGGGCGGGCGAATCGCCGATCACCAAGGTGGAAGTCTCGTGCGACGACGGGAAGACCTGGGCGCCCGCTCGGTTGGTGGGTGAAGAACAGCCCTATGCCTGGCGACACTGGCAATACCTGTGGAACGCGCGTCAGGTGGGACCGACGGCGATTCTCTGCCGGGCGACGGATGCGCAGGGGACTCAGCAACCGGAGAAGAGTCCGTGGAATCCCGGGGGGTTTTTGTGGAACGGGTGGGATCGCCTGTCTGTGACGGTGGCCGCATGAGGGGCGTGACGGAGGGCGTGCGAAGGGAGCGAGGGCGATGGTCTCCGTTGGTGGCGGGGCTGGTACTGCTCCTCGGCATCGCGGCTGTGACGGCGGCTCAAGAAGATGACAAGCATACGATCGAACCGGCGCAGGCTCGACGGGCGGTGACGTTGATTCATGCTCGTTGCGCCGTGTGCCACACGACCGATTTGATCGTGCAACAGCGGTTGCCGCCGGATCGATGGCAGGTCACGGTCGAGAAGATGATGCACTGGGGCGCGGACCTCTCCAAGGACGAAGCCGATGCGCTGCTTCAGTTCGTGACGGCCCGCTATCATCCTGGTGCGACGGACCATTTGCCGTCTATCGAAGAAGAGTTGGCGATGACGGCCCCGGCGGGAGGGCCCAGCCCCGCGAGCGACGGTCCGCTGGTAGGGGTGTCGGCACGAGGCGCGGAAATCTTTGCGCGGAACTGTCAGGCTTGCCATGGCGAGGGCGCGATGGGAGGCGCGGGGCCCAAATTGGCCCGCAATAAAATCTTGAAGAACGAGGGAGCGTTTTGGGAGACGGTGCTCCATGGCCGAGGTCCGATGCCGGCCTGGGGCTCTGTCTTGAGTCATCAGGAGATCGCGGATATCCATGCCTGGTTGGCATCACGCTGACCGGCCGCGCAGTGGGGCGAACGAAAGGGGTGGTTCATGGGTGGAAGACGGACGGTGATGATCGGGTGCGCCTTGGTCATGTTGGTGGGGTTGTTTTCATTTCCCCGCTTGCTCTTAGGCAGTGATCAGACGCGCGTCAAGGAGATGATCCAGAACAACTGTGCCGGATGTCACCGCCTGGAAGGGAAAGCCGAATCACGCTTCAACCTCAAAGCACCGGACCTCATTTGGGCAGGGAGTAAGTATCAGCGCGCGTGGTTGCTGCGATACCTGACCGGGAAAGAGGCCCCGCTCTATCCCAAAGGATACCGATGGGATTTGTCCGAGGGGCCGACTCGGCACCCGGTCGTCACTGAGGATGAAGCTCAGGGTATTGCGGAGTATTTCGAGCAACACAACAAGGATTCGCGGGTGACGGTGGGGGCCTTCGATCTCTCCAAAATCAGCAAGTTCGACGCGACCTTCGGGGGCATGGCGTACAAGGCGCATGCCTGCCTGGGCTGTCATCTGATCGAAGAGAACGGCAAACTGATCGGCGGACCGCAAAGTATCTCGTTGGCCGCTTCCGGGCAACGGTACAACATGGATTGGCTCTTCCGCTTCGGACAAAACCCCCAGGATTTTATCGTCCATACGGGTGAGTTCCTGGCCGATGCCACGGAGCCGCAATTGCGGGCGGTCATCGGGTTTCTGGCGGTACAAGGGGTCAAGGACTTCAAGTATTACGAACCGTGGACGGCGCCTGAGTTCGGCATGGCGAGTGTCGATCGAGGAAAGGTGCTGTACAAAGAATATTGCGCCCAGTGCCATGGGTTCACCGGAAAGGGCGATGGTCCGGCCGCCTCGGGGTTGGACCCAAAACCGGCTATCCATGCCAACATTCCGTTCGACAAGGTGCCGACCGACTATCTCTACAACGTGATCAATCATGGTGGCGCGGCGATGGGCAAGTCGCCGAATATGCCCTATTGGGGCCTGACCATCGGGCAACAAGGCGTGGCCGACGTGATGGCGTATCTGAAGGCCACCTTCAAGGGCCAAGCGGAAGTCGCACAGGCAGCCGCAGGGTCCGGTGAAGGTCCGAGCGGGGTCTGCCCGCAGCCTCGGAAAACGGCGAAGGCGCCGGCTGAGTTTCTGTCCAAGACCAATCCGTTGCCGCAGTTGGATGCGACCATCAAGGCGGGGAAAACGCTGTTTCTCCAGACGGCCCAGCCAGTGGCCTGCGCGATGTGCCATGGCGACAAGGGCAATGGGCAGGGCTTCATGGGGGCGGCCTTGATTCCGCCGCCGAGAAACTTCACCTGTGGCTCGATGATGAAGGATCTTCCGGATGGGCAGCTGTTCTGGATCATTAAAAATGGCTCGGCGGGAACGGGCATGATGTCGTTCGCCGGGTTGCCGGATGACCAGGTGTGGCAGTTGATCGCCTATATCAGAAGTTTGGCGAAATAAGCACGTGAAGCGTGAAACGTATCTCGTGAAACGTTCCGGACGAACGACGAGATACGAACGGCGAGCGAAGGAGGTTGCGCGTGGCGACGTTTATGATTTCCGGTAGTCGTGGTACCGATGATCCGACGATGGCGACGTTACTGTTTATGGCAGCCAAGACGGCGAAGGAGCAGGGGCATGATGTGGTGCTCTGGTTGTGGAACGAGGCCGTGACACTGGGGCGCAAGGGCACAGCCGACCACGTGACCGGCGTCAATCTCACTCCGTTGAAAGAGTTGTTGGCCGCGGTGCAAGCGGCGCAGATTCCCATCTGGGTCTGTGGAGCTTGTGCGGTTGCTCGTCAAATCAGCGGGGCGGATCTCGTCGCCGGCGCCACGATCAAGGGTATGGCCGACTACATCAAGGCCGTGGCTGAGCGCGACCGGAATGTGGCGTTCTGATCCGGCATAACGAGAGGCAGGGGGAGCGTATGGCAGGAGCGGGTGAAGGAAACGGAAAAGCCAAGGGCCGGAAAAATCGTGAGCTGACCCAGTCGGACGCAGGGCTCGGGCCACATGATCTGGAGAATGACGACCTGGAGGTGATTCCGACCGCCGTCCCCCGTGTCGGCGACGGATACGAGGCGGCGAGTGATCCCGGCGGGGCCATGGCGGCGGGATTTATCGGGGAAGCGGGTCGGACCTTGAGCGAGGAAGATCTCCGGCGGATCAACACGCCGAGGGGCCTGATCCAACTGATCAAAAGCAAGAACATCAATCTGGAAGAGGTCCGTAAGACGCTTTTATACGAACAGGAATTGCGGCAACTCCAGGTGGAATTGGTTCGGCTCCAACGGTGGGTCCAGGCCGACGGTCAGCGCATTGCGATTCTTGTCGAGGGGCGTGATGCGGCCGGCAAGGGCGGCACCATCCGCCGGTTCACCGAACACCTCAACCCGCGCGCCATGCGGGTCGTGGCCTTGCCGAAGCCGACGGACGACGAGCGGGGGCAATGGTACTTTCAGCGCTACATCAGGCAGCTCCCCAACAAGGGGGAAATCGTCTTCTTCGACCGCAGTTGGTACAACCGGGCGGTGGTGGAGCCGGTCATGGGGTTTTGCAGCAAGAAGGAACACCAGCGGTTCCTGCAGCAGGTCACCGAATTCGAACATATGTTGTACGAGGACGGTGTCACGATCATCAAATTCTGGTTCTCGATTTCCAAGGAGGAGCAGGCCAATCGCTTTGAAGCGCGCCGGCAGAATCCGCTCAAACAGTGGAAACTGAGCCCGGTCGATGAAAAAGCGCAGGAGCTGTGGGATTCCTATACGCGGTTCAAGGAGGAGATGTTCAGCAAGACCCATACGACGTTCAGCCCGTGGATCATCGTGAAGGCAAACGATAAGCAGGCGGCTCGACTGGAAAGTTTGCGGTATGTGTTGAATCTGCTCCCGTATAGGGGGAAGGACGAGGCGCAGATTCGCCTCACGCCGGATCCCAACGTGATCACCCGTTTTCATCGGAAGATGGCGGAACTGGATTTCTGACTCTGGTGAGGGCATGGTGGAACTCAGAAGAAGCCGGGCGCTGTCGGCGGTGCTCCTTGTCGCGCTACTCTGCGGTGCGTCTGTTGCGCGGGCGGCCGGGCATGACGTGATGCGGCCTCGCGTCCCAGCGGACAAGATGGCGGAAGCCCGGGCCTTGATGAGCCCAGTGCCGGACTCACCTCAGACCATTGAGAAGGGGAAAGCGCTCTATGCGGGCAAAGGGATCTGCATCAATTGTCATGGCGCGGAGGGCGACGGGAACGGACCGCTGGCAGCTCAGCTCAATCCGGCACCTCGCAACTTCCAGCATCATGGCTTCTGGCGCCACCGCACGGAAGGCGAAATCTTCTGGGTGATCAAACATGGGTCGCCGGGTACCAGCATGGTCGGTTTCGGCGAGCAACTCACCGATGAAGACATCTGGGCGATTATTCAATACGAGCGGACCTTCCGACGTCATCACGGCATGCGCCGGCGTGGTGCAATGGGCCACGGGGGGATGCGCGAATCACGTGGGCATGATCGCATGGATCGCTCCGAGGAGGGCTCCGCTCCCACGTCTTCGTCGCCGGACAAGGAGTGAAGGCGCTCCAACGCACCGGCTACTCCACCGTGCCTCCCCCTCCTCCCTTCCGCACGCTGATCAGCACCACAAAGAGACGTCGAATTCCCCTGTGATGTCCGGCGTACGGCCGAGATGCCCGCGCCAACCATTGCCACTGATGCGTTTTGCGACAGTGCAGCGGCCCTGCGGTTCTGGAATTCCCCAGTCGAACGGCCTGACGGGCCCGTCGCCGCGCCAGGCACGAAAAATCCTTGCCAAAGTCGCCACTTGTTTCCGGTTCTGGCCCCGGTGCCTGGCACGTCCTCTGCTTTCTTCCGGATCGGGGAATGACAGCGCATGCCGATGCCCGAATCATATTTAGCCCGGAAGGAGACAGCACCATGGCCGATCACAACCACAATTGTTCGGGAGCCGGGATGTCCCTCGCGTTTCTCAACGGTGCCGTGCTGGGTGCGATGGCCGCCATCCTCTATGCGCCCAAATCCGGCGTAGAGACGCGCGCGGTATTACGGGGGTATGCGCGCCGCACGGAAGAAGAGATGTTGGAAAAAGCGCGGGAGATTCGCCAGGACATCTCGCACAGCGTCGATGAAGCAAAACGGTACTTGAAGGAAACCGAGGCGACGATAGCTGCGGCCGTGGCGGCCGGGAAAGAAGCCTTCAAGAAAGAGCGGGCGGACCGAGCGTGAGATGGTGGCTGTACGATTTCACGGGCGCGGCGGACAGGGCGCGAAGACCGCGAGTCGCATTCTCGGCACCGCGGCGTTTGTGAGCGGGTATGTGGCCCAAGACTCCCCGATCTACGGCGCGGAGCGAAGAGGGGCGCCGGTCGCGGCATTCACGCGCTTCGGTCGGGACCCGATCCGCGAGCGTGGGGCCATTGCGCATCCTGACGTTCTTGTGGTCGCCGATGCGTCGTTGCTGGACGATGCGGCGGCGCATGTGCTGGACGGAGTGACCGGGCAGACGGTCCTGTTCGTGAATTCGTCGCTGAGTGCGGATCGGTTGCGCACCCATCTGACCTTACCTGAGCACGTGACGACGCGGGATGTGACGGGGGTTGCGCTCCAACAGCTGGGAGCCCGTGAGGCGATCAGTGCGCTGCTCGGGGCCGTTGCCGCGCGGGTGGTGGGGCTGGAGTGGGAGCCTGTCCGGTCGGCGATCGATCGTGAGCTTCGTGACCTCGGCCTGGCTGAGCCGGTCCTCGAACGGAATCTCACGGCGGCGCGGCTGTGCTACGACTCGGTTGAGCCGGCCAGGTTGCCGCAGGGCGCCGTCCAGGCCGTCGGCGCCGCGTCGTTGCACCATCCGGCCTATGACCCACCGACGAAGGGCACAGCCAGGATTGCCGCCGCCGGAAATTCGGTGTTACGTGAAACCGGCGGGTGGCGAACCTTTCGCCCGGTGTTGGTCGCAGACAGGTGCAACGGGTGTTGGCTGTGTTTTGCCTATTGTCCGGACGGGGTGATTTCCATGAACCGGGAAGACCGGCCGGTCGTGGACTATGCCCATTGCAAAGGCTGTCAGATTTGCGTGCATGAATGTCCGACGCACGCATTGATTGCGGAGCGGGAGCAGGAAGGCGGGGTGGCATGGACAGCCAAATGATGACCGGGAACCTGGCGGCGGCCTGGGGCGCCCGGCTGGCCGACGTGGACTATATCCCGGCGTTTCCCATCACGCCGCAGACGGAAATCGTAGAAACCTTGGCCACGTGGTGTGAACGCGGGGAGTTGGCCGCGCGATTCGTGAGCATGGATTCCGAACATTCCATGATGACGGCGGCCGGTGCGGCGGAAGTGACCGGTGCGCGAGTCTTCACGGCGACCTCCAGCCAAGGGTTGCTGCATGCGTTCGAGGTGCTCTATTCCATTTCAGGGTGGCGTGCACCGCTCGTGCTGGTCAATGTCTCGCGGGCCCTGGCCGCACCGATTACCCTGGAGTCGGATCACAATGACGTGCTGGCGGCGCGCGACGCCGGGTTTCTGCAGATTCACGCCGAGACCTGCCAGGAAGTCTTGGATTCGATTCTGATGGCCTACCGGATCGCGGAAGATGAACGGGTGATGTTACCGGTGATCGTGAACTTGGATGGGTTTACGCTGTCGTTCACGCGCGAGCCGGTCACAGTGCCCGATCCGGACAGCGTACGACGGTTTTTGCCGCCCTTCCGCCCGTCTCACCTCGGGTTCACGGCCTCGTCGCCGCATGCGTTGGGTGTGGCCGTGATCGGCGGAACCACCTATGCGTACTTCCGGCATCAGGTGCATCTGGCCTCCCGGAATGCGCTCGAAGTGCATCGCGAGACGGCGGAATCGTTCCACGCCCTGTTCGGTCGCCGGTATGACCTGGTCGAAGGGTACCGGTTGGATGATGCGGAAGACGTGCTCGTGATGACCAATGCGGGGGCAAGTACAGGGAAGGCGGCGGTCGACGCAGCCAGAGCGCGGGGAAAGCGGGTCGGTCTCCTTCGACTGCGGGTGATTCGACCCTGGCCGGCTGATGCGATTCGACAGGCGTTACGCGGGCGACGGGCCGTGGCCGTGCTGGATCAGAACCTGGCGCCGGGGCAGGGCGGGATTCTTTATCAAGAAGTCGCCGCCTGTTTGTACCACGAGACCGCCAGGCCACGGGCCCTGTGCTCTTTCGTCGGTGGGTTAGGCGGCCAGCAGCTGTCGGACGGCGCATTTCAGGCCGTCTTTGAACAGACCGCGGAGGCCGGTATCAGCGGAACAGGTCGCGGTCCGGTGTTGCTCTATAGTGCCGAGGAACATCGGGAGATGACGCAATTGCAGATGGTGGCGGCAGGAAGCGTGAGACGTGAAATGTAAAAGGTGAAACGGGGGACGCCAGACGTAAAACGGGAGGAGGGAATCCTGCCGACCTTTCGGCCGCTGCGAGATACGTACCTCGAGGGCCGCTTCACGAGAGACGAGAGACGAGTGATGCCATGTGGCAACGCGAGACCTTTAAGAAGATCAAACAGATTCCGCGCGAAGAGCACGTCCTTCCCGGCACGGCCCTGTGCGCCGGCTGTGGTGGGCTCGAAGCGTTGCGGCTTGCGGCAAAGGTGCTGGGTGATCATGTCGTCTACGTGAATGCCGCCGGCTGCTTTACCATGCTGGCGGCGTATCCCTACAGCTCGTTCAAGGGATCCTGGTTGTATACCACCATGGGCTCGGCGCCGGCCGGCGCACAGGGGATTCGCGACGCCTTGGATGTGCTGATCGCCAAGGGGAGAGTGCCGAAGGACGAAGATGTGAAGGTCATCGTGCTGGGAGGTGACGGCTCCACGTACGACATGGCCCTCTCGTCGACCTCAGGGGCCATGAATCGTAAGCTTGATTTTTATTACATCTGTTACGACAACGAAGCCTACGGCAACACCGGCATGCAGCTGTCACCCGCTACCCCCTTTGCCGCGCGAACCGCCACCTCACCCTGCAGTCTGCAGCATCCCGGCGCGACGCAGGAGAAGAAAGACATCTTTGAGATCTGGCGGGCGCATCGGCCGCCCTACATTGCGACGGTCGCCCCACGGTATCCGCTGGATCTGGCGGAAAAGTTCGCGCGCGCGGCGGCATACACCGGCCCGAAAATGTTCCTCGCCCTCTCCGCGTGCCCCACCGGTTGGGGATACGATCCGGGAGCCACGCCGGAAGTGGCTAAGCTGGCGGTGGAGACCGGTCTCTGGCCGTTGAAGGAGGCCGTGAACGGTGTGGTCACCCACACGTACATTCCGAAGCGCAAGCCGGTCGAGGCCTATTTGCAACTGCAGGGACGTTTTCGGCATCTGTTCGAGCCGACGGTACACACAGAGGCCATTCGGCACATCCAAGGGCAGGTGGATGCCTACTGGCGGCAGGCGATACAGGAGCAGGCGTGAGTCGAGGGCGAATGAGTTCAAGGGTGGGCGGTTCGTGTCTGGTGCTGCTGTTCCTTCTTGCGAGCGGCTGTGCAGAGCGGAAGTCCGCTCCCGACATCGGCGGAACGATGCCGGCGCATCTGCCGGATGTGCGCACGCCCATTCTGTTGGAGGCAGATGCGCGGCAGGAACATCGCGCGGTGATGCTCCAGCATCTTGAAACGATTCAGGCGATCGTGGCGGCCTTGGCTGAAGAGGACTACACGCTTGCGCAAGGGTTGACCGACACGCATCTGGGCTTCTTTATGCATCGGCAGGCGATGGCGCGACAGCAGCCGGAGAATTTTCCTCCGGCCTATCGTGATTTCGCCATGGCGCATCATGCGGCTGCCGAGAAGTTGGCCGATGCGATGCCGACGAAAGATCTGAAGCGGATCCTGCCCGAGTTCAATCGCGTCCTGAAGGCCTGTGTCGCCTGTCACTTGGAATATAGACTCCGTCAGTCATAACAAAGGAGAACGGCATGTCGGATGCAAAGATCAGTGTCACGTTCGAGCAAGACCATGACCGGCTGGATGCGCTCTTCAATACCTTCCAGCAGCAGAAGCGCACGGATTTCGCCAAGGCTAAGGAGGCTTTCGTCGAGTTCAAGTTCGGCCTGCAGCGCCATATCGTCTGGGAGGAAGACGTGCTGTTTCCCAAGTGGGAAGAAAACTCCGGCATGGCGGAAGGCGGGCCCACACAAGTCATGCGGACCGAGCATCGGATGATCGGCGATTGCCTGGAAGCCATTCATGAAAAAGTGCAGGCACAGAATCCCGACAGCGATCGAGAGGAGCAGCGGTTGTTGGAGATCCTGAAATCGCACAACATGAAGGAGGAGCGGATTCTGTACCCGTCGATCGACCAAGTGATCAGTGAGGCGGAACGGGCGGAGTTGTACCAGGCCATGAAGGAGATCCCGGAGGAGCGATATCGAACCTGTTGCGGGAGTGACCGGTCATGACGGGGCGGGGTGTCCTTGCGTTGGGTGGTCTCGTGGGATTGTTCTGCCTGGCTGTCGCGCCAGGAGGGAAGGCGTTTCCCGCCGATTATGCAGGAGGGAACGTATCGTCGCTGGAACCGTCGTCGGCGTGGGCGGTGGCCGATTCGAGCGGGATGACGGCAAATCCTCACAGCGACCTCATTTTTCGCGCAACCGGCGCGACGACATGCCTGGATTGTCATCGTGCCGGAAAAGACGGCGTGCTGTTGCCGCAGGTGCATGACAATCGATTGGTGCAGGAACTCAAGGCCAAGGCGAAGGGCATTCACGGGCCTGGGCGTTTCGCAGACTGTTTGCGCTGTCATGCCGGCGGCAACAAGGGGGTTGAGAAATACCGGAAGTAACCGGTGCGCGATGAAACGTGGGTATCATCCATGACAGGAGTGCGGTCGCGCCTTGTTGCGCTGGTCGCGGCGACGGTCGGTGCGGTTCTCAGCGCCCTGGCCTTTGAGGCGCTGCTCAGTCTCGACCAGGTCACGCCCTTCGGCCATACCCAGTACGGGCATGGCGTCGGCTGGGCTGGCTTGGCCGTCACGATGCTGGTGTTTGTGTATCCGCTTCGAAAACGGACCAGTCCTTCGCGTCGATGGCCGCGCGGGTGGTTTCGAGTTCACATGGTGGCAGGCGTCCTGGGGCCGCTGCTGATTTTTATTCACTCCGGCGCCCACTACCATGCGATCGTTCCGATTCTGGCCATGGGTTCCATGGTCATCGTTGTCCTGAGCGGGATCGTGGGGCAGCTGGTGCATGCCGTGAGCCTGAGGGCACTCAACGAGCAACGGCACCACCTTCAACACCAAGGCTTATCCGAGAGTGAGGTCGACGCGCAATTGCACGGGATGGCCTCTCAGGAGGAGGCCTTTCGTCTCTGGCAGGCGATCCATGCGCCGATGACGCTGATGTTCCTGGTCTTCACCGTCCTCCATGTGGTGGGGGCATTGTTCTTTGCCGGGATCTCGTGAGCCATGCGTTACCTCCCGCTTCCGAGAACGGCGATTCCGGCGGTGGCGTCGGCAACCTTAGTATTGGTGATCTGGATCGGGTGGGGCACAGTGCGGAGTCCCGCCGCGTTCTGGGCTCCGGGTGACCTCAGTCGGTACCATGTGGATCGAGGCGGATGCACGAATTGTCACGAGCCGTTTCGGGGACCCAGTCCCGCACGCTGTACCGGTTGCCACACTGAAGGCTATTTCGAGGCCCGCGCGACGCCCGCCGTGGCCGGGTGGCATCGCGCGCTGGTGCTCGAACGACAAGCCTGCACCGGTTGTCATTCCGAGCACCGCGGGGCGCTGGCTCAGATTACCGAGCAGACGCGTACCAACCCCCATGGAGAATTTATCTTTCGTGCCACCGGGACCAACTCCTGTACGGTCTGTCACGAATTCGGAAACAGGATAGCCACCCGCCCGACGCTGCGAGACGGGCCGATCGTACGGCAATTGTATGAGAAGGGGCGCGGAGCCCATCGACCAGGCCGGATGGGACAGTGTCTCGTCTGTCATGGCGGAGGAGGGGAATGAACAGAGGTGAATCGAGGCCTATGCAGCTGAATCTTGACCAGGCCTTTCACAGTGAACAGGCGCTTCGAGACATGATCGTACAGCGCAAGGTCTGTTTCGACCATGATCCGTTTTATGTAAAGACCGGAGGCGGCCAGGTCGTCCAGATCGGATTTCAGCTCAACCTCTATGGGGCCTTCGACAATCCCGCCCAGTTGCCGCTAGGCGATGATGAGGAACAACTGGCCATTCTCGGTGATCTGCAGCGACTCTGCCGGGTGTTCTTTCAGACGCTCGATCTGCTCAAACCTTGCGAACATCCGCAACCGCCTGCCCACCGCATTGTGTTTTCACCGGAACGCAAGAATCGGGCTGAAGTCTGTCTCCAGATTCCGATCTTCGACCTGGCGCATTACGCCGATGGGTCCGCTCGTCAGGTGCAGGATCTGTTAGCGACGGCCGAATGTTTGTTGAGGCATGTCGGCGCGAGACGGCGGGTGTGGGAGGAAGAGGGGCAGAGGTCGGCATCCGCGACCGGAGACTGTGAGCCTCCGGCCGGCGGGAGCCAAGGCTAGGTCTGCCGACAGGATCAACGCCGGATCGAGGTGTGATCATTCCCTATAATCGCTATGTGTGGGTATGGTAGGAAATGTTTTCTATCGGGTCTCAATGAGCCAAATCATCGGCGCCGGTTATTGGCGAAAGGGGAAGGCTGTCTATGAGCATGAGAATAAAATATAGAGATGAGCCTTCGGGGCGAAATTCGCGTCGTCCCGGATTTCCTTCCTTCTCCTGTCGAATTGGCATTTCGCGATGAGGGAGTTAACGTGACCCTGGCTTTGAGCAGAAAGAGCGTGGAGTTCTTCAAGGCCGAAGCCTCCCGGCACCATACGCAATACCAGCGCATGATTCGCCGCTTGCTCGATGCCTATGTCGAGAGGCAGCCTCAGAACCTTCCCTCAGATTCACGGCGGACCGCTCGCCCGCGAGCGATTCGTAAACGCAGCGTTGCGTAGCTCTCGTGTATCAGAGCAAAGAGCCAAGCCGGGCCGCATTGTGTGAATTCAAAGTTGATAGAGCTAACCGCAGCGGCGAATCCGCGAGTGGAGCAGAAGTGCTCATGAATAATGCGGGCCAGGAGCCAGTCCGAGTCATCCTTCGTCGCAGCAGAACGGCATTACTCGGACAGACTCCTAGTCTCGGTGTTACTCCCCGCCACCCTGATTCTCGCATCCACGATGCTGTAGCCTTCCCCCGGTGCAAGGGCGAAAATGGGATTCAGGTCGAGTTCCACGATCTCCGGCACGTCCTCGACCAGCCGCGAAAGGCGGAGCAGCAGGTCCTGAATCGCATCGACGTCGGCTGGGGGATGACCGCGATAGCCTTGTAAGAGACGGTAGCCCCTGATGCTTCGAATCAGGTCGGCGGCATCCAACTCGGTCAACGGCGTGATCCGGAACCGCACATCTCCCAGAATTTCGACATGGATCCCGCCGAGCCCGAAGCCGATCAAGGGTCCGAAAGAAGGGTCCTGAACCATGCCGGCCATCACCTCCACGCCGTCCTTCACCATCGGCTGGACGAGCACCCCCTCCATCGCGTCTGCATGCTGATCCTGAGTCAGTCGCGCGGCAATCTCATCGTACGCCCGACGGACTTCGGCTTTGCCGGCGAGATTCAAATGCACGCCGCCGATCTCGGTCTTGTGCACGAGGGTATGCGAGGCCAGCTTGACGGCCACCGGAAAACCGATCTGCGCGGCGAGTGCGGCGGCCTCCTCGGCGCTGGTCGCCACTCCGCCTGGAGGCAGCTTGATCGCCATGGCCGACAGGACCGAACGTGTTTCTGCCGCCGTCAACCAGCCGCCTCCCCTCGTGGCCAGGACGTTCCGGCAGATGGTCTGAACGGCCGGCAGGTCCAGATCGTCGAAATCCGGCACCATGCCGAGCGGGCGATCGCGCCACTGGACGTAGCCGGCGATGGTGCCTAAGACGCGCGCGGGCAGTTCCGGGAGGGCGAACGTCGGGATGGTTTCTCCCGGCAGGGACAAGCGACGCTCGCGATCGGACTCCACCATCCACCCCACGTAGACCGGTTTCTTGTTCGGTTGCGCCGCCCGCGCCGCGGCGATTCCTCGTGTGATGCCTTCCGCAATCGGATCGACGTCCGTGACGGTGACCGCGATGTAGAGAATGATCAAGGCGTCGATGTCATCGGAGGTCAGGAGCGTGTCGATGGCCTGACAGTACTGCTCCGGGCTGGCCGAGGCGATCAAATCGACCGGGTTGCGCAACGACGCGGAAGCGGGCAGGAAGGGCGAGAGCCGCGTGATGGTGGCCTGAGACAACTCCGGCACCTCCAGGCCGGCTGCTTCACAGGCATCCGCGCAGAGAATGGCGGGCCCGCCTGCGTTGGTCAGGATGCCGACCCGTTTGCCCTTCGGCAAGGGCTGTTCCGACAGCGCCGCCGCGAGGGCGAACATATCTTCCAGCGTGTCGGCGCGCAGGATACCCGTTTGGTGAAACAACGCCTCGACGGCGACGTCGTTGGCGGCCAGTGCGGCTGTGTGGGAACCGGCGGCACGTTTGCCGGACGATGTCCGGCCCGCTTTGAGTGCGACGATCGGTTTGTTGCGGCTCACTCGCCGCGCGATGTGCGCGAACCGTCGGGGGTTCCCGAACGATTCCACATACAAGAGGATGACGGTTGTGGCGTAGTCGCTTTCCCAGTACTGCAACAGGTCGTTCACGGAGACATCGGCCTTGTTGCCGACGCTGACGAACGTCGACAGGCCGAGTTGCAATCGTCGTGACGCCGCGAGCAGGGCCAGCCCCAAGGCGCCGCTTTGGGAAGACATCGCGATCGAGCCGGCGAGCGGGAAGGTGGAGGTGAAGGTGGCGTTCAGCCGCACCGCCGGGTCCGTGTTCAAGATGCCGAAGCAGTTGGGCCCGACCATGCGCATGCCATGCTGCCGCACCTTGTCCAACAGTTGCGTTTGCAACCGGCGCCCTTCGTCGCCGACTTCGGCGAACCCCGCGGTAATCACGACCACGGCGCGGACTCCGGTTGCCGCACAGTCGTCCACCACCGAGAGGACCGCATCCTTGGGCACCGCGATGACGGCGAGATCGGCCGGTTCCGGAAGGGCGTGGAGCGAAGGAAAGGTGTCGACCCCCGCGATCGTGGACGCATGCGGGTTGACGGCATAACAGCGGCCGCGGAATCCATTGCCCTGCAGCGCGTCGAGGAGGCGATAGCCGATGCTCTGCGGGGAGCGGGACGCGCCGATCACGGCGACCGTGCGGGGATGGAACAGGGGGCGTAGCGAGGCGGTCGTCGCGATCCGTTCGCGCCATTCCGACTGCCGCACGCTCTCGTCGGTCGGGGTCAGCGACAGTTCGACCTCCATGTCGCCCCCTTCAAGGTGTTCCTCCATGGTCAAACCGGAGGTGGCGAATACCTCGCGCATCGCCAGGTTGTCGGCATGGGTGATGGCCCAGAGTTTGGTGAATCCGTGCCGGATGGCGAGCAGGGCCAGACGTTCGAGCAGGATCGTGCCGAGCCCGTGCCCATGGAGCCGGTCGTCGACGGCCATCGCCACTTCCGCCTCCTGTGGGTTCCGTGCATGGTACGAACCGGAGGCGATAATGCTCAGCGTATCGTCCTGGCGTCGGAGAGCGATCACCGTCAGTCGTCGTTGCGGGTGCGAGGCATCGCAGAGCGCGCGGATCACCTCGGCGGGCGGAGCGGTTTCCGAGAAGAAGCGATGGCGTGTGGCTGCCGGAGAGAGGCGGGCGACGAAGCGTTGCAGCTCGTCGGCGTCGCCGGGTTGTGCGATCCGCAACAGGGCCGTGGTCCCATCGCTCAAGACGATGTGGCCCGAGTCGGGTCCATCGTCCCGGAGGGGGGGGATGTGGCGCGGGCGCATACGTTGCATCGACTCACCTCGTCAGCAGGCTCGGTTTCACAATCAGGAGCAATCCCAGTGCGATCATGACCGCGCCGCTGAGGAGTTTCAACCACCGGCCTTCGCGTTCCTTCAACTTGCGGCGCCCCAAGGTGACGACCGCCAGCGTGACCATCAGCGCATCGTCGGCGATGTAGGCGAAATTGTAGAGTCCGAGATAGGCGTAGTACTGCCAGGCGGGCAGGTGGTAGGTACTCAACACCTGGGTGTAGAGGGCGGGGAATCCGGCCGTGCAGAGTAGCTCGACCATGTTGACGAGGCCTGCCAGCACGATCACGCCGACCAGGGCGCCGGCGCGATGTTCAGCCTGGACGATGCGGCGGATCCTCGCATAGATCCCAGGCTTGGCCGAGTCCGGAATGCTCAAGGAGAATCCCTGCCGGAACGCAAAAAAGTCTTTCACGTTCACCAGGCCGATCCCTACCGCCAAGGCTCCCAGGACGAACTGGACCGTATGGGAGAGGCCGATCAACAGAAACAGGTTCAACCAGGCCGCCATAAAGGCGAAATAGATGAGTCCGCTCACCAGCACGAACGTGCCGGAGATGAGGGCCATGGCGAAGCGGTCGCGCAGGGTGACCAGCAACGACAGGAGAAACAGGAGGACCCACATGGCACAAGGGTTGAAGCCGTCGAGCAATCCGATGGCCAACGTGAAGAGCGGCAGTCCCAGCTCGCCGGCGGTGACAGGGCCTATCCACGGCAGCGCGATGCCTTCTGTCTCAGCCGTACGCGGGGTGATGGATGGGCAATCCGGTTGTGCCGGGCGGCAGGCGGCATACGGTTCGGCGGCGGACGTGGCGGGGGGACGACCAAGCATGGCGAGGAGACGGGAGCCGGTCGAATGATCATCCTGGTACCCGACGATCAATTCTCCCTTCAGATAGAACGCCGGCACTCCGACCACCCGGAGGGCCTGGGCCTGCGCGAGCCTGTCCAATCGCGCCAGCGCATCCCGGTCGCGGGCGATGTCATGAATCAGGATGCGAAGCTCCGGCTGTGTACGCCGGAGCTGTTCGAGAAAGCTCTTCGCCGCCTCGCAATGGGGGCAGCCGGTGCGCACGAACACTTCCAGATCGGGGGCCGATTCCGATGTGACGACGATTCCGGGGGCGACGAACAGACACAAGAGCATCAGGAGCAGGCCGAGGCCCACGCGTTCACGCCGAACCATGCCGCCTCCGGCCCGTCTGCTAACTGATGAATTCGGGTGTTGCGACCGAACGGATGTAGGACAACACGTCGAGCATTTGTTGATCCGTCAATTTCCCGCGATAGCCGTGCATGGGGCTGAACAGGGCCCCGTTTGCGATCGTGATCAACAATTCCCAATCGGTTTTCACCCGTGAGTTGACCGACTGAAAATTGGCCGGCTTCACGATCAAGTACTGGCCATCCGGCCCGTTGCCGTCCAGTTTGTCGCCATGGCATCGCAGGCAGTTTTTTTCATAGATGGCCTGGCCCTCGCGAGGATTGCCGCGATTGGTTTGTCCGGAGGCCCAGGTGCTTCCCAGGATCACGAGGCAAAGGGCACAGAGAATGCTGAAGGTTCTCATACAGTGGCTCCTTTATGATTCGACTATGATTCGATGCGTTCCGAAAGATTGCCGATCTTCTCATCGTACCAATAATACGGGGCAGGGGACCTGGTGGAGCAGCGCATGCGAAATACTTCCCAGAAGAAACCGCTCCAGCCCCTTCCGTCCGTGTGAGCCGATGATCAACAGGTCTGCCGACTTGGCGCGTTCCGTCAGAATGTCCGTGGGGTCGCCCACACTCACCTGTGTCCCGACCGTATACCGGTTGTTCATCACCGAGGCGGCGAGATGTTTGACTAAATCTTCAGCCGAACGGACGGCGATGCCGGTCCAGTCTTGAAGCGGAAAGAGGCTGAAGGGGTCGGTGGCGGGGATCGGCCGTACGACACTGATTACGGTGAGGTCCACCGGGTTTTTAAACGGGTGGGCGAGCAGCCAGGCTTTGATGCGCTCGGCGTCCTCATGTCCTTCGACGGCCACCGTGACTCGCTTGACCGGTCCCTCCCGTTCCTTCACGATCAACGTGGTACCATCCGCGTGCAGCGCGACGCGATGGGAGACACTGCCCAGGACAAATTCGCCGATACGCCCGCGTCCGCGCGCACCGAGCACGATCAGTTCGGGCCGAAGATCCCGCGCCTTGTCCAGAATCAGCGATGCCGGTTTGGCGAATTCACAGACGCGCGTGATCGAGAGTCCGTCTTTGGGCAAGAGCGTGGTGGTGTGATCCAGGAGCTGCTCGCCTGCCTTCTTCATGGCATCGCGGAAGTCGTCGTAGCCCTGCATGCTGCTCACTTCCGCGACGATCGGATACTGAAACATCCCGAGGTCGATTCCATGGACCAGAATCGCCTCGTGCAGATCGTACAGGTAGGACGCTTCTCGAACGGCCGCAAATGACTGCTCCGACCAGTCCAGTGCGATCAGAACGCGCATAGGCCTCCTTTCAAAACAACGGATGCGGCGACGTGCCGAAGGGCATCAACCGCGGGGAATCGCCGACGTTGCCTCGAATGCGCCACTGTCCGTCTTCGAACGTCATGTAGTGTACTTCTTCATACCAACTGTCGATCGGGACGCGTAAGCCGCCGGTCTTGGAGAGTCCGGACAAGCTGCCGGTGCAGGTGACTTCGATGATGGTCTTGGAGCCGCTGCCGACTTTGGCGAACCTCGAAAAATGGTGAACATCGGTGAGGTCCTGGAACTCGTCGAACAGATTGGCCCACACCTTCCGCATGTCGAATTTCTTCAGACCGTGATAGTCGTACTGCTCGGAATAGAGGGCCATCACCCCATCGAGGTCACGAGCGCGGATCGCCTCATCGGCCGCTCGAAAGGTGCGCATCACCGCGTCCGTCGTCGCCTGATCCAGCTCGGCCGCGGCTTCCGGCATCATCCGTACCTCGGCCCACGCTGCCGGCAAGATCGCGAGGAGAACCAGGAGTCCACCGGTCACGAACCCGCTCCATTGCGTCCCTCTCCGCTGCCGTTTCCTCATGGCCACCTCGCCTCGACCGCGCCAATCGCCCTCTGCACCCGATGCGTCTTGTCGACACCGAGGGGCTAACCGGTCCACATGATCCGGACAAACTCTTCGTCCTGATCGTACTGCACCTCCAGTTCCCCATGGTGTGCATGTTTCAGCGCTTCGCCGATGCGCCGGGGCAGGTGGGCGTCGGTGGTCAGGACGACCAGCCCCTCGGCCCGGTCTTCGATCGTCATGATGCGAGCCATGGGGTGGGATGTCTTTTCCTGTGCTTCGGTGTTGTGAATCAGCCCTATCACCTGATCGCGATGCTGGGTCGTATAGGGCCCCTTCAGAGTCACGAATCCCTTAGGATTTTTGTCCTGGATGCGCAGGCATGCGGGACAGGTGATCTGCTCGGCGTCCGCCGGTTTGGCCTCCCACGTCCAGCGACCCTTCTGGTAGAGGGCGCCGCAGGTGACACAGACCGTCGGCTCCTTCAACTTGCCCGGCATCTTGTACGAATCGTGTGTATATTCTTCGACGAACCGATCGCGGCGCGCGCCGTGGCCGCCTTCCGTCTGCTTGTTCATGGTCATACATCCCTTTCCTGGCCGGAGCGTCGCTTCGTGGCGCCGTCCCGGCGCTCATGACCTGGTCACAAATGCTTCTTCCGCGAGGTTGAGATACTGCAATACTTCGCGGTCTTCGACCTGTTCGAAATCCCGGTAAAAGTTGCCGACGGCATAAAACGGCTCCGGTGTTCGGAGCACCACCAACTGATCCACGAGTGCCCGGGCCTGTTCCACAGTACTGTGCGGCGCGACCGGAACGGCTCCGATCACCCGTCGAGGATGCGCCTGGCGCACCGTCGCGACCGAGGCAAAAAAAGTCGCGCCGGTTGCCAGTCCGTCGTCGACGAGAATCACCGTCCGGTCTTTGAGTGGGGGGAACGGACGCCCCTGCCGGTAGAGGGCCACACGCCGGGCAACTTCCTGTTGTTGCGCCTGCACGGCTGCCGCAAGGTCTCGATCCGTCAACGACAGGCCTGCAAGGGCCTCACGATTCCAGTAGACCGCTCCCGTCTCACTGACCGCTCCCAGCGCATATTCCGGATTACCGGGCGCGCCGATTTTTCGTGTGATCAGCACGTCGAGCGGGAGATGCAGGGCCAGACTCAGTTGATAGGCCACCGCCACCCCTCCGCGCGGCAGCGCGAGAAGGATCGCCGCCGGATCGTTCCGGTAAACAGCCAGTTCCTGTGCGAGCAGTTCGCCGGCCTCTTCACGGTTTCTGAACATGTCGCGTGATCCTTCTAGGCCAATGCCGTATGGGCCTGTCTACCAGAGTCCGCTGGTCACTCCCACGCCGATCAAAAAGAGGGCCGCAAGAATCACGAGGAAGACCAACCATCGGTGACGATGCGACGAGCCCTCCGGATGCCAATGCATTTCCCAGGGAATATCCAAATATCGAGGGTGTTTGAACATGGCCTGCTCCTTCCGCTCAGGAGACCTTCACCTCAATGGATTTCGGTTTGACCTTCTCCGATTTCGGGAGATGGACTTTCAGCACGCCGTCCTTGTATTCCGCCGCGACCCTGCTGCCGTCGGCATCTTCCGGCAGCGTGAAGCTCCGCAAAAAACTGCCGTAGGCGCGTTCCACCCGGTGGTACTTCTTGTCCTTTTCTTCCTTCTCGTATTTTCGTTCGCCCGAAATCGCGAGCACATTGTCCTGCACGGTCAGCTTCACGTCTTCCTTCTTGATCTCCGGGAGCTCGGCCTTGATCAGATATTCCTTCTCGTCTTCCGTGATGTCGACCAGCGGAGCCCATTCTGCCGTCGAGATCGCTTCCTTTTGTCCTTCTACCTTGCCCTGTGGGCGGCCCCAAAGCGCCGACAGACGTTTCTCCACATCCTCCAGTTCCTTCCAAGGGTTCCACTGCGCGCGAAACGGTTCCCAGCGAGTTAGTCCACTCATGATGCCGTCTCCTTTGTGTTAGCGTGTGGATTGTTCATCCTGCGCCTGACAAGTGTCCTTCCGAACGTCACGCGCAACTGCTTCTGGACCATTGCAGGCCCGATGCCAGGGAAAACATCCTGAGAGAGTCGCATGCGGGATCGGCGAAAGTTCACTTGCTTAGGGCAACTAGGCGGACTGGGAGGTTGATCCTCAGCGCGCGAGGGTGGGGCGATACGGGACAACAGCAGGGAGCGGCGATGGTGCCAATTACCTCATTGATTCCAGGCGGACCGTGATTAATTGGATAGATGAAGGGAGGTGGAGCCAGGATAAGGTCGACATCCCCGCTTCCGTGCAGCGAAGAGTTGGTTCGGGGGTTGCGCCTGTGCCGGTTTCGGGATCAGTTCTGAAGGGACGCGCTTCCATCTCGGTGCCAGTATGAGGCACGGCTCCAGTGAGAGCCCGATGAACGGGAGGCGCGGGACATCCGGCAGGGTTGTTGTGCCGGGGTGTTCGGATGGATCTCGCTCGGTCGGCAGGCCCGATCTCCACACGGAAGCGGGTCTTTTATTCTCGTGTCACCCGCTAGCGAAGAAACGCCTTCCGCAGTTTGAGCAGGAACGCATCGGCGAGGTCCGGTCGCGCCTCTTGCGTGCAGGTGCGAAGGCGACGGGTGGCTTCTCCACTCCAATATTCACCCAGATCGATGACTTCCCCGGGCCGGTACTGTCCCGCCTTGATCCGACGGACGACTTCGCCGACCGGAGTTTCCGAGATCCTGATACTGAAGCTGCCGCGTTCCAGCAATTCGCAAAGATTAAACAGCACCCGCACGTAGGCCGCGGCGTATTTCGCCGGGCGGCCGTCTTTTTTCTCCAGCATTTTTTTGCGCTGGTTCTCGCAGTAGTTCAGAAATGAGTCATAGGCAGTTTGTGCGGACCAGAGCCGGGGGAAGAGCTGCCGGAGTTCGGTGCCCCAGTCGTCCATCGTCACCACCGGCGCGACCAGCGTCTCCAGCACCAAGGGATGGCCCTGCAGTGCGAGTTGGAGAAAGTGCCCGATTTCCCAGGCGGTCTCGTCGTCTTCCTCCTTCATCATCCTCGTGCCTTGGTATTTGAAGCCGACACGAAACAATTCGGCGGTGGGCAGGACGAACACGCTGCGAAAATCCTTGTCGCTGTCCGGTCCGGCCAGGCCGTGCGCATGCGAGCCGACCACGACTTTCAAGATGCAGGTGTCGGTCGCTGGCGAGTGGGGTCTGCTCATGTTCGCGATGCGGCAACCTGGGCGACGCAACCGTTCAATGTCGTGTATTTGGGATAGTCGGATTCCGGGATCTCAATGTGAAACGTCGTGTGAAGCGACACCACGAAGTTGAGGAAATCCATTGAGTCGAGGTCGAGCTGGTCTCGAAAACCGACTTCCGGGTCCAGTTTGGACAGATCCGCTTCCGGGGCAATCTCGCCCAGGAGCCGGAGGATCTTCGCGCGGGTGTCTGCGTCGGATGATGCCGTCGTCATAACGATTGCGGTGCTTGTAAGAAGCGATCGAGTTCAGCCAGAAACAATCCTCCGCGATGGCCGTCGCTGACACGGTGATCGGCGGACAACGACGCAGTTACGACCGGTCGTGGAACGATCAGCCCGTTTGCCACCCAGGGCCGTTCGACCACCTTGCCGAATCCCACCAAGGCCACCTGCGGAGGATAAATGACTCCGAACACGGTTTCCACCCCTTGTTCGCCCAAACTGGTGACGGTAATGGTGGCGTCGGACAGTTCAGAACTTCGTAACGAACCGGCACGGGCCCGTTTCACCAGATCCTGGAACCGTTGCATCAACTCGCCGAGGCCGGCCCGGTCGGCGTCGTGCAGGGCCGGCGCAACGAGGCCACCCTGGCGTAAAGAAATAGCCGTGCCGATGTGAATCCGTTCGCTCCTGACCGGTGCACCGTCTTTCCACACTGCGTTCAGCTCGGGGACCTGCCGGAGTGCCAGGGCGACGGCTTTGATGAACAATACGCTCACGAGGAGGCGCTCTGTCACAGGCCGGCGTCCATTCTCGGCGGTGAGCCATGTCAACGCGCGACTGACGTCGATGGTGGTGCTCAAGTAGTAGTGCGGGATCTCGCGTTTCGAGCGAGTCATGGCTGCGGCGATGGTCTGCCGCATGCGCGTCTGGCGCTCAGCGGCGTCGGCTGGTTTGGTGGCATCTGGGGGTGTTGCGCTAGCGCGGGACACATCCTCCAGCGTGATGGCTCCGTCCGGCCCCGTTCCCTGAAGTGCGGTCAGGACAAGCCCTCGTTCGGCGGCCCGCTTTCTGGCTGCAGGAGAGATGCGCAGGCGGCTGCCGGACGAGGGTGGGGGAGCGGTTCCTCTATCGGGCGGCGGCACGGGCTGTGGGGTGATCGGTTGCGGAGTGATGCTCTGCGGCTGTGATGGGGGGGCAGCGGCCTGTCCTTCTTCGCGAATCACCGCCATGACGGTGCCGACCGGTACCTTGTCCCCGGGCTTGGTCAGCAATTGTTCGATGACCCCGCTGGCATGGCATTCCACCTCGATGGCCGCCTTTTCCGTATCGACCTCCGCGATGATGTCCCCCTTGGTGACCCGCTCGCCGATTCGCTTTTTCCATTGCACCAAAGTTCCCTCGGTCATGTCCGCGCCGAGGGTAGGCATGACAAATTCAGCCATGAGCGAGACTCCATGAAGCGCGAAAGGTGAAACGTGAAACGTGAAGCGGAACGGGCGATGAGTCAGAGAACAACAACGGAGCCATCGGTTAGCCCAGCAACCTGCGCACCGCCTGCGCGATTTTTTCCGCCGACGGCAGCGCCGCCTCTTCCAGATGTTTCGGATAGGGGATCGGCACCTCCTCGCTGCACACACGCGCGACCGGCGCGTCCAACTCGTAAAACGCCTGTTCCATGATCACGGCGGAGACTTCTGCGGCAAAACTTCCGGTGCGCCAGGCTTCGTCGATCACGACGGCCCGGTGAGTTTTTCTCACCGAAGCCAGCAGGGTCTCGCGATCGAGCGGGCGCAGGACCCGCAGATCCACGACTTCAGCCTCGATCCCCTCCTTCGCCAGTTGTGTGGCGGCGGCCAAGGCCTTCCACAGGCAGCCGCCGAAGGTGAGCAGGCTGACATCGCTGCCGATCCGCCGGATGGCCGCGTGCGAGATCTCGACCGCCGCCGGGCCCTCCTCCAGAAGGCCTTCCATGGAATACAAATAGGCATGTTCGAAGATAAAGACCGGGTCCGGTTGTTCGAGGGCGGTGAGCAGCATGCCACGGGCATCCGTCACGGTCGCGGGCGTCAGGACCGTGATGCCGGGAATATGCGCATACCAGCCCTCCAGGCTGTGCGAGTGTTGCGCGGCCACCTGCCGGCCGGCTCCGGTGGCCATGCGGACGACGAGCGGCACATTGAATTGTCCGCCCGACATGTGCCGAAGCGTGGCGGCATTGTTCAGGATTTGATCCAGCGCCAGCAGACTGAAGTTGACGGTCATGACTTCCACAATCGGGCGCATGCCGCCGAGCGCCGCGCCGATCCCCGCGCCGACGAAGGTGCTCTCGGACAGCGGCGTGTCCCGAATCCGTTCAGGGCCGAATTCGTCGAGCAAGCCTTTGCTGCACGCATAGGTCCCGCCGTACTTGCCGACGTCTTCTCCCATGAGGAAGACGCGTGGATCGCGCTGCAAGGCCTCCCGCATGCCGCTTCGCACCGCTTCCCGGTAGGTGATAGTCATGACATCCAACGTTAGATAGACAGTATTCAGCGATCACCGGTCAGGTATCAGCAGTCAGCCGTCAGGCAGAAGCCGAACGCTGATCGCCGACCGTTCGGCTGCACACATCCTTGCTGAGATCGTCGATCGGCTCCCAGGGCCCGGCCTCCGCGAAAGCCACGGCGTCTTCAACCTCGGCGGCAATCGACGCGTCCAGGTTCTTCCAATCCTCGTCGTACAAGAGTTTTGCGGCGCGTAACGTCTGTTGAAACACAGCGATCGGGTCGCGCTGTTTCCATGCGTTCACTTCATCCTTGGTGCGATAGAGCTCGGCGTCATACATGGAGTGGGCACGGAACCGGTACGTTCGGTATTCCAGCAAGCAGGGACCATGGCCTTGCCGGATGGATTCGACCGCGCGGCCGGTGGCGACCTCGACTGCCAGGACATCCATGCCGTCGACCGTGTGAGCCGTCATGGCGTAGGCCCTCGCTTTGCCCGCAATGTCCGTTTGCGATTGGTGGCGGGCCAACGCGGTGCCCATGGCGTAGAGGTTATTCTCGCAGAGAAACAGCACCGGCAGTTTCCAGAGGGCGGCGAGGTTCAAGGATTCGTGGAATTCGCCTTCGGCCACGGCGCCGTCGCCGAAGTAACAGGCAGTGACGCGGGCGCGGCCCTGCAGCTTGTCGGCGAGCGCCAACCCGACGGCCACGGGCAATCCGCCGCCGACGATGGCGAGCCCGCCGTAGAAGCGGCGCGACGCATCGAAAAAGTGCATGGAGCCTCCGCGCCCGCGCGCGCAGCCGGTGGCCTTCCCGTAGAGCTCGGCCATCAACGATCGCATGGAGGTGCCACGGACGAGCGCGTGGCCATGTTCACGATAGGTGGCGACGACGGCGTCGTCCTGCGTCAGGGCGGGAATGGAGCCGGCGGCCACGGCTTCTTCGCCGATATACAAATGGAGAAACCCGTGGATCTTTCCGAGTTGGTAAAGTTCCGCCGCCCGTTCCTCGAACCGGCGGATCCGCAACATCTGCCGCAGCAACTCCAAACCCTGTTCGCGTGTGATCGGCACCGTCATACGCCACTCTCCAATGTCGAGGTGTCGCCCTCAGGCAGCCCGAGTTCACGCGCCTTCAAGAGCCGCCGCATGATCTTGCCGCTTCGCGTTTTCGGCAGGGTCGGGAGAAAGGCGATCTCCTTGGGGGCCACCACGGCGCCGAGCCGGGCCCGCGCAAAGCCGAGCAACTCGCGTTTAAGCTCGTCGTTCGGCTCGTAGCCGTCTTTCAGTGAGACAAAGGCCTTCACGAGTTCCATGGCAACGGGGTCCGGTTTGCCGATCACCGCGGCTTCCGCCACGGACTTGTGCTCGATCAGGACACTTTCGACTTCGAAGGGACCGATGAGATGCCCGGAAGTCTTGATGACGTCGTCCGCCCGGCCCACGAACCAGAAATACCCGTCCTTGTCCTGCTTGGCCACGTCACCGGTGAGATACCAGCCGTCCGCAAAACATTTCTTGTACCGTTCCGGTTCCTGCCAATACCCGCGGAACATCGAGGGCCAACCGGGCCGCAGGGCCAGTTCCCCCTGTTGGCCGGGCTCGGTGATCGGCTCCACCCCTCCGGATTCGGTTCTTCGCACGACGGCGGCTTCGATGCCGGGCAGGGGGCGACCCATGGACCCGGGGCGAACATCCATAGCCGCATAATTCGCGATCATGATGCCGCCGGTTTCGGTCTGCCACCAGTTGTCGTGAAACGGGCGGCCGAAGGCCTGTTCTCCCCACACGACGGCTTCGGGATTCAGCGGTTCTCCCACGCTGGCCAGAAAGCGCAGTGTCCCCAGGCGATAGCGTCCGACGAGGGGCAGGCCGACTTTCATCATCATGCGGATGGCAGTCGGCGCCGTGTACCAGACCGTGACACCCTGGTCTTGCAGGATGCCGTACCAGCGCTCGGCGTCGAACTCGGCTTCATCTACGATGCTGGTCAGGCCGTTGGTCAGCGGCGCGATGATGCCGTAGGAGGTGCCGGTGACCCAGCCCGGGTCGGCCGTGCACCAGAAGATGTCGTCGGGATGAAAGTCGAGCGCCAGTTTGCCCGTGATGTGATGGGCCACCACGGCCCCATGCACATGGAGCGCACCCTTCGGTGTGCCGGTCGTCCCGCTGGTGAAATGCAGCAGCGCCGGATCTTCGGGATCGGTCCGGCCGATCCGGTACTCGCCCGAGGGCTGCTGAAGCAGCCGATGGAACCGATGCGTGCCCGCTTGCGGGGGCGTCGATTGCTCATCGCCGATCAGCAGCACCTGTTCCAGGTGGGGGAGGGCCTTTCGAATGGCGGCCACCTTCCGTTGATAGAGGGAGTCCGTGGTGACGAGTACCTTGGCCTGGCCGATGGCCAGCCTGGCCCGAATCGGTTCCGGCCCGAACGCGGAAAACAGCGGACAGAAAATCGCGCGATGTTTGAGCGTGCCCAATGCCGTGATGTAGAGCTCCGGGATGCGACCGGTGAGCGCATAGACCCGGTCGCCCTTGGCGACGCCGAGCGCCTGCAGCACGTTCGCAAACCGGTTCGTCAGCTCATCGAGCCGGCGGTAGGAGTAGTCGTCGACGGTGCCCTGTTTGCCCAGCCATCTGATGGCCGTCCGTTGCGCCGACGATCCGGCCGCGTGACGCGTGACGGCTTCATGCGCGATGTTCAGCCCCTGCCCCGAAGGCAGCCCATCCAGTTCCGCGCGGGCCTGTTCCCAGGAAAAGCTTTTCCGCACAAGGTCATAGTCGTGGAGGTTCGGGATGATGTCCCAGTCGCGTCTCGATTTGATGATGGGGTTCCAAGGCATGCTGTGCTCGATGCTCCGAGCACGGGTTCTGCAAGGCGTAGACCATCGACGAGCCTCCGCGCGGCGCGACCACATGTGGGAATTCGCGCCGATTGTGCTCAGTATGTTCCGAGGGTGGGCTGAAGCTGTAGCATTATTCATCAGAGCTGGAGAAGGGCCGTGGACAATCGCGCCAAGCATGAAGGGACCCGGGTGCTCATCATGGGAGCTGCCGGGCGGGATTTTCATAATTTCAATGTGCGGTTTCGTGACAATCCGGACTATCGAGTGATGGCGTTTACCGCCGCGCAGATTCCGAACATCTCCGATCGGTTGTATCCGGCATCGTTGGCCGGGAGCCTGTATCCCCACGGCATCCCGATTTATCCCGAGCAGGCCCTCGACCGGTTGATCCGCGCGCAGCACATCGAGCTGGTGGTCTTTGCCTATAGCGATCTCTCCCATGAAGCGCTGATGCGGCAGGCGTCCCGTGTGCTGGCGGCCGGCGCCGACTTTTGCTTGTTGGGGCCACGGTCGACCATGTTGCCCGCGAAAAAGCCGGTGGTGTCGGTCTGTGCAACAAGAACCGGCGCCGGCAAGAGTCCCGTGGCGCGTCGGGTCGTCGCGATCCTCCAGCAGGAGGGCCTGCGTGTGGCCACGGTGCGGCACCCGATGCCCTATGGTGATCTGGTGAAGCAGGCGGTGCAACGATTCGACTCACTGGCAGATCTGGATGCCGCCGGGTGCACCATCGAGGAGCGAGAGGAATATGAGCCGCATCTTGCGCAGGGAAGTCCGGTGTATGCCGGAGTGGACTACGGGAGGATTCTGCACGAGGTGGAAGAACGGTCGGACATCATCGTCTGGGACGGGGGCAACAACGATTGGTCGTTCCTCGTGCCCGATCTGGAGATCGTGTTGCTCGATCCGCATCGAGACGGCGGACAGGCCTTTTTTCCGGGTGAGGTCAATCTGCTCCGCGCGGACGTGGTCGTGCTTACCAAGCTGGATACCGCCACGTCGACTCAGGTGGCCGCAGCCCGCCGATCCATCGAGCGATTGAACCCACGCGCCACGGTGGTGGAGACGGTCATGCCCTTACGTGCGGACGAGGCCGGCCTGATTCCAGGAACACGAATTCTGGTGATCGAAGACGGGCCGACGCTGACCCATGGCGGCATGGCGTTCGGCGCCGGGTATCTGATGGCTGAGCGGCACAAGGCCCGCGCCATCGTCGATCCCAGGCCCGCTGCCGTCGGGAGCCTCAACGGGACGTTTCAGCGCTATCCGCATATCGGACCGGTCCTCCCGGCGATGGGGTATGGGCCGCAGCAGATTCGGGAGTTGGAGGAAACCATCGGAGGGGTGGACTGCGACCTCGTGGTGATCGCTACGCCGGTGGACTTGCGGCGGTTGATCCGGATTGCGCAGCCGACGGTGCGGGTGCGGTATGACGTCGAGGATCATGGGCGGCCGACGCTGGCCGATGTGTTGCAAGGGGTGATCAGGAGGGCGAAGGGCGGGTGAATCCTTTTGGTCCGTCCGTGCTCAAATGAAATGAAGCGTGAACGACTGCCTCACGACCAACAGAAAGGCGAGACCACATATGGTGACGCACTCCACATATATCGCGCAGGACCGGTGTCTTCGGTGCGGCGGGTTCATGGTGCCGGAGGAGATTCGCGAGGTCAATCAGCTGGGATGGCGTTGCGTGATGTGCGGCGAGCACATCGATCCCCTCATTCTTGAACATCGACGACAGATGGCCACTCCCGAAGGCGCGAGGCAACTGATCGCGAAACGTGACAAGGCCAGGCTGAACTGACCGGTTGACTGCTCCGGAAGGTGACCGCGTGGACCTTGTCCGCCGGTCACCAGCCAGGGTTCCTTGCCGGCCCACCATCATCGGCGTTCACGAACGACCAGGCCACGACGGTTCGTGGAGGCGTTCCGGGGCAGCCGTATGCCGTCGACTGGGGAAGAAGTCCACGGTGGTCCTCGCGATTACGGACCATGCCCGCCGGTTGACGATGGCCAGGGGCCTCACTCCCGACAGACTCTCCACGCAATTGGACGAGATCGACTGGCTGAACCGCAGTCTCACCGACATTCGTCTCTTGAAGGGTATTGAAGTCGATATTCTTGAGGACGGCGCGCTGGATTTGCCGAGTGGGGTGCTCGGGCGCCGTGAGCCCTATGACGTGGACCTCTCGCGCATCAACCGGAAAGCCCGGGAGCGAGGCTGCTTCCTGGAGGTGAATGCGCATCCGGAACGGTTGGACCTGACGGACCTCCATTGCCGGATGGCGCGGGAGGCGGGTGTGTTGCTGGCCGTCAACAGCGACGCGCACAGCACGGGTGAGCTTGACGACAGAAGGTACGGGATCGGACAAGCGCGGCGGGGCTGGCTTCAGAAGTCGGATGTCCTCAACACGAGATCCTATGCGGAGGTGACACGTCTGTTGAGACGGACCATGGAGCCCTGACGGCGCCGGACGGCTGGTGCGGGGCCGGTGGCGCGACGTGATGAGATCGGAGGAGGAAGAACGATGACGGAACAAGCCGAGCTGTTGGCGAAGGCGTCGAAACCGGCGGAAGAAGCGTTGCGCCTGCATGCCTACTACAAAGGGAAGATGCAGACGATGCCCAAATGCGCAATCCGCGGTCTGGAAGACCTTTCCGTCTGGTACACGCCTGGAGTGGCGGCCCCCTGTAAGGCCATTCAGGCGGATCCTGATTCGATCTACGCGTACACGAACAAGGGAAACATGATCGCCGTCGTCTCGGACGGGACGCGCGTCTTGGGGCTGGGCGACATCGGTCCGGGAGCCAGGCTACCGGTCATGGAAGGCAAGGCGATGTTGTTCAAATATCTGGGTGGGGTGGATGCGGTTCCGATCTGTCTCGACACAAAAGATCCCGATGACCTGATCCGGACCGTCCGTGTACTCAGTCCGTCCTTCGGGGCCATCAATCTGGAAGATATTGCGATGCCGAAATGTTTCCGGATTCTCCGCGAGCTGCGGGCGATCAGTACGATTCCTGTCTGGCACGACGACCAGCAGGGGACCGGAACGGTGCTGTTGGCGGCCTTGATGAATGCGCTGACCCTGGTGAGAAAAGACATGGGGCAGGTTCGGATTGCCATGATCGGCATGGGGGCGGCCAACGTGCCGACCTATCGATTCCTGACCGCCTGCGGCGCCGATCCCGCGAAAATCGTCGCCTGCGATGCGGGAGGCATCCTCGGCACATATCGGCGCGAGTATGAGCAGGATGCGGCGTTCAGCGAGCAATGGAACGTCTGTCGTCACACCAATCCGGCCGGGTTGCGAGGCGGCATCGAAGACGCATTGCGAGGCGCCGACGTGTGTGTGGCCTTTTCGGCCGGCGGCATCATCAAGCCGGACTGGGTGAAAGGCATGGCGCGGGACGCCATTGTGTTCGCCTGCGCCAATCCCGTCCCCGAAATCTGGCCCTGGGAGGCGAAGGAGGCGGGCGCGCGCATCGTGGCGACCGGACGCAGCGATTTCCCCAACCAGGTGAATAACTCGCTCGTGTTCCCCGGTATCTTTCGCGGTGTGCTCGACGTGCGGGCGAAGGTCATTACCGACGACATGGCGATCGCGGCGGCCCATGAACTGGCTCTGTGCGCCAGGGAGCGAGGGATTTACGAGGAGAGCATCCTGCCGACAATGGAGGAATGGCAGGTGCCGATGCGTCTTGCCGTGGCGACGGCGACCAAGGCGCAGGAACAGGGGCTGGCGCAGGTGGAGCGCACTCGTGATCAGATCCACATTCTCGCGGAGTCGAAGGTGCGCACGGCGCATGAAGCCATGCGTGTGTTGCTGAGAGAAGGATTAATCGTCGCGCCGCCGCAGTAAGGGAGTGACGAGACACGTGGTGGCGGGAACTGACCTGGCTGTGCAGATCTCGGCGCAGGAACTAGGGCCTCGAAAGGCCGCTATCGGCCAAGGGCGGAAGTTCGACGAAGAGGTCGTACCACCATAAACGGGTCCTCAGACCTGCTGCATTGATGGATCAGCGTTAACCGGCATAGAATAGCGCCGCCGGATCCCGCCGAGACTGAAGCGGTTGATGCCAGAACGGTACAGCGGGCATCTGAACCGCGCTATTCCACGTCCGCTTCAACGCCTTGTTGGGTAGCCATCGAAGGATCCCAGTACGGAAGCTGCGAATATCCGGGCTCGTCGATCACAATTGTCACGCTCTGCTCGGCCCGCGTGACTGCCACGTAAAACTTCGACGCTGGAACTGGATCCAAGTGCGTGCCAGATTGGATGAAAGACTTGATTCCAGCGGTCGGAACAATCAGGACACGTCGGCATGTCATGCCCTTCGCAAGCCGAAAGTTCACATAGTTGAGATCGAACGCCTTGCCCGAGTGAGCGCTGTCACGCAGACACCGAGGATGAAATCTAGCCACATACTCGGCGACGTGCTTGGAGCGAATGAGAAAGACGCCATCGTGCTCGGTCACGCTCTTGTTTAGCGACTGCGTCTGCGGAAACGACCAGCTCGAGTCGAATATTGAGTCGGAGAACGTGGCAATTTCAGGGTGACAACGCCAAGTTGTATCGTTCTCGACGATCTGCAATTCACCGCGATTCTCGCGCTCACGAAACCACCTCAACGCCGACGCGTATGCGTACCTCTTGTTCTTTTGACTTCGCGGGTTAGTTGAAAGTACCGCCTGCCGGATGTCACCGACCATACGAATGTCGAGGGCTGAGCGTAGTAGGATGTCGATGACCTCCCAGTCGTGACTACTAAGATCCTGTACTTCATCGAGAAGGATCTCATCGTAGATGCATTCAAGCCTGCGCAGTAGCGCACCCTTACTCACTTGGACCAATTCATACGCCAAACGACCAAGTTCGCATGAATAGACGCAGTCGTTTGAGTCGAGAAAGCGCTTCGGCCCAGTCGCCATTCTGTGAGGCCGTCCTTCAAAGTTGAAGCCCCGGACCCTGTATCCAGGGAACTTAAATGGAATAAAGGGCCGCGCGAAATCTCGTAGGAGGAATGTGAACCAACCCATCACCAAGATTCCGGGATGATCGCCTGCAAGGCTAGCTAGACGACTACGCAACTCGGCTTGGTTGGTTTGAGTGTAGGTGAGGACCAGTGCGCGTCGGTTGTGCGGTAGCGAAGCGCAGTGTTCGATGATTCCCTGCGTCTTACGCGATCCGGCGACGGCAAGCGTGAGGAAGTTAGCCATGAATGAAGGTGGCTGCTTCAAGCAAATAGGTCGGGGGAGTTATCGATTCTTCGGCAACTGCTATTCGAATTGCCGTCTCGGTCTTCTCGCGGCTCATCCATGTTTCTATATCTGCACGGTCGGTGATCTTCAGAATCTTCCGTAGCTGCGACTCGCTATTGTAGTGGATGAGTTGAGGCTCGAGGGTGTGTCCGTGATCGACCGCTCCAATGAATAGGGCGCGTCGACCGTCCGCAAGCCATTCCTGAATGGGAGTTCGCAGTTCGTCCGGGTCAATACCGTCGTTGTCACGAACTGCAGCGACGGTCTTGTCGAGCGCGGCGCACAGTTCTAGGCATCGACCAATAGACAATCCTCGCATGCTGATCACATCGATGCCCAGCTCTATCGGTCGTTTATCATACTTGTCTTTAAAAATTCGCTCGAAGATGATCTCATCTGAAGGGCCCTCAACAAGGACGACTCGTTCCGCCAGCACCATGCGAAGCGTGTCATACCCGGGAAGCTTTCGGAAATAGGCCACCGTCTGGGGGTTCAAGTCTGTCAGTCGGAGAGGCTTGGCTCCGCCGAGAAGGTGTAGACCGTCTAGGCCCAACCGATTGATGACGAATGAGCTGTGGGTCGCAACGAAGAGCTGCTGGTGCTCGCCGGCGAGCGATTCCATTCTCGAGATGAGCGTTGCAAGACTCGTGTGCGTAAGATGGTTTTCCGGCTCTTCTACCATCACGAAGTTCGTATGCTCGGAGTGGCGGCTCATAGCTAGAGCGATCTTGACGGAAGCCTGCTGCCCCTGCCCTGACATCGAAAAAGGGATGTTGTTGACATGGGGTGTTACAGCACCCTCCCAGGAGGTTCGGGCGCTTTGGTCCATCGCAATCACGATCGGCTCATCATGAAGCGTTGCGTGTGTCTCGGCCATCCGCTCGTTAACGCTCTTTAGCGCGGTGTCAGACATCGAGGCCTTGATCTTGCGATAAGCGACCGAAATCGCAGCCCGTTCTGCTGGTTGCAATCCATCGTTGAGAATGTGGCGCATGTGGTAGTCGACCCCCGTGGATGAGCGTACGGTACGAGAGTCGATGATTGCAGTCGCGAGCTGCGGCAGTCGTTTTGTGATCACATCATCAGCGAAAGACCGCCAGTCGATGGAGTAGTACTCAACTGGCAAGAGCGGCGAGGCGTTTTTGGCCCATTCATCGAGGTCTTCGGAGTACGCGGGATCGGGCAGAACTGTCATTGATATGCCCGGGCACGCATTGGTGGGCAAATCAGTGTTGATAGCGCCGCACAGCTTCTGCAGTTCGTCTCGATTCTCCAGGAATAGTTCGATGCGAATCACCGGCCAAGCAACCGGATTTCCTGACGTGCGCTGGCGAACGAACTCCTCGATCAGCTCGCTGTTGAACCAATAGGGATTGAGTTCCTCGGAAGCTGTGCGGCCATTTATGCGACCCGTCAGAGCGAGACCTATGGCCTCCATCAGAGTTGACTTCCCGCTTTCGTTTGCTCCGACGATGAGGTTCAGCTTCGGGTTCGGCTCAAGCGTGAGGTCCTTGTAGATCCGGTAGCCGTGTATCTTGATCTTTGTGATCAATGATCTCCTCTTCTCGCTAGGGGCGCGGCTTGTCTAGCGCATCGGCGGTCTGCTCGAATAGTGCACCCATATCTCCACTGCCCGCTGGCTGCCCAACGTGTTGTTCTGCGGCGGGCCACCGCGAAGTTTACATCGGCACGATGCTGGTGGCCTGTCCGCAGCAACAAAGGGTTAGCTATCGTACGCTTCATCGAACCTCCGGAAAATGGCGGTATTGACGCGATCGATCCAATCTAAGGCCCGAACCAAGTTTGGATCATCGGCCTCGATTCGCTTCAGCCACAGTCGGAAGGGCTTATTGGTAAAGCGTAGAGTTGGAGAGACAAAACGAACATCTGCAGGCTGGAAGAAGGGAAAAGTCGAGTAGGTACCGTCGGCGTTGCGCGAGAGACAAAAGTCGATAGATTCATTCCAGGATCCATGAATGGATTCCGACATCATCCCATACGTGCAGGCGTACAGATCGGCGTGCTCCACTTGGGCGAAAATCTCGTAGAAGCTCTTGCCGCGGACCTTCCAACGGTTCTTTTTCTGCTCGTCAAAGTCCTGCACGGTCAGTTTCTCGTTGGACATCTTCTCTCTGACGGATGCAAGAAGACGTTTTCCGGCTTTCGACTCGAAAAAAGGAGAGCCGCTCTCCAGATCTCGCAAAATGCGGAGGCGATCCTTATAGGAGCACTTTCTATAGTCTTCGACAACGGATTTGTCGCTCTGCATGAGGTAAGTGGCGACAACAGATGCCTCAATCAGAGGCCGTTCGAGGACGCCGATTAGCTCAGCGTTATTCTGTTCGTAGTATTTCAGCACTTCCTTGAGAAGCTTCCATACTTTCACAAGTAGCCCGAGTATGGGGGCATCATCCACATCGAATCCTTTCGGGTTCCGCTCGATGTTTCGGACACGGGTAATTGCATCGTAGATGTCCGCTACGTCCTTGAAGAAAGAAAGCGCGAACGCGTTGATAGATGGGACGTCCGCGAAATGCTGACGGATGTATTCCTCGTCGTACTTCTTCATCACCTGGGCGATCTCTTCCATGGTCAGCGAACCGAGACGGCTAACAATGTTTAGGCTGATCCGTAAAAGAGCCGGATCTGCCAATTCTGTCCGAATAACACGCCACAATATTTCGTGAAGAATACGCCATGCCCGGTGTCGTATCAATGAGTTGCGACGGTAGGACCATGTATCACGGGTTCTTATACGGATCGACGCAAGCCCTCCTTCTGATAGCCGTCGGTCGTGGACTTCGGCTCAGGGTCGAGGCCTGCCATCGGCCAAGTGGGGAAGTTCGGCGATGAGACCGCACCGTCACAAAGCATTCCTCAGCCCTGTCGCATTAACGGCAAGCGTTCACCCGCGGCCGCGTTCTAGCACAACAGCGGCCGAGGGGCGCAATGCCTTGTTAGGCTGCGTCGCCGCTGCAACGCTCAGAAAGTGGTTAATCAGTGGATGCGGACGCTCCGGCACCGATTTCGACTGCGGTACGAATAATGTTCCGAGGAAGAAAGGGTGTTCAGGCAGTTCGATGACGCGGATCTCGCCATCGGGATCCGAACCGGTAACCTGGAGGTCGCCGCTTCGTAACAGCGCCACTTTCGCCTGATTCACACCAAAGTTGCAGTAGTACTCCTCGGTTGCAGACAGTGCCCCATACGCCGCCGCCACCTTGGAGCCTGCGGAGAATCTGAGCAACATCTCCCGTCCGGCAAGTGAACATTCGAGTTGCGAGACGAATAAGTTCGACGCATACGGATCGTACTCGGCATGCTGCGCGTCCTTGAAGCCCAAGACGTTGCGGGCGTATTCGAGCACCATGTGCTGGAAGCCACCGCAAGTTCCGAAGCATGGAATCTTTTGTTCGCGCGCGTATCGGATGGCCCAGAGTGTTCGATCAAGATTCTTGTAAGGACTCCCAGGCGCAACCCAAATCGCTGCATGTCGTTCGAATAACCCCTCATCGATGTCGCCTGTCGATACCCAACTGGCTGAAATACTGAGGCCGAGCGCCTTGATGGAATGCTCAATCGCGTGATTCGTAGCCACGTGAGGTGTGAAGGTCGGTGTGAATTCACCCAGTAGGGCAACGCGCTTCATGAGGTTTCCATCGCAGGAGAAGCCGCCCAACGACCGAGTTCTCCGGCGCACAAACAGCGCTGCGCTTGCTGTTTGTGCGTCCCGTGCAACGGCACGTCAAACGGTTTTATGTCCATCGAAGCTCCAATTCCAGAAAAACGGTCTCTGTGACAGGGTTGAATCGATACGCTGCAGTCAGCTTGAACCACAGGGCGACGTACACGGATTGAGCCTCCTTCATGGAAGGGAGTGTATCCAGAAGCAGGCGGGTGTATCCCAGATGCATGGCTATGGCCACGATGCCTTCGACTATGAGGCGCCAGACCTCATACCTTCGCGTAGCGAGGATCACATACAGGCGGTTGATTCCGCCCCGATGCCGTCGGAGGATTCCCGCACGCCAACACAGCCAGCATAAACACCTGCTTCCTCAACGAGCAGGAAAGCGCCCGTGGGTGGAGCATATCCCACGCGTAAGATGCTCCAGTTCGTGCGCGAAGTTCTGAAACGAAATGTCTTGATTCAGAGACGCCGCGCACTCTTCGCTAAATTGGCACGCTTGGCGTCAGTCCTCCTCCATTTGCGGCTGCGCAAGGGGAATCGCCACGTTTCTTCCCCGAGATCGTTAACATTCTTTAGGCCGATCCGTATAAGAACCGGACCTGCATTTTTTTGTCCGCATAGGACGCCACGACGGTTCGCGAACCATACGCCATAGTCGCCGCTGGTTCAACGAGTTGCGATGGGAAGACGATTTGGTACTGACCGAGATTGGCAACCTTCGCGTCAAGCGCCCATACCGCCGGTAGTGTGACCTACAATCGATACTTCCTGGCTTACCCCTCAAAGGGCTTGTAGTTGTTCGGAGAGACAAATCTGCTTCGGGTGACACTAGGCTAGGAAAGAGGCCACATCTTAGCGAGTGTGCGCCAAGTTACATCAGAATGAGTTTGTCAAAAGGCGATCGATCACGCCTTGGATGCGTGCGAGATGTGTGAGCTCATCCCGCATGCTCCGCTGGCTGGCTGCTATACATGCCTTGTGACGTCCATGCTGTGGTGCAGGACACGCACGATCCGAATCCCGTCGTCCTTGGGCAGGTAAAACACAATGTGGGACTGATATCCAAGCTGCCGTAATCCCGGCGCGAGTTCATCGGCCTTGCGCCCCTGCGTCGGTGCTCCGCGAGTATCTCGAACCGCTCGTGCAAGCCCAAGAGATAGACCCGCGCCTGTTCCAGTCCGAAATGAAGGATCGTGTATTCATAGATGCCATCGAGATCGGCGGCGGCTTTCGACGAGAGGCTATAGACGGCCATTCGCCCTCAGTCGCGTTTCCACTCCCTCCATGATTTGCGGCACGGTTCGGTCGCTGGCGCCACTGTCCAACCCTTCATGAATGGCTTCCTTCAACGCCTGAAATTTGGCACTGTTTTGATCGCGCCGGATCAGATCACGGATATATTCGCTGTCGTTCGTGAAGTTGCCGCGCTCGATCTGGGCTTTGATCCACTGATCCTGCTGTTCCGTGACAGTAATGGTCTTTCGTGTGGTTCCCATGTTGCGACCTCCACTATGTTCATACTATTGGTGTACGGTACCACTCTTTCGCCCACGCTGGAAGTTCTTGTTTGATGACCCGCCCAGGAGCGGAGCGGAGGCGATCCCTACTAGCAGGATGCGGAAAAAGTCCGCCAGCGGCGTTCTCGCGTCGCTCAGCGGCTCACCGTACCGCAAGAGTACGATTCGCCCCTTCGCGTGCTGCGGCCTTGCTGGACGGCCTCTTTGCGCATCCTGCGGATGAGTGCGAGACCAATGCGGTACAGGAGTGACTGATCGCGTGTTGCTCAACCATCGAGTCTTTCCGCAGCCTGCTGGACGAGCGCCGCAATTCTTTCGTGTGAAATGCCAGTCTTCACTCATATATGTGTAGGCCTCGCAATCAGCTCAGGCCGATGGCCTCCCGTCAACAGGCCTGCGGCCTCACGAGTCTGTAGAAGAAGCCTATTTCAGAAAATTCGACCATTGAAAACAATGGAGTTTCTGTGTCGAGATTTTCAAAGTTTCTGGTCTTTCTACAGTCTCAACCTCGTCGCTGAGCGTCTGCTTTCTCATCTTTCCAACTACCGCTTTGGGTCGATAGCGGACACTGACTGACAGGTCGAGCCTCAAGCACTCCACTTGATTCCTCCTGTTCCGTACTTGTCCAACAAATCAAAAAAAGAAGGTGCAGCGATGCTTGAGGTCGGCCGCTTCTGCCTCGGTTGCTGGAGAGCGTGTACGGTACGCCTCTTGTTCCTCGGTGGCGGTAGGAGTTTTGCCGGTGTCTTATAACCGGCGGGCACCGTGTTACGAAGCGAATGAACAGGTGTTCATCAGCGTCATTCCGCACGTTGCACGGGGATGAGTCGAAGAAGATACAAACGCAGGGCGGAGGCGGGTTCAGAGAGCTCTTCCGCAACAGTGGAGATCTTGGAGAGGTTTCAGGCTTCCCGCTTGACACCTGCGGGCCTGCTCACCACCTCTGCACTCGACCTCGGTGTCCGTCTCTGTTCCTCTCACCGAAGCCTCCGCTCACTTCCTAGATAACGTCGGTTCGGCAGCGGTCAAGCCGCTCATGCTCCGATCTGTGGGGCCAGGCCACAGAGACGGTTGTGCGCTGTAGCGTAATAGGACAGCGGCACCTTCACGAACGAGTATCCGGTTCCTCGCCTTCCGCACCCCTCTTGTTTCCTCGTCGCTTTCTCACGCTTTGAGCCGCCGGCCTGTCCGTCTCGTTCAGGCGGGTCGTGGCATAACCTATGCTGTGAATAGTGAGAACAGACAGAGGGCTGTTCCTGGCTGAATGGCGCAAAGGGGGCGCCGGGGATGCGATGGTTGATCGCCCTTGATGAATCGGAGTTCTCGGAGCGGATCCTTGGATGGATGCGCACGTTCCCCCATCCCGCGCACACGGTCCTGACCGTCGTGCATGTGCTGGAGCCTATCGAGCTCCCGGAGACGCTCGGCGCGAGGGGGCAGGCGTTGATACGTCAGCAACAGGGATCGATGGTGGAGGCGTTGTTGGATCGGGCTCGGGCATTGCTGGCGCAATCGTTTGAGACGGTCGAGGTGATCCTGCGGGAGGGCGTGCCGAGTCAGGAGATTCTGCAGGTCATTCACGAGCATCAGCCGGATTTGGTCGTGTCGGGCATGCGGGGATTCTACCGATCGGCGGGGGTTGCCTTCGGCAGCGTGTCGCAACGACTGCTGGCCTACGCGCCCTGTTCGCTGATGTTGGTGCCCGGCAAGGTGACGCCGGGACTCGGGCTGCGGGTGATGGTGGCGACCGACGGTTCGCCCGATGCCTTGCGCGCTGCCGACCTCGTCAAGGATCTTCCTGGAGTGCAGGAGATTGTCGTGGTGAGCGTCGTGCGTCCCCTCGGGGCGGCGCAAGCGGTGCTCGACCGGTTCCAGGGTGCCGAAAGTCGCACCATGCGAGCCGACTTGTTGCGCAGCAGGCGGGCGGCGGCGCGAAAGGCCATTGCCGTGACTCTGGAAGTCTTGAAGGGACGATCGGCGAACCTCCGTGCGGTGGTGTTGGCCGGTCATCCGGCCGAGGCCATCGTTCGGGCAGCGAGGCGAGACGGGGTGGACCTGTTGGTCGTCGGCGCTCGCGGGTATACGGGAGTGAAAGCAGTGGCGCTCGGCAGTGTGTCCCACGCCGTGGCGCAACTCGCGACCTGTCCGGTGCTGATCGTGAAACCGTAGGAGGCATGGTCATGGTGCAGATTGCGGAGATGGTGGCGCGTATCGCCGACGGGGCCATGCTGGCGGATGACACCGGCATCGTGAGGATGTGGAACAAAGCCGCCGAGCGGTTGCTGGGGTTTCGTGCCGACGAAGTGGTGGGGCGCCCGTGCCGGGACGTCTTATGCGGCCGAACGCTGGAGGGGGGTGAATTGTGTTCACCGACATGCGAAATCGGGAAGCGCCTTGCTGAAGGGACCGGCGTACGAAACTACGATATGCAGACCCGCGCAAAATCAGGTCGGGTCGTGTGGATCAATATCAGCTCCATCCCCGTGCCGACCCGGAAGGCCGGCCGATTCATGAAGCTGCATCTGTTTCGCGACATCAGCCGGCAGAGGAAGGTGCTTCAGTTGGCGGAGGATCTCCACGGAATGCTCTTGGCCACGGGCCAGGTGGCCTCGATGCCGGCGCCGGCGCGACCGGCGTCACAGGCCTCCGCAAACCTGCCGGTCGGTCGAGGCACATCGTTGTTGACGAAACGGGAGCAGGACGTCCTGCGGTTGATGGCGGCCGGACATACGACACAGGAGATTGCGGACGCCCTGTGTATCAGCAGCGTAACGGTTCGAAATCACATCCAGCACATGTTTGAGAAGTTGGGCGCACACAGTCGTTTACAGGCTCTTGCCCTCGCCTTCCCCCCCGATCCGTCCCCAGCCCAGCGATAAGGGAGAGCCGACGCGCGGCGTGAGTGAGACGCGTGGCTTGCCTGTCGCATGATGCAACTCACTTAGCCTCAAAATGATGCAAACGTCTCATTGTCCGAACGGTGTTGCCTGCCTACACTGAAAGCATGGAACCACAGGTACAGCCGACTCGGTGGGCTGCAGGCCGACCGGATATGAGAGACGGAGCGCGCGATGTGGGTCATCGATCATCCAGGGCGGACGATGGCGGTGTTGATGGCGCTCACGGGTGTGTTGGTCGTCTTCCTCGGCGGACCGCTGGTGACTCCACCCGGAGAGGAGGGGTGGCTCGACTCCTTGATGCAAGCGGTGCTCGCCGAACAGGCGAACGAAGGCCCATGGTGGGGGATGTATGCTCCATACGTGGAGCAGTTGCGGGCCATCCAAGCGGACTATGACCGGGGAGAGACTGCGGCGGTGTACGTGGGGATGAATCGATTCATGGACATGCTGGAACAGCGTGCGTTTGGGATTTCCGCCGACAGCGCGGACCGATTGTTCGACTATTGTTATACGGTGACGCCGGCTCGATACCACGATGTCTCGCGCCACATCGAGAAGTTCAGGCGGGATCAATTCGGAGAATCCCACGGCTGACCTGAACCGGTTCAGGAAGGGGGTGCGCCATGAGAACAACCACACGTCATTCGGCAACCTTGATGTGGCTTTCGACGACGTTGGCGGTGGGTGTGCTGTTTGGAGCGGACATTGCGGTAGCCCCTGCGGCGGCGTCGGAGAAAGAACATGCTGAGCCGGCGATCCAGGTCACCATCAAGAACATGGCATTCCATGTCACGGGGTACGGTCGTGAGGGGACGCAGACCGCCGTCGTAGTCAGGAACGACGATGGAGTGACGCACGGATTTTACTCGCCGCTGTTCAAGGATACCTCGGTCCGGCTGGAGGGCGACGGGTATCAGGTCGGGGGAAAAGAAGGGCTCGCGTATCGCGTGGATCCGGGCAAGACGATGACGCTGCATTTCACGAAGGGTTCAGCTGAGGGGGCACTCACCATGATGAGTCCCTTGGTGCGTCACGTCATCGAGTGCGATATGCATCCTGATGTCAAAGGAGAAGTATTCATCATCGAGCGTCGCGGTGGGTGATCGGGAGCGTCGCTCGGTATCGAGGAGGTGATGTCTGCCGGGGCACGGTGCCATGAGATGGATCGAGATCAGGTTGGAACAGACAACGGTCTGAGCAGTTCACGCATCGAACGAAGGAGGGCAATCATGAGCATCAGAGGACACACAGGACGATTGCTAGCGGTGGTCGTGGCCGGCGCGGCCATGACGGTATGGTCGGCGACGGGCGTCGGCTCCGCCTTGGGTCAGGCGCCGGGGATGGGGGCTCCGCCGTCGAAGGTGGAGATCACCATCAAGGATCGGCAGCACGGCTATGAAACCGTGGGGTTCACGATGCCGTCGCATGACACGACGGTTGTGGTGCACAACCGGGACACGGTCACGCATGGGTTTGCGTCGAATCTCTTCAAGGGTATTCCGGTTCGCGTTGAGGGCGGGATTGAGGTGCAAGGGAAACACTTCAAGTCCTACCATGTCGATGCAGGGAAGACGATGACGCTGCACTTCTCCACGGCTCCGTCGAAGTTCGATCCGGCGACCGGCATTGCCGAAAGCATGCGGCATGCGCTCTGGTGTGACATTCATCCCGAAGTGAAGGGAGAGTTGTTTGTCATCGAAACCAGGGGCGAGATCGGCGGCGGCTGAACGGCACGTCGGCCTGCAATCGAGAGGTCTCACTGATGAGACTGAGGAAGCCAACCCTGTTGATGAAGGGCGTGGCGACCGCGGCCCTGGTCGGAACCCTGAGTGTGGGGATTTCGGCCGGGGCTGCGGAGCTTCATTTTGCCGTCGAGGAGGTCGGGGCAAAACGGGCTCTCTGGGTGCCGCAGGCGGTGGTGCTCCACCGCAGCACGGAACTGGTGGACGGTCTGGTGTTCGTGTTGGAAAACCCCACGGATCGGACCCATGCCTTTGCGGCCTACGGCCTGTTCGAGGAGGTGGCGACCGCCGGCGGAGGTGTTGCCAGGAAGCCGTTGCGTGTCAATGTCACGTCGGAGGATACGGTTCGCGTGCAGATCAGCACGGCGCAGTTTCTCGGGCGTACGGATGCGGAGATCGAAGAATTTCCGTTTTTTTGCCCCCTGCATCGAGGCGATGCCCACGTGGGCGGCACGATCCGCGTGATCCCCTAACCCCTCCCCGTGAAGTCGGAGATACGATGGGACAGGACGTGAAAGGCGGAGAGAAACGTCGCGGCGGGCTCCGTCTCCCGGTGATCGGACTTTTCCTGGCGATCGTGGGTATGGCCGTGATTCCTGCGAAGGGGGGTGCGGGAACATTTCGCTTTGTGGTGCAGGATGTGGAGGGGGGCGCGGCGGCCTGGTTTCCGCGCGAGGTCGTCATTCGCAAGAGCACGGATCTCGAGGGGGGATTGCATTTCATCCTGGAGAACCCGACGCCTCGCACCCATGTGTTCGAAGCTCCGGATCTCTTCGAACAGACGACGGAGGGGACCGACGTGCCGGCCCTCAAACCGTTGCGGGTTTATGTGGCCCCCGGAGAGACCGTGCAGGTGCAGATCAGCAGCGAGCAGTTGTCCCGCGGGCCGGAAGCCGATGCGTCGGGCTCGCAGAACTGCCCGTTCTTCTGCCCGTTGCACGGGACCGAGGACGCGGTGCGCAGTATGATCCGGGTGGTGCCGTAACCGGCGTTGATACCACCACGCCTGGGTGATGGCGCAGAGACCGGAAGACGGAGGGCAACCATGACGCCCTTTGTGACCTGGAGAGCGGTCGCGGCGATGCTCGCGTGGCTCCTCGCCTCGGCAGTGGCCCCCTGGCCTGGCGGGCCGGTACACACAGGTGCGAGTGAGCCGGTGAAGCCACGGCGTGAGGCCCCAGGCAGCATCGGTACGGTGGCTTCCCGGTCCGTCGACTCGGCGGGTTGGCTGGATCAACTGACGGCGTTCGTCGTTGTCCAACGGAGCCTGGCCGGGACTCGGGGCGAAGCCGGATCGTATGATGCCTATGTCGGTCAGATCGTGCTGGTGCGAAGCCTGTATGAGCGGGGCGAGTGGGGCGGGGCCTTCGCGACGATGAATCGATTCATGGATATGCTGGAGGCGCGCGAAGGCGGAATCAGCGGGCAGGCGGCCGACGCGCTCTGGGACTACTGTTATGTGGTGACTCCGCCGGCCTTGCACGACGTCAAACGGCATCGACAATGGTGGGAGAAGCATGTGGAGTGGGAGAGATTTTTCTGGGAGGAATAGGGTGGAGTGAGGACGATCATGCGATTCGTTGAAGACAGCAGATGGGTGGCGGGAATCGTCCTGTTCCTGGCGAGCGTCATCTGTGCTGCGCCGGGCGGAGTGGGCGTGGCCTCTGCGGCCGGAGACGACTGGATCGATGCTCTGGTGCAAGCGGTGCTTGCCGAGCAGGCGAAGGACGCCTTGCTGGGAAGCACGTTTATGCCCTACCTCGCGCAATTGACCGTGGTGCGAGCCAACTTGCTCAACGGCGAAAGCGAGGCGGTGTATGGAACGATGAATCGCTTCATGGACATGCTCCAAGCGCGGGAGGCAGGCATTTCACAGGAGGCGGCGGACCGGCTGTTCGACTATTGTTATGTCGTCACGCCGGCGCGCTACCACGATGTCTCCCGGCATCTCCACCGGCTCAGCGGGCATCAGGTTGGTGCGCCACCGGCGTGAGACTGCCATCGGCGAGCACAGACCGCTCACTCGCAGGACCGGTCTCGATTGGAAGGGGGTTGTGCGGGTTGTGGCTCCATGCAAGAATGGGCACCATGTCGGCAGATGGCGGAGAGGCTGGAGATCGCGAAGCACTGGACGCGAGGTTTCGCCGCTGGCGGGCCGCCCATAGAACACCCAGTACGGTCCTCGACGCCCATCGCGAGGTCATATTGGAGCGCGTCTCCCAATCCATGGCCTTCGAGGGTGAGCCCGTGACCGTCTCTCGCCTCAGAACCCTCCTGGAGCAATCTGGCCCATGGCCGAAGAACCCGGACACCTAGGTACCACCCGCTCATTCGAGACGACGCAAGGGCACTTGACCTATCCGGAGCTATCGGAACGGCTTGCCGTCGCGCTGGCGCGGATTCTCGACCGGATCTTGCAAACCCCCGCTCAGGACATCGTCGTGACGCCGGAATGGTTGTGCGAGAGGCATCGTGAGTTGGCCGGAGATCTCTTTCCCGATTGGGCGGGACGATTCCGGACAACCGACGTGAAGGTGGGCACCTTGGAGCCCCCTGCCTTTTATCAAGTACCGATGCTGGTGCGGTCCTTCTGCGACGATCTAACCGAACGGCTGCGGCATGTCCCGGAGGACGACCTCACCCACATTGCCGCATTGCTGGCCTGGGTGGACTGGCGCTTCCAGTGGATTCATCCCTTTAAAGACTTCAACGGCCGTATCGGCCGGATGGTCCTTGCGGCACTCTTATACAAACTTGCTCTGCCGCCGGTCGAAACGGCGCCGACCGATCCTGAGGGGCGTCGCGCCTATCTCGAAGCCCTGCGTGCCGGGGATGCGGGCGACCTCCTGCCCCTCCAGCACCAGTGGATCGCCCGGCTCGCGGCCGCCATTTAACCCGGCGAGTTCCCGGGATCATAAGAAAAGATACAAGGCCGCTACGATCCCGAAAAACTCGGAGGTGTTTCGCCCGCTCAGGCTCATCCAGGGACCGGCCAGCACACCCACATGCTCGTTCCAGCTGTATTCCAACGCCGGTGCGATGGTGACCAGATTACTGGCGCCCCGCCCCACGAATGCCGGTCGGCCCTGAGGATCGAGACCGGGGTCGCCTGAAAGCTGCGTGGCGTTCACGGTTTGAAATCCGATATCGAGGGCCAGCACGAGACGGCGAGTCAGACTGTACTCACCGGCGATCGTGACGGTAGAAACCGCTCCAGGACTCACCCGGCCTGTTGTGCCGAAGCCTCCGCCGTAGGCGTTAAATCCCCGGACAGCGACCGACGAGTAGATGCCGTACGTGGCGTTGAGCCGGTACCGCAATACATGCTCTCCGCCGAAGGGAATTGCCTTTTGAAGGGCGATGCCGAACGTGGTCGCGTAGGCCCCGCCTCCGGTCCGTTCCAGGTCCGCCGTCGCCGGGCTGAGTTCGGAATAGTGGCCGGTGGGAACGATCTCCTGCACCCACAGCCGGATGTCGGGCACCCAGGATTGCGCAGGACTGCGCCAGGCTTGAACCCCCAGCTGGAGCGGAAGGTCGCCGAAGCCGTCGGCGGAGTCGCCACGCGCGTGGTTGCCGATCCATTGTGGCGCGATTTCGATGTCGAGGGAGTCGGTGAGGCCGTAGATGAAATAGGTTTGCTGAGTGAGACTCTGGGAGGTGGTCGCCGATTGGAGCCGCCAGTTGTCGTTGTACAGACCGCCGTACCGCGTGTAGTACACGTAGGGCTCTACCACCGCGTGGCCTTTCCCCAGGCTGGTCCCCCGCGTGGACAGAAGCGTCCCGGTGAACCAGGGGGTGATCTGGGGCCCGTTGTCGGTCGGCTCACCTCGGGCAACCTCGGTCCCGCAGATGAAGAGAAGGAACAGACAGAGCAGCAGATTGTTGGAATGGCGACGCCACGCGCGGATGGTCATGCCGATCGGATACTGTTCTGAGTACAATCAAATCCTATCCGACCCATGCTACTCCGATCGGCCGGAATGCTGTAGCTGGCAGTCTATGACATTGTACTCCGACCTCCTTGAGAGGGTCTCTCCGTCGCCAACAGCCAGTTGAAGTATCCGCATGGCTACTGGCGGCCTGGAGAACGTCGGTCCGACCGAAGGATCAGTTTCGCAGTAGCCTGACCGTAGTGCTGATACGCGCCCCACGTCGATCCCAAATGGAGAATCTCCCCTCGGGCCTTTCCCAGTGCGCTGCCGAGGTCGGCTCCAGCGAGTGCTTCCGAATAAAACGCTTTGGCGAATGTCAGCGCTGCAGCGTCATCCACAGGCCACCCGGTGCCGATGTAGTTCTGCACACCTCGCTCGAAAAACGCCTGGGCTAACCCTGCGAGATTGCGATTCGATTCCTCTAGACTAAAGGGCTTGCCGGATCCAACGACACCGGAGAAGCAGGCGTTGGCAAAGATGAGTCGCGGAACGCGTCGCGCGCGGAAAATATCTCTGGCTGAAAGCACGTGCGCTTTACCGAAGATCCAACCGCTCTGAGCGGGGTTCTTTTCGTCGAAGTCTCCGTGTCCCGAGTAGTGAATCAGATCGAACTCCTCGCTCAAAATCAGCGCGAGCAGTTCGACCGGATCGCATTCAGCCGCCCCGATGCGTTGTTCGATCTTGAGATCGAGGCCCTGCTCCTCTTGTATCGTTTGGAGAATCTGTACGACGGCGCGTCCCTCCTCCCGCGCTCCCGGTAATTGCAGGTCGGCCTCCGGCGCCGGATCCGCAATGACTAACACGCGCAACCGGTCTGGTGTCTGGGGTGCGACCAGTCCAGGCGGACCGGACAAGGTGGTACGGAATTGGCGCGTCAGTTGCCGACCAGGGCCGTAAAAAATGGTTTTCCCATGTTGCTCGAACGCCGCCATTTCCCATGGGAACGCGGCAGTTGAACGGTCGACCATGAGGGTAAGGGGGATGACCTCCAGCATGTCTTGAAAGTCTTCCGGCATGAGGTAACTGTGGAGGAGCTTCCCGTATTTCTGTTGGTCCTCCACGCTTCGAGAGCCCATCAAGAGGTCGGCCGCACCTTCTGCATAGGCGGACTGAATCGCAATTTCGCGCACCGGAATGACGGCCTGTTCCCTGATGGCGGAGAATCGAAACAGGTCGCCGTCCCGTTCGATCGTGATCCGGCTGCCTTTCATACTATCGACATTCGCAGGCTGCGAGGATGGTTTGCGACGGGATCGCTTCGGCAGCGCCCTCTCTGTGATGTGTAATTTCAACCCATCGTTCTGATTCTTCGAGATGTGATGCAAGAAGTGCTTGATGCTGTCGAACCGTTTCTTGTCGTATTCCACGATGCGCAGAGTCTCAAGCCGCCCCTGCCCTCCGAGTCGCCGGAGTGCTGACCCCACCCCCTCGAGCATGCCCTCGATGGCCTGCGCCAAGGAAAGATTGCCTTCTCCGGACCCGATGACCACCGTCGCGAACTCTCGCCATCCGAGTGCGGTCACGCCATAGGTCACGTTGGCGAACAGGAGATCGAGATCTTCCCGGTTGAATCGCCCATATTCGCCCATGCCCGCCAGGATCACGGTGCTGGCCGCAAGAGACTTCTGCGTATTGGGAATGAGGAATACCTCACCCACTCCGCCGCCGATGAGTCCCCGCTTGACGGCCTTAGAGATCCAGAATTCGAGGGCCTCGTCCAATGCCCCGACCGCCCTCACCGGAGGGACGCCTCGGTAGTGGCCGACAACCACCGCCGGGGCTTTGATATCACGTATGTCACCCTGTACGACGTCGACGTGTAGCGAGATCCTTTCACGTGCAGGCCTGTGAGTGGCCGGACCAGCAGCGGTTATTGCCGGTATCGCATCGGGCGCGGCGCGGGAGACAGAAGGAGCCTGGGCCATAATGGCTTGCCGGAGCATTGCTTCGGCCCGGCGGCGTTCGGCCGCACTGCTTCGATCAGCCTTCGTCGCTTCCGCGATCCGGCGAATCTGTTCGGCCTCTTGGCGATCTTGAACAGCCCGGACGCGTGGGGAGGTCAGCGCACGAACCGCGCGGGGTGTAACCGGTTCAGTCGGCAGGGCACCGGACTTGCCGGTTCGCAGGATCTCGTCGATGGCTTCCAGGACCAGCTCATGTTTCTGGAGATCGCCATGGATTTCATCAACGTAATAGGTCGGCACTCCGGGCAACAAGCCGAGCGCATGCGGGACGCGGCCATCGCCCTTCAAGGTCGTGTCGAACTCGAACATGCCCGGGAGATCGATCCGCAGGCCGGTCAGGGTCTCCTGGTTACAGCCGGCGATATAGGTCATGCGTTCCGGATCCATGGTGGGTGCTACGGCCAGATCGGCATGAAACTGCTTCGCACGCTCGAGGTGGGCGGTGACGATGGGATAACGCCCCCACTGGCCGCTCTCATAGAGACCTTGTTCCGAGGCGGCAAGCTTGGCGGGAGATGGGAGCAACTGGTAGCTGCCCACGAATCCATTCAGCACATCGAGGACCTCGTCCAGGTCATGCGTCACATCTGCCGCCGCGAGCCTTCTGACGAGCTTGTCCCCGGCGACCATCGCGTTCGCAATTGCATAGGAGCCGTAGTTTGGCGTGCCAAGCATAATGAGCCGGCCGCCCTGTACCTTTTTCGGCTCCAGCATGGCCTTCCACACTTTGGGAAACAGCCGGATAAAGTTCCGGGACACCAAGCCGCCCATCGAGTGGGCGACCAGGTGAACCGGTTGGTCCTTGAATTTCGTTTCAATGAGGGTCTTGAGGCTTCCGGCCGCCTGGTCCAAATCTTTCCGCCAGTCATAGGCAAAAGGTTCAACGTTCCAGTACGCCTTCAACCATAGGATCGTCTCGGCATAACTGTCCTTGTCGAGCCCGCTCGGTTGCACAAGCAGCGTTGAATCAGCCTCGTGCAACCCCTCCTTGTCCAGACGGAGTTTCGCGATGCCTCCCCAGACGAGTTTGAGAAAATTGACCCAGACGACATCATCGTCGCCCTCCTCGGTCACGGTCAACTCGGAGCCCATGATGCCGGGGATGAAGATGATATTCCCCCGTAGCGGCCCCCGTTTGTGACGGGCCGAGCGAACACGCTCGGCCAGCCTCTGGAGCCGCTCATATTTCTCCGGCCCGAAGTGGTCCCGCAACGCCTGGTCCGAGGCGGTTCGTGATGTTCTTCCTCGCGTGGACGGCGTCAGTTGCGACTCAAATTCATCCCAATCCATCTCACGGACCCAGCGGTCCGCATCGCTTGGCTTCACGTCCCGTCGTTTTTTACTCATCGGCGACTACCTCCATTACACAGACACTTTGAGTAGACCCGGAGCAACTGGACAGATGGTCCACGCGGCCGGGGCATGCGTCACCTCTCATGCTTGAAGCTATTTAGAATCGTCTGGACGGCAGGGTCGTCGGGCCAGTGACGAGCGAGGGCTTCCCGCGCGCTTTGCTGCACCTCCTCGTCCGCATCCTCCTGTGCGCGGGCCTTGAGGATCGGTAAGGTGTCGGGGTCGTCGGGCCAGCCCTGGGCGAGGGCCTCCAGCGCGCTCCGGCGCACGTCCGCGTCTCCATCCTCCTGTGCACGGGTCTTAAGCAGTGGCAGGGTGCCGGGGTCCTCGTGCCAGCCTTGGGCGAGGGCCTGCACCGCGCTCCGGCGCACGTCCGCGTCTCCTTCCTCCTGTGCACGGGTCTTAAGCAGTGGCAGGGTGTCGGGGTCGTCGTGCCAGCCTTGAGCGAGGGCTTCGACCGCGCGCCAACGCACGACCGCGTCTTCATTCTCCTGCACTAGAGCCTTAAGCCACGGCAGGGTGTCGGGGTCGTCGTGCCAGCCTTGAGCGATGACCATGACCGCGCCCTGGCGCACGTCCGCGTCTTCATCCTCCTGCACTAGAGCCTTAAGCAGTGGCAGGGTGTCGGGGTCGTCGTGCCAGCCTTGAGCGAGGGCTTCGACCGCGCGCCAACGCACGACCGCGTCTTCATTCTCCTGCACTAGAGCCTTAAGCCACGGCAGGGTGTCGGGGGCGTCGTGCCAGTCTTGAGCGATGACCCTGACCGCGCTCCCGCGTACGAACGCGTCTTCATTCTCCTGCACTAGAGCCTTAAGCAGTGGCAGGGTGTCGGGGTCGTCGTGCCAGCCTTGGATGAGGGCCTGCACCGCGCTCCGGCGCACGTCCGCGGCCTTATCCTTCCGTGCACAGGTCTTAAGCAGTGGCAGGGTGTCGGGGTCGTCGTGCCAGCCTTGGGCGAGGGCTTCGACCGCGCTCCGGCGCACGTCCGCGTCTCCATCCTCCTGTGCACGGGCTTTAAGCCAGGCACAAGTATCGGCAGCTTCACGCCAGACCGTAGCCACCATTTCGACTGCGCGGGTGCGAATGCGAGAGACTGTTTCTGCCTCATCGCTAAGCGCTTCGTACGAGCGGCCCAGATCAAAGCGGACCAACGCTCTGGTGTGCTCGAGGACCTGTCGTTCTACCGCGCCTAACTCCTCACGCCTTCTCACCTCACCGACGCAGCGCGCGGCGAGAAACACATGGTGGCAGAGGTTATCGGGATCGGGCCGCGTGAGCAGCCATTCCAGGATTTCCCGCAGAAACTTAGGTGCGACCATCCCCGCCAGCAGGGAAAGCACTTCATGCCACGTTTCGTCAGCCCAATGGACGAAGATGTCCGTCTTCAATTGGTCGAGGGTGAGGGATTGCTCCGTTTGGAATTGCTCGCGAATCTCGACGGCGCAGAAGTATTCCAGAAAGGTTCGGTGGACAAAGGCATAGGAACGCCCGCCGACCGAACAAAGCATGAAGTTTCGTCCGCGCAGTTGTTCGATGAGCGCACGGGCGGCCCGTTCCGGCCGTATATTCGGCATGCCTGTGAGTCCCTCAGCAAGCGTGCGCTCAAGTGTGTCCTCGTCGATTAAATTCCCTGCGAGACCGTGCTCGCTTGACCTCATGGCTCGGGCGACGCTCAGGAGCAGATTGCGTTTGTCCTTATAGTCGAGCGACGCTTTGGCCAGCTCGGGGTCCGGGGCAAAGGCGGTGTCGATTTTCCACTGATGGAGCAGCAATCTTGCACATTGCTCATACAACTCGGCACGGTCGCGGGGGAGATCTTGCGTTCGGTTGAGAATCGCCATCATGGTGAGGAGCAGTGGATTGCCCGCAAGCTGGCGGATTGCTGGGGACTGGTCAATGGCGTTGGCTAACAAGGCTCGCTTTGTTTCCGCCTGTCCGGAATCTTCATAGGCAGCCCGGTGCCAGCGGGTGAGGAAATCGGCAATCTGTTCCTCATCCAACTCCTGCAACATGAAGTGTCGGAAATCCTCGTCGCGCCATGCTTGGTGTTGGTAGCCGATGATCCGGGAGGTGACGATGACGCGGGCAAGCGGATATTCATCCGCAAAGCGATGAATGGCCGTAGAGACCTCCCTGCGCAGCTCGAGGTCGAAGATTTCGTCGAGCCCATCAAAGAGAATGTAGCTCGGGTTGCCCTTCAGCCAGGCATCGAGCTGTTTTTGGTCGAAGTGCCAGCGCATACTGGCCCCTTCATGCAGATAGCCGAGGAAACCATCTGCCTTTCCCTCGTGCCGGAGCCGCGCGTATGCGCGGAGCTCGATGAGTAGTGGCAGCGGTTCAGCGGCAATCTCCGGCATGGCCTTCTCGGCCCATTCGAGCAGGAGATATTGGAGCAAGCTGGATTTGCCTGAGCCGGGATCGCCGAGAATGACAAGCCGTCGAAGAGCCGGGGTGCGCACGACCTGCAGAATGGGTTGTGGCGCCTGGTCGAGATACGCCCGGCGATGTTGCGTGAGCAACTCCTCGTCCATCTCGCTGCCTGCCAGTTCCCCTTGCTTGCGGAGGCGCTGTTGTAATTCCTTAGGCAGTTCGAAGATGCGCGGCATGAATTCCACACACTCCCGCGCACTTTGGGAAATGTACATGCCGGTAAGGGTGAGCGGACGGACGTCGTGGGTCGTTGGATCGAGCTCTTCGAGTTTGAGCCGGCCGTAACGTTTTCGCATGGCCTGCTGGTAGGCGTCGAGATCGAAGGTGGCGCGGATTGATGGCTGGGAGGATGCCGCCGCGATCTTGCAGCCGGCCGGAACGAGGCTGCGCAAGAAGGGAACCAATTCTCCGTAGTCGGCACCATACGCGAGGGGCTGGAGCCACGGAGCATCGCTCAGTTTCTTCTGAAACTCCGCGACCTCGGACGTGCGACAGAGTAGGTAATGGCGTGGGGTCACATCCCTGAGCGCCTCCTTCCCCCACTCGATGAGCCGTCTGAAGTTCGGGTCGAGCATGGTGTCGCCGCAGCCGACGAAGAGCAGCGTGCGGCCGATGGCGAAGAGATCGAGCACCGCTTTCGCGTGCGGATGATCCTTCACCGCGAGATAGGATTTCAATCCGAGCACAACGGAGTCGGGTTCTTGGTACCAGCCGTGGAGATGCAGGATGGCGTCAGCCACCCCGCCGGCAAGCAGGTCCTGCACAGCATCGGTCTTCAGCCAGGTAATAGCGCGCCTGTCGGTCGCTCCTTCAAGAAGGTTGTCGTAGTTGAGCGTGGCGAACAAGCCAGGCAGAGCAGCCAGTGCATCGACGACGGTGCGGTCCTGGAGGGTAAGCCCGCCGATGGTGTCCTTGAGCCAGCCGCGGAACGTGCCCTCGCCTTTGTTTTTCATGCGCTGCGTAATGTCTTCCGCAGCCGAGATGAGAAAATTGGCCTTCCCGCTGTTGATCTGCCTAGTGAGCAGTTCGGCATCGTCGTCGTCGGCTATTCCGATGTCCTGACAATGCTTCACCCCATGCAATAGCAGGCCGGTCCACGTTGCGACCTTGAAGCCTTCGATCTCCTGGTTTCTACAGGCTGCGACGGAGACACCGGTGCCCGCGATGGTCACCATGCGGCCTGCTGCGATCTCATCTTTTAGCTTTCTGATGAGTGTGCTGCGGTCCATAGCCAATCCTTGGGCGTCGCTGACTGGGCACAGCCGGTCAACGAATATCCTGACCTCCACGCCGGCTTGTCAGGAACATCAAGCCCCACCGAACTAACGGGCATCTCCTCGGTCAGCCTGTAGAATACGTATGAATGGCGCGGCGAATTTTCGGCCGATTCGGAGATTTCGTCAAGTGCCGACGGGTGAGTAGCTTCAGAATGCAACCATTCATGCAGTGCCGAGTGCGGTGGCCGGTCAGGTTTTCGGTGTGCCTCCGTCTTTCGTGGGCCGGTCCCGCAGGCGGCGCAGGAGTTCGTGAAACGACGATTCTGTCATGATCTTCGTGAACTGACTGCGATAATTCATGACGAGACTGACCCCATCGACAATGACGTCATACGCGTACCAGGTGCCATGCTTGCCGGTGAGACGATAATCCATCGGCAAGTCGACCTTGTCTGACACGAGTCTGGTGCGGACTTCGGCATAGCCGTTCGCCGTGCGTTCGGACAGATAGATCACCCGTTCGCCTGCATACCCTTCGATCCTCGCCGCATATTGATCCGAGAGAAACGCCTTGAACAGCTGGACGAACTCCTGCCGGTCTGTATCGCTGAGTGCCTTCCACTGGGCGGCGAGTGTCCGCTTGGACATCTCCTCGTAGTCGAACCGTTCCGCGATCACCTGTTCAAGCAGGTGCCGCCGTTGTTTCGCCTGCGTCGCCGGTTTCAAGTGTGGATCGTCGAGAATATGAAACACAGCATCAAGCGTGGCGCGCACGACCGCCGTGGGAGACTCCTGTCCGCTGTCCGACGGTGCCGGGATGGGAAGCAGGAGTAGCAGCCCTGCCAGCAGAGCGGCATGAACCGCGCCATTGAGGAACCGAAGCCGCGTCCTTCGCAATCTGTTCTCCTTTACTCACGCTGGTGCTGCATGCGGCCGGCTTGCATGGTCGAGCACCTGTTGAATGTGGACGTCGATTTGCCTCAGCACCGAGGGCGAGACGGCATACCCGTCGCTCTCGTAGGTGAGAATCGGCATCCCCTGTTGAATGCTCAACGGCTTCAGGATGGCCTCTGAGATCCGGAAGGGGAGACAGTTGAACGGCCCGATGAGAATCAAGCCGTCATACCCCTCGCGTGCCGCGTCCAGCCCCTTGCCGATGGTAGGCAGGAGTTCTCCCCAAATCGTGTGCGACACGTGTTCGGCGCCCTTGTGAAAGACCGTGGAGGCCACGTTTGCTCCGGCGACCAGCAGCCCGGTTTTTTGAAAGAGCCCGCGGTAATGTTCCTCGATCCCGTGCAGCATCTGATGGCCGACCCACTGCTGAAGATATTGTTTGCCCTCAGGCTCAAAAATCCTGGTGCAGGCCTTGGCCATGGCCAAGCCTCCGGGTTGCATCCCCCAATGTCTGGCGGTCCAGGCCATCTCATCATAGGCGAAATAGAGAAAGAGATCGCTCAGGTCGACCGGCTTGAGCACGATGCCTCGTTCGGCATAACGGTCGCGGACCCCATCCATGAAGAAGGAACTGAAGCGGGTAAAAAAATCGCCGGCCACGACGACGCGGGGGCAGGTCAGCGGATCTTTCGTGCGTGGAAGCCTGGCGAGCGCGTCGACGAATGCGGGCACGTTGGCGTGAAAGTCGTCCAACGTTCGCGTGCGCTCGGTAAACTGTTCCCACTCGTTGTGCAGGTGCTCGATGCTCCCGGGGGCTCCCACCACACGAAGTACCTGATCGATTTCCACCAGTACATCTCCGAGCACAATGGCGGGGGAAAACGATTTCGTCAGACGTTCCTTATCGAACCCCAAGTAGTCATTTTCCTCACGGGGATCGAACAAGAACAGGTCTGCCATCCGCTGCTCGGTGATAAACCGCTCCAAGTAGCCCATATAGGAATCGCTCACGCAGGGGGCCCCGCCCCGCAGCATGTAAAAGCCGGCCACTTCGCCGGGGCGGCGTTGCTCGTGGAGGTGGAGCAATTGGCCGATGCAGATCGGCAGGGGGAGGCATTCACGACCGGAGGTGTACTGGAGGCCGCGGTCCAGCTGCGCGCGATTCAGCGGAAGGATGCTGCCGGGGTGCAGTCCGAGCCAACGGGAGGCCATCGCCACGGCCCGAGTGTGATAGGGAGAAAAGTTGGGGAAATAGATGGTGACTTGCGGATCCGTCAGGTGCACCTGCTCTCCGCTGGAGCGGATGATGTGCCCGTCGGCAATGAGGCGGCAGGGGGTGAAGGTGTCTGTGCTGCCGCGCCGGCTCTCCTGATAATTGCCGATAATGTCCAGAAAGGCCTCCAGCCTGGTCTGGACTCCCGCATCGGCCGTGTGGGCATCGATTTCGAGGATCAGATAGGGCTTTGAACCCAGCTCGGACGCGAGCATGGAGTGGGTAAACGCGTCGATGGTGCAGCTGAAGTTGCTGACGCTGAGCAGGAATAACGGGGGATACTGCTTTGCGATGGCCACGGCATTCAGCACCTGGTTGGCGAAATGCCAGGACGTGGGGCCTTCTCCGACAGGCAGTAGACAGTCGGCAGGGATGGCTGCGACTCCCATGCTCGACAGTTTCTTGCCCACCGATTGCGAGGCTTCCGGCGTGAAGGCGTTGTAGCTGTGACCGGCGAGGAGGATGGCCGGTTTGCCTGCCGCAATGGCTGCTTCGAGGGCCTGTGTACCCAGCTCACGAAGTGTGCGTTCGGCTTCGGTCTGGGCACGCACCGCTCCCGTCCAGGCGGCTTCAGCCGCCTCCTGTGTGACGCCGAGTTGCTGGACCGCCGTGTCGACCAAGGCCGTGCAGCCCTCATACCCATTGGTGAAATCCAGAACCGGTGAGAGCAGGCGGCTGTCCGGGAACGCCTTGGCGAGAAAATAGGGTTCCGCTTGCGTGATCGGACAGAGGTACGATTCCCGGCAGTGGTTGGGATGGGGCATACGCATCACATGCGGAACGAAGATCAAGGCCACGTTCCGGCGAGTGAGATCCAGGACGGCCCCGTGGGCGATCTGCGCAGGGAAGCAGAAGCCTGAATTGGACGTGAGGTCGCCTCGCGGATCCACATCGGAGAGCACCACCTCCATGCCCAGGTGAGTAAAGAAGGTCGAGTAGAGTGGAAACAGCGAGTGGGTGGTCAGGGCTCTGGGAATGCCGATGCGGACATCCTTTGCCGCAGCTGCCGCGGTTCGGTGTCCCAACGATTCACGCACAAAGGCTTTGGCCTGTTCGTAGGCGGGGCCGACTCCCCAGTGCTTGCGCGCAACCCGTTCCTCTTTCGGCGTGGCTGCGGGCCGGCATGGCGGCACCTGAAAGAGGATCTCGGCTCGTCGCTCGACGAGGTCCGTGACGCCGGCCGTGCGGGCCTTTCGCTTCCAGACATTCTCGTAGAGGCTACAGCGGCCGCCGAATGGAAAACGGCGTCCGGCGACCATGAACCGGTCGATGGTGCAGTACATCTTGCAGGCTCCGCAGGTGAAGCGGCCGACGAGCTGCATGTCTGGTGAACCAAGTGTGCGCAGATCGACGGGAGCCCCCAAGACGGAACCGGATCGTGTCAACGCGAGCAACGCGACCCCCAGCGCACCGAGCAGTTCGGGGCTGGGGGGAATCACCACGGGGCGGCCCACACTGTGGGCGAACGCATGCCCGACGGCGTGGTTTAAGGCGACACCACCCTGCAGGAAGACTTTTTTGCCGACGTAGCGAGGTCCCTTCACGCGGTTGAGATAGTTGGCGGCGATGGCATAGACCAATCCGGCCACGATGTTGTCGCGGGGGTGTCCCTTCTGCTGGGCGAGACGGATATCGGAGTTGATGAAGGCCGCGCAGGTCGCCTTGAATTGCACGGGAGCCGGTGCCGCGATGGCGAGGTCGGCGATACCGGACACGGTGATGCCGAGATCGCTCTGGGCGCTTTCTTCGAGGAAGGAGCCGGTGCCGGCCGAGCAGGCGTTGTTCATCGCATAGTCGATGGGCACGCCATTGCGCAGGTAGATGTATTTGGAATCCTGTCCGCCGATCTCAAAGATCGTGTCCACTGTCGGGTCGAAATGCGTCGCGCCCGCCGCATGGGCGGAAATTTCGTTATAGACATGTTCGGTGCCGAGATAGGCGCCGGCCAGTTCACGAGCGGAGCCGGTGGTGCCGATCAATCCGATCGGGCGGTTTCCAACCGCGTCGATCAGGGCGTGCACACATTCCCGTGTCGCCGCGACGGGGTTCCCCTTGGTGCGCCCGTAATGGGAGGCCACCACCTTGTGCGTCGACGGATCGAGGAGGATGGCCTTGGTCGTCGTCGAACCGGCATCGACGCCGAGGACGAGAGGCCCGTCCGGTGGTGCTTGTAGGGGAGGGCTGTCGATGACCTGCACCCGTTCACCGTAGGCATGGAGCGGCGGGAGGTGTCCGAGTTCGGGCGGCGCGGCAAAGGTCGGTGACCGATGGTGCGGGTCATCGCGGGTGAGGAGGGCGGTGCCCCAGGCTTCAAACCAGGGACTTTCCGGGAGGACGACAAAGTCCGTGTCCGGCAATTTGTTCCGCAGCGCCGCCAGCATCGCGTCATTATGGGTCACGCCGCCGATCAGCAGCACCCGTTTGGGTGCGCGCACGCCTTTCTCCAACAGCGCGATCACTTTGTTGGCCATGCTGTCGTGCAGCGTATGCAGAATGTCTTCGGGTGTGGCCTCGTTGCGATTCAGCTTGTGGGTAATGTCGGATTTGCAGTGAACCGAACAGCGTGATGCCAGCGGCACGACCTTGCCGTCGAACGACCGGCGGACCGCCTCCTCCATGCCCAGCCCCATCCGGCCGATTTGCTGCACGAAAAATTCGCCGCTTCCCGCCGCACATTTATTGTGAGACAAGACATTCGCGAGTTTTCCGTCGACCAGCAGGTAGACCAGGAAGGATTCCCCACCAAGCGAAGCCACCGCGTCAAACGTGCCCTCCACCTCGCGAAGAGCCCGCTGAATCGCCGCCACTTCGGGGACATGTCCGAGCTGGCCGGACACCCCGAAGCATTCCGCGTCGGCAAACTCCGGGCGGGCCAGCACCTCATGGAGAATCTCGAGTGGTCGGCCTTGATGGGGTATGACAGCGGCGTTTCTCGCGTTGCCTCGAATGGTCGCGACTTTGACCGTGAGCGCGCCGACATTGATGCCGACATAGGACATGGGACACTCCAGGGCAAGAGGGAAACTGGCTCTCCCGCTCGCGCAGTCTCAGCGAATTCAAGCAGCAAGTCGCATACCGTGAAGCTGCTCTATCTGTACTGGGCAGAGGCAGGTGTATCGTGCCTTGCCGGCCGCTCGTGGCGGGCACTGCCGGACTGGTGGGGGCGGATGCCTCAACGGCTTGCGGTCTGCTGTTGCCAATAGGGGCAGCAGGAGAGGTGGCTATTCGCTTGACGAGTCTTTGCACAGATCGTCGAGCATATGGGTCCATAAACGGCGAGCGATTTCATCGAAAGGGATGCGGAACTCGCGGACGTCTTCACCGGCCAGGGTCGCCTCGCCGGACCCCTCCCAGACGATATCTCCCGTCCTCGTATCCCAAAGCTGCAGGCTCAGGCGCAGCATGGTGACCCGGGTTTGGAGTACCCGCAAGCCGAAGAACGAAAAACGTCCGGACATGGATTGACTGAACGAGGCAAGGCTGGGTTGAAAGACATAGCCGGCCTGGAGCGCCATCCCGAGTTCCTGCAACCCCGCACGGTTGAGGATGCCGGTTTTGGCATACTCGGCAACCATGTCTGCGTACGTCTGCGTCAGCCCGCTCCGATTGATACGATTCAAGGATTCGTGCGCCGGGAGGGCGGTAATCTGGGCGGGGCGCTGCTCCAGGGCGCTCGACAGCGAACGCGAGACTTGATGGGCATACCCCTCCAGTCCGAATCCCACCACTGCGTTCAAGACCGCCGTCCGTTCCTGTTTCAACGTGGCCGGATCGAACGAGGTGGTTTTGCGATGAAACGCTGTTTCCTCTCCCCACTGCTGGAGCGGGCCGACGCAGCTTGCGCAGAGCGAGAGCCCTGTTATCAGCAATACGCGAACGATTGATTGCGCCACGCATCCTCCCTGCGATGAGGCGGTCACTTGGCAGCTTGCCTTGTAGGCAGTATGCAATGGCTGGTCCTGTTCGTTCGCCCGTTGGCTGCGGAAATCCGCCACAGGCGCGGTGGGGGTGATGCTGCGAAAGGACACAGGAGTGATCCGGTACGGTGGCTCATCCCTTCGCCCGCAATCCCTCGATTCCGGCACGTTGGCGCAGAAAACCATCGGCCGATGGCATGCAGGGTGCGGTCGGGCGTGGCAGGCACTACGATTGCTCACTGGACGGACTATTCAGAGGGGAAGGAATCGCGCGTGGTCATACACAACGATCGAAACGGGGAGAAGGGGCTGCGTCTCGGCATCGTTGGATTCGGGAAAGTGGGCCGGGCCTGTGCGGACGCGGTGCTTGAGGGGAAGGAGCTGACCTTGGCCGCGATCGTGCGACGCTTCGATCATGCCGCACAGCCGTTGCCCGAGAGGTTCAGCCAGGTGCCGGTGGTGTCTCATACCGCCCAGGTGCCGGGGATGGACGGTGCGCTGCTCTGCGTGCCGGCGGCGCAGGTCTTCGACGCGGCGCATGGTTGTCTTCAGCATGGAGTCCCCATCGTCGAATCCTCCATCCTGCACGGGGAGGCGTTTCAGGCACATCGCGAGGCGATTGACCGTCTGGCGATGCGGTTTCATGTTCCGGCTATCGTGGGCGCCGGGTGGGATCCGGGAGCGCTGTCCGTCCTTCGCTCGCTGTTTGGCCTCCTGGTTCCGGATGGTGAACTGGAGACCACGCATCGGGTGGCGGCCAGCCTGCACCATACGGCGATGGCGCGTCAGGTCACAGGGGTGAAGGAGGCTCTCTGCACGGAGCAGGTGACGGCTGGTGGCATGAAGCAGCGCTATGTCTACGTCGAAGTGGAACCAGGGGTGGATGTCGCGCATGTGGCTGCGGCGATCCGTGCCGATCCGCTCTTTTTACGCGAGGAGACGCTGGTCTTTCCCGTCGACAGTGTTGCGGCGCTGGAGCAGGAAGGCCGTGGCGTCGTGCTGGAACGACGGAGCGGACCAGGAAGCAGAGGGCATCAGCGGCTCTTGTTCGAGGCGCGCTTCGATGATGTGCTGATGACGGCGCGCATCATGGTGGCGGCCGCACGGGCGTTACCGAGCCTCAGTCCCGGTGCCCATGCGCTCCTCGATCTACCGTTGGGTACCTTGTGGGGAGAGCGGGAATTCGATGCGGAACGAACCTGGTTGTAACGCGCCAGGTGTCATTGTCTACTGCAGTTCCCGCTGTGAAGCACGCTGAAATGGAGGAATGCCTATGCCGGCGTTTGAACTGACCGCGGGAACGTTCAAGGAGGGGGCGTCGATTCCGACACAACATACTTGCGAGGGCGAGGACCGTTCGCCGCCGTTGCGCTGGAACCATCCGCCTGCGGGCACTCGCTGTTTTGCGCTCATCGCGGATGATCCCGATGCGCCGGGCGGGACATGGGTGCACTGGGTCCTGTTCAATATCCCCATCGATGTACGCGGATTGGAGGAAGGCCTGCCTGCTCAGGAGATCTTGCCGAATGACGCGCAGCAGGGTTCTCAACGACTCCAAGCAAGTGGGCTATGGCGGCCCTTGTCCCCCGCCGGGAAAGCCCCATCGTTACTACTTCACGCTCTACGCGTTGGACCATGAGCTGAATCTCAAGCCGCGAGCGACCAAGGCCCAGGTGGTGGCGGCGATGGAGGGACATGTGTTGGGCGAAGCTCAGGTGATGGGGCGGTTCGGGCGGTAGGAGTCGGTGAGACGGTGGCAGCGGTCAATACGGACTCTTGCTTGGCGTGGAAGCGCTCTGCCTGAGTGCGGCAAGGTAGGCGACGATGTCCGTGATGTCCTGGTCGCTCAACGTCGAGTCCGGGAACATGCCGCTCCCCGGATGCCCTTCGCGGATCGCGCGAAAGCGGGCCTTGTTGTCTTGGAGCCTCTGCGCCGCACGGTTGCGGAGGTCCGGAGCCGCCGAGGCAAATTTTCCAATCGCAGCAGCGGTGTCTTGCTTGAGTACAGGCTTCTTGTCGATCACGCCATCCACGCCGTGGCAGTAGTGGCAGATGCCCTTGCCGTTAAACAGGGCCTGGCCTCGTGTGGCATCCCCCTTCATGGGCGTGCCTGCGTCGGCCGCCTCTGCGTCCCTGCCGGACGTGGTGGAGAGCAACAGGACGATCAGCATCAATCCATAGAACAGCCGGTGTGGGTGCATGGTGTCTGTCCTCACGGTGGAAGGGCCGCAGGCAGTATGCCGCGATGCGGTCGGGAACTCAATGGCGTGGACGGGGGCGATATCGGTGCTCCTGCTACACTGCCCCCTCTTGCCCCTCTGTGCCGGCCCTGTGTTGGGGACATGTGCCACAGGCTATGCCTCGCCATCCTGATCCCTTGCCATCTCAACCTCCCGTACGGCCTCGATATGAAACCGTCACACACATGCCCAGGGTCTTGACTGAAGGATGGCAGAACACTTGCTTGGATCAGTACCTGTCAGGCGAAGCGGAATCCGCTCCATCGTAAGCCATGCGCGGTCAAATCCATGCATGCGGAGATGTCGGGAGTGGTGCGTTGGTGTGTGCCGATCACAGAGATGATCGATGTCGAGTCCTCCTTGCTGATGAGCAGGTGATGGTCGCGGCGGGGATTCGTGCGTTGATCGAGCCGTCCTGTCATGTCATCGGGATCGTAGCAGACGGCCGGATGCTTCTCGCGGAGGCGGAGCGATTACAGCCGGACGTGATTGTGATGGAAGTGCTGCTGCCGTTGCTCAATGGTCTGGATGCGGCACGGCAGCTCACCAAACTGGCCCCGAAGTGTGGCCTGATGTTTCTGACGGTTCAGGAAAGTAGCAGGATGGTGGCCGATGCATTCAAGGTCGGGGCATCCGCCTATTTGCTCAAACGTTCGCCGGCGTCTGAATTGGGTCAGGCCATCAGCGCCGTACAACGGGGAGACTATTTCCTGACGGCCCTCCTGACCAGGACCGTGATGGCGACCAATTGGACCAGTCCGACTGAGGCAACGGTCGGTGCATCAGTGTCTTCCCTGACGCCGCGTCAGCGAGAAGTGTTGCAATTGATCGCTGAGGGACGAGGGACCAAAGAGGTGGCCACGATGCTGAACATCGCGGTGAAGACCGTCGAGTTCCACAAATTTCGCATTATGGACCACCTGAATCTCCATTCAACCGTTGCGCTGACCAGGCATGCCATTGCTGAGGGACTGGTCAGTCCATAGCGAAAACCATCACGTAGGTTCTCCCCTCCTCCGGATGCCTTGGTATAATCAGGCGGGCATCAAGCAGCCATGCTTGCTGAGGGCGGGGGGAATCACATCCGGGGTGAAGGAGATCGACCATGAAATCAGCGCGAAGCCAGTCAGGAACATCCAGGAGCGAGAAGAAGGGAGCCACTCCCGGCCCGGTGGCGCGGAAAGCCGCGGCGGGCCGGCGAGCACAGCATAAAGATGTCGTCACTGCCGCCATGGAGGAGTCGCAGCGCCGAGGGTCCGCGGGCGCTGCGCCGCAGGTGTCTGCTGCATTGATCCGCGCAGTGGACGCGGTCAAGCGTCAACAGAAGCAGCAGGGCATCACCAAGGAATGGGATCGGGCTCAGCGCCGAAGTGAAAAGGGCGACGCGACCGGGCCTTCAAGTGCATTGCTCCGGGTGGTGGAAGCGGCGGAGCGCGCCCGGAAAAAACAGGTCATCACGCGAGCCATCGACAAGTCTCAGCGCGGGTGAAATGAATCGGCGTATAGCGGCCGGCAGGTGGGGGATGCTCCGAAGGAGCAGGGCCCTCGCGAAGGCCCTCGCCCATAGGTTCTGAGTCCCCGACCCAGCCCGCCGACCCCGGGGGGAAGCTCAAGTAAAGTTCCCAGATTCCAATATTCCAGTCGTGGGTATAGGCTCACCCCACTTGTACGTCCGGCTGTCCGGTCTGTGGGGGAGCCATATGCGTCTATTATATGTGCACTGGCCTGTCGCGCTCTGTCTCCTGACCCATCTCCTGGTGAGCCACGTCGGGGATGCCCTCGCCGTTCAGATCGCCCCGAATCCCAATCCCGACGGCAACACGATCACGATCACTCCTTCCACGCCGCGAGAAAATCTCGTCCCGTTCACCAATGTGGGCGTGATCAACATCCAGCCCTCCGCATCGTTGTCCAACCAGAGTCGGTTTGAAAATTTCGGGGGAGGATTTCTCGGCGGGTGGGTCATCAACTCCGGAACCATCACCAATTCGGATGTGTTCATCAACAACAGAATGTTCACCATGCAGGAAGGATCGCAATTTAATAATCTGGCGTCCGGCAGCTATAGCGGTGGCTTAGGTTCCATTGGCATTGCTGGCACCTTTGTCAACGAAGGCGCCGTTGACCACATCCTCGGCCACATCAGCGTGTCTGAATCAGGGCAATATATTCAGCGACAGGGTACCGGTTCGTCCGTGACGCCCACCACGAGCACCCCTGACGCGCCGTTTCGCAATGCGGGGCGGGTGCACATCGCTGCGGGCGACTTTCTCATTGACCCGCTTCGTCTGCGTGCGGCTTCGGCGACGTATGACCAATCGTCCACCGGCACCACGCAGATCGACGCGAGATTTCACAGCATCGGCGGAACGGTGTGGAACGCGGGCGCAATTACGATCGGGGCAACCGGTGAGTATCGCCATGAAAGTCCATCAGTTCCCTTCCTTGCCGGCAGCACTAGGAACAGTGGCACCTTTACCAATGCCGGGACGACGAACATTGCTACGGGGGTCTTCACCAATCAAGGCAGTGTGGCGAATTCCGGCACATTCACTGTGGGGACAGCAGGGCAGTATGTTCAGGAAGTGAGCCCCGGTGGTTCCCCCCATCCGGGAACGCAGAACAGCGGCACCTTTACCAATGCGGGAAGGGTGCGCATCGGGGAGGGAACGTCGTTCGGCAGCTTCTCCAACCGGACACCGCCAGTCGCGCAATATATCCAGCAAGCCGGCGGCACCACCCACATCGACGGTACGTTTCAGGTCGGTGGTGCCAAGGTAGAGAACGCCGGTAGCATGACCGTCGGTTCGACGGGCGCGTATCACCAGACATTTAACAAGTTCGTTCCGGTGGTCTCCACGACCGTCAACAGCGGAACGTTCGCCAATGCGGGTAGCACGGTGATCGATGCGGGGACCTTTACGAATCACGGCACCGTGACGAACTCGGGGACATGGCAAATCGCTCCCAACGGCACCGGAACCTTCGTGAACCATGGATCCACGGTGAACACTGGAACCTTCGAAGTCGCGGCTGCCAGCCAGGTAACGGGCACGGGCAGTTATGTGCAAAACGCCGCGGCGGCCCAGACGATCGTCAATGGGACGTTCGCGCATACCATCGCTCTGCAGGCGGGTGTGTTGAGCGGAGTCGGGACGGTCAGCGGTACCGTGGCGAATACCGGAGGCGTGATTCAACCGGGCACTTTCGCCCAATCAAGTGTGGTGACCCTGGCCAACTACGTGCAGGGGCCTTCCGGGAGATTGGATCTCAAGCTTGGCGGGTTGCTTGCCGGGTCTCAATACGACGTGTTGCGACTCACCGGCTCGGGGATATTCGGCGGCAGTCTCTCCTTGAGGCTGATCAACGGCTTTACTCCAGGCCTGGGGCATCGGTTCGATCTGCTGACCTGTTCGTTGGGTTGCTCCGGAGCGAACGGCGGCTCGCTCTTCAGCGGAGGCGTATCGTTGCCGTCGCTCACATCGGGGCTTGCCTGGACCGGCGAACTCACGAACGGGGGGACCGGGTTTTCCTATACCGTCGTCGCGGCTGCCGCATCAGCTCCCGAGCCGGGCACGCTCGTGCTTGTCGGTTCCGGCGTGATCGGCTTGGTCGGTTGGGGGAGACGGCGGGGGAGGCGCCTCTCCCAGTGAATTCGGGGACGGCGCTCGGCAGCCGCAGAGCCCACATGAAAACATGCTGTGAGGCGCGCTCGATCCGTGCTCAATGTCATCAATCAAACTACAATGCAACCATTACGTTGTTTGACAGAGGAATAGAGGCCCCTACGATTACCGCCAGCGAGATCCCGGCGTATATCTTCCGATGCGTGATCCCCACGACAAAGGAGGACGACATGCACAAGAGATCGATGCAAGGCTCGGCGGTGGTTCTGCTCACTGCACTACTGGTGATGCCGTCGCATGCCGGGGCTGGTCCTATCGTGTTTTCCGACTTCGGCGCGATTCTCGATACGGTCGATGCCTTTCGGTCGGCCATCGGCGGAGCGAACAACGGCAATGCGCCCGGCCCGTTCACGACCGGCCGCCGGGAGATCAATTGGGATGGGGGCGGGGTCAATGCCCAACCCTTGGTCAACATGCCCAAGGATCTGTTCCTGAATAACCGCGGCGCTTTTTACGAGCCGGCGGCCACAACCTTCTCAATCAGCGGTCAAACCGCTGCCAATGACGCCACGCTGGCACGGTTCGGCAACATCAATTCCACCTATCCCAGCACCTTCACCTCATTCAGCAGCCCCCGCATTTTTGCCCCGACCAATAGTATCACCACGGAGCAGATTTTCTTTCAGCCCGGATCGAGCAAGAATATCCCCGCGGTGACCACAGCCTTTGGGGTCGTCTTTCTGGATGTGGATCGTGCGCGGACGACGTCGATCGAATATTTCGGGGCCAATAACAAGTCGCTGGGCAAGTTCTACGTCCCGCCCGCAAACAACGGCCAGTCATTTCTCGGCGTCAAGTTCGATGGCGGCGAGTTGATCAGCCGGGTGGCCATCACAACCGGTAATACGATCCTGGGGCCCAACGACGGAGGGTCCTTCGATGTGGTGGCCATGGACGACTTCATCTTCGCGGAGCCGAAGTCGGCCGCGGCGGGCGCGCCGGAACCAACCACGCTGTTGCTGGTGAGCAGCGGGATCGTCGGGCTGCTGTGGAGAAGTCGGTCGCTTCGGCCCACGTTGTCCGTGTGAGGGGCGCCGTCGACATTGCTTCAGGCCTTTGACGGGGCCTCGGCTGTTGAGGAATGTCGTTCATCCGGGGCTTCTATGGCAAAGTGGATGGTGCTCTGCTGCCTTCTCGCCATCGAGCCGCTGCTCGCCTCCTGCGCGGAACCGTTGAGCGACCGAGCCGCCAAGCATGAGACCCGCGGAGACGCCTACGTCCAACAGGAACAATTCCGTGAGGCGGTGATCGAATATAAGAATGCCGCGCGGGACAGTCCCGATCGTCCCGACCTGCACTGGAAGCTTGCCTCGGCTGCAGCAAAAACCGGAGATATTCCCGCCGCCTTCACGGCCCTGACACGAGTCGTACAACTGGACCCGACTCATTTCGACGCGCGCTGGTCGCTCGGGGATCTGTATCTGGCCGCCGGCAAGACCAGCGAAGTCACGAAGCTCGCTGAAGGCCTACTCGCGGCGCGCCCCCACCATCCAGCTGGTCATCTGCTTTTCGCCGGTATCGCGTTACAGGAAGATCGAATCGCAGACGCGATCGAATCGTTGAAGCACGCCGCCGCCCTCGACCCTACCATGCTGCGGCCCCTTCTTGCCCTCGGGAACGTGTATTTCACTCAGCGGGATCTCAAGCCGGCAGGCGAATGGTATGCGCGAGCGGTGACCGCCGATCCGGCTTCCGTGGAGGCGCACCTGGCCTACGGATACTTTCTGTCGGCGACCGGGGCGATAGACGAGGGAAAGACGGAATTCCACAAGGCGCTGGAAGTGAGTCCGGACCAGGAACTCGTCAAGCTCCTGCTTGCCGATCGGTATCTTGCACTGGGGCGGCAGGATGAAGCACAACGCGAATTGGCTGGACTCGTTGCCGACACGAATTCCCGAAAGGCTCGGTATGCTCTCATTGAATTGAGGTTGGCCGGGGGACAAGTCGCAGAAGCCACGCCGCTTCTCAACGACATTCGCGAGGCCGATGGGCACGACGCCATGGGACTCTATCTCAAGGGGCGTATCGCGCTGGCAGAGCAGGACGTGCCCCAAGCAGTCGGTCTGTTCGAAGCGTCCATTGGTCGGAATGCTGCCCTTCCCGGTCCCCATCTGTATCTGGGGCTGGCGCGGCTCGCGCAAGGGCGTACGGATTCTGCAGAAACAGCACTCCGTGAGGCCATTCGAATGCAGCCGGGCAACGAGGTTGCCCACCTCGCGCTCGCGAAGCTGTATCTTGCGCAACAGAAACCGGCTGAGGCTGGAAAAGAAGCCTGGCAGGCCTTGCGATCGAACCCTGCGAGCCTGGAAGCGGCGGTGTTGTATGGCGATGCCTTGGCGCTGGAGAAAAACTGGGCCAAGGCCGAGGAAGTGTACGGGCTCATCCGCAAGCAGCTTCCTGATCAGCCGCTTGGTTATGTAAAAATGGCCGCTCTCCGCAAGGTGCAGGGGCAGGTTGTCGAGGCCGCGCAGCTCTTTTCGAAAGCGCTGTCCCACGCGCCCGACGATCTGGTGATTCTGCAGGACTACCTGATCTCACTGGTGGATTCGACGCAGGCTCAACAAGCAGATCGCGTGCTCGACCAGTATCTCGCCAAAGCCCCGCGTGATCCGAATCTCTGGAGACTGGCAGGTCGACTCTACGTCTCACAGCACAAGACGGACCAAGCGGAGAAGGCCTACCGCAAGGCAGTCGACCTCGCACCGAATGTGGCGCTCGTCCACTATGAACTCGGCCAACTGTATCTCTTGCAGCGAAAGTGGGCGGCGGCCGAGTCGGCGTTTCAGGTCGCCCTCAAGAAGGAAGAAACCAATTCGGAAACCCACACAGCCTTGGGCATGGTGTTGACGGCGCAGGGGCGAGGCGAGGCGGCGGATCAGCACTATCGGCGAGCCGTGCAACTCGATCGGCACAATGTGGTCGCGGCCAACAACTTGGCGGCCAGTCTGGGCGAACACTTGGACCTGGACGATGCGTTGGGTTTGGCGCTCGGTGCACACGAAGTGGCCCCCGCCAATCCGGCGGTCAAGGACACGCTGGGGTGGATCTATTACAAGAAGGATCGTTTTGAGGATGCCCATCGACTGCTCGCGGATGCCTCGGCGGCGCTCCCGCAGCATCCGACCGTGCGGTACCACCACGCGATGGCGCTCTCCAAGATCGGCAAGCAACAGGACGCGTTGTCCGAGCTGAAGACCGCCCTGTCACTTCCAGGCGGGTTTCCTGGGGCGGATCGTGCGGCTCAGATGGTTGCGTCGAACAAGGTCGAAGAGTAGCAGGATGCCGAACAAGTCCGCTTTGAACATCCTGCGGATTGGTCGGAGAGCATCAGCGAGTTTCAATGACCTGCTGGTCTGTGACTCGTGTGGTAGCGATGGTGAGTGAGGCCGGCTGATGGAACACTCTCTCGTCAATCCGTCTCAAACGGTAGACGGCGCACATTCCCCGCCCCTCTCCGCCGGCGCGACAGTGGCCGGTCTGAGCGATGCGTCCATTCTGCTCAGAAGCATCGGGCTCGGCGTTCTTCTCGTCCTGCTCTCCGCGCCTATTTGGGGCGACCTGTGGAACTTGTGGTGGAATCGCTACGGCTTTTCACACGGTGTCCTGGTGCCGTTGATCAGCGGTTATCTTGTGTGGTTGCAGTGGCCGACGTTGAGTCAGACGCGGGCTGAACCGGCGATCGTGCCGGGATTGTTGTGGCTGGTGGGCGCGACAGTGTTGCTCTTGGCGAGCGAAATCGCCGGTGTCCTGACGATCGGCAGCCTCGCGTTGATTCTGCTGCTCGCGGGACTCGTCCTGCTCCTCTTCGGGTATGCCTATCTCAGATCGCTGGCATTTCCGCTGGCCTATTTGATCTTCATGACGCCGGTGCTTGATGTCGTAACCGAGCCCCTGGAATGGCCGTTTCAGTTGCTCACCGCGAAGATGGCTGCCTCCCTGTTGCAGGCGTTCGATATTCCCGTGTTGCTTGAAGACCGCATCCACCTCGTGTTGCCGACGGTGACCTTGCAGGTAGTGCGAGAATGTAGCGGGGCCGGCTTGCTCATCGCAGTCTTGGCTATCGGGTTGCCGCTGGTCTCCCTCACCCTGAAGGCGTGGTGGAGCCGAATCACCCTGGTGCTGTCCTCAGTCATGATTGCGATTGTGGCGAACTGGGTACGTGTGACTGTTATGGGGCTCTATGCTCAAGCAGGGGGAAAGGATCTTCACGGCCCGTACCATATTCTGCAGGGACTGTTTGTCGATTGGGTGGCATTCGGGTTTTTATTCCTGGGGGCCTGGGGTTTGAGCAGGATGGAGCGCGTCGCGGTCGAACCGGCTCCTCAACCGGCAGCCCGCGCGTTCGGTAAAGCCATGGCGGAGAGCCGAAGCTGGAACCGCGCGTATGGGCCGGCCTGCGTTACGCTGGCATTGGCGGCGGTCGGCCTCTATGCGCTGGAGCTCGGAACGACGGGGCTCAAGAAAGACCTCATGACCTTTCCGACGGTCATTGCCGACTGGGTCAGTGACCCCCATCGGAATCCTCAGCCGGTCGCCGGCGTGCTCGATGCGGACGCATCCCTCATGCGGACCTATCGCGGGCCCGGTGGTCGGCGCGTCTCTCTGTCTATTGCCTACACGAGGGCGCAGCGGCAGGGGAAAGAGCTTGTGGGCATGCAGACGGCTCCTCTGCATGACAAGGCCCAGGCCACGACGTTGCGGGTCGGATCGGAGTCGGTCTCCGCGAATCGCGCCACCATCGGCACGGAACGCCGGGCCAGTCCGGCGGTGTTTTGGTATCACATCGATGGGACGGGGTACGGGGATCGGTATCAGGCCAAACTCGCCACGCTCAAGCAGGCAGTCCGGCACGGGCGTACCGATGCGGCACTGGTGCTCCTGTCTGTTGAGCCTCGGATCGATCAGAGCCCCGACGAATGGGCGTCTCTGGAAGAGTTTGCCGGCCTGGTGTTCCCGATCTTGCAAAAGTATCTCCCATGAAGACGATCGCCTCGTTACATATCCGCATGGTGAAGTCTTGTGAGGAATTCAAGGGCTTGGCCGGTGAATGGGAACGGCTCCTCACGACCATGCCGGGGCATAGCCTCTTTCTCACCTGGGAGTGGTTGTACTATTGGTCGAAACATTTTTTGAGCGATGAGCGGCTCAGAATTCTCCTGGCGTTCGACGGGCAGGAGCGCCTGGTCGGCATTGCACCGTTCTACCTCCGCATCTCAAGGGGCCTGGGGCCGATTCCGGTGCGGGAATTGCGCTTGCTCGGGAGCGAAACCGTCTGTTCCGCCTACCTCGACGTGATTGCAAGCGAGCGGGACAAGCGGGCTGTCTGCCGGAGCCTGTATCGCTACCTGTTCGACGATGCGCGGAATGAGTGGGATTTTCTCACGCTTTCTGAGGTGCCTGCCGAGTCCTCCACGCTGGATCTGTGGAATGAGTTGTTCCAGGAAGCGGGCAAGGTCGGAGAGGTCATTGCCACGACCTGCTGTCCCGTGATCAGACTGCCGAAGGAGATCGAGCCGTTTCGCGCCGGCCTGGGACGAACCAGACGGTATACGGTGCAACGAAAAGCGAAGTGCCTTTACGGTGCCGGACGAATCGAGTACTCGCGCGCCACGAGTCCCGCCGAGGTTGAGGCGGCGTTCGACTCGTTGGTGGCCCTCCACCAACAACGATGGAACGGTAAAGCGGACGGCGGCGTGTTTGCGAAAGACGTTCCCAGACGATTTCACCGGGAGGTCGTCCGGGTGTTGAGCGAGCGAGGGCGTGTGAGCCTCGATCAGCTGGCGTTGGATGGGCGACCGATTGCGGCTATTTACGGGTTCCTCTATGGGGAGACCTACTATTTTTATCTGCCTGGATTCGATCCGACGGCGGTCCCGAAGGCGAGTCCCGGGCTACTTTTGTTGCATCACCGCATTGAGCAGGCCATCCGTGAGGGTCTGACCACCGTCGATCTGTTGCAGGGGGCACAACCGTACAAGTTGGAATGGTCCACCGATCGACGACGGCTGGTGACCGTGCGGTACTACAATCGGCATGCACGTGCCGCAGTCCTCAGGCTGTGTGAGGGCGCCAAGCAGGCGATCAAGGTCCTGGTCAGATAGCAGGTTGCGAGATATGCAGGAACGCGCGCCGATGAAATTGGTGGTGACGGTCGACGTGGAGGAAGATCAATGGGGCATCACGCCGCCTTGCCGGGCGACGGTCGACAACGTGTACCGCCTTCCCACGCTGCAGAGCCTGTTCGCCGAGTTCGGGATCGTGCCGACCTATCTTCTCACGTATCCCGTCGTCCGCGATACGCGCGCCACGGCCCTCTTGCGCGGCATGCTGGATGCCGGCGAATGTGAGATCGGGGCGCACTGCCACCCGTGGAATACGCCACCGCATGGAGAGAGTCTGACGACGTTCAACAGTATGCTCAGCAACTTGCCGCCGTCCCTGCAGTGTGAAAAACTGCAACGGTTGCACGAAGCCATTGAGGAGACGTTCGACATGACTCCCATTGCTTTCCGGAGCGGGCGTTGGGGGTTCGATGCCCAAGTCGCGAAACAGATCGCCGGGCTTGGGTATCGTATCGACACCTCGGTCACACCCTATACCTCCTGGGCACGGCAGTCCGGTCCCGATTTTTCGCATGTCTCCCCTCGTCCCTATACTTTCATGCCGGAGGTGTTCAGCGGGAGTGGTCCGAGAAGCACCCTTGCGGAAGTGCCGGTCACTATCGGCTATCTCCATGGGGAATTTCGGGCCTGCGCGAAGGTGGCACAACGACTCAGGCTCGATCCGTTTCGCAGGTTCAAGCTCGGCGGACTTCTGTCACGATTCCATGTGTTACGAAAGGTGTGGCTCTCGCCGGAGATGGAAACGGCCGCAAGAATGTTGCAGCTCGTGCGGCAGATGAGGCGGCAGGGCTACGGGGTGCTGAATCTGGTCTTCCATTCGTCTGCGCTGATGGGAGGCTGTGGGCCGTTCGTCCGTACGAGCGCCGACGAGCAACCGTTTCTCGAGACGCTCAGGACGTTTCTACATCGCGTGACAAGAGATGCGGTGACATGTTGCCCTCTGTCACAGATCATCAACCTCCCGGCGGCTTCGGCGAGGCCGGCAGTCACGGAGATGTCCCGCGCCGGGTGACGCGGCGAGCCCGCCGCCAAAATTCCCGTCGCAACAGGGAATCGGCGATGTCGCAGGGCAGACGATGCGTCTGCCAAGCCAGGGTGGAGCGATTGCGAGATCAATTTCATGGAGCCCGACCGTTACGCAGTGTGCCGCACAGGATCGATGACTACATGTTGACATCGCAGCCGTGAGGGCCACGAATGGTTGTGTCAGTATATGTCTGGCGTGAATCTGCGGAAAATTCGTAGTGGCAAGTGTGGACAAATCTGTTAGGGTTGGGCCGAGTTCAGCCGGGGATGGTCCCCTTCACAAGGTCCGCTGCGATTCGGGGAGGTCGTTATGCAGAGTCCTCAACTCGATCCGACCACGACACGGACGCTCTCCTGCGTGCACATGCGACTCATCGACCGTATCCGTTCCGAGCACGACGAGGACCCTCCTCGTTATCGATGCTTGGAATGCGGAGCGGTGATCGAAGAGCCGGAGTGTCACGTCGAACCTTCCGCGTAATCCGGGCTGTCCGACTGTCAGCGGCATCGTTCAACTACCGGAGTATGCCGCTCACGATCAGCTCGACTGCCTGCTCGGGGCTCAATCCCCTGGTCATCAGCGTCTCCAACGCCTGTTTGTCCACGCTTCCAATGGCCGCTTCGTGTGTGACTTTGGCGCCCGGGTGACAGACCTTCACGATCGGGATGGCGCTGGCGTGCGCCTGCCCTTGAACGACTTCCATGCAGTCCACGTGGCCTCGCGCGCCTGCCGCATGGGCTTCGGTGATGCCCGTGATCTCCGCGCGCGCCTCGTCCTCGAGGACGACTCGTGTCCTGATCAGACTGCGCGCCCGTTCCCCTCGAAGGATAACCGCTTCCTTCAGCGTGATGTGATCGGTCTGGTGTGCAAAAATCTTCGCGTTGAGCTCGGCGAGACCGTCCTCCTCCACTTCGACGAGATAGTCGATGCCGAGGTTTCCCACTGAGCCCGAGAGCAAGGAGAAATCCGAGAAATAGCGGGCGCCCTTGCCGATCTTGATCGTGGCATGGGGCAGGACCTGCATGCCGCCGTGCAGGCCATGGTAGTGGCCTTCGGTATAAGTCAGCGACGCGCCGGGACTGAGCGTCATGACAGCCTGCATGCGATGTTGGGCTGCTTGGGCGACGGGGAAGAGGCAATGGGAGAGAACTCGCGCCTGCGCTCCTTCCTGCACCTGCACGTCGATGGTGATCTGCTGCACCTCCGTGGGGTGGGTCAGGCCGAAGCACAGGTGAATTGGCCGGGCGATGGTCACGCCCGCCTCAACGAGGAGTTGCCCGATCAGGCCTTCCGGAGTTTCCTCCAGTTCGACGCGCAGGCCCGGCACCGTTCGACGGCTGAGGATGTGATGTCCTTGCGCAACGACATGGGCGATGCCTGGATCGTCGAGGATCGACGGCTCGGCGCCCACCATGGGCAATGCATGCCTGAGGATATCAAGGCCTGACATACCGACAGACCTCCCCGTCGCACCGCACACAACTTCGTCCGCGGAAATGATCCACGGTCTCGCGTGGATTGCCTGAAAAGACGATGCGTCCGGCGCAGAGTCGGGATGCGCGATCTGCAACGAGGGCTACGTCTTCCTGATGCGTGATCAGCAAGACCGAGCCGCCGGCTGCCTTCAGTGCGCGAATGATGTCGATGATGTGGGTGATCGACAGCATATCGATGCCCGCTGCCGGCTCATCGAGGATGGCCAGTGCCGGGCTCATCGAAAGGACAGAGGCGAGTTCGATACGATGCCGTTCGCCGCCACTGAGTCCCTTGTCGACCCGGCGGTCGAGATAGCGCTCCGGATCCAGGCCGACCTGTCGCAACACCGCTTCCGGATCCTCCCGGCGATGGCCCAGACTCACATATTCACGGACCGTGATCCCTTCGAATCGCGCCGGTTCCTGCCAGGCGAGCGTCAAGCCCAGCCGTGCCCGTTCCTGCATGGGGAGCGCAAGCAGGTCAGCGCCTCGAAAGAGGACCTGCCCGGCGGTCGCCCGGTAGCCGTCGCATCCCATCAGGAGATAGGCAAGGGTGGTTTTACCCGATCCATTGGCGCCAAGCAGGGCATGAATTTCACCGGCCTGGATGGGCAGATCGAGCCGGTCGAGAATCCTGTGGTGATCGACCTCACAGGTGAGGCCGCGAATGTCCAACAATAGAGTCGACATGGGATGACAGCAACGACGTAGGGACGCATGCATCGGATGTGCCCATTGTCATGCGTGCGACATGTGCGTCCATGCCCCGCATCGATGATGGTCTGCGTGGCCTTTTGCGGCAGGACGGCGGGGCGCGCTGGGGCGTTCCTCCGCACCGTGAAATCCGGACGCCTCGTGCCCTCCTCGACGGGTTGATGCATGGGGCGGAAAGTCTGAGGCGTCTCCACGTTGACCGTCACGGCATCACCCTTGCCTCGTTCATGGGTAACTCGAGAGGCTCAGGAGACGGTCATTTCAGCAGGAGGTGTGTGATGAAAACAGGGACGAATCAATCGTGGTATGAGATTGTCGAGACCTTCCCGAAAACGGACAAGGTGACGCAATATTTTTCCGGTCGGAAAGGGAAGGACCTCTCCATCTCGACCGGGACAATCACGTTAGGACTGTTTGGGAAACAGCTGCAGGAGTTTGCATCCAATCCGGCGGCGTTTCTCCAGCGTGTTCTGGAGCAGGATGGAAGAAGAGTCAACGGCATGAAGGTGCTGTTCCGCGTGGCGACGAAGAAGCAACTGAGCAAGGCTAGGGGGTGGGGTTTCTATGGCAAGTGTCATTGGGTGCATATTGATGAGCCGAAGGAAGATGAATCCACGTGGATCTGTATCGACCTTGAGAATCCATGTTTCTTGACGCCTGTGCGGTAGGTGTCCGGTCGGGCAGGTCAGGCCAGGCGGAGCGGCGGTTGCAGGAAGGTGACCCATCCAGTAGAGTAATCTCAGCTTCCCCCATTCAGCGGGCCTGCTGGCCCATTCCTGGACCCTGTGACAAGGAGAACCCTCGGTGAGTCGGAACAAGGTGGTTTCGATCGGGCTGCTTCTATGGTATGTGGCGGTGTCGGTCTGGATGGCGCAAGCCCCGGTCGATCCCCAGTTCTGGTTGATTGCGAGTATATTGCCGGCCGCCTTCGTGGTCCTGCTGATCGCCACGCATCGGTTCCTGCCTCTTTCCCATACCTCCCATGCGCTGATTACGGCCTTTCTCACGTTGCACACGATCGGGGTGCACTACACCTATGCGGAGGTGCCGATCGGTCTCTGGTTGGATCAGGTCTTGCACCTCGGGCGCAACCATTTCGACCGGGTGGTGCATTTCAGTTTCGGTTTTCTGCTGGCCTATCCGATGGAAGAATTGTTCCGCCTGAGTGCGAGCATCCGGGGGTGGGTGGTGTATTACCTGCCCGTGATGACCGTGCTGGGATTGAGCGGCCTCTGGGAAATCATCGAATCGTGGGTGGCTCGTGCCGTGCACCCGGAATTGGGCGTGACCTATCTCGGCTCGCAAGGCGATGTCTGGGACGCCCAGAAGGATATGGCCGCGGCCCTGTATGGCGCGTTGCTGTCGATGACGCTGTTGCTGGTCGTGCGCGCGTTGCGCGGGGCAGAGACGGCGCTGGAATCGGAAGCGGCCTTCTCGGAATAACCAGTCGGCATGCATGTTGTGGAGCGCGCACAGAGTTCAACCGAGGCGGACCACCGTCGCATCGCGTTGGGGCTGTTTCTGGCCTACGGGTTGTTCTGGTCTGTGCTGGCGGTGGCGCCGGTCAGTCGCCACGATTGGTTGCTCGAAAATCTGTTGACGGTCGGGCTGGTCACGACGCTGGTCTTCACCTACCACCGGTTCCCGTTTTCCCTCACGTCCTATACCCTCATCGCGGTATTCATGGTGCTCCACGCGATCGGCGCCCATTACACGTACTCAGAGGTGCCGTTCGGATTTTGGCTCAAGGACGTGTTGACATTGAGCCGGAATCCCTTCGACCGGATTGTCCATTTTGCCTATGGCCTGCTCCTGGCCTATCCGCTGCGCGAGTTGCTCGTGCGCCTGGCCGGATTGCGTGGGGGATGGTCCTATTTCTTGCCGGTCAGCGGTGTGCTGGCACAGAGTGGATTCTTCGAAGTGGTGGAAGCCGTTGTGGCCATGATCGTCAGTCCGGAGTTGGGCAGCATGTATCTCGGGACGCAGGGCGACGAGTGGGATGCGCAGAAGGATATGGCGGCGGCCTTTGCGGGTGCCGTACTGGCCATGGTGTGTACGGCTTGGCTGGAGAGGAATCGGACGCTCGCCCCCGCGTAGCGATTGCCCTGTGCTCGCTGCGCCTGCCTCAGCCGGATCGGTCCCGCCCGCGGCGCAGACGGTCGCTCTGTCTGCGGCCATTCGCCCCAGTGTCACCTCGTCGTGCTGTGGATATTCTCCGCAGCCATCCCACCGGATGAGGCGTTCCTGGCCGAGGTTCTCAGCCTGGAGAGCCACTTCTGTGTGCGGTGCGAGTCCTGGCACGTCTGTTGCGCTCTTCCTCGTGAAATCACCGTTTCGACTCATTTCGCGGAGGAGCGTATGACAACCGTATGGAGCTTGGGGATCGCCTGTGTGCTGCTCGTGCCTGTGTCGTTCACTGCGTGCGCCCCGCCGACTCCCAAAGTCGAACGGTCTGGCCCCTCGTCGATCGTCGAGCCGGAATCGCACTCCCCGGCTGATTCGCCGGGATCGCTCAGGCAGTAGGGCAACGCTTTGTGGAGGCACCAGGGCGATGGGTAAACGCATAACGCTGATTCAGGGCCACCCCGATGGGCAGTCCCGCCACTTTTGCCATGCCCTGGCGGATGAATATGCCAAGGGCTGTGAGGATGGCGGGCATGAGGTGAGGCGGATTGAGGTCGCCCGGTTGGAGTTCCCTCTGTTACGGACGAAAGAGGAGTTTGAGCGGGGACTCCCGCCTGAGTCGATCGCACTCGCTCAGGATGCCATCCGATGGGCGGACCATCTGGTCATCGTCTACCCACTGTGGCTGGGATCGATGCCGGCCCTCTTACAAGCGTTTTTTGAACAGGTCTTTCGCCCCGGTGTGGCGTTCGAATATCAAGCATCCGGTCAAATGGCGAGAAAGCTCTTGACGGGGAAATCGGCGCGTATCGTGGTGACGATGGGTATGCCGGCTCTGGTGTACCGGTGGTTCTTTTTCGCCCACAGTCTCAAGAGTTTTCAGCGCAACATACTCGGCTTCTGTGGTATCGGGCCCATGCGGACGACTCTGGTCGGCGGGATAGAGGGACTGACTGAGCGGCAACGGGCGGCCTGGTTGGATCGGCTCCGTGCATTGGGAGAGGCGGGACGATGACGGCGGGCGTTGGGGACGAGCGGAGAGGCGCATGATCCGCCGGGAAGCGTGAGGAGGTACATCATGTCCGGGATTGAAACGGTGCGCGCGTCGGTCGAGAAGAAGCTCGAGGCGTTGGAGCATCAAGCGGAGGCTCTGGAGCGCAACTTACGCAGACGAGGGAGCAGGTATTGGAACGGGTGGAGGAGGGAAAGCGGCAGTTGCGCGACCTGGTGGGGTCGGTGCGGGAGGAACTGTCGGATTCACCGGCGGTCGTCGATCAGGTGAAGCGTGAGCTGCAGACCGCGCTGGACCATCTGGAGGTGCAACTGGCATTGGGGAAGGCGGAGGCGCGGGACGCGTTGGACGCACAGCGTGACAAGATTGCGCAAGCGTTGCGCCGGTTCGAGGCTTCGGCGGATCGAACGTTGACGGATGCGGCATTCAGGTCAGGTCGATTGTGGGACGACCTGGTTGAACGAGCGAGCAGGCTTGAGGCGGAGTTCGACGCCGCGAGGCACGGATGGCTGGATGAGCGTGGGGCGCAGCGGCAGATGGTCGAGTCCGTCCAACAAGAGCTGCTGCGGCGCTTGCGCGCCTATCGGGATGATCTCAGAGTCAAACGCCAAATGGTTCGGGCGCGGGCCGATACGTTTGAAATCGATTTGCGCGACGGACTGGAGCAGATCAAGACGGCGTTTCGGCGGTTGGTCGAGTAATCCGGTGCGACACCGGCGATGTGGACGGGGTCGCGCCGGGCCTGCAGTGACGTCAGGCCCGGTATCGGATGTTGATCACGCCGGGATTGGCCGTTACGGGTTGTGGAGCAATTTCCGGCATTCGCCCAGAATATAGATCGGCCGTGTGTCGTTGCCCTTGTTGTCCGGATTGTGGCCGATCGCCATGCCGGTCAGCACCATGGTCGGCGGGCACATCCAATCGTGGGTGACCGTCTTGATGAGGGGAATGCCCGGTGGATAGGTGGGGACGATGCCGGTCTCACGAAAGTAGTTTTGGCTGGAATTGGGTGGATCGGACCGTTCGCCGTTCTCGATGGCGACGGCCGGGCCATGCAGAAAGCGGAAGCCTGAGAGTGCCTCCTTCATCTGCGGAGAGTTCTGGTATTCCTTGATGCCGTAAAAGATCTCGATGTCCGATCCGCTGACCTCGTACAGCGTGCCTTCCCGTTCGTAGTTGAACAGGAAGTCGGCCTTCTGAGCCGGAGATACCAGTTTCCCGTCGGCCCCCAGGTCTCTGCAGGAGAACCGGAACGATTTCCATGTGCGATTGTTGATTTCCTTGATCGAGGCCCCGGAGACAATACCGTTGGGAAAGAGATCGAGGCAGGAGATAAACTTGCTCTCCACGACCTTATCCTTCACATAGTCGAGGTCGTTGCAGACCACCCATACTGATCCGGCCGGTCCCTTGATGGGGAGATTCTTCGGCACACATCCGGCGACGATGAAGGTGCGACCCTCGTTGGAGGTGTATTGCTTGTCCTTCCCGTCGAGTGGGCTCTTATCCACATAGTAGCCTTGCTGGACATGTATCGTGGCCGTTACGTCGGACCCGGCCTGTGCCCAGAACCCTTCCGCGAGCGTCAGTTCCCGGGGGTCTTCGTACTGCCGGACGGTGCCGCTGGTGATTGTCTGGTTCAGCGTGAGGCCGGTCGCGGCTGCGGCCGGCAGGGCCAGCGCCGCCATCAGCATCAGGTGTGCGATTGCCGTGAGTCGTTTCATAGCTCGGTCCTCTCTGAGTCGTCGTGCATCGATCTCTGCTATCTGCCCTGTGTCTGGTTGAGTGACCGGTCCTGCTCCAACCGTTGAAGTCTCGCCTGCAGCGATTCAATGGTCTTGTGCTGTTCGATCGCGTGCAACGTCAGTTCTTCGATCTTGCGCAGGAGTTTCGCCTGCATGTCTCCGAGACGGACGCCATCGTTCGCGACCTCGGCGGCGCTCGGCATGTCCGGAAGGTGGTGATGGTTCCGGATGTAACGTGCCACTTCAGGGAGCGCTGCGAGTCGATAGTCCGGGTGAAAGACAAAATCCGCCCAGTTCTTGATCAGCTTGATGCGGACTTCTTCCGCCAGGATTTTTCCTCCGACGACGAGTTTGTACTCCGTGGGGAGACGTTCCGTGACGCTGTTCATACCGACGGCGATTCCGCGCCCCACGGCGAGGTCGAACACTCCATCCGGCACCAAGTCGGTTCTGCTGGCGGCGCCGCCGATATACACGCGTTTGGTGTCGACTTGAAACACCGTCGAGGTCGAGTCTCTGAATGTGGAGCGCAAGCTCAGTAGGAGCTCTCCCGAGCCTGAGAGGGGGCGTTGTATTTCGAGGAGAGGGGGTGTGCCGCTGCTGCCGGACGGGTCGAAACCCAACGCCACGTTTCCCGGTCGCCAAATGGATCCGGTCGGGGTGTGCGGTCCGTTCCATTGCTCGGCTTGCACGGCCGCGGTCATTGTGCCGAGCAGGAAGAGTGTCGCCAGAGCGGTCTTCACGTGGATGTACGTAGTCATGTCGGTCTCCTTCATAGGTCATGTCGAAATGGGATGCAGTCGATTCTGCACTTCGCATAGCAAAGATCCTGCCTTGCCGTTGAGTGCGTGGCAAGATCGCCCTGCCTGGCTTTTCTGAGGGTCACAATCACGCTGCTCGTGAAGAGTTGTATCTCTCTCGATACGATGTAGGAAAAAGAGATACGATGTGCGGCCGTGAATCGGTCGTCGGAATTGACAGCGTCCGGTTCCGCGCGTAGCCTCTCAGCATTTTTCTTCATGGAAAGGACGACATCATGGCCACTCGGCAATTAGCCCCCGATCGGATCATGCAACTCGGGTTCGGGTTTTGGGGATCGAAGACCTTGCTCAGCGCGGTTGAACTCGGACTGTTCTCGGAACTTGCGAAAGGATCATGCGATGCCAAGGCGCTGGCGAAGCGGTTGAAACTCCATCCGCGAAGCGCCGGCGATTTCTTCGATGCGTTGCTCGCCCTCGGCCTGTTGAAACGGATCGGGGCACGGTATGCGAACACGGCTGAGACCGCTCTGTTTCTGGATCGCGCCAAGCCGACCTATGTCGGCGGCATCCTTGAGATGGCCAATGCCAGGCTCTACCGGTTCTGGGGATCGTTGACGGAGGCGCTTCAGACCGGCAAGCCGCAGAACGAAGTCAAAACGGGCGAGGATTTCTTCGGCACACTGTACGCCGATCCCCGACGGTTGGAGGGATTTCTCAAGGCCATGACCGGACTCAGTCGCGGCACGGCGCGCGCGATCGCCGCCCGGTTTCCCTGGAAGCGGTATCAGTCCTTCGCCGACATCGGATGCGCGCAAGGCGGGGTGGCGGTGGAGATCGCGCTGGCGCACAAGCACCTGAGCGGGCAGGGCATGGACCTCCCCGTCGTGCGGCCGGTATTTGAGGCCTATGCCAAGCGTCAGAACGTTCAGCAGCGAGTGACGTTTCACCCCGGCGATTTCTTCAAGGAGCCGTTGCCGAAGGCTGATGTGCTCATCATGGGCCACATCCTGCACGACTGGGATCTCAAAGAGAAAATGATGCTGTTGCGCAAGGCCTATGCCGCGTTGCCGAACGGAGGTGCGTTGATCGTGCACGAGGCCTTGATCGATGATGCGCGGAAGCAGAACGCATTTGGATTGCTGATGAGTTTGAATATGCTGATCGAGACGCACGGCGGGTTTGATTTTACCGGTGCGGATTGCCGGGGGTGGATGAAGAAAGCCGGCTTCAAGCGAACAAAGGTTGAACCGCTGGTCGGGCAGGATTCCATGGTCATTGCGATCAAATAAGTTGTGACTGCAACGAAAGGAACCCGATGACCATGCGCTCTGTTCCGGTCTCTCCGCGATGGCCCCTCCCCGCGCAGGATGACTGGTCGACGCCGTTCGCCGAAGTCTTGCTGGAGCACCTCGACCTTCGTCCGGGGTTGAGCATCCTCGACATCGCCAGTGGACATGGCATTCCGGCTTTGTATCTGGCCGAACAGGTCGGCCCCACCGGCTCCGTGACAGGCATCGATGCCAGCCGGAGCCAGGTCGCGAGTGCGCGCGCGATTCAGCGAGGCGAGCTTCCCTGGTTGCGATTCGAATGTGTCGACATGCGCGCGCCGCCCGCAACGTACCCCAGATTCCAACGGATCACCGGCAATCTCTCGGTCATGTTCTTGCGGCCGAATCGGTTTGAGGCGATGCGAGGACTGGTCGAACATCTTGAACCGGGCGGTCAGTTGGTGCTGACCTTTCCCTCGCTCGGCACGTTCGATTCCATCTGGCAGCGAATCGATCAGGAAATGAGCCGGTATGGGTTGACCATCGAGCGTGAACGGCTGGCGGCGCATGTGGCGGAGCGGCCCTCGGCGGACGAGGCGCGTGGGTGGTTAGAGCGACTGAAGATGGAGCGCATCGCCGTCGTTGAGCGGCCGCTTGAAGTCGCGAGCGGCCCTGGCCCACGGTTTCTGCAGCATCCACTGCTGCGAGGCGGATTTCTCGAGGATGCCTATGAATGTTTCGACGATGTCAGGCTGGCCGAGGAGGTGATGACCCGGGTGTCGTTGGATCTGGAACGTATGAGGCCGTTGATTGCGCAACGATGCGCTCTCAGCGGTTGGAAGAAAAGCGGCTGAGTGCTTGGTCCTCGCGTAACATACGCTTAACCTCGACCAAATTTGTGCGTGCCGGCTGTCTGTGATACTGCCTTGGTGACTAGGCCAAGCAGCCAGCTCGCCATTCCCTTCGCCCCGCGTCGGTGCAACTGCAGGGCGAATCTTCATCGTTCTTCTCGCCGCGGTCTCATGGATATGATGCAGCGCCTTCTGGGCCGGTCTCCCTACCGGTGTTGGGACTGCGGCCGACGATTCTATCGAAACAGGCCGGCTGCGACATCGTCGACGGCACATTCAACCGGAGGGTGACCATGAATCTCGACGCGATCGGAAACGGGCGAGCCCAGTGCGCCAGTGCCGGCGTCATTCTGTCGGTATGGTTTATCGCGAGGCACCTGGCCGGTGTGCTCTGCCTGCTGGCGATATTGCTGGCCCATGAAGTTACCTCGATACAAGCGGCCGAGCCGGCCTCGCCCACTCCTCGGGTTGCGAGCGGCGATATCACCTTCGATCGCGCCATTATCTGGGGGCAGACGGATGAAGCAGGTGAAATGGAAGTCGAGTATGCGGTGAATGCAGAGTTCCTCGACGCACGGCGGGTCAAGGGCCCCTTCGTCGATGCCTCGGCGGATTTTTCCGGCCACATCGAATTGGAGTCGCTCGCCCCTGCGACCCGTTATTTCTATCGGGTGTCGTTTCGAGCGTCCGACGAGCATCAGGCCGGCAAGCGTGTGACCAGCGCGACGGGCACGTTTCGCACCGCGCCGCTGCCTGCCTCCCCGGCGTCGGTCAGATTTCTCTTCAGCGGCGACCTGGGTGGCCAGGGATATTGCCGGCACGCCGTGAACGGATACCGCATCTTCTCTGCGATGCGCGAGCAAGCACCGGACTTCTTTGTGCAGAACGGCGATTTCATCTATGCGGACAGCGCCTGCCCTGTCCAGGGCCCCGATGGCTGGTCCAATGTTCCCGGTCGATTTCCAAAGATCGGCGACGCCAGCGTGGAGTGGACGGATCGCGCCGCTGTCTCCGACATCTATCGGCATCATTGGCGGTATCAATTGGAGGACGATCATCTCTCCACCTTCTTGCGTCACGTGCCTGTGTATGCGCAGTGGGACGATCATGAAGTGATCAACGATGCCGGGTGGGTGTGGGACTATTGGAATGCTGATTCCCGGGCCCGCAGCGGATTTCCCAACCTCGTACAGGCCGGCCGCGAGGCGTTCTTCCGGTATCTCCCGCTCCGCCGAGATAGCCGGAACCCTGAACGGATCTACCGGCACTATGCGTGGGGGAAAGATCTCGACGTGATCCTGGTCGATGGCCGGTCATACCGAAGCCGGAACGATGCGCCGGATGGGCCGGGCAAGACACTGTTGGGGCCCCATCAGCTCGCGTGGCTCAAGGACGTGCTGCTGCACTCGACCGCGACGTGGAAGGTGGTCAGTGTGGATGTGCCGCTCTCGGTTCCCACTGGAGGGAAATTCGGCCGCGATGCTTGGGCGAACGGCAATCCCGCCGATCAGACGGGGCACACGGGATTCGAACATGAATTGCTGGATCTCCTTCGATTCCTAGAGGAACAGCATGTTAAAAATGTCGTGTTCCTCGCGGCCGATGTGCACTTTGCCGCACAGATTCGTTACGCCGTCGACCTCAACCAGGACGGGGAACCGTTGATCTTTCATGAATTGATTGCCGGGCCTCTGGCCGCGGTCCGAAGGCAGCCGCCGTTGCCAAGCCTTGACCCCACGCTCCACCCCACGGTCCTCTATTCGGAGGGAGGCTTCTTCAATTTTGGCTCGGTCGCGGTCACGCGCAGAGCGGACGGCCTGCCGCATCTGATCGCTCAGGTCCATGACGAGAATGGGCAACTACCTCCCAACTCGACGCTGGATTTGACACCGCGTTGAGGGATGATCGAACGGCGCCATTCCACCGGCTGGAACAGAGCGCTTGCTCTACAGCCGATATCCTCATACGCTATCACTGCATCCTGCGTTCGAGGGGGTGCGTTGTGCGGCCTCACCGGGAGTCAGACGCTGCGTGTCCCCTGTTCTTCCGTGAGTAGCTGCAGTCTGACCAGTTGTTCTGCCTCCAGCCAATCGTCGACTTCCGTCACGGCTTGACGTTTCAGATACAGCTCAAAAGCCTTTTCAGCGACGCGGGCCTGAAATTCTTCCTGGGTCAGAATGTGTCTGCCCGTCGGGGGCGACAATTCATCCTGCGGCGCCTGGCGTCCGCGTGTCTTCTTTTTCGGTGGTTGGGGCGCATCCTGAGCGTGTGCCGCAGATGTTTTTCCGGCGGTCTTTCGAACATTGGTCTTCTGGGGCCCGCTGTCGCGTGAAGTTCCCATGGTGTGAGTCCTCTCGTCGGCCAAAATGTCGAATGTATGTCTGTGGGTGGAACGACCTCCATCAGCGAGTGAGAAACCCTCGTGAACCGTGTGGGCTAAAGCCGTCTGTTCTTTGACTTACACCCGCGCTGGTAACGCAATGGTCCGGGTTTCGTAAAGTATCGGTAAATATCGCCCGAACAGGAAATCAAGCCTCGTATGGAGCGAGGGCGTGTTCTCGCCCGCATTGTTCATGAACACTTCTGCTGCACTCGCCGATCTGCTGTTCCGAGAAGCCTACGGCCGGGCGGTCGAGCGGGAGAAGCCCCGCCGGGCGAGAGGATCGGACGACGGAGCGGGCGGTTATGAATAGTCCGGGCGAGGAGTCTGTCCGAGTCATGCCGTTCTGCTGCGACGAACGATCTGCCTGCATCGGCCTCGTTCTCGGCCCGTAACAATCCTCAACGTATTCAGCGAATACGCTTCCGGTTTTTTCGAGCCTGCGACCTCGCATCCGCCGGCACCTCCTTCCTCTCGCGACGAAGGACGACTCGGACAGGCTCCTAGCTCACCGGATGGGCAAGGTGGGGTGTCATCGTACTGAGAGGCCACGTGGCATCTTGTGCAAGCCTGCGCTGATGTCTGTGCTCGGCCGACCTTGGAGGAAGAACTTCGCGCCGCGAACAGGGGCTTACGACTCCCGCCCGTCCGCATACCGGCTATGCAGCTTGACCGGCGCAGCCCGCTTCTTGCGCATGCGAATATTCAGCATCTCGACCGTGACCGAAAAGGCCATGGAGAAGTAGATGTAGCCTTTCGGCACGTGCACGTCGAATCCCTCGACCATCAATGTCACGCCTACCAGGATCAGGAACGACAGGGCCAGAATCTTGATCGTCGGATGCGCCTCTACGAAATCGCCGATCGCCTTCGCGGCCATCAGCATCACCACCACGGCCAGAATGATGGCCACCGCCATGATCGACACATGCTCAACCAGGCCGACTGCGGTGATGACGGAGTCCAACGAAAAGACGATATCCAGGAGCGCGATCTGGAGCAGCACCATGCCGAGGCCGGCGGCGGCGGTTGGCCTGTGGCCCTCTTCCACGCCCTCCAGGCTGTTATGAATTTCGTGCGTGGCCTTGGCCATCAGGAACAGCCCGCCTCCGATCAGGATCAGATCCCGGCCGGAGATTGCCTGGCCCAGCACCGTCACCCATGGCTGCGTGAGCCCCATGACCCAGGAAATTGAAAACAGCAACGCCAGGCGGGCCATCATGGCGAGACCCAACCCCACTCTTCTAGCCACCGCCCGCTGAGCCTCCGGCAGGCGACCGACCAGGACGGAAATAAAAATAATGTTGTCGATGCCCAGCACGATTTCCAGGGCGGTGAGGGTTCCAAGGGCAATCCATATTTCAGGATTGGCAAGCCAGTCCAACATCATGGGCTCCATTCATCAATGAGGGGGCGAGTGACTGATCCGTCATGCGGGACGATGCGGGAACAACACGTATGGGGCGAGTCTACCGTTCGCGGCCGATGGGTGCAATCAAAACCAGCCGGTCGGCCAGCCGGTGTGAGACGACGCCGGAGCGACTGGGGGCGCTCATCTTAAAACAACGTTGCCGGCCAGATGGATTGCCGGCCGGTTCCGCTAAACCGGGTCTTCCGTGCGGGAGGGATGGTATGGCAGTGTTTCCAGAAAGAGTAGGTTCAAGTCTTGGGTCATCAAGTTGACGTGGGTTTTGAGGAGGCCGAGCATTTCGCTGCGGTACCGCAGCTCATTGATGCGATACGTGCCGCCCTTGCCGAACAATAACTCCGCCATGCGTTGCTCCTGTTGTGAACCTGGCTTGCCCAATCTGGCGCGCCAACTTCCGATGATATTGTCGCGGCGGCTTCGTTTGCCGTTGGGACGAGCCGGTCCGTTCAGATAGCGCCAGACCGCCTGGGGAAATTGCCGGCCGGAGTCGTTGCCATGCCAGATATCGGCCATGAGATTCCGACCATGCTTGAACTCATAGGCCTGATCTCCCCCCAAGGCGGCCACGCCGAATCCCAACGCCGCCACACTTCCTGACAGATCAATCAGTCCGGAGAGTATCTCCGATCCGAGCAACAGGAATGTCCCCGCAAAGACTCCGGAAATGGAGTCGGCCAGAATGGCCATGACCGTGCGGCCCTGCTGGACATCGTTGCGAATTTCCTCGAGTTGCGAAGCCAGGTCTTCCGCGCGCTCCTTTTCGCATTCGAGTTCTGCGGCAATGCTGTTGGCCTCGAGCAGCGTAAGGAGGAGGCGGTCGGATGTGGTCCTGATGTGAATTCCGCCGGCGCACCCCTGAAGAAAGAGAACCAGCAGACAACCGGCGAGAATGCGGAGATGGGGGTGTATGAACGGGGGCTGTCCTCTGGCACGGCGGTCGTTCGCGAGATGGAGTGTGGGCCAGGTTCTTGCTCAGCCAGGCTACAGAGGAAAGATGAACATTCCATGCAGCCCTGATGAACTGTCGACGAATGCTCTCGGAAGGATAAGGATCGAGGTTGCCGGAGGAGGGAGCAGTGCGCTGGCCAGGGGCCTAGAGGTATTGCGCGCAGCCGAGTGTGTCAAACAGCCAGGTCCAAGAAGGAGGGCTGCGCCAACAATAGGCGTGAGGCGGCTCACGTATCTGAGCCGGAGTACCCTGTCCGGTCGTCGACGGGGTCGGGTTGTCTCCCGAGGCTGCTGGGGCAACGGTACGTCGGCGTTCCATCGTCAGGCCATCGGGTCGCGCTTCAAGAAGTCCGGACGGTCCCGAATCGCGACCATTTTGACCAGATCCCGGATCGAGAGGACACCGACGACCTTCTCATGTTCCGTCACGGCCAGATGCCGGACGCGCTTTGCCGCCATCCGTTCGCTGGCATCCCGGATCGTGCGATTGATATCGATGTCGAGGAGCGGTGAGTTCATCAAGGCACCGACCCGCATCGCTTCCGGATCGAGTTGATAGGCGAGGAGCTTTCGTACCAGATCGCCCTCGGTAATGATCCCCACGAGTTCATCGGCCTCGATCACAAAGAGCGCGCCGATGTGTTTCTCGCTCATGCGTTGGGCTGCGGCCAGCGCGGTCTCCTCGCTGCCGATGGTCTCAATAGCGGTTTTCATGAGGACGCTCAACGGGCGATACACATTTGTCAGCGCCTGCACCGGCCCACCGTCCGCATCGACGAAGTGCCGCACGAGGTCGCGAACCGAGATCACCCCGAGCACATCCGGTCCCTCGGTCACAACCAGGTGTCGTACGTTCTTGCTTTGCATCAGATGGCTTGCATCGACCATCGGGCGGTTGGGCGCGATGGTGATGAGCGGGCTGCTCATAATGTCGGCCATGCTGGTTCGGGAGGGAACCTTGCCCTGTGCCAGGACCTTCGAGACGAGGTCGGTCTCGGTGACGATGCCTGCGATGCGGCAATCATTGTGCGGGCGGTCGAACGATTCGACCAGGATCGAACCGATGCTGCGGGTTTTCATTCTGACGGCGACGGTCACGACGGAGGTGTCTTGTGGAACAACCTCCAATTGGTGGTGCATATAGTCGCTGACTTGCTGGCCCGATACGGTCGTCATACGCGCTCCTTTTCTCTAACGCACGTTTCGCTGCGGCATGGTCTGTCGGGTACCGATCGTGTTTCTCGCATAGTCACGATTCCCCTCGAACGCGTCTGTTCGCGCTCACTTCGCCGGCACCGACTGCCTGGCTTTCATGCGTCCTCCGACGAGTTTCTGGAGTTCGTCGGCGAGCAGCAGTCCGATGGCGCCCACAATCAGAGGGATGAAGATCCAGGCCGGGAGGGAGGCGGTGCCCAGGACCCAGTGTCCCACCGGACTGTATGTCGCAATCATCAAGAGGGTGATCTCTACGACGATGCCGCCCACGATCAATGGATTGCTGAACCAACCGAGGCGGAACGCGGACGTCCGGTCTGATCGGCAGGCAAAGACATTGGCCGCTTGTGCGGCAACGATTCCGGCGAAGGTGACGGTCGTGGCCTCCTTGTATAACGGCGCGTTCCAGTCGAGCGGGGTCCCCCACGTCCAACCCTGGCTATGCAGATACAGAAAAAATCCTCCCATGGCAATGGCCGTTTCGATCACTCCGAGAAAGCCATAGGCCCTCACCAGCACCTTGCGGTTGAGCAGCCGCTCCGTTCGTGGCCGGGGAGGCTCATCCATCACGTTGCCTTGCGGTGGCTCCGCTGCGAGGGCCAGCGCCGGGACCATGTCGGTACCGAGGTCCACCGCGAGAATTTGCGGCACGGTCAGTGCCAACGGCGCCGATGAGAGGCCGAATGCCAGGTAGGGCACGACTTCCGGCACGTTGCTCGCGAGGACATAGGTGATGAACTTGCGGATGTTCGTGAAGACGGCGCGCCCTTCCTCGATGGCACTGACGATCGTAGCGAAATTGTCATCCAGCAGGATCATCGACGCCGTTTCCTTGGCCACATCCGTTCCGGCCACGCCCATGGCGATCCCGATGTCCGCCGTCTTCAGCGCCGGAGCATCGTTCACTCCATCGCCGGTGACGGCCACCACTTCGCGCATCGCTTTGAGCACCGACACGATGCGCATTTTGTGTCGAGGGGCCATCCGGGCGAAGATGGGATCGGGTTCCCCCGGTGACGTCGGGGTGAGCAGGCGGCGGAGTTGGTCATCGCTGAAGGTATCGATCTGCGCGCCTTCAATCACCGGCACGAAACGCCCCGGTGCCGTCACCGCCGATTCCTGCGCCAGGCCGATCTTCCGCGCGATCGCCAGGGCCGTGAGGGGGTGGTCGCCCGTAATCATGATGACCCGAATCCCGGCCCGCCGGCAGGTGGTGATGGCGTCAGGCACCTCGCGGTGCGGCGGGTCCATCATGGCCACCAGTCCGAGAAAGGTCAGCCCATGTTCGACGCTGTCGGCGTCCAGGTTCTCCACGCCTCGCGCCACTTCGCGCATCGCCAGGGCCAGCACTCGATACGCCTGTTGCGCGAATCCCTGTCCCTGGGACAGGATTTTCTTGCGCTCGTCCAACGTGAGTTCCGTCACCGCCGAAGAGTTCTGTTGCCTGCTGCACAGGGGAAGGACCGATTCCGGTGCGCCCTTGGTGAAGGCGAGGAGGCGCCCCTCACCCCAGTGGAGGGTGGTCATGCGTTTGCGATCCGCATCGAAGGGCAGTTCGCCCATACGCCGCAACGGCGGACGGTGGAGCAGTCCGTGGTCGGCGGCGAATTCCAGCAGCGCGGTTTCGGTAGGATCGCCGGTGGCCTGGCTGCGGCCGTCCGGTCGGCGTGTGCGCTTCGCGTTGTTGCAGTGCACCATGGCGTCGAAGAGCGGGCGCCAACGTTCGGCTTCGGCGGCGCTGATGAGCCGGTTCCTGGTAAACAGGCAGCCTTCCCGGGATTCCACCACCAGGTCATCGACGTAGAGCTTGTCCACCCGCATGCGGTTTTCCGTCAACGTGCCCGTCTTGTCGGTGCAGATGACGGTGGTACACCCCAGGGTTTCGACAGAGGCGAGGTGTTTGATGAGCGCCTTACGCGCCGCCATGCGCTGGCTGCCCATGGCGAGGGCGAGGGTCACCGTCGGGAGCAGGCCTTCGGGTACGTTGGCTACGATGATGCCGATGCCGAAAATCGCACTGGTCCAGAATCCCAAGCCCATTCCGACGCCGATGGTAAAAAAGAACACCCCCATGACCAAAGAGAGTCCGGCGACCACGTGAGTGACCTTCACGATTTCCTGCTGGAGCGGACTCAAGCCCGTCTGGACCGTGGTGGTCAGCCGTGCAATTTTTCCGAATTCGGTCTTGAGGCCGGTGGCGAATACCACCGCCTGACCATGCCCGGACAACACCGTAGTGCCGGCGAAGACCAGATTGGGGATATCGAGCGGATGCCCGTCGGTGATGGGCTCGGCGATCCGCCGTTGGGGTTTCGATTCGCCTGTGAGGGGCGAATTATCGACGCGCAGGCCGACGGCCTCCGTGAGTCGGGCATCGGCAGGCACCTGCTCGCCTTCTTCCAGGATGAGCAGATCACCCGGCACCAGTTCGCTCCGGGCGATCTGTTGTTGCTGGCCCTCGCGCATCACCCAGGCTTTGGTCGGCAACAAGCCGCGCAAGGCCTGAACGGCGCGTTCGGCCTTGTATTCCTGGAGAAATGCAAAGACTGCATTGATGAGAATGACCCCGAGAATCGCCCAGCCCAGCATCGCCATGCCCTGGCCTTCATGGAGGGCGTCGGCGACAAAGGCCAAGCCTGCCGCCACCCACAGGAGGAGCGCCAGAAAGTGTGTGAATTGACGCGCAAACCGGCTGATCAGTGGGGTGCGGCGCAGAGCCTGCAGGCTGTTCGGTCCGTCCCGGATGGTCCGGCGACGCACATCGTCCGACGAAAGCCCTTGAGGGCTCGTGGTGAGGGCGCGATACACCTGGCTGGGCGCCAGGCGGCAGATCTCGAGCGCAGACAGCTCAGGCACGCCATCCTCGCACAATGAGCACCGAACAGGACGCGTACTTCAGTAACGTCTCTGAGACGCTTCCCAGTTGCAGCCGCTCGGATCCGGTCAGGCCGCGCGAACCGGCCACCAGGAGATCAATGTCGCGTGAGGCGGCCTGGCGGAGAAGCGCGTCGGTCACATGGTCGAGTTGCACCTTCGTGGTCACTGTATAGTTGTCGGCAAGGAAACGGGCCCGGAGCTTCTCCACCATCTGCTCTGCCGCCAGACGTTTCGGCGCGGAAATCTGTTCGACCTGCTCCCGCGAGAGATACTTGGTCGCGAGTTCTGTGACGGCAGGCTCGACGACGGAGAGCACCGTGACATGAGCCGAGTCCGGGAGAAACCGTTTGCACAGAAAACTGCAGGCCCCTTGGGAATGTTTGGACGTATCGGCCGCGAACAGGACGTGGGCAAGGGCCGTCAGAGGACGCTTCACGACAAGCACCGGGCAGGGAGCCAGGGCGCTGACTTTGCGTGACACACTGCCGAGCAGATAATGTTCCGCATCGCTGAGGCCGCGAGAGCCAACGACGAGCAAGTCGGCTTTCTTCTGTTTGGCCACCTTCGTAATGGTGTCCGCCACGCGGCCGTGCGCGAGGACTGTCTCGATGCTGGTGTGCGGTTTGGTCGAGGACTGCTTCAGCGCGAGTTTCGCCAAGCCTTCGAAGCGCCGCAGCATCTGATCGCCGGCCTTCGTCATGGCGGCGATGGCCTGTTTGGACAAGGCCGCATGTTTGCGGGCAGAGGATTTCAACGAGGCACTGTCCACCACATGCAGCAGCGTGACGCGGTCTGGTGGTCGGCCGGCGATGGCTTCCAACATCTGTACGCTCCACTCGGCAAATTCTGACCCGTCCACGGCAATCAGCATCTTCATGTGTCGTTCTCCTCCGCGATCAGCCTTGATCTATCCTGGAATGGGGTCTGCATCGGATGTGCCTGGATCGGCATGGGTACCGGCTCAGTGATTTCAGCCAGTGCTGGTCCCTTCGAGTCAGTGGCCAAGGGGTAAGGCCATGGCATTGCGGCGTTTTGCAGCAGTCACATGGCTCTTGTTGGGGTAATTGGCCTCAGTGGCTTCTGAGCGGCGGTACGTGGCCTTGGCTGGGGTTGATGGATTCCGCGTCCACCGTGAGCGGAAACGTCCGACTGTACTTAGGCATCACCATTGCGTGGAGAGACGACAGGAGGGTGTCCAGATGAGAGGACGTGATCGCGTCGTGTTGATGGGCGGGATGATCGGGTTGGTCTTCTGGCTCATCGGGTCGAGCACCGATGCAGGGACGGTGACGGCACGGGTGCTGCCGAGCGGGGACGGGATCGAGCTGGAATTTCCGGCCGATACCGGATCGCAAAAGGAGGTCATCCCACTGTTTCAGAGCGGCAAGATTCGCTACTTCAGCGCCGGCATCGGCCTGGTTGAGCGTGAGGCGGCGTATCCGCCGTTCGGATTGAAGTTGGTTTTCACGGCAGGAGGGAAACCCTTCGTGACCGGTGTAGGAGTCACCCTGCGTACTACCAAGGGCGCGACGCTGCTGACCATTCCCCGCGAGCAGATCACGGGACCCTGGTTATTCATCGACCTGCCTGAGGGCGCTTACGAGGTGGCGGCGACGCTCGGAGGCGCGACACAAACAGTGAAAAACGTCAAGATCCGGCACGGGCATATCACGACGCAGCATGTGCGTTGGGCGGAGGATCGCAGTCCCCCGCTGCCCGCTGACGTAGGACCGGAATCGTAGCAGGCACAAAGGGGATGGCTAAGGAGGATACATGGCGAGGACAGGCAAGGCTCCGGCGAGACGAACGGCTGGTCAGGCGCGCGCCGGTAGAGGTTTTGAGCAGCTGACGGTGAAGGATATCATCAAGAAGCGGGTGACGCCCGCGCGAGTCGACATGAAAGGAGACAAGGTGGCGGCCTTGCTGGTGAAGGATGGCTGCGCGGTGGCGGTGGTGGATAAGGCCAGGCGGCTCGTCGGGATCGTGAGCGAGCATGACCTCCTGTCGGCCCTTGATGCAGGTCGCGCGTGGAAAGAGCAACAGGCGGACGAGCTGATGAGCGCCAATCCCTATTCGGTGAGGCCGGAGACCACGCTGCCGACATTGGTGCACGTGCTCACGGAGAGTGATCTCCTCTCGGCTCCTGTGGTGGATGAGGCCAACCGGTTCCTGGGAGTCGTCACGCGTCGCGATGTGCTGCAGGCGGCCCTCCGTCCGGCCAAGACACGGCGTCGCTAAATACGCGGTCTGATCGGCTGTCCGAGGCGGAGAGAGGATGATGTATGCGTCGAATTGATCTGTTGACTCAGGCCTGTGACCCGAAAACGCTGACGGTGGGGCAGCTGATGCAGGACGCGGTGTTTACCTGCACGCCGAGGACCGATGCCCTGACCATCGGCCGTCTCATAACCAAACAGAATTTCGGCGGATTGCCCGTGGTCGGAGACGACGGTGCCTTGCTTGGGCTGGTGACGGAGTACGACCTGCTGCAAGCGATGATCGAGGGGCGGGATCTGCGCAAGGTACTCGCCTCGGAAATCATGACGACGGCACCGCTCACGGCGCGGGAGGAGATGTTGCTCGACGAAGTCGCGAACCTGTTTCAGGATCGTTATGTGACCCGTCTTCCGGTGGTGCGGGGGAAGAAACTGGTTGGTTTAGTGGCGAGAAGGGATCTGCTGCACGGGTACATGCAGGCATCGGCCTATTGGTCGTAGCGAAGTGCCAGAAAAACGTGGTGCCCTGATCGTCCACCGTTGGCCCGCAGGATCGGCATTCACGCCGCTGCGTGACCGACTCTTCGACAACGCGAGCAAGTCTTTCCCCTGTCTCCAGTCGTAGGGTTCCGCAGAAGCCGGCTGACTCTCTCCCTCGCGATCCACCAACATGCGCCAGCGCCCGTCTTGGTCGGCGTCATACCAATAGAACCGCGGTTGAGGGGCCACGTCTCACGACTCGATGGCGGGGTCGTCATGGGCCAGCCCGAGGATGTGACGAGCGGTGGGATAGGGGCAGCCTTCCTCTCACGACCTGCGCGGTCGCGGATAAGCCGCCGGGCAGGGTTTCGGCCTCTGGAGATCGGATGGAATTCGCGTCGTGTCGTCCAGGCAGGCGTGCTCCAGCTGCGCCTGCACCAGTCCGAGTGCACCGCTCAGGTTGGCCCCGCGCAAGTTCGTCTGCTGGAGGTTCGCGTTGTTGAGTTGAGCCCCGGTCAGGTCGGCAGCACTCAAGTCGGCGTTGCGGAGAGTGGCCTCCTGCAGGTTGGTCTGCACCAGGACCGCGTGGCTGAGATCGGCTTGGCTCAAGTCGGCGGCGACGAGGTTCGCCAGTTCCAGATTGGCTTCGCTGAGCCGGGCTTGTTGCAGACGGGCCTTCGGGGCATAGATTTCCGTCAGGTCCGCTTTCCTGAGATCGGCGCGCGTCAGCCGGGCGTCGATCAGGACCGCATGGTGCAGTCGTGACCCGTGGAGATTGGCGGCGTCCAGGTTGGCCTTGTACAAGACGGTCATGGTCAGTAAGGCGGAGTCGAGCCTGGCTTTGATGAGACGTGCTCCTTCCAAATTCGCATTCTCGAGATTCGTCCGCTGCAGGTTGGCGCCGTCGAGCCGGGCATAACGCAAATCCGCTCCGCGGAGGCTTGCCTCGTGAAGATCCGCCTTGACCAGCGACGCATCGTCCAGATACGCGCTGTCCAGTTCGGCCTCCACCAGCGAGGCGCCATCGAAGACGGCGCTGTCCAGCAAGGCCCCCTGCAGATTGGCGCGGCGCAGAGTGGCTTGCCGGAGGTTGGTGCGTCGCAGATCCGTGCCGGCCAGGTCGGCATCCGTCAAGTTGGCCTTCGGCAGATTCGCTCCGTAGAAATAGCCATCCAGTAACGTGGCGCTGCTCAAATCCGCCAGCTGCAAATCGGCATCTTCAAAGTGAGCGCGCTCCAAGAGCGCTTCTTTGAGCAGTGCCCCCTGGAGGTTCGCGCCATAGAAGGCCGCTTCATCGGCGGCCACGCGGTTGAGATGGGCCTTCACCAGCACCCCTTTGCGTATGTCCGCTCCCTCGAGGTTCGCATCGTCGAGCATCGCGTGGGACAGGTTGGCTCCCTTGAGGTGGGCTTGCACCAGATTGGCGGTTCGTAAATTCGTGCTGGTGAGATTCGCCCCTTCCAGGTTGATTCGCTCGAGATTCGCTCCCACCAATCGAAGTTGGCGCAAGTCCGTGCGGCAGAGGTTGGCGCGGTGGCCATCGGCGGAGTTACGATCTTCGAGCCAGCGCGCATGCGATTGCAGAACCTTGTCCAATTGCTTGGCCGCAGGGCGCTGGTGTCTGAAGGGGCTCTCACAAACAGGAACCGGCGCGGCTTTTGGGGCGGATTTCGTTGCGGCGTCCGCCTCGGGCGTGACCGAAAGCACGGCAGTGAGGAGTCCAATTGCGACGAGGGAGAGGGTCTGGGTGAGGAATAGGGGACGCAGATTCATCGAGAGGCCTCCTTCACAAGCATAGGTGCTGTTCCTGGCTCGAGCGTCAGAGTGGTTTGCATCGAGTCATGTGTATCGGTCGGCCTGTCGGGCCAATTGTTCCAGCGTCTCGGCAATCCGAACGTCGTAGGGCGCAGCCTGCTCCAACCGGCGTAGCGTATCGGGAAGCTCCGCCAACGCCATTCGTGCGTGGTCGCGAATCTCCTGGATCGAAGGGCTCGGAGTCAATCGGCGCCCGCCCTGCATGACTGGTTGCAGGAGAGGCCGCCCCGGCTGGTTGTCGCCTTCGATGGTGATGATGTCTTCGGCCAGTCGTCCGTCTCGTCCCAGCCGACGATAGACCTGCTTTCTCCCCGGCCAGGTCGCTTTGCCTTCCGAGCGCTTGCGGCAGGGTCTCCCGGCATATTCCTGGAGTTTGTAGGCGCAGTCCAGATAGGGCGCATCGGCAGAAGTGGTCATGGCCGTGCCGACGGCGAACCGATCGATCGGCGCCTCGCTCTGCACCAAGGCGTTCACCCGTTCCTCATCGAGATTTCCACTGGCCAGGATCTTGGTATCTGTGAGACCTCCACGGTCGAGAATCTGCCGGACCTTCCGTGCATGGGCGGCCAAATCTCCGCTGTCGAGACGCACTCCGTGGATCGAAATGCCTTGGCCTTTCAGTCGAGGGGCCAAGACGACCACCTTCTCCGCCGCGGCTTCCGTATCGTAGGTGTCGATGAGGAGGACCACATTGCCCGGCTGCGCCTGGGCTATGTGGAGGAACGCTTCTGCTTCATCGTGATGGGCCTGCACAAAAGCATGCGCCATCGTGCCGTAGGTCGGCATGCCGAACCGTGCTCCGGCGAGGACGTTGGACGTGCCGGCGAATCCGGCCAGGTAGCCGGCACGGGCGGCCAACAGACCGGCTTCCGCTCCATGGGCGCGGCGCAGGCCGAAGTCGATCAGCGGTTTCTCCTCTGCCACCAGCACGGAGCGGCAGGCTTTGGAGGCGACCATGGTTTGGAAATTCAGCAGATTCATCACTCTGGTTTCGACGACCTGTGCTTGTGGCAGCGGCGCGGTCACGCGGAGGATGGGCTCGTGCGGAAAAAACACCGTGCCCTCCGGCATGGCGTGGACATCGCCGGTGAAGCGCATGGTGCGGAACGCATCGAGTGTCGACGGAGTGAACGTGCCGGTCTGCTCGAGCCAGTCGAGATCGCGCTCGGCGAACTGAAATGTCTCGAGATACATGAGCACCTGATCCAACCCTGCCGCCATCAAGAAATTCCGATGTGGCGGCAGCTTGCGAACAAAAAATTCGAAGACGGCGGTGCCCGTCATCTCCTGGGCGAAGTACGCGTGGGCCATCGTCAGTTCGTAGAGGTCGGTGAGCAAGGCTTCGGATGCGGCATTCATGCGACGAGTTGCTCCACACGGAACGGAATGGCTCCGGCGGCGACCATCGATGCTTCTGCGCGTGGCCCGTCTTCCGGAAAGACATTGACGGCCCGCACGGCGTCGACGAGCAAATAGACCACATAGTTGAGTCGGCGGGCATCGAGTACGGTTTCGAGGACGCAATAGTCCGTTGCCAGGCCTCCGACCAACAGTCGCATGATGCCGGCTGCCTGAAGATGATCGTGCAGCGATGTGCCCTGGAAACCGGAATAGGCGTCCTGTGCCGGATCCGTGCCTTTCGAGATGACGATAGACGAGGCCGGCAATCGGAGCGAATGTGGGAATTCGGCTCCGTGTGTTTCTGCGACGCAATGGGCCGGCCAGGGTCCGCCTTGCGCATGGAAAGAACAGTGGTTGGGCGGATGCCAGTCGCGCGTGACGAACACGGGTGCGCTCGCCTCCACAAAGATGTCGAGATACCGTTGCAGCGCCGGGATGACCTCCTGCCCATCGGGTACCGGGAGTGTGCCGCCGGGCAAAAAGTCGTTCTGCACGTCCACCACGACTAGTGCATCGCCTGGTCGAAGGTAATTCATGGAACTCCTGGCGGAGCTGCTTCTCCTGACCCCTATCGGCCTTGCTGTACGAGCAGCCGGATATAGGCGAGTGCGTCCTGTCTCTCGGTCTCGGTCAACTGTCCCTGCCACGAATGCATCGGGCTGAACACAATGCCGTGTTCGATGGTTCGGAGCAGCTCCTCGTCCGATTTGAGGAAGGATTTGAACCGGTGGAAGTTGGCCGGTGGGACCCTCAAGGCGGCGGCATCGGGGCCGTCGCCCCATCCGCCTGTGCCATGACAAGAGAGGCAGTGACGCGCATAGACGGCTTTCCCTCTGGTCACGTCCGGCGGGAAATCTTGTGCAGGCGCGGGAGCGGGAAGCGCTGCCACGCCCGTAACCAGGGCGACCGCAAGGAGGAGTTCGTGAACGTGCTCGGTCGTACAGAAACGCATACGTCTTCCTGTGCTCAGCTCTTTTTCGTGGTGTGGGCGATGAAGGACGAGAAGTGCTGCTGTAGCTTGGTGCTCCCGCAAGCCGGACATTGCACCTCGCCTTTCTCGTGTTGCTTCAACGTCACCACGATCAGCGACTCTTTCCCGCACTCCAGACAGGTGTAGTCATACATGGGCATGGGGACCTCGTGTGATACCTGCTCCATCGCCGGTGATCGCGACGGGTGGCACTCTTCTTCGTCGAGACGCCGACGGCGTGCCTGCTAATCGTTGACCTTGACGCTCTCTTCCGCCTCTCCCCAGCTGGCGACGATCTGCGCCAGCTCTTCCAACCGCGCGGCGGTGCGGCCGTAGATACTCTCGGGCGGGAAGGTCCCGTCCGCTCCTCGTTCTCCTGCGGGAACCCCGATGAGGAGTTCGAGCGCCTGCCCGATCGAGTCGACACCATAGACGGCGAATTTCCCCTCCTCGACCGCCGTGACCACTTCCCGGTTCAGCGCGAGGTGTTTCGTGTTCCGCGCGGGGATGATCACGCCCTGCGTGCCGGTCAGGCCGCGCCGTTTGCAAGATTCGAAGAAGCCTTCGATCTTTTCATTCACGCCCCCGATGGGCTGAATTTCTCCGAGTTGATTAACCGAGCCGGTGACGGCCAGGGACTGGCGGACAGGGAGGGCCGCCAGGCTTGAGAGCACCGCGGTCAACTCGGCGACGGCGGCGCTGTCTCCTTCGACCTCGGAGTAAGTCTGCTCGAAGGTCAAGGTGGCGCTCAGGGCGAAGGGTTGCAGCCCGGCGAATTTTCCCGCGAGAAATCCGGCCAGTGTCATGACACCCTTGCTGTGGATATGCCCGGCCAGTTCGACCTCGCGTTGAATGTCGATCACGCCCTTGGTTCCGACATAGGTGCGGGCGGTGATCCTGGTGGGGCGGCCGAAGGCATAGTCGCCGAGTTGGTAGACGGACAGCCCGTTGACCTGGCCGACGACCTCGCCTTGCAGATCGACCATCAACGTGCCTTCTGTGATCTCATCCTGAATCCATTGCTCCGGCAGATCGGCCCGCCGACGCTGGTGCGCCAGGGCCGACTCCACGTCCGCTCGCGTCACGAACGAGTGGCCGTCTTTTCTGGCCCAATAGCCGGCTTCCCGGATCAAGTCGCTCACGAGGCTGAACCGCAGGGACAACCGGTCATGCCGATCGGCGAAGCGGAATCCCTGGCGAATCACTTCCGCCACGGCGTCGGCGCCGAAGGGGGGTAACGCTTCCTCGCGACAGAGTTTTGCTACGAAGCGCGCATACAGCCGCTCCTGCCGCTCGTCATGGGGAACTTCCACGTCGAAATCGGCCTTCACCTTGAACAGTTTGGCGAAGTCTTCCTCGTAGGCCTGGAGCAGATGGTAGATGCCGGCGGTGCCGACCAGGATGACCTTCACCGAGACGGGGATCGGTTCAGGCCGCAGGCCGGCGGTCGCGAAGCCGTAGAACTCCGCCGGATCTTCGATCGTCACCGCACCGGTTTTGATCACGCGCTTAAGCGCCTCCCAGGAAAACGGTTGGCGGAGGAGATCCAGCGCCTGCAGAATGAGGTAGCCGCCGTTGGCCTGTAACATGGCGCCGGCACGGATCTCGGTGAAGTCGGTATACATCACTCCCAAATGGGCGCGTCGCTCGATTTTTCCGATGAGGTTGCTGTAGGTCGGATGCGCTTCGTCTACCACCGGCGCACCGGCGGAGGCATCACGGGCGACGATCAGGTTGACGGCGAATCGTGTCATGTCCGGACGTCGCGCTTGCTCCAATCCGGGGATCGGCAGCATCGGCGCGCTGTGCGGCAGAAAGTCTTTGTATTGGTGAATGATGTCGTGGTGGGCGCGTTGGAGATACGTCGTCACCGGCGGCAGATCTTGATAGGTATGTTGAAGCGTCTCGTACGTCCCCTTCATGACGTTGGCGACGATTTGATGGTCGAGATGGTGCAGGGCCTGCTCGGCTTCCCGTTCGAGCGTGTGCATCCGTACGTGAAATTCCCGCATGTCGCTTTCCAGCGATTGCCGCCGCGCCGTCAGCTCTTGTTGTGCCTGTTCGGACAGTGCCTCCATGTCCTTCTCGTTCATCGGGCGATCGTCTTTGAGCGGAACCAGCCCGAAGCCCACCGGGGTCTCTTCGAATCCGAACCCGCGCTGGCGGCAGAGGGTCGTGAGTTCGTGGAAGAGGGATTTCTTTTTGCCTTCCGTATCCTCGATGATTTTGGCTTTGGCGTCGAGGTATTTCTTCCCTTCAAACGCGGCGGGAATATCACGGCGGAGCCCATCGATGAACGCGCCCATCTCGCGCTTGAACGCGGCCCCCTGCCCCGCGGGAA
>Ga0268299_1000362_pt1 | contig 151946 bp, 125 predicted proteins | sample NOBtaG_FD_193484 | JGI IMG/M metagenome (GOLD analysis project Ga0268299, IMG submission 193484) | Activated sludge microbial communities from bioreactor in Nijmegen, Gelderland, Netherland - NOB reactor | ecosystem: Engineered > Bioreactor > Aerobic > Activated sludge | place: Netherlands...
GCCGGCGGGCGCGAGCGCCGGCGGCGCGCAAGCGACCGCGGTGAACAACGCCGGCGTCGTCGTCGGCTTCAAGTATGTCGGCGCGAGCGATCAGTACCTGCACGGCGTGATCTGGTGGCCGGACGGAAGTATCGAGACGATTCCGCCACCTCCCGGCCTTCCATACAGTCGTGCCATCGACATCAACAGCGAGGGCGTGATCGTCGGCGAGACCGGTCACCTTCCGTATGTGCTGAAGGACGGCGTGATGTCGCTGCTTCCGGATGGAGGATTGGGCGGCGGCGACGCCGAACGCATCGCCGACTCCGGACATGTGACGGGAACGGTCGGCAATCCGAACACGAATGCGCGCGCGTTCCGCTGGCGCGATGGCACTCTGACGCTCCTGCATCCGGTCTCCGGTTTCAATGCGTCAATGGGGCATGGCGTCAACAATCTGGGCTGGATCGTCGGGCAGTCTCGTCGGCTCGTGAGCGGATCGACTCAGCTCGTTCCGACGCTGTGGAAGGCAGATGGCGCCGCTGAACTGCCGATGCCTCCAGGCTACACGCGGGGATACGCGACGACCGTCAACGACTCCGGCGTCATCACGGGGCAGGTGCTTTCAGTCGGACCACTGCCCAGTCGAGCAGTGATCTGGTTCGACTGCGAAGTGTTCGTTCTCAACGACCTGGTCGTTCCCGGGTCACCGAGTGTTGGTTCGATCGTGCGGGTCGACAGACATGGGCAGTTGCTCGGGAGCGGGGGGCCGCGCCTGTGGTCGCCGACATGGAGTTCACCGATGGATCTGAACGGCGACTGCGCGGTGAACGGAAGTGATCTGGGCGTGCTGCTCGCGTCATGGGGCGCGCCCGACTTCGATCCGCGCTGCGACTTCAACGGCGACGGCATCGTGGACGGCCACGACCTCGGCACGCTACTGGGCGCTTGGACGATCCACTGATCGCGCATCGGCTTCCGGCTGCCCTTCCTCGCCGAGTTGAGGACGGCATCGCGGCGAGTCGGCGAGCCGCGTGCCGTCCGAGTGTTTGAGGCGAGGAGGGCTGCCGGAGCCGACGCGCGGCACTCAGCGAGTGCGGGCGAGCGTGCGCTTCGGTGCCGGGGCCAGCAGCGGCTTCAAGTACCGGCCGGTATAGCTCCTGGCGTGCTTCGCGATCTGCTCGGGCGTGCCCTGCGCCACGACCGTTCCGCCGCGCTCGCCGCCTTCGGGGCCAAGGTCGATGATCCAGTCCGCGCACTTGATGACATCCAGGTTGTGCTCGATCACGACGAGCGTGTTCCCCGCATCCGCGAGTCGCGCCAGCACATGCAGCAGCCGCTCCACATCCGCGAAGTGCAGCCCCGTCGTCGGCTCGTCGAGCACATAGAGCGCATGACCGGTCGAACTCGTGCCGAGCTCCGTGGCGAGCTTCACGCGCTGTGCTTCACCGCCGGAGAGCGTGGTGCTCGCCTGGCCGAGCTGGATGTAGCCCAGGCCGACCTCCTTCAGGCAGTTGAGCATGCGCGAGATGCGCGGATGCGCCTCGAAGACCGCGATCGAGTCCTCCACCGTGCGATCCAGCAGTTCGGCGATCGTGAGCCCGCGGTAGCGCACCTCGAGCGTCTCGCGGTTGTAGCGGGCGCCGCGGCAGACCTCGCAGGTGACGAAGACATCGGGCAGGAAGTGCATCTCGATGACGCGCACGCCCTGGCCGGCGCACGCCTCGCACCGACCGCCCTTCACATTGAAGCTGAAGCGCCCGGGCTCGTATCCGCGGATCTTCGACTCGGGCACTGCGGCGTAGAGCTTGCGGATCTCGTCGAAGACGCCGGTGTAGGTGGCGGGATTCGAGCGCGGCGTGCGGCCGATGGGCGACTGGTCGACCTCCACCACGCGATCGATCGCCGAGAGTCCGTTCACGCGATCGTGCGCCCCCGGGATGACGCGAACGCCGCCGACGGTGCGCTTCGCCGCCTTGAGCAGCACTTCGTTCACCAGCGTGCTCTTGCCGCTCCCGGAGACGCCCGTGACGCAGATCATGCCGCCGAGCGGGAACGAGACATCCAGATCCTTGAGGTTGTTCGCGCGAGCGCCCTTCACGGCCAGCGACCTCGCGCTGTCGAGCGGTCGGCGCTGCGACGGCACCTCGATGCGCCGCCGACCCGAGAGGAAGGCGCCGGTGAGGCTCTCCTTGCACGCCTCGACCTCGCGCACGGAACCCTGGACCACCACGCGACCGCCGTGCCGCCCGGGTCCGGGCCCGATGTCGACGAGATGATCGGCCTCGCGGATCGTCTCCTCGTCGTGCTCCACCACCAGCACGGTATTGCCGATGTCGCGCAGGTGCTTCAGCGTGGCGATGAGTCGGTCGTTGTCGCGCTGGTGGAGGCCGATCGTCGGCTCATCGAGCACATAGCAGACACCCACGAGTCCGCTGCCCACCTGCGTGGCCAGGCGGATGCGCTGCGCTTCGCCGCCGGAGAGAGTCGCGCTCTGGCGGTCGAGCGTGAGATAGTCGAGACCGACATTGGCCAGGAACCCGAGTCGCGCGCGGATCTCCTTGAGGATCGGCGCCGCAATGGTCTTCGCGGCCTCGCCCAGCGCGAGCGAGTCGAAGAAGGCGAGCGCCCGCTCCACATTCATCGCGGTCGTCTCGGAGATCGAAAGCGAGAGCGATCCCGATCGGATCTTCACCGCCAGCGCTTCGGGCCGGAGCCGGGCACCGTGACACGCCGTGCACGGCGCGCTCGACATGTACTGCCGCAGGCGCTCCTTCACGAAGTCGCTCTCGCTCTCCTCGAATCGGCGCTTCAGATTGGGCAGCACGCCCTCGAAGGACGCGCCGAGCTTCTCCGCCTCTTCCGGCGGAATGCCCTCGAGCAGGGAGCGGCGCACCTTCGCGGGCAGCTTGGCCACGCTCGTGCCCGATGCCACCTTGAAGAAGGTGCAGAAGCGCCGCAGCAGCCGCGCGTAGTAGGTGTTCGTGCGAGGGCCCCAGCGTCGCCATGCCTCGATGGCGCCTTCGTTCAGCGGCACCGTCGGGTCCGGGATGACGAGCGCCTCGTCGAACTCGCTCACGGTGCCGAGGCCGGCGCACGCGGGGCACGCTCCCTGCGGAGCGTTGAACGAAAAGAGTCGCGGCTCCAGCTCCTCCAGCGAGCACTCCGGATGCTCCGGGCACGCGAGCTTCTCGCTGTACGCATGCTCGCTGAAGACGCCCTCGCGCTCCTCGGCGAGGATCGTCACCGATCCCTGGCCCAGCTTGAGCGCGGTCTCGAGACTCTCGGCGAGCCGCTGACGGTCGCTCTCCTCCACCGCGATGCGGTCGACGATCGCCTCGATGGTGTGCTTCTCGTAGCGACCCAGGCCCAGCGGATTCTCACCGCCCTTCTTGAGGGCTTCGCGCACATCGAGCACGGTGCCGTTGACGCGGGCGCGCACCAGCCCCTGGTGCTGGATCGCTTCGAGCACCTCCTTGTGGAAGCCCTTGCGCGATCGCACGACCGGTGCCGCGATCATGATGCGCCGCCCGCCGAACTGCTCGAGCAGGCTCACCACGATCTGGCTGGCGCTCGTGGCGCTGATCGGTCGGCCGCACGGTTCTCCGCCGGGGCCTTCGTCCTCGTCACGGTGCCAGCAGGTCGGCGTGCCGGCGCGAGCGAAGAGCAGTCGCAGGTAGTCGTAGATCTCCGTGGTCGTGGCGACGGTGGAGCGCGGCGTATGGCCGCCGGAACGCTGCTCGATGGCGATGGTCGGCGGCAGCCCCTCGACCGACTCGACATTCGGCTTCTGCATCTGGTCGAGGAACTGGCGCGCATACGCGGAGAGGCTCTCCATGTACTTGCGCTGACCCTCGGCAAAGATCGTCTCGAACGCGAGCGAGCTCTTGCCGCTGCCCGAGACGCCCGTCAGCACGACGAGCCGATCGCGCGGGATCTCCAGGTCGACAGCTTTCAGGTTGTGCTCGCGGGCGCCCTTGACTCGGATGGTGCGATCGGTGGTGGACATCGGGGCGTGGATCGAAACGCAAGCGAACGAGCCACGAGCGTGCATTATTAGGACGCCTCACTTCGAGGCGGCAACGAGCGCCATGGGTCTGAAGCGCAAGTCTCGCACCTTTCCGGGTCTGCGGAGTGGCGGAGAGCGTAGGTGGCGACAGAATCAGCGGACCCCCATCGGGAATTGTGGCACCGTCAGCCGTACGATGCCGAACCCTGTGGTGCCCGCGATGGAGACCACCATGCACGCCGCCGCTCATTCAGAGGCCAGCAGTTCCGAGTCGTCGGCGGTGGATGCCGATCCGCTTCCCTGTTCCTGCCGTGCCGTGAAGCCGGACCGGGGCGACTGGGAATATCTCGTCCGCGCGGTCGGTGGCATGCGCTTCCGGCCGATGTCGGCGCCGCTCGTACTCGACGAGTGTGCCGCTTCCGCGACCGCCGCCGCGAATCGCGCCGGCGCCTGACTCGCCGTCAGGCTCATCGATCGAAGTGCATTCTGTCGTCAGCGCCCGCGGCGCTTGCGACCCGCGCGCGTGCCGGGCATGCCTGCCTTGGCGCGTCGCTTCGGTGCGGGATCGTCCAGCACCGTCACGGAAAGCCTGCCGCCGGACTCGGGCAGCGATCGAACCTTCGAAGCCTGATCACGAAGCTGCGCCGCCTTCTCGAACTCGAGATTGCGCGCGGCCTCGAGCATCTCCTCCTCCAGCCGCGACAGCAGCTCGTCCCGGTCGAAGGTCTGCTCGGTGCGACGGCGGCCCACCGCCTCCCGCACCGTCTTCTGCGCCGCCAGCTCCTGCTCCATGCCGCGGCGAATCGCCTTCTGGATCGTCTTCGGGTCGATGCCGTGCTCGGCGTTGTAGGCGAGCTGCTTGATGCGCCGTCGTTCGACCTCCTCGATGGCCGCCTGCATTTCGGGCGTGACCTTGTCCGCGTACATCACGGCCAGCGAGTTGGCGTTGCGCGCCGCACGACCCATCGTCTGGATCAGGCTCGACTGGCTGCGCAGGAATCCCTGCTTGTCCGCATCGAGTATGCAGACGAGGCTCACTTCCGGCAGGTCGAGACCCTCGCGAAGGAGGTTGACCCCCACCAGCACATCGAAGAGCCCCTCGCGCAGATCCTTCAGCAGCTCGATTCGCTCGAGCGTCTCGATCTCCGAGTGAAGATAGCGCACGCGAACGCCCGCTTTGTGCAGGTAGTTCGCCAGATCCTCGCAGAGGCGCTTGGTGAGCGCGGTGACGAGCACGCGCTCGCTCTTCGCGGCGCGCTCGCGACAGCGCTCCACCAGATCCGGGACCTGCCCCTGCGCCGGCTTGATCTCGATCGGCGGATCGACGAGACCGGTGGGGCGGATGACCTGCTCCGCGATGATGCCCTCGGACATCTGAAGCTCCCACGGGCTCGGCGTGGCGCTGACGAAGATGCACTGCGGCACGAGGTCGACGAACTCATCGAACTTGAGCGGCCGGTTGTCGAGCGCGGCGGGCAGCCGGAAGCCATGCTCCACCAGCGTCTCCTTGCGGCTGCGGTCGCCGAAGTACATGCCGCGGATCTGCGGAATGGTGACATGGCTCTCGTCGATCACCATGAGCCAGTCGCCGGGCCGGCGGTCCGGAACGCGGTTGAAGTAGTCGAGCAGGCAGTAGCTCCGCACGCCGGGCGGGCGACCGTCGAAGTAGCGCGAGTAGTTCTCGATGCCGTTGCAGAAGCCGGTCTCCTCGAGCATCTCCAGGTCGTACCGCGTGCGCCCGAGCAATCGCTGCGCTTCGAGCAGCTTGCCCTCGCTCTGGAGCTGGAGCACGCGCGAGTCGAGATCCGCGCGGATCTGCTCGAGCGCCGTGCGGCGCTGCTCTTCGGGCATCACATAGTGAACCGCCGGGAAGATGAAGACGCGGCGCTCGTCCCCCAGCACCTCGCCGCTCGTCGGATCGAACACCTGGATCGATTCGACCAGGTCGCCGAAGCAGTCGAGCCGCACGCCATGCTGCTCATACGCGGGGAAGATCTCGATGGTCTCGCCGCGCACGCGGTACTGGCCGCGAGTCGGTGCCGTCTCGTTGCGCGAATACTGCATGGCGGCGAGGCCCAGCAGGAATTCGCGGCGGGGCAGGCGCTGGCCGCGCTCCACCGCGATCACGCGCTTCGCGTACTCATCCGGCGAGCCGAGGCCATAGAGGCAGCTCACGCTCGCCACGACGATCGTGTCGGGGCGGCTCAACAGGTTGCTCGTGGCCGCAAGGCGCAGTCGATCAAGATCCTGGTTCCTGCTCGCGTCCTTCTCGATGTAGATGTCCCGCTGCGGAATGTACGCCTCGGGCTGGTAGTAGTCGTAATAGCTGACGAAGTAGCTGACGGCGTTCCTCGGGAAGAGCTCGCGAAGCTCCTCGTACAGCTGCGCCGCGAGCGTCTTGTTGTGGCTCACGACGAGCGTGGGCTTCTGCACTTCCTGGATCACATTCGCGATCGTGAAGGTCTTGCCGGTGCCGGTTGCGCCGAGCAGCGTCTGCCAGCGTCGCGGCTCGCGCACCCCCGCCACGAGAGAGCGGATTGCGTCCGGCTGGTCGCCCGTCGGCTGGAACGGCTTCGCCAGATCGAATGCGTGCGGCACGGGCACACTCTATGCCGCCGCTCACTCCGCTCGCAGCCGCTGCGCGGCCGCCCGCTCGCTTCGCTCGCAGCCGCTGCGCGGCCGCCCGCTCGCTTCGCTCGCGACCGCTCACCGGATCGCGTCGGCTCCGGCAGCCCTCCTCGCCTCAAACACTCGGACGGCACGCGGCTCGCCGACTCGCCGCGATGCCGTCCTCAACTCGGCGAGGGAGGGCAGCCGGAGCCGACGCGATGCATCGAGCGAACGGCGAAGAGAACGGCTTGAGCATCATCGGCGCGTCGGCCGCCGACCGTACCGTGGCACTGGTTGACATGCGAGAGGCCGCGGTGGCGATCACGAGCGATGCGGGCGGCCGAGCGAACCAACTCTGTACTCCATCGTTGACCGCGGTTGACATCGATGTAGGCTGATTGAGCGTTCGCATCCGGGATCCGCGCGGGCGCTCACTTCAAGGGGGATCCCATTCCGGCGGTGTCGCACGGGGCGCCGCGCACACTAGGCAGGCCATTGCGCCTGCCGCCATTTCTGGAGGTCCGCGATGTGTAGGTCGTACAAGAGCTTGGATCGATTGGCACGCCGTTTGCTTTCTCTCTCTCTCTCTCTCGGCGCAACGGCAGCTAGCTGCCTGCTGATTTCGCTGGCAACGCCAGCCCACGCTGGCGGGTGCGCGGAGGAGGGAATTCGGTATGTCCGGGAAGGCGGGAGCACCGCCAATACAGGCCGTTGTTGGGACGAGGCGTATGGGGCCCTGGACGATGCGCTCTTCGATCTCAATCAAGGCACAGTCACCATCACCGAAATCCGCATCGCCCAGGGCACCTACACGCCGTCGGGCACGAACGGCTCGTTCGTGATCGAGAAGGGCTGCACGATCCGCGGCGGCTGCGCGGGTGCGGGTCAGGATCCGGGCGCCTGGAATCCATCCGAGTTCGTCACGATCCTCAGCGGCGACATCTCGGGTAACGACGATCCTGGGACGCCATCGAGTTTCAACGACAACTCGCTCCATGTCGTCTTGATCTCGATCTTCCAAACCGGTCCGACCATGATGCTTTCCGGCGTGACTGTTGAAGCGGGCCGCGCGGTCGGCACGCCGGGCGACGAATCGGCAGGTGGCGGCATCCGGGCCGAAGTCGCTTCATGGGGTCCGTCGGAGATCGAGTTCGTCGACTGCGTGCTGCGAGGGAATCTGGCCGAGGAGAAGGGCGGCGCACTCGCGTGCACCCATGTCGCGGGCACGGTCACGCTCCGTCGCTGCCGCTTCGAAGAGAATCGAGTGGCGGGGGCGCTCGGCGGTGAGGGAGGCGCCGTGTCGGCGGGGGCGGCCACCGTCGCGATCTCGCAGTGCGCCTTCAACGAGAACAGCGTGGATGGGGGATTCTCGCAATCCAACGGGGGCGCACTCCATGTCGAGTACGCGTTGTTCTGCAACATCGCCAACAGCACCTTCGAGGACAACGAGGCGGGTCCATACGACGGATGGGGTGGGGCGATCTACTCGGAAGCCGCAGAGGTCCACTTGGCGAACACGCTTCTGGCGAGGAACGCCGCGAGCATCGGCGGCGGAGTCTTGGCGCAGCACGACGCCGTGGCGATCAACTGCACGGTCGTCGAGAACGAGGCGGGCTACCAAGTGGGCGGCATCCTGGCGAAGGGCGACCTGACGGTCGCGAACTCGATCGTCGTTTGGAACACCGACTCCGACGGAGGCTTCGATGCGCAGGTGCATTCGGAGTTCGGCGCGCTCGTGATCGACTACTCCTGCGTGGAGGACCTCCCGACGACCCCCCTGGGCGACGGCAATGTCGATGATGATCCCGAGTTCGTGGACGCACCGAAGGGCGACTACCGGCTGTCGTGGAGTTCGCCGCTGATCAGCCAGAGCAGCGATGGGCTCAGGGCGGTGGACCGGACGGATCTGGACGAGGATGACAATGAGACCGAGTTCGTTCCATGGGCGCTGGGCCCGATCGATGCGCCGGTCGATCGGCTCATCTGCGTGGTCGAGATGGGCGCGTACGAGTTCGCATTGTCCTCCACTTGCCCGCCGGACTTCAACGGTGACGGCGAGGTCGACGGCGACGACATGGGCACGCTGCTTGGGCTGTGGGGGACCGGCGGCGGCTTCAGCATCGCGGACTTCGACTGCGACGGGATCGTGAATGGTGACGACCTGGGAGAACTGCTCGGATACTGGGGCGAGTGCCCGCCCGGCGAGAGTTCGATGATGTCCGGGGGCGGGGGAACCTCCGAAGGCATCACCCCGCAGGACGCGGCGGAGGCGTTCGGGTTCGTGAGCGTGGAAGAGTTCGTCGAATGGCTCTCCGGGCTTGACTTCCAGACGATGAGTGCCCTGCTTGAAGGGCTGTTCGGGAACTGAGGCGATCACGCGCGGGCCGGTGCCCCAGACCGGCCCGCGCGTTGCTTCGCTGTGGAGTGTGCATGATGAGAACGAACGAGCATGATCAAGAAGCTCCCATGAATCAAAGCGCTCGCCGCGAGGGCGTCGGCGAGCCTCAATGCGCGCTTGCCGCGAGTAACGGCGGGCATCGCGGCGCGCTCATGGCCATCGTGATCGCGCTTGCACTGAGCGCATCGGCGCGCTCGCAATGCCAGTACGAGAGTTTCGCATGGCGGCCGCAGGATTGCGGCTGGTGGGGCTTCACGGGCTTCGTGGGCTATGGACTCAACGACCATGGCGCCTGGTGCGGCTATCGCCAGCAGTGCGCCACGGACGGCGATGTGCCGATCTACTGTTCGCCGGACGGCATGCCGCAGGTGCTGCCGATGCCGCCAGGCGCGAGCGCCGGCGGCGCGCAGGCGACGGCCGTGAACAACTCCGGCGTCGTCGTCGGCTTCAAGTATGTCGGTCAGTTCGACGAGTATCGGCAGGGCGTGATCTGGTGGCCCGACGGATCCGTCGAGACGATTCCGCCGGCACCTGGATTCAACAACAGCCGCGCCGTCGACATCAACGAATCGGGCGTGATCATTGGCACGAGCGGTGGCCCATATGTGCTCGACAGCGGAGTGATGACGCATATCCCCGATCCGGGCCTTGGCGGCGGTGCCCCCAGGCAGATCTCTAACGCTGGTCATGTTGTCGGCGAATTCGGGAGCGAGAGCCAGAACACCGCCAAGGCATTCATTTGGCGCGACGGGGAATTCCGCTCGCTTGAGCCATTGCGCGGCTATCCAGCATCATTAGCGTTCGGTGTGAACGACCTCGGTGTTGTCGCTGGCGTGTCGGCGCACAATCTCGGTCCTCCCTCCGGATATCTGCACGCACCGACGATATGGATCGACGGCGAGCCGACGCTGCTTCCGCTCCCACCCGGCTACGAAGCAGGCGCCTGCTTCGGGATCAACAATGCCGGCTCGATCGTGGGCTTCGCTCGCCCAGGTACATCGGGCGGAGGCGGGTTGGTGCGAGTGATCTGGATCGCCGGCCAACCGTATCTGATGAACGATCTGCTCACGCCCGGCTCGCCGCCCGTCGGCGAAGTTCGAGTCATCAATCACTCGGGCCAAATGCTCACCGGAGGCGGCCCGCGCCTTCTGACGCCGACATGGTCATCACCGATGGACCTGAACGACGACTGCGCGGTGGACGGCAGCGATCTGGGCGTGCTACTCGCGTCATGGGGTGCGCCGGACTTCGATGCGCGCTGCGACTTCAACGGCGACGGCATCGTGGACGGTCACGACCTGGGCACACTGCTCGGCGCCTGGACGGTCCACCGGTAGCGCGTCGGCTCCGGCTGCCCTCCCTCGCCGAGTTGAGGACGGCATCGCGGCGAGTCGGCGAGCCGCATGCCGTCCGAGTGTTTGAGGCGAGGAGGGCTGCCGGAGCCGACGCGATACACGCGAGCCAGCGCGAAGCGGCTGCCGGAGCCGATGCGATACACACGCGGTGCCGCGTCAGCCGCTCATGAGGGCGCGCGGCGTCATGCGCTGAAGTGGGCGCAGGGCGAGCGCGGCCGCCGCAAGCGCGAGCGCCAATGCGACCGCAGCACCGATGGCGCCGGCGGTCCACGGAATCACGAGCGGAATGTCCAGCCCGGCGAACTCGCGGTAGAGGCGGCGCTCCATCCACGCAAGGTGCAGGCCGAGGGAGGCGCCGGCGATGGTGGCCGCCACCGCCACGAGCGCCGTCTCGCCCAGCACGATGCCGGCGATGGTGCCGCGCGATCCGCCGACGGAGCGCAGCACGCCGAATTCGCGCCGCCGCGCCGCGATTCCGGCGGCCACGACATTCGCCACGCCGAAGCTCGCCAGAAGCAGCGCCGCGCCCGCCACGGCGGACGACACCGCCAGCGCCGTCCGGCCGATCGAGATCACCGCCTGACGGATCGCGCGTCCGCTCGAGAAGACGGCGCCGGGCACCAACTCGCTCACGCGATCGCCGATCGATCGCTCGAGCGCCTCGTCCGCATCCGGCCCGAGGTCCATCTGCATGATGAACGCATCGCGCGAGTCGAACCACTTCTCCACGGCGTCGAAGTCCATGAAGACGCAGCTCACCGCCTGCTCCATGTAGACGGTGCGGATGCCGAAGAACTGCGTGACCACATCCAGCCCCGCACTCGACACGACACCCGCGATCTCGAAGTCGTGGCTGCGCCGAGGTCCGCCGAGCGTGATCCGATCGCCCACGCGCTTGCCGCGGGCGGCGAGGAACTCCTGCGCCACCAGTACCGCGTCGCCGGAGCGCAGCTTCGGCAGCGCGCTCTCGGCGCTGCCGTCGATCCACTCGATGCGATTGAGCTTGAAGAATGCCTCCGGCTCGAACCCGACGCAGACGACATTCTGCGGCGCCAGGCCCGTCACGCCGAACGCCTGCTCGCCGAGTACGCGCACGGGCAGGTAGCCGATGGGCACGGCGGCGACGATGCCGGGGATCGTCCGCAGTCGCGCCTGCTCGTCGCGCGTGAGGCCGTTGCTCTTGAAGACGAACGAATCCGCGAATCGCACGCGCTCGACGATCGCGCTCAGCAGGCTGACGCCATTGCTCCAGACGACGACGAGCAGCGCGAGCCCCACCATCAGCGCTCCGGCGGTGAGACCCAGGCGGTAGGGTGCCAGCGCCACCGAGGCGCCAAGCATGCCCCGTGGCAGCCGCAGCAATCGCCCGAGCGCCGACGAGAGCGCGATCGCGGCGATGCGCAGTACCGGCACGCTGAGCAGGAACCACGCCAGGAAGAGCGCCGGCAGGCCGACGAACGCCCACGCCCAGAAGCGTGCGTCCCGATCGGGCACCTGCGTCAGTCCCAGTTGCAGCGCCAGGCACGCCAGCGCGCCGAGTACCACGCGCACCATCGTGCCGCGACCCGCGCGTCTGGAGCGGATGCGAAGCGCTTCGAGCGGAGCCACGCGTGCCGCCGCGACCGCCGCGAACGATGCGCCCGCGATTCCCGAGGCCACTGCGCTCGTCATGGCCACCAGGATGCCTGCCGGCGCGATCACGGCGCCCGCAGGCAGCAGCTGGCGATAGAAGTACGCCCCGACGAGCGTGAGTCCGATGCCGATGAGCACGCCGATCACGGCACCGGCGGCGGCGACCAGCGCACCGCCGGAGAGCTGGATCGCGGCAAGATGCCATCGCGAGGCGCCGACGGTGCGCAGCATCGCAAGCTCGCGCACCTGCTCCGCGAACGCGGTGGTCAGCCCCGTTCCCACGATGAACGCGCAACTCATGAACCCCAGCATGCACGCGAGCGTGAACGCGAGCGCTGCGCCCGCCGCCTGCCGATCGAGTCCCGAGCGAACGCGCTCGGCCGGCTCGAGCAGCAGCGGATCGCGCACGCGCGATGCGGCCTCCCCGCACCAGCGCTCCACTTCGATGCCCGGCCGCAGGATTATCACGATGGCGCTGATCGACTCCTCCTGGCCGCATGCCTCCGCCAGCGTCGGCCGGTCGAGCTGCACCAGCGGGCGCTGCAGCGCGCCGAGCGCCGGCCGGTCGTAGACACCCACCACGAGCAGCTCGATCGGATCGCCCAGCCGCTGCACCTCCACGCGATCGCCGATCTCGAGCTGAAGCGATTGCCGCGTGCGCTGGTCGATCACCAGCTCGCCGGCGGCACCCGGCGCACGGCCCTCGATGATCTCCATCGGATTGAGGCGCGCATCCGCGTCGAGATCGACGCCCCGCGCCTGCACGGTGGTGCGCAGCAGGCGACCGTCCTCGCCGCGCCGACCATCCGCGCGCACGAGCGTGAGCGAGCCGAGCAGGCGCGATCCGGCCGCCTCGACCTCGGGCCATGCGCGCACCTCCTCCAGCAGCGTCGACTCGAAGGTGGGCGAGTAGGGATGGACGATCCGCGCGTCGATGGCACCGATGAGCCGGTCGATGCGCAGGTTGACATTGGCCTCGGCCGTGGCCAGGCCGCATGCCAGCGCCGTCACGAGCGCCGTGGCGAACGCAACCGCCGAGGCCAGCAGAGCGGATCTACCTCGCCGGGCGAGCAAGCTCCGCAGCGCGAGCTGCCAGATCATTTGCATCCATGCCCTCCGTTTCGAAGCCTCCGGCCACCAGTCCGTCGCGCAGGATGGTCACGCCCGCGCAGCGCACCGCCGCGCCCGCCTCGTGCGTCACTACGAGCACCGTCATGCGCCGCGCCGCCGCAATCGACCCGAGCAGATCGAAGAGCCGTTCGCTCGACGCCGAGTCGAGATTGCCCGTGGGTTCGTCGGCGAAGAGCACGCCGGGCGAGAAGAAGAGCGCCCGCGCAATCGCCACGCGCTGCTGTTCGCCGCCGGAGAGCGCATCGGGTCGATGCGACTGGCGCTCGCGCAGATCCAGCTCCGAGAGCAGCGATGCGGCGCGGCCATGGCATTCGCTCCTCGGAAGTCCGTCCAGAACGCCCGGCAGCGCAGCGTTCTCCAGCGCCGAGAGCGTGGGCAGCAGATTGAACGCCTGGAACACCACGCCGATGCGACGCCGGCGGTAGAGCGTCAGCGTGCGCTCGTCCATGCGGTCGACGCGCTCGCCCGCCACCTCGATCTCGCCGGCGTCGGCGCGGTCGAGTCCCGCCAGCAAGTGAAGCAGCGTGCTCTTGCCGCTGCCGGAGGCGCCCATCACGGCATGGAAACGCGCCGTCGGCAGGTCGAGGTCCACGCCGCGAAGCGCGTCCACGCTCCCGTCGCCCAGGCGATAGCGCTTCGCCACACCCCGCGCCCGGATCGAAAGGGGCGCCTCGGGATCGCCGTGCGCCGACTCAGTGCCCATGCTTGCCGTCGTAGGCCGACGCGTCCATGAGGGACGCGAGATGGCGCTCCAGCGCCGCCGCATCCGTGACCGTCAGCGTGCAGAGCCACCCCTTGCCGAAGGGATCGCTGTTCAGCAACGACGGATCCTGCCGCACCGATTCGTTGACCTCGGCGATCGTGCCGGGGACCGCGCTGTAGACCTCGCTGGCGGTCTTGACCGACTCCACCTCGCCCAGCGGATCTCCGACGCTCACGACCGTGCCGACCGGCTTGACCTCCGCAAAGGTGATGTCGGTGAGCTGGTCGGCGGCGTGCTTGGTGATGCCGACGCGAACCTTCGAGCCCTGCGTCTGGAACCACTCGTGCGTGTCGCTGTAGCGTCGATCGGCGGGGCTGGCCATGGAGAGGATGCCTTCGGAGTCGGGGCGTGAACGATTCGGCGCGCCGCGGTCGAACGCGTCGAAGCGTCGCGATGGTCGGGGCGGGACTATACCCGCAGCACCGCCTCGATGAGGCGCTTGGCGTACACTCGGCCCGACCGAAGGGCTCATCGAGTGCAAGCGCAGATCCTCCTGACTCTGGCGGCCGGAAGCCTGCGACCGCTCCTCACCCGGACGCGATCGCCGCTGCTCCTTCAGGATCTTCCTGCCTTCACCTCGGATCAACTCGGGCTTCGCGGCCTCGCGCTTCCCGCGGATCTGCTCGCGGGTCTTCGGCCTTCGCAGCTCGATGCGCTGCGCGACGCGGCGGACAAGGCGCACTGCCCGTGTCTGCTGCTCGTCGACTCGCAGGCGCTCGACTTCCAGGATCCGCCCAAGCGAGCCGCCGCGATCGACCGGATGAAGAAGCTCGCGACTGCCGCGAGCCGGTTGGGGTGCAGCGCACTGGGCGTCCAGCCCGCGGGCACCACCGACGAGGTTTCGATCGTGCGGACGGCGCAAGGCGTGAAGGAAGCGCTCTCGGCACTCGACCGCTACGAGGTCAATGTGCTGCTCCAGCCCGGTGATGGAGCGATCGCGGCGCCGATCGGGCTCACGGAGCTCATCAAGCGGATCGGCGGCTTCCGCATCGGAAGCCTGCCGAGCTTCGAGCATGCGGCCTCCACCGGCGATGCGGAACAGGCGCTGCGGCGGCTCGCGCCCTACGCCACGAGCGCGATCCTCGCCACGGTGCGAAGCTTCTCCAAGAGCGGCGAACATCAGGCGTGGGACCTTGCGAAGTGCGTGGAGGCGGTGCGCAGCGTCGGCTTCGTCAACACGCTCTGCATCGACTTCAAGGGAACCGGTGATCCCGTGAAGGCGATCGAGCAGGCGCGCGAGCAGATGTCCGGCGCGATCCTCGCCGGGGAGACGGCGTGAACGAGTCGGGCGTCATCATCACGATCGACGGCCCGGCCGGAACGGGCAAGAGTTCCGTCGCCAGGGCGCTCGCGCAGCGGCTCTGCCTGGAGTTCCTCGACACCGGTGCCATGTATCGCGCGGCCGCGCTGCTCGCGTTCGAGTCCGGACTCGCGCCGACCGGCGGCGACGCGATCGCGGTGGCACTCGCCGATGCCGACCTCCATTTCGACTGGTCGCGCCAACCGCCCGCGCTGATGCTCGCATCGCGCGATGTGACCGCGCGGCTGCGCGACGACGATGTGGAGGAGAGCGTGAGCGAGGTCTCGGCGCAGGCGCCGGTGCGGCGCTTCATGGTGTCGCTCCAGCGGCAGATTGCGCGGCGGCATCCCAGGCTCGTGAGCGAGGGGCGCGACCAGGGCTCCGTGGTCTTCCCCGACGCGGCGCTGCGCTTCTATCTCGATGCGTCGCCGCAGGTGCGGGCACGGCGCCGATTCGACCAGCTCCGCGGTGAACGGCGCGACGCCGACCTCGACGAGATCCTTCGCGCGATCCTCGACCGCGACCGCATCGATTCGACGCGCGCGGAGGGACCGCTGCGCGTGCCCGAAGGCGCGCTGCGCGTGCAGACGGACGACCTGGACCGCGAGCAGGTGATCGATCGGCTCGAGCAGGAGGTGCGGTCGCGCGTGGCGGCGGAGCGCCTGCGCTCCGGAGCCGCGGGAGGCTGCGCTCGGTGACCGAGGCGGTCGCCGCGCCGAGGCGTCGACGCCGACTCGAGTATCGGCGCCGCTGTCCCGGACGCCCGTGGCTCAAGGTGCTTTGGTTCGACATCTGCGAGTGCTTCTGCCGGGTGACGCTGAAGCTGCTCTATCGCTTCCGCATCGAGGGCGAGCCGCGCGTGCCGCTGGACGGACCGTGCCTCTTCGTGAGCAACCACCAGTCGTTCCTCGACCCGATCGTCAACGGCTGTGCGGTGGTCGATCGGCAATTGACCGCCATCGCGCGGCAGAGCCTCTTCAAGTTCCCTCCGCTCGCATGGCTCATGCGCTCGTTCGGAGCGATCGAGCTGCGGGACGAAGCGGGCGATGTCGGCGCCTTCCGCGCAGCGATCGAGGAGCTGCGCGCCGGACGCAGCGTGCTCATCTATCCAGAAGGTTCGCGCAGCCAGGACGGCATGGTGCAGGAGTTCCGCGAAGGCGTGGCGCTGCTCATTCGCCGCGCCAAGGTGCCGGTGATCCCGATGGGCATCGAAGGCGCGCATGATGCCTGGCCGCGCGGGCGGCGCTTCCCAAGGCCCTTCGGACGCATCGAGGTGGAGGTGGGCGAGCCGATTCCGCCCGAGGCGCTTCCGCGCGACTCCGCGGAGATGCTCGACCACCTGCGGCGGACGATCGAATCTCTGGTGCAACGCCGCGGTGAGGCGATGCGCCGCAGCGGCTGGAGGCCGCATCGACCGACGCAGGTCGAACGGTCGGGAGCGTGATCGCATGACGCACGCCCCCGGAATCCCCGGAACCCCCGGAACCCCCGGATCGCCGCGCATGCGTGCTCGTGATGCCGCCGCGGAGATTGCGGCCGCGCTGCAGCGCGGGGGTTTCATCGCGTACTTCGCCGGCGGATGCGTGCGCGATCGCTTGCTGGGCCTGGAGCCCAAGGACTATGACATCGCCACCGACGCGACGCCCGAGCAGATCACGGAGGTCTTCCCGAAGGCGCGCGGCGTCGGCGCGAGCTTCGGCGTCATGCTCGTCCATCGCGGCGGACACACGATCGAGGTGGCGACCTTCCGGCGCGACGGCGTGTACGAGGACGGTCGCCGCCCCACGCGCGTGCATTTCGGCAGCGCCGAGCAGGACGCGCGGCGACGCGACTTCACCATCAACGGACTCTTCGAGGAGCCCGCCGGCGGGCGCGTCATCGACTTCGTCGACGGCGTGGCGGATCTCCAGGCGCGTCGGCTCCGCGCCATCGGAAGCGCCGAGGAGCGGCTTGCGGAGGATCGGCTGCGAATGCTCCGAGCCGTGCGATTCGCCGCGAGATTCGACCTCAAGGTCGATCCCGGGATCGACGCCGCCATCCGGCGGCACGGACGCGAGCTGCTCGGCGTCAGCCGTGAGCGGATCGGCGGCGAGATGCGACGCATCCTGTCGCATCCCACCCGAGCGCGAGGCGTGCACCTCGTCGAGGATCTTGGACTCGCAGCCGCCGTCCTGAACGAGGCGCCGCTTCCACTGCACAATGACCGTCTCCGCCGCCTTCCGCCCGACGCGAGCTTCGAGTGCTCGCTGGCTGCGTGGATGCTCGATCGCGACGATGACTCCGCAGGGACGGGGCGGGATCGACAGGCGCGATGGTCCCGGGCACTCGTGCTCTCGAACGCCGAAACCGAAGCGCTCGAAGGCACGCTCGAAACGGCGGATTTGCTGCGTCGCGAATGGAACGCCATGGACAAGGCGAAGCGAAAGCGGGCGGCGGCGCACGCAAGCTTCCGCGAGGCGCTGGATCTGCGCCGCGCGGAGGATCCGGCCCATGCCGAGGAGATCGCGGCGGCGGTGGAGCGCCTTGCCTCTGAGGGCCTCGCCCCCGCGCCGCTCGTGACCGGGGATGACCTGGTGGCCATGGGACTGGCACCCGGCCCGCACTTCCGAACACTGCTCGAGAGTCTCTACGACCGGCAGCTTCGCGGCGAGTTCCCGGGCCGTGATGCGGCACTTGCCGCCGCCCGCGCGATGGTCGGCCTCTGACTCGCCCGCTCACCCCGATCTCCGGATGCTCGCGATCCTGTTGGAACCTTCATTCCTCCTGACCGGTTCGTGAGGGTGGATCGCAACCTTGGCGTATACTTCGCGCCAAGGCCCTTCCACGGAGGTTCGTCCAGATGCGATATCGAACGCCGCAGCTCGTCGTGCTCGGAGTCTGCATGCTTGGCACCCTCGGTCTCCAGGAGGAGGGCGGGCCGACGAATGTCTTCAAGGGTGGCCGCTCGCCGTATCAGGTCGATCAGCCCAATCCTGCGAAGCCGCCGAAGGTCTACACGATCCCGATGCGGGGCCAGCTCGGCACGGACATCAACTCCGCGCTCTACAAGCAGGTCATCGAGGACGCGAAGGCGAAGCAGCCCGACCTGATCGTGGTGATGCTCGAGTCGGCCGACTACGACCAGGTGGAGTACACGGGCGGCGCGGTGGATGATCCGAGCGAGCGCGGTCGCTTCAACCAGTACGACATGCGCGAACTGGTCAACAACCTGAAGCAGGACCTGCGGCACATTCCGCAGGTCGTGTGGGTCAAGGACGCCGCAGGTCCCGCGGCCGTGCTCGCATTCGCATGGCCCGATCTCTACATGAGCAACAACGGCCGCGTGGAGGGCCTTGGCTTTGCGTACATGAACGCGGGACACCCGGACTGGGAGGTCCACCGCAAGTTCCTCGCTGCGTGGGTCGGCATCGTCGCCGGATTCCTCGAGGCGGGCGGCTATGACAAGATCCTCGCCGAGGCGATGATCGTCCCGCAGAACAAGCTGAGCGTCTCGTGGCAGGGCCGCAAGCTCATCTGGCGCGACGACGAGGAAGGCACCTATGTCGTCGACAGCAATGATCGCGGCGTGCCCGCCTTCAGCGCGAAGGTCGCCGAGGACCTGCTCCTGAGCAAGGGCACCGTCGATGACCTGGACGACCTCCTCTTCATGCTCGGCTACCGCGAGTGGGATCGCACGCTCGTCGACGACAAGCAGGATGGCCGTCGCATCGTCGATGAGTACATCAAGCGCTGGCGCGATGCCTACAAGAAGTCGCAGGAGGCGTGGCGGACCTACCAGTACGAGATGGAGGGCGGCGGCGAAAGCGACACCGGCCGACTGGGCAAGGCCCGCAAGGCGCTGCAGGACATCCTCGACGCGATGAATCGCTACCCGGCGGTCGAGACTCGGTGGAAGTCCCGCGGGCTCGACAAGAACGCCGTGGAGCGGATGATCCGCGAGATCAGGGAGAGGATTGCGGCCGCGGAGCGTGCGAAGCAGCAGCGACCGTCCGGCAGCGGCGGTGGCAGTGGCGGTGGACGCGGCCTCGGCCGCTGACCGCGAGGGCGAACGGATTGGATCGTTCGACGACGAAATCGTCGACGGCGTTGGATCGAGTCGATTGTGCGCTCGATGGCGAGCATTGTCGGAGGCATCTGTCATGACGCATCGTTTCTGGCTTTCATTGGCGGTCCTGACGGCGGCGCTGGCCTTGGCCTGCGCAACGACCGTGACGGCGGCAACGCAGGAAGCCGCCGAGATCCGCTTCACCGGCGGCGTATGGCGTGGAGCGATCGGCGACCGCATCGAGGTCACCTTTCGCGAGGGCGGCCGCGAGCAGACGATGGCAGGCACGCTCGCGCGACTCGACCGCTTCGCGCTGACCCTCGAGACGGAGGTCAGCGGCAAGATGGTCAAGAAGGTCATCGTGCTCGGTGATGTGCGCTCGGTGAAGCTGGTGGATGGAGCGGCTTCGGGCACGAAGCCGTCGGCGCCGGCCACTGGCGCCCCGGCATCGGGGGCACCTGCCGCAGCACCCTCGGATTCCTCCGACACCCCTGCGGCCGGCAATGCAGACTCGGCCGACGGCGACTCCGATCTCGGCGATGAATATGTCGTCCCGCTGAGCGAATTGCCCGACACGGCCGGTCCCATCACCGGTCCGCGCACCGACGGCAAGAAGACCGTCTTCATCCTTCCGCTGAACGGATCCGTCGGCGTCGGCCTGCGGCACCAGGAGATGGAGCGCATCGAGAAGGAGGCCGACAAGCTCGGTCCCGGCCAGATCATCATCCTGCGGATCAACTCACCCGGAGGCGCCGTGAGCGAGGCGGTCAAGATCCGCGATTCGCTGATGCGCATGAAGAAGAACCATCGGCTGGTGGCCTGGATCGAGGAGGCCATCTCCGGTGGCGCGTACACCGCGCTCTTCGCCGAGGAGATCTACTTCATGGATGTCGGCACCCTCGGTGCCATCACGAAGTTCGCAGGTGCCGAGAGCTCGCGCGGTTCCGATCTCGATGCGTGGCTCCGTGAGGTCTACGAAGTGGGTCAGATCGGCAGCCGCGATGGTCACATCATCCGCTGCATGGTCTATTCACCGCTCGAATGCAGCTACGACGTGGACGAGGTGACGGGCAAGGTCACCTGGCACCGCGATGTTTCGGGCAAGTATGTGGTCTCGAAGGCGGGCGACAACCTCGTCTTCAATGTGACCGATGCCGTGCGATCGAAGTTCGCGCAGGGCCGCGCCAACAACGAGCCGGATCTCATGAAGGCGATGCTGCTGGACGAAGGCACCTATGTGGTGAGCACCGCAGGAAAGCGCGTCGCGGGGCAATGGCAGAAGCTCCAGGACACGGCGAAGGTCGAGGTGCCGAGGCTTCTGCTGGATTACGAGCTCAAGGGCGCGGCATCCGGAAATGCCGAGACGGTTCTCGGCGCCAGGATCAGCGCGATCCGCAAGCTCATCAGCTGGTGGGATCGCGCTCCGAATGTGATGCCCCAGCTCGGCGTGCCGCCGAAGCGCTGGCTCGAGGATCAGCTCAAGCAGCTGCAGCGGCAGATGTCCGAGATCCAGAAGGCCAAGCAGCGCGATCGGCGCGGCTGAGTTTGCGAAGACCGCTCAACGGGGCTTCGTCGCGCCGCGAGTTCCGCTTCGCGGGGGCCCTTGGCGCTGATGCTGTCGCTGACGCTTGGCGCTGATGCCGACGCTTCGCACGAGCGCCGTGTTCAACCGACTTCCCGCCTCTGGAAGAGCAGCGTGCCCAGCGCAAGCGCCATGATGGTCATGATCGCGCCGTAGGCGAGCACCGTGAGCCCGTACGCCTGCACGCCGCCGTCGTCGAGCGAGCCGAGGATCACGATCGGCTTCTTCTGGTTCACCGCATCCACGAGCCAGAAGGTCTGGAAGTTCGGGATGACCGCCTGCGCGGTCTTGCACGCGGCCCAGGTCATGTGATCCGCGTCCCACCAACGACCGGCATCGGGGTTGGCCGCGAAGATCGCATCGAGTCGGGCGATGCGCCGTGCGAAGACCCAATCGCTCAGCAGGCCCATGACGAAGATTCCGACCGTCGCGACGAGCGTGAGCACGAGTCCAAGGCGCGTGGAGAGCGCCACGGCGATCGCCGTGAGCACGGTAAGTCCTACGCCGGCGAAGAAGATCGCCTTCCAAAGCTCCAGATTGAGGTTCTTCCAGACGAAGTGCCCGAGGTCGTCGGGCGTGTAGCCGGGAATGTCCGATGGCGGCGGATTCAGCGGCAACACCGAGAAATCGGCCTTGAAGGGCAGGGTGCCCATGAACGCCACGAACAGCAGCGGAGCGCCGGCGACCACCATGGTCGCGCCGAAGCTCCAGCCGTAGAAGAAGTTCGCGAAGAGCGCGAAACCCGCCGCCAGGGCGAACGCACCGATGCCGAAGAAGAGCACCGGCTGCTGGTAGGGCGTGACGACGGTGGGCATCACGCCATGCCGAACGACCAGCATGAAGACGCAGGCGAGGAATCCGTACGAGATGAGGATGGCGCCAAGGACCCCGAGGAACTTGCCCAGGAGCAGCACGGGGCGCTCGACCGGCTTGCTCACGACCGTCAGCACGGTCCGGTTGTCGATCTCGCGCGTGAGAACGCTCGTGGCCAGCAATGCCGCGAGCAGCAGACCCGCGAGCATGATGGTGCTCATGCCCACCTCGATGAGCATGCGCTGATCATCCTCCAGCGTGAATGTCGTCAGCGGGTTGCTGAGGATGAGGATGATCACCCCTGCCAAGGCCACCACCGCCACCACGGGCTGGCGGATGCTCTCGGAGAAGGTCACCTTCGCGATCGCAAGAAGCTGCTCGATGATTCCCATGGCCGGCGATGCCGCGCTCGCGATATGGCTGAGGAGCGCGTCATCGGCCAAGGGTAGCGGATCGGCGCGAACCGGGCAGGGACCGGGCGCATAGGGGCCCTCTGCGACCGGGACCATCTCCCGCTACCATCCCGGTCCGTCGAGAGCGCAGTCATGCGGATCGATCATTTCGCGTACCAGCAAGCAACCCGCGTTGCGGGATTCGGCCTGCTGCTCCAGCTTGCCGTCGGCCTCGTCCTGCTCGTTCTCGCGCAGGTCCTGGGGGACATGGCGCTTGGAGCCGCAGCCCTCTATGTCATTCCCGGCGTCGTCGTCTGGGTTGCGCTGATCATCGTCTTCAACCAGCATCGGCTGGAGCGTCTGGAGGCGCTCGAGCGGAGCGAGATCGAGGCGGCCCGGCGCGACGGCCGCGGTGTCTTCGACCAGGAGACCGTGGTCAGCGACGCGGCGGCCCGTCGGCTCGCGACGCTGCACACCTACCTCGTGCCCGTGGCGAGTCTGCTGTACGCCGGCCTGCTCGCCTTCCTCGGCGTCGGGCTCCTCCAGTACTACGGGCAGCTCGACGATGTGGCGGGGGAGCTCGATCAGTTCAGCGTGGGCAACGCTCTCGGGTGGCAGCTGGCAGTATGCGTCGGACTCTCGCTCGTCTCGTTCATCTTCTCGCGCTTCGTCGCGGGCATGTCCAGGCAGTTCGCTTGGGTGAGCCTTCGCGGCGGCGCCGGGGTCATGGTCGGCACCTCGATCGTGCTGCTGGCCATCACCGTCGGCATCGTGCTCCATGTCTTCCAGCAGCCCCGCGCCATGGAGCTCGTGGCGACCGGCGTCGCGTGGTTCATGCTGCTTGCGGCGGCGGAGACGCTGCTCAACTTCGTGCTCAACCTCTACCGGCCGCGACGGCCGGGCGAGTTCCCGCGTCCCGCGTTCGACTCGCGCGTGCTGGGACTGCTCGCGGCGCCGGACAACATCGTCCGCAGCATCAACGAGGCCATCAACTACCAGTTCGGCTTCGACATCACGAGCTCGTGGGGCTACCAGCTCCTGCTGCGGAGCTTCGCGGCGCTGGCGGGACTCGGTGCGGTCGTGCTCGTGCTGCTCTCGATGATCGTGGTGGTTGGACCGGGCCAGCAGGCCGTGCGACTGCGCGGCGGGCGCCTGGTGGGCGAGGTGCAGCATGGCACCATGTTCATGAAGTGGCCGTGGCCATTCGAAACCACGGAAGTGGTGGATGTGGGGCGGATCCGCTCGCTCACGCTCGGGCCCAAGGCATCCAGGAGCGAGGCCGTGAACCGCTGGATCTCGCCGCCTTCTCCGGAGCCGGACCGGCACCCGCTGATCGTCGCGGCGTCGACGATTGCGGTGGAGCGGCGTGCGGATCTCGGGCCGGGCAGCACGGCACGCCAGGCGCTCGGCGCGGGCACGCCCGCGTCCTGGACGACGCGCACCTCGGCCCCGCCCACTGCCGACGACGCGCTCGCCGAGGGCGCCGCGTCGCAGTTCGCGCTGATCGACGCCGATGTCGTCATGACCTACCGCATCCGCGACGGCGGTCTGCTCGACTGGCTCATGTTCTGCAGCGACGCGCGACTTCGTCGAAGCACGCTGGACATGCGCGAGCGGGCGCTGCGCGCCATTGCGATGCGCGAGCTGAGCCAGTACCTCTCGACCGTGCCGATCGAGGCGGTGCTCAGCCCGCAGGGAGGATCCCTCGGCGCGGCGCTTCGGGAGCGCATCCAGACCGCGTTCGATCGCGCCGCAACCGGCGTGGAAGTCGTCGCGGTGCTGGCGCCCATGCTGAAGCCGCCGGGCGAGGCCGCGGAGACATTCGAGTCGCTCTCGATCGAGACGCAGAACGCACGCAAGACCCTCGAGGAGGCGCAGCGAGACACCGAGACCACCATGGCGATGCTGATCGGCGATGCCACGCAGGCCGACCGCGTCGTCGCGGCGATCCGCGCGTGGCAGGAGCTTCGCAGCACCAGGGGCGACGAGGATCCAGAGGTCCTCGCCGAGCGCGATCGGCTCGAGCGCATGCTCGTGGCCAACCCCGCGCAGACGGCCCAGGAGCTGACGCATGCATGGTCACGGCGCTGGAGCGCCCTCATGGAAGTGCGGCGAGCCTCCGCCGAGGTGCTGGGACAGGCCGACTCGTACCGCGCGGCGCCGGAGCTCTACATGCAGCGTCGCACCATGGAGGTGCTGGGGCAGACCATTGCTCGTGTGCGCGTGAAGTATGTGCTCGGGACGGATCCGTCGCGAATCCGGATGGACTTCACCATGCAGAGTCCCGACCCTGGTCTGAATGTCACCGAGTACCTGCAGAAGGTCGACTAGCCGCTCCGGAGGATCGTCATGTTCCGCGTCGTTGCTCTCATCGTTGCCATCGTGATCGTGCTGGTGCTGGTGCTCTTCAACACCACCTACACGGTCAACTACCACGAGATCGCCATCGTGACGCGCCTCGGCAGGCCCGCCGAGATCCAGAGCGACGCCGGGCTTCACCTCAAGGCGCCGTTCTTCATCGATACGGTGACGAAGCTCGACAAGCGATTGCAGTTCGTGGAGAGCCCGCTCGAGACGGTGCTCACGCGCGACGGCCAGCAGATCATGGTGCAGGCATTCCTCTTCTGGCGCATCGACACGGAGGGTGATGCGCCTCGGGAGTTCGCCAAGGGCTTCCCGACGATGGACGATGCCAAGAAGAACCTCGAGACGATGCTGCAGGGATCGCTGCGTGAGGTGGGCGGCTTCAACTTCACGGATCTGATCGGGCGTCAGAGCAAGCTGCCCGAAGCGGAAGCCGCGGTGCTCGCCGATCTGAAGCGACAGCCGCCCAAGGGCGTGCTGCCGGTGCAGGTCGGCATCAGCCAGGCGGTGCTGCCGCCCAAGACGGTGGTCGCCGTGCAGCGCCGCATGGCATCGACGCAGGAGAGCCTCGCGAGTCTGGAGGCCGGCCGCGCCAACTCCGAGGCCACGGCCCTTCGCAGCAAGGCCGCGAGCGAGGCGGACATCATCCGCAATCTCACGCGCGTCTGGGGCGCCGAGATCGAGGCGCGCGGCAATCGCGAGGCGACGCGCTACTACCAGCAGATGCAGAAGGAGGCGGACCTGGCGATCTTCCTCGCCTGGCTCGAGACACTGCGCACTTCGTTGACCGGCAGCAGCACCTTCGTCACCGACATGGCGCGCGCGCCGTTCCACCTCCTGGATCCCGAGGCGCCGACCGGAGCATCGGGCATTCCGCAGCCAACGCAGGATGCCTCCGGCCGCCCGCTGGTGCCCGCGCCGGCACCGCCGGCATCGACGACCCGGCCGCGAGCCGAGGCGGGAGTTCCCTGAGATGCCACGCGATCCCGAGGCGGGCATGCCCGACACGCCTGACGAGGACCGCCTCGACGCGGAGTCTCCGCGCCGCGAGGCGAGCATGCGCTTCGAGATTGCCGGCGGCGCCGGCGGCGAGGGAGCGCTGCGCGAGGCGATGGATCCCGCGAACCAGAGCCTCGCCGAGGCCCTGCGACTCAGCTATCGAGTGCTTCAGATCGCGATCCTCGGACTGCTCGTCACCTTCCTCTTCAGCGGATTCCAGACGGTCAAGGAGGGATACACGGGCGTGAAGACGATCTTCGGCCGCGTGCAGGGCGTCGGCGCCGACGCGCAGCTGGCGCCGGGGCTCGAACCCTTCTGGCCGTACCCGGTGGGTGAGATCGTCGTCTTCGAGGCAAGGAACACGGTGTCGTTGCGCAACGAGTTCTGGCCGAAGCTCCAGGGCACCGTGCAGCGCGCGATCGAGATCGCCGACACCTCGAACCCCATTCGTCCCGGCGTCGACGGCTCGGTGATCACCGGCGACGGCGACCTGGCCCACCTCCAGCTCTCCGCCGAGTACGCGATCGACGATGTGAGCGCGTTCGTCTCGCATGTGGATCGCGCGACCGTGGACACCGTCGTCCGCAAGGCGCTCGCACGCGGCGCCGTGCTCGCCGCCGCCGTGACGCCGCTCAATGATCTGCTCGCCGACCGTGAGGAGCCGATGCGTGCGCGAGCCGGAGGCGCGGCCGCCGAAGGTCCCGCCGCGGGCGGCGCGGCACCGGCCGGAGGCGCACCCGCCGAACCTGCGGCGGAGGCGCCCGCCGCCGATGACGCCGCGTCAGCCGCCGCCGTCGCGAGCGATCCGGACGGGATGCGACGGCGTTCGATGCGACGCGGCGAGCTCGAGCTGCTGATCCGCGAGCGGGCGCAGCAGATGCTCGACGAACTCGAGTGCGGCATCCGCCTGATCAGCGTGAGCGTGCCGGAGCGCATCGCGCCGCTGGCGGTCGAGAACAAGTTCGCGATGGCCCAGGTCATGCGCGAGCAGGCGAAGGAGTCGATCGACCGCGCGCACAAGGACGCTCGTGCGTCGCTCGTCGCGGCCGCCGGCCCTGCGTACGAGGAAGTGCTCGAAGGCGTGCGCCGATACGAGGCGGCGCTGATGATCGGCGACGACGCGCTTGCGGACTCGCTGCTCACCGAACTCGGCGCCCGGCTCGAGCGAGGCGACATCGGAGGCGAGGCGGCCATCGCCATCAATCGCGCCCGCGCCTACCAGGGCACCCTGCTCGCCGCGCTGCGGGAGGAGACGCAGCGGCTGGAGAGTCTGGTGCCGAGCTTCCGTGAGAACCCGCGCCAGCTCGTCCGCCAGCTCTGGCTTGATGCCGTCAGGCAGGTCTTCGCGGACGGCAGGGACGAGATCGAGGTCTTCTCCGTTCCGCCGAACCTGGGATTGGTGCAGATCGCCGCCACCAGCAGCCCCGATGTGATGCAGAAGCGCCGCGAGGCCGAGTTGCGGCGCAAGAAGCTCGAGGCGGATGCGATGGGACTGATGCTGCCCAGGAGCCAGCTGAACCTGCGTCAGATCATCACGGACGGGCCGGGTCGCAGGCTCAATCCGGAAGGCACGGGCGGGCAGGGGCGCTGAGCGCATGGGAGTTGTCGCATGGTGACGCCGTCGAGCACATCGTCCCGCCGCAGTGATCTCGTCGTCGAGGCGACCGGACTCACCAAGGTCTTCCACGACTTCTGGCATCGGTCCACGGCCGTCGCGGTGGATGGAATCGACTTCCAGATTCGTCGCGACGAGATCTTCGGTCTGCTCGGACCCAACGGCAGCGGAAAGAGCACGACGATCAAGATGATCCTCGGTCTGCTGCGGCGCACGAAGGGCGTGCTGAAGGTCTTCGGGCGCGAGCCGGACGATGTGGCCGTCAAGCGCCGCATCGGTTTCCTTCCCGAGGAGAGCTATCTCTACCGCTTCCTCAATCCCGTCGAGACGCTCGACTACTACGGCAAGCTCTTCGGTCTCAATCGGCGCATTCGCAAGCGGCGCGGCGAGGAGCTGCTTCGCATGGTGGGGCTCGATGCGGCGGCGCATCGAACGGTCGGGGAGTTCTCCAAGGGCATGGCGCGCCGACTCGGCATCGCGCAGGCGTTGATCAACGATCCCGACTTCCTCATCCTGGACGAACCGACCTCGGGACTGGATCCCGTGGGCACGCGGCAGGTGAAGGACCTGCTGCTGGACCTCGGTCGTCGCGGCAAGACGATCCTGCTCTCCAGTCACCTGCTCTCGGAGGTGGAGGATGTCTGCGACCGCATGGTGATCCTCTACGGCGGCCGCGTGCGCGCGGAAGGCACGACGGACGAGCTGCTCGTGGACACGGGTCGCACCGTGATCCAGACGCCGCGCCTGCGCCCCGAGACGATCTCGCATGTGGAGCAGGTCCTTCAGCGCGACGAAGGGGTCTCGATCGAGCTCGTCAAGGCGCCGCGGCAGCGTCTGGAGGAGCTCTTCATGGGCATCGTCGAGCAGGCGAAGCGCGAGCAGATCGCGACGAGCGGCGCTCAGAGCGGCGGCCGCACGGCCGACTTCCTGCTGCATGGCGACGAGGCGAGTCGCGGCGAGGCCGAGGGCGGCGAGCTCATCGAGACGCTCGCATCGGCGCGGGATGAGATGCCGCTGCGCGCGGTCGAAGTGGAGAGCGCCGCGCCCGCCCGACGCGACGATCGCGTGCGCGACGAGGTGCTGCGCGATCTCGTGCGTCCGGCGTCCGGTGGCGAGCCGGCCGCGCCCGAGTCGACCGGGACGCCTCCGAAGCCTGCAGCGGCCCCGACGAAGCCGCCGCCGGCGGCACCGGGTGCTGCGGCGCCGCCGAAGTCGCCTGCGGCGCCGGCTCGACCCGGCAAGGCACCCTCGCCCGAGGTGGATCGCTCCGTGATCGAAGGGCTGCTCGGCAAGGACGCGCCGGATGACGACGCGGACGGACGCGGGAACCGACGGTGAGCGGCTTCGGCGGCACGATCGACACGCTGCTCGTCGCGGTGCCCATCGCCGCGGTGGTGGGTCTCGTGCTGCTCTGGCTCTTCCTTCCGCGCGTCCAGTCGTGGATGCGGCGGCCGCGCTGGCTGTGGATCTCGTCGGGGCTCGTCTTCGTGACGGTCCTCGGCGCCGCGTCGCCGGTCCTGATCACCTCGATCGATCTCTCGCGGCAGCGCAGCGCCATCATGACGCGGCTGGCGGAGGCGAATCTCAACGAGCGGAATCCCGTCACCGTGGAGCTGCTGGAGCAGGGGAGCGTGACGGTGGGAAGTCGCGTCTATCGATCACCGCAGCTTCGGCGCGCGGGCGAGATGATGTTCGACGAATCCACGGGCCGGGTGCAGTACCAGCGCGAGATGGCGGAGCTGCTGCTTGCGCCGGCGATGCCGCAATGGGCGCCGCCGATGATCTTCGACTCGCTCTCGGTGGCGGCACTGATCCTGGCGGCCGCGGTGCTCGGCGGCGCCGCGATGGCGCTCGGACTTGCGCCGATGCTGGCGGCGGTGATGCTCGCGGCCGCCGGCGCGGCGGCGCTGGCGCTGCTCTCGCAGCGCACCAATGTGCTCGTGGCGATCGCGGGCATGGTGGTGCTCGTGACCGGGTACGGCGTGCTCAGTCGCCTCGTGCTGCGATCGATGGGCTGGTCCCGACCGACGATCGCCGTTGCGAACATCGTGATGCGGGAGTCCACGCGCAAGTGGTACACGGGCGCGTTCATCATCGTCCTGCTCGTCGTCCTGCCGCTCGTGCCGCTCGCGATCGAGGCGGGTGATCCGCTTCGCTACCGCGTGCAGACCTTCCTGAGCTGGTCGCTCGGCGCCGCGATCGGCCTCGCGGGGCTGCTGACCCTGGTGCTCTCGTGCTCCACCGTGGCGCTCGAGATCCGCGATCGCCAGATCTGGCAGACGCTCACGAAGCCGGCGCACCGCCTCGCCTACATCCTCGGCAAGTGGCTCGGCGTCGTCTCCGTCACCTTCGTCATGCTCGCGGTGAGCGGCATCAGCATCCTGCTCTTCGTGGAGTACCTGCGCACGCAGCCGGCGCAGAACCTGATGGACGAGATCGCGGTGCGCGACGAGATCCTGGTGGCGCGCCTCGGTGCACGGCCCGAGTACCAGCTTCCCTCGCGGGAGCAGGTGGATGCCGCGGTCACGGACATGATCTCGGCGGATCCCACCATTCGCGAGGACATCGCGCGGGGCGTTCGCCGGGACTCGGAGGTCCGGCGCATGCTCGGCGATCAGGTGCGGACCGAAGCCCTTTCCAAGCAGCGTTCCGTGGCGCCGGGACGCACCGAAACGCTCGTCTTCAGGGGCCTCGGTCGCGCGCAGTCCCTCGGCGATGTGATGACGCTGACCTTCCTCTTCCACATCGGCGCGAGCGATCCGCATACGCAGCATCCGGTCACCTTCCAGTTCCCGGATGGACAGCGCCTGCAGCGCAACTTCGTGCCGGCGCAGCGCCACATGGTGCTCGTGTCGACGCAGTACATCGACGCCAACGGCGACCTCTCGATCGGCATCGGCAACTTCGGCGTGCGCGAGGGCGAGCTGATGCCCGGCATGGGCACGCTGATGTGGGATCCCGACGGACTCGAGGTGCTCTACCGGGTGGGCGGCTTCGAGGCGAACTTCCTCCGCGCCCTCCTGCTGGAGTGGACGAAGCTCGCGTTCCTCGCGATGCTCGGCGTCTGCTGCGCCTCGGTGCTGAGCTTCCCGGTGGCGCTGCTCTTCACCGCCACGATCTACGCGATCGGCTCGATGACTCCGTTCCTTTCCGTGGCGATCGAGCATTACTGGGTGGATCCCGATCAGCCGCTCGTCGCCCGGGTCTTCCAGTGGGTGATCCTCTCGGTCGCGACGGCGTCCAACTGGCTGCTCTCGGGCTTCGGCGAGGTGAGCGGCGAGAGCCTGCTCGTCGAAGGGCGCCTCGTCTCGTGGCGCGCCGTGGCCAAGGCGATCGGCATCCTCGGCGTGCTCTGGTCCGGCGGCGTGCTGCTCGTCGGGTGGGCGGCCTTCCGCCGCAAGGAACTTGCCATCTACAGCGGGCAGGGCGGCTGATGCGCGATCGCGTGATCCAGCTCATTGCGGCGGTCGTGCTGATCGCCTCCATGGTGGGCGCGGCCCGCATGGTGCCCGGCATGCTCGACGGCGCCGGGGCGCTGGGTCTTCGCTACACGAACGATCCCATCGAGGGCGCACCGCCGATCATCGCCATGGCCAATGCGATCGGCGCGATCCGCCCGATCGTGGCGGACTACCTCTGGATCAAGCTCTCGCGCATGAAGGAGAAGGGGCAGTTCTACGAGGCGAGCTCGCTCGCCTCCTGGATCACCAAGCTCCAGCCGCGCTTCCCGGAGGTGTGGGGCTTCCACGGGCACAACCTCGCCTACAACATCTCCGTCCTCACGAACACGCCGGCGGAGCGATGGTCGCTCGTGAACCGCGGCATCGACCTCGTCCGCAACCAGGGGCTTCGCTACAACCCCAACGACCTGGCGCTCAACAAGGAACTGGCGTTCTGGTTCTCGCACAAGATCGAGGGCGTCAGCGACGACGCGCACCTGCACTACAAGCGGGAGTTCGCACGCGAGTGGCACCTGCTCCTGGGCGCGCCGCCTGCCGACCTGGCGGATCGCGTGAAGTGGCTCCAGGAGATGGCGAATGCGCCGCAGACCTACGAGCAACTGGTCGCGGCCCACCCCGAAGTGCAGGCCGTGGTCGATCGGCTCACCGAGGGATTGTCGCCGTTCCAGCGTCATTTCGCCTTCAAGCTCGACCGCAGCCTGCTCAACATCTACGGCAACTGGAAGGCGATGCAGGAGTCGCCCTACGCACGCATGATCGGGCTGGATGCGAACCTCAAGGCGCGCGATCCCGTCTACAGCGCGCTCGCCGAGGTCTTCCAGGACCCCGAGATGCGCGAGCCGCTGCATCGGCTGATCACATGGCTCCGCGCGAAGGTCCTGCGCGACGACTACAACATGGACCCGGCGATCATGGCGCGCTTCACCGAGGAGTGGGGGCCCTTCGACTGGCGCCACCCGCAGTCGCACGCGTTCTACTGGGCCAAGGTCGGATCCGAGGTCGGCGGCGAGCGCTACCAGGATGTGGAGGACATCTACAAGGCGCTCAACAATGATCGCCTCTGGCTCCAGGCGATCCAGGGGCTGGCGCGATCGGGGCTCATGGCCTACGACCCGTGGAGCAACGACAATCCCACGCGCCTGAACGATCCGCGCTGGATCAAGGCGGCGATCAAGGCCTTCCGCGGTCTTTACCAGCACTACTACACGCGCAGCCGGGGCGGCGGCGTCGACACCTTCGCCGACTTCTACGAGAACTTCATGTCCGCCAGCGTGCGCGAGCTGTGGCGCGCGGGCGAGGAGGAGTCCGCCAAGGAGGTGATGGCGGAACTCGACCGGTTGTTCGGCTCGGGCGGTCTGCTTCCGAACATGAAGTACAAGCGGCCGATCGAGGTCTTCGTCAAGGAGACCACGGAAGGCGAGTACGAATACACGCCCGACACGGCCGCCACCGATGTCTACTCGGCACTGCGCCAGGGCTTCGTGCAGGCGTACCTGCGCCAGAATCCGAAGAAGCTCGAATCAGCGCGGAAGTTCGCGGCCGGCGTGATCGAGTTCTTCAAGGGCACGCGCTACTTCAACTTCACGAACAAGTTCGGCGAAGGCCGCATGCGGGATCTCATCGCCGATCTGGATCGCACCGAGGAACGCGTCTTCATCGAGCTGATGCGCGACACATCGCTCTCCCTCGTCGATCGACTCACGATCTACAACCGGGCGCCGGAGGCGGTGCGACGGCTCGCCTACGACGAGGCGCGGGACCAGATCCGCGCGGAACTGGCCCGCAGTCCGATCGGGCAGGACATCGCGGCCCGCGCCGAGGCGGCGCGGAAGTCGCAGGCGGAGATGGAGAAGGCCTTCGACGACGCATTCGCCGGACTCTTCGCCGAACCGCCGATGATGGAGGAGTGGCGCACCTTCAAGACGGAGCGTGCCAGGCGGCTCGAGGAGGCGCGGCAGGGCGATCGCGCGGACTTCCGGCCGCGCTGAGTGCAGCATCATGACCGTCGCGCCTCCGGCCATCCTGTGCATCGGACGCAATTACGCCGACCACGCCGCGGAGATGGGCGCGGCGCCGCCGGCGCACCCGATGGTGTTCATGAAGAATCCCGCGTCGATCGCAGGGCCCTCCGACGAGATCGTGATTCCCCGGATCTGCCTCGAGCCCGGGCCGCAGGTGGATTGGGAGGGGGAGCTTGCCGTCGAGATCGGACGCGCTGCGCGCGATGTGCCGGAGTCCGAGGCGCTCTCATTCGTTGCGGGCTACCGCGTCGCCAACGATGTCAGCGCGCGCTGGTGGCAGAAGGAGGGGAGCGGCGGTCAGTTCTGCCGCGGCAAGAGCTTCGATACCTTCTGCCCCGTCTCGGCGCTTCGGCCCGCGCGCGAGGTTTCCTCGCCGCAGGCGCTCACCCTTCGCACGACGCTCAACGGCGAGGTCGTGCAGGAGGCGTCGACCTCGCTCATGCTCTTCCCCGTGGCGCGGCTCGTGGCCGAACTGAGCCGCGGCACGACGCTCCTTCCCGGAACGCTCATCCTCACGGGGACGCCTTCGGGCGTTGGCGCTGCGCGCACACCGCCTCGATTCCTCGGCGAGGGGGACATCGTGGAGGTCTCCATCGAAGGCGTCGGATCGATTCGCAATCGAGTGCGCCGGGAGCAAGCGTGACGGCGCCGCGTTCGTCGATCGCGCTGCGCGTGGCGCTCGGGGGCGTCGCGTTCTATCGCCGATGCCTGAGCGCATGGTTCGGCGGCCGCTGCCGCTTCGAGCCGTCGTGCTCCGTCTACGCGGAGCATGCGCTGCGGCGCCATGGCGTGCTCCGAGGCGGTCTCATGGCCGCTCGTCGGCTCTCCCGCTGTCATCCATGGGGTGGTGCGGGGCACGACCCCGTTCCGCCGACCCGCTCCTGAGCCGAGCTCGAGCGAGCCCTGCGCCTGCGAATCCGCGCGTTGAACCTGAACCTCAGCCCGCGATCTTGCCGCGAAGCACCGCTCACGCCTTCGCCGCGCGACGGAAGACCTCGCGGTACTCCTCGACGAGGCGCTCTCGATGCGGCCGGACCGAGACGACGAGATCCAGCCCCTGCCGAAGCTCGGGCCGCTCCAGTCGGAACGCCTCGCGCAGCAGCCGCTTGATCCGATTGCGGTAGACGGCGCCGCCGGCGCGGCGGCCGATGGAGATCCCAAGCCGCGTGGTCGGCAGCCCATTCGGCCGCGCATGCACCACCACGCCGCCGGCGTCGGTGCGCCGACCCTCGCTTCGCGCCGCCTCGAAGTCCCGCGGCGTCCGAATGCGGTGTCTCGCGCCGAAGCCATACCGCTTCGTGGTCACGGCTTCTCCAGCTCACCCTGGTATCGGTGCATGAGCCGTGCACGGCTCGCCATGCCAAGCACGCGCTTCGTGCTCGGATCCACCACCGGGAGGCTCTGCACATCGTGTCGGCTGAAGCGATCGAGCGCGAGCTCGAGCGACTCGTCGGGGTCGAGCACCGGGATGTCCCGCCGCGCAATCTCGCCCGCGTGCAGCAGCGGGAGCGCTTCCCGGAAGACGAGCGCCGCGCGCAGATCGCCCGCCGTGATCATGCCCAGGTAGGCGCCGTGCTCGTCGATCAGCACCATTTCGTCCACATGCGATCGCTCCGCCAGGTCGAGCAGTCGTTCGCCGTTGTCCTCGGCGTGCACGGCGGTGACGGCCGTCAGCGCGAGATCGCGCACGCCAAGGCGCCGGAGCACCGCCACATCGCTCGATGGCCCGAGCCGCACGCCCAGCGAGCGAAGCTCCGAGGTATAGACCGACTCGGGGTCGAGTCGGCGACCGATCACCACCGCCACCGTGGCGGCCAGGATGAGCGGAAGCATGATGACCGGGCTCTGCGTCAGCTCATAGACGAGCAGCACGCCCGTCAGCGGCGCGTGCGTCGTGGCGGCGACCATGCATGCCATGCCCACGAGCGCGAAGGAGGGCGGATGCGCTCCGGGGATGATGCCCGTGCTGTTCGCGGTCGCGCCGAAGACGCCACCGATCATGGCGCCCAGCACGAGACTCGGCGCGAACAGGCCGCCGGCGCCTCCCGAGCCGAAGGTGAATGCAGTGGCGATCGTCTTGAGCGCGATCCATGCCACGAGCAGCATCGCAAGCCCCGGCAGATTCAAGCCGTGCGCACCGCCGCCGACATACCACGAGGGCTCGAGCAGCGTCTTCACCGTCGAGTATCCGGCGCCGAAGAAGGGTGGCACCCCGGGACCCGGCGCGGCGGCGAGCACATACGCACCGCCGAGCATGGCCAGCGCCACGGCGCCCCAGATCGGGCCGATGGCGCGAGGGCCGGGAATGCGGTCGAAGAGCCGATGCGCGAGCCGCATGACTCGAATGACGACCACCGCCATCACGCCGACGACCGCGCCGAGGAGGATGAAGCTCGGCACCTGCGCGATCGTGAAGACCGGCGGCGCTCCCTCGAAGAAGCTCGGACCGATGCCGAAGATGGGCTTCCGCGAACCGAGCAGCGTCTGCGCCGTGGCCGTGCCCATCACGCTCGCGAAGACGATCGGCATGAAGGTGCGCAACGAGAAGTCTCGAAGCAGGACCTCGAGCACGAAGAAGATGCCCGCGAGCGGCGCGTTGAAGACCGCAGCGATCCCGGCGGCGGCGCCGCAGCCGAGCAGGGTGGTGACCTCGGAGGGCGACGCGCCGAGCCATCGCCCCAGCACGCTCCCGATCGTCGCCCCGATCGACACCATCGGACCCTCGGGACCGGCCGAACCGCCCGAGCCGATGGTGCAGGTGCTCGCGAGCCACTGCCTTGCGGCAAGGCGCGGCGGGAGGTGGGAGCGCTCCCGGCTGACCGCGTAGAGCACCCAGGTCACGCCGTGCCCTCGAAACGGCAGCGGAAGCAGCAGATAGGTCACGCTGGTCATTGCCGCACCCGCGATCGGCGCGGCGATCACCATGAGCAGCAGCAAGCCGCCATGCTCGCTCGTGCCCTCCAGGACACCCTCCAGCCAGGTGATGGGGCCGATGAACGCGAGGGCCGCAAATCCCATCACCATGCCGAGCATGGCGGCGACCATGAGCAGGCTCCACTCCCGCTCCAGACCGAGTCGTGCAGCCAGTCCCGGCAGCAGTTGATCGAGCGATCGCCGGACCATTGGAGGCGAATCTACCCGCTCCAACGCGGCCTTGGCGGAGCCGTGAATTGCCGCTACAATCCGCGGTTCGCCAATTGGAGAGTTCCGCCGTGATTGAAGCCTTGCTCAGCGATGACATCGTCGAGGCCATGGGAGGTCGCTTCAAGCTCACTGCGCTCATCCAGCGCCGTCTCGAGCAGATCATCGGGGGTGCTCGCCCGTTCGTGGATCGTCAGACTGCGGATGGCCGCGTGCTCAGCAACATCGAGCTGGTGATCGAGGAGATCCGCCAGCAGAAGATCACCGTGGACTGGGAGGCGAGCGGCCTTCCGGCTCCCGGCCGCGCGCGACGCTAGCGGCCGAGCGCGACGCTCGCTGAACTCCGCCGTTCGCTCTCGAATCGCGCCGTCGTGGGTGTTCCTTCGGTTTCGGCCGTCCCCAGACCCACCGCTGCGGATGGGTCCGGGATCCCGCACTCGCCGTCCCGACCCCCGACGAATTGGAACTGCTGCCCAAGCGGCCGTTTGGCAAGCTCCGGTTCAATGCTACTTTGGCGTTACTGACCGCATGTCCACCCGGGGCAGGAGTTCTGCCATGTCGTTCAAGAGTCGATTCGTCCAGTCGCTTTCGTGCGTGGTCACCCCGTTGCTGCTGATGAGCAGCGCGATGGGGCAGGAGACCCCACGCTTCGAGCCGCTCCCGGTGGCCTTCCGCGATGTTCCCGAGTTGCTTGCCCGCATCGGCGACGGAAGCGGCTGGAGCGAAGGCGGCGTCGCCGATTGCGCGCAGAGCATCGTCACCTGGTCGAGCGCCAACTTCGGCGGGGGACCGCTGATCGTGCAGGCCGGCTTCGCGGAGACGGAGATCGCAGCGGTGTCGTTCACGGTGCCCGCCGATCAGTTTCCGGTGCGGATCGATCTCGCCGAGATCATCTTTGCCACCAGCAGCGCGACCGTGGCCACGACTACCGAGTGGAGCGTGCTCTTCTGGGAAGGCACACCGGCCACCGGCCAGTTGGTGGCCGTCTTCAGCTCCGATGACAAGATCCTGCCTCACATTCAGCTTCCGCCAGGTACCGCCGGCGTCAACCTGAACTTCCTCGTCGATCCGGGCGACCCCGAGCAGATCATTCTTCAGAACAACGGCAGCAACAGGATCTCCGTCGGCTTCCGCATCGACAAGCACAACAATCAGACGGCGAATCCGTGCTTCACGGCGCCGCCGTCCAGCAGCAACGCATTCCCCACGACGGACACCAACGGACTCGGCTCGTCCTCCAACAACTGGATCTACGCGCTCAACTGCATCATCTGCCCCGGTGGTTGGTCGAGCTTCGCGCAGCTTCCGACGATCTGCCGACCCAGCGGCGATTGGAACATCCGCTTGAGCTACACGGGACTCGGCTGCGCGCCGCCCACGCCCGGCGCCTGCTGCCTGCCGAACGGCACCTGCAATGTGATGGCGCAGGACAGTTGCGCCAGTCTGGGCGGCACCTTCATCGGACCGGGCCAGACCTGTGTCGGCGTCACCTGCGTGCCCACCGGCAATGTGCCGTGCTGCTTCCAGTCGACGGGCGGCTGCGTGGTGCTGAGCTACAGCAACTGCCAGCTTGCCGGTGGAGTGCCGGGACCCGTGGGGGTCTCGTGCGCGAGCCATGTCTGCTTCCCCACCGGCGCCTGCTGCAAGCTCGACGGCACATGCAGCGTCATGAGTCCGACGGATTGCTCCGCGATCGGTGGCCTCTATCAGGGCAACAACACCACCTGCGCCCAGGTCAACTGTCCGGCGCTAACAGGTGCCGCGTGCTTCCCGAACGACTTCTGCCTCATCCTCACGGAGGCGGACTCGATCGCGGTGGGCGCCGAGTGGCGAGGCGCAGGCACCACCTGCGCAGATTTGGACCAGAACGGCACGGCGGACCAGTGCGAGTCCGCGCCGCCATGCCGTCAGGGCGACTTCAACTGCGACGGCCGAGTCGACGGCGCCGATCTCGGAGAGCTGCTCGGCTACTGGGGGCCGTGCGTGGCACCGTGTCCGCCTGCGGACATGAACCAGGATGGGCGGGTTGACGGCAACGATCTCGGCTCGCTGCTCGGACTCTGGGGCTGAGCGGAACTCGGGACCGCTCGACGCGGCCTGAGACGGATCGCGCGCATCCCGCGTTCGGGACTTGTGGGAATCTCGATTCCTGCTCCAATAGTGGGGCCGGAGGGGTTCTCGCCGCGCGGTGCGGTCAGTGGACTCCTCGGCAGGGAGTCAACGATGGCTGGAGCCAACAGGAATGTCCGCAACATCGTGGTGATGGGTGGTTCGGGCACGGGCAAGACCACCCTGATCGAGGCGCTGCTGCACGCCGCCGGCGCCATTCCGAAGCAGGGTCGGCTCGAGGACGGCACCACCGTCTGCGACTACGACGCGATATCGAAGGAGCTCCAGCATTCGATCGATCCGTCGGTGGTGCACCTCCAGCACGAGGGGGTCGTCATCAATCTCATCGATACGCCCGGTCTCTCGGATTTCATCGGCCGCGGCATCGCCTGCATGCCCGCCGCGGACATGGTGCTGCTCGTGGTCGATCCGAAGGCGCCGATCGATCCGGTGATGCGCCGCGTCTCCAAGCTCGCGGAGGAGCGCAAGCTGCCGCGCATGATCGCCATCGGCAAGATCGATCGCGGTGACGATCTCAGCGAAGCGGTGGAGGCGATCAAGGAGTTCATCGGCCCGATCGTGCGCCCGATCGACCTGCCCGCCGGGCATGGGCAGAGCGTGGTCGACTGCTTCGAGAACGAGGCGGGCGAGAGCGATCTCGGTGATGTGAAGTCGTTCCACTCGGAGCTCGTGGACCAGGTGGTCGAAGTGGACGACGCGCTGATGGAGCAGTACCTGGAGGGCAAGCCCGCGTCGCCCGAGCAGCTCCATGAACCGTTCGAGAAGGCGCTGCGCGAGGCGCATCTGGTGCCGCTCGTCTTCGTCTCGGGACGAACCGGTGCCGGCGTGAAGGAGCTTCTGCGCGACATCGTGCAGCACGCGCCGAGTCCGTCGGAGAGCAATCCCCGTCCGTTCGAGGTGATCGAGGAAGGGCAGGAACCGACGCCGTGGGTGCCCACGCACGATCCCGCAGGTCCGGCGATGGCGCATGTCTTCCGGGTTTCCGTCGATCCCTATGTGGGCCGGCTCGCGTTCTTCCGCGTGCACCAGGGAACCGTGCGCAAGGACGCGGCCCTGCGCGTGGACGACAGTCGCAAGCCGATCAAGCTGCATCACCTCTACAAGGTGATGGGCAAGCAGCATGTCGAGGTGGATCATCTCGAGGCGGGCGAGATCGGCGCGGTACCGAAGCTCGAGGATGCACGGCCGGGTTCGATCCTGCACGACGGCGAGGTGTCGGACCATGTGCGACTGCGCCCGCTGCCGCTGCCGCGACCCGTGCAGGGAGTGGCGGTGCAGGCGGCCACCAAGGGCGCGGAGGCGAAACTGGCCGAGGGACTCGCGAAGCTCGAACTCGAGGATCCCACGCTGAAGGTGGAGCATGTCGCGGCGACCGGCGAGACGGTGCTGCGCGGACTCGGCGAACTCCAGTTGCGGATCGCGATGCGCCAACTCAAGGATCGCTTCAGCGTGGAGGTGGCGACGCACCCGCCGAAGATCGCGTACCGCGAGACGGTGCTCGGCAAGGGCGAGGGTCACTGCCGGCACAAGAAGCAGACCGGCGGTGCGGGGCAGTTCGCGGAGGTCTACCTTCGCGTGGAGCCGCTGCCGCAGGACGATCCCAACTGGCCGCTCGACATGGTGGACGACACCTACGGCGGCAGTGTGCCGAGGCAGTTCATCCCGGCGATCGAGAAGGGGGTGCGGCAGGCGATGACGGCGGGCGTGATCGCGGGCTATCCGGTCCAGGGCGTCCGCGTGAGCGTGTACGACGGCAAGTACCACCCGGTCGACAGCAAGGAGATTGCGTTCACGACAGCGGGCCGCCACGCGTTCATCGACGGAGCGCGCAAGGCGAAGCCCGCCATCATGGAGCCGTTCGTCTCACTCGAGGTGATGGCGCCGGCGAACTCGCTCGGAGCGATCGCGTCGGATCTCTCGTCGCGGCGCGGGCGCATCGTCGACACGCAGACGCTTGCCGGCGGGCAGGTGATGGTGAAGGCGACCGCGCCGCTCGGCGAGGTCAGCACCTACGCGAGCAGCCTGAAGAGCATGACGGCGGGGGCCGGCAGCTTCACCATGGAGCACAGCCACGACGAGCAGGCGCCGCACGATGTGCAGCAGAAGCTCATCGCGGCGTGGAAGCCGCAGGAGGAAGCGGTCGCCTGACGGGGTGTGCGGCGTCTGCTATCTTTGTTGCCTCGCCGGTGACGATCCGGCGTTGGAGAGGTGGCTGAGCGGTTGAAGGCGCCGGTCTCGAAAACCGGTAGCGGGCTTGTCCTGCTCGTGGGTTCGAATCCCACCCTCTCCGCTTGCTTGCGAGCGGAAGCGAACCCGCACGGGCTGCATTGATCGAGGTGCGGCGGTTGGCGGGCTCGCTCCCGCTCGCGGCGCTTCGCGTCGAGGGCTGAGCGACCGGAGGCTTCGCGTCGGCCCGCGCCGCAGCCATCGCTTCGCGTCGGCTGCGGCTCGGCCTCCGCTTCGCCTCCGTTCGCTCGGCGTTCTCCTCCGCGTCGCTGCGCTCCGCGTCGTCGCCCGCCGGGCTTCTGATCCTCGCGGAGCGATGGGCGGCGCCTTCCGTGCGGCCGGTTCCGCGAGGATGTCGAATCCCACCCTCTCCGCTTGCTTGCGAGCGGAAGCGAACCCGCACGGGCTGCATTGATCGAGGTGCGGCGGTTGGCGGGCTCGCTCCCGCTCGCGGCGCTTCGCGTCGAGGGCTGAGCGACCGGAGGCTTCGCGTCGGCCCGCGCCGCAGCCATCGCTGTACGCTGCGATCATGCGAACGCGTGCGTGGGCGGTTCGGATCGTTCTGGGGCTGCTCGTGTTCATCGCGCTCGGTGCCGTCATCGGTGCGTTCCAGGGATCGTGGGAGACCATCGGTCGCGTCATCGGAACCGGCGTCGTCGGCGGTCTCGCCGGCCTGCTCGCGATCCCGCTGATGTCGCTCGTCGATCGGCCGCAGTGGCGCGTGGGTGCCGTCGCGGCGCTGTGCTACATCGGCCTGTTGACGGTGCTGTTCGTCCTGGGCGTCTGGACGATGGATCGCGGAATGTCGCAGATGGGCGAGCGGCTGATGATGCTGGCCGGCATCTGTGCTGCATGTCTGCTTCCGGTGGTCGCCTCGCTCTTCGCAATCCCCTTCCTCTCGTCGCGATGGCTGCCCACCGGCGTGATGGCCCTCGGAGCAATCGGTCTGATCCTTGGTCTGCCGCTCGTGACCATGGCGAACTTCGCGCAGTGGCCGACCGCGCTCGAGGAGTACGCGATCTTCGGCATCGCGCTCGCCTTCGTGGCATTGCTGCTGCTCGGTGCGCTTGGACGCAGCCCGCGCGAAGCGCGTCTGCCGGGAATCCTGCTCTCGATCCCGCCGATCACGACGCTCGCGGTCGTCGGGAACGAGCTCTTCTTGAATGGAGTGCTGATCCTTCGCAGGCTCCTCCCGTCCGACGACGCGAGCCTTGCGATGCTCTGGGCGGGCTCGGCGGCGCTCGTCGTCTGGCGTGTGCTCCGCCTGATCGATCTGCGCGGCCATCAGCGTCATCTGCGGACGGGATTCGTCGCGTCGAGCCTGCTCGGCGCCCTGATCTTCGGATTCCTGCCGTCGTCACTGGCCTCGGACGGGCTCGGTGCCGCAATGCTCGTGGTCGCGGCGTGCCACCTCATCGCCATCGCGCTCTTCGCCCGCATGAACCGGCGCGCCGAGCTCACGACGCAACTGGCTGAAGTCGAGCCCGGGACGATGACATGCCCGCGCTGCCGCGAGCTTCTGGTGCTGCGGCCGGGACAGGGAAACTGCGCCGCGTGCGGTCTCGTGTACCGACTCGAGATGGAGCCCGCCAGGTGCCGACGCTGCCATCACGATGTGACCCACTCCTCGAGCGAGGTCTGCACCGAGTGCGGAGAGCCGATCCGGCTCACGCCGAAGTCGTGAGCAGCACCACGCCGGCCAGGATCATCGCCACCGACGCGACCTTGCGCACGCTCATCGGCTCGCCGAGGACGAGCCACGCAAGTGCAACGGCGATCGCTGGTGCGAGCGAGAACGCGATGGGCTTCACCTTCGAGAGATCGCCCACCGCGATGCCGAGGTAGAAGAATCCGACGCCCAGCGCACCGGCGGAGAGCCCCGAACCGAATACGAGCAACAGCAGTGTGCGGGCGTCGGCGCGCCACCACGCGGGTTCGCGGGAGGCATGCACGCCGATGGGTTCAAGCATGCCGCGGGTCGCCGCAATCCACGCGAGCATCAGGATCGGCAGCGCCACGGCCGTGCGCACCGTGATCGCGGTGACCGGCCCGACCTGCCCCGACTTGAGCACCAGCTTCGTGCAGAGTTCGCCCACGCCCCATGCCACGCCCGCCAGCACGCCGAAGAGAATCGCCTGCATGATGGCCGGCACGATAGCGGGGGAGCGACTCGAGCGCGGTGGGCGACGGCGAGCGCCTGGCGCACCGGGGCGCGCAGCGCCGGCGGTGACGGTTCACCAACTCAGATGAGCGACGCGTCGGCTTCGCGGATCCATCCGCCGCGACCGTTCGGCAGCTCGATCTCGACCCATCCAGGGCGCCGATCACGGACGCGGAACTCGACACCTTCGCCGAGCGACTCCTGGAACTGCGGCTCGAAGCCCTCACCGTTGCCCTTGCGCACCACGACGCCGTGCTCCGCAATCACGCCGCGAGGTCGCAGCCGATCCAGCAGTCCATCCGCCGCCACGGTGCCGCCGATCACGACGGCGATGAGCACGCTCGCGGCCACGCCCCAGCGCCACGCGATATGCGGCCCCTCGCGATCCACGATCGAGGGGCGCAGCGCGCGAATCATCACGAGCAGCCAGAGCAGCGCCCATGCCGCCAAGGCGATCTCCAGGCGCGTGCGCAGCGCCACGACATGCCACCAGCTCGCCACATCGTCGAGGATCATCGTCGAGCCGGCGCTCTCGAAGCGATCCGTCACCTGCGTTCTTGCCTGTGCGAGGTTGCGCTGCACATGGGAATCGCCCGGCGCGGAGCGTTGTGCGCGGAGGTAGGACGCGATCGCCTCGCCCACGCGTCCCGCCTGGAGTTGCGCGTTGCCGAGATTGAAGTGCAGCGGCGCGTTGTCCGCACCCGCATCGCGCAGCGCGGTGTACAGCCTCGCGCTCTCCTCGAATCGCCGCCGCGCCTCCGCGGGATCCTGGCGCAGGAGCGACATCCCTTCCTCGTAGGCTCGCTCCGCCGAGCGAAGCGACTCGATCTGCGATTGGACGACGGCTGGAGATTCCATCGCCTGCGCCGGCATCGACGCCGCGCCGAGCATGAGGGCCGTCACGAACGCGCGGAGCGTCATGGCCTCGGCTCCACGGCCATGCCGATGTCGAGCCGCTCCAGGCGGGCGAGCAGCTCCAGTGCGGAAGACCGAAGCGAGGCCGGCGTTTCGGCCGCGCGACCTGCGAACGCGGCGCGCTCGCCACCCGCGAGCAACCCATCGAGGGCACTCAGCAGCGCCTCGTCGGCGCCGCTGGACTTCGCAAGCGCCAGCGCTTCGCGTCGCGTGAGGCTCGCCGCCGCGAGACCGCTTCGATCGGCGAGATACGCGGTGAGCGCGGTCACGACCGTTGCAGCGTCCTCGGCGCCGCGCAGCGCGCGTCGAGCCGAAGGCAGGGCCTGTCGTGCGCGTCGCAGGCGGTCGTCGCCATCGACCCGATCGGCGCGGCGACGCCACGCCATGGCGGCGATGGCGAGCACCGGCGGAAGCAGCAGCGCCGCGCCGAGCCCCCAACCGAGTTGCAGTCGATCGACGCCGAGCATGGCGGGGGAGACCGGCCGGCTCGCGACGATGCCGCCCTCGATCTCCGTCAGCGATCGTTCTGGAGCGGTGGGTGTTCGACCTGCCGCCGCGCCCCCGGGGAGCGCGGTCACATCGACGCGCTCCGTGGGCAGCACCGTGAGCGCAATCGGCTCGCTGCGCACCGTGCGGAATTCGCGCAGGCGCGGATCGAAGAAGCTGAACGAGATGGGCGGGATCTCCGTGACGCGCTCGGAGAGCGGGCGCAGCGTCTGGGTGAAGACCTTGGTGCGCCCGTTGACCGTTCCCGCAATCGGCTCGTTGGGGATTCGGAAGGCTCTCGCAAGATCCGCCTGATCCGAGATCGGCGGCGGCAGCAGCCTCGCCATGTCCGCGCCGCCCGGCGTTCGATCCACCACCGTCAGCGTGAGCGTGATGGGATCACCCACGCTCGCGCGCGTGGGTCTCGCCTTCGCATCGATCTCGAAGATCCCGACGGCGCCGGTGAAGTCGGCGGGGCGACCCTCGCTCGGCACGGGCTGGACGACGATGTTCGGCGCGGCAGGAACGATCGTAAGCAACCGCTCACCGCCGCCCGCGGAGCGGGGCAGACCCACACGAAGGTCGATCTCGCCCAGGTCGAGAGGTCCGGGGCGATCCGCGGAGACGCTCGTGCCGAGTTCGTAGACATACCACTCCTCGCCGTCGTCGCCGCGTTCGATGCGCGGCGGAATGCGCCAGCGTCCGTCCGTGTAGAGCTCCTCCACGGCGGGCTGGAAGACGCCCCACTGCGAGGCGCGCGGCTTGATCGCCTGCCCCCACTGGCGGTCGATCCCGAGCGGAATGCGCCCGGCGCGCATCGGCTTCAGCCACACGCGCAGCCGCACCGAGAGATTCTGCCCCACCACCGCCTCGGCAGGTTCCGCGATGAGTTCGGCGCGGACGGCGCCGCTGGAATCGAATCCCCCGACCTCCACCTTGGTCGCACGGCTTTGATAGGTCTGCCCGTCCACGATGATGCGAATGGCGGGAATCTCGTAGGTGCCCGCATGTTCGGCGAGGAAGACCACATCGTAGTGAATGCTCGTGCGTCGGCTGACTCGACCGTTGACGATGGTGGTCTGGGAGAACTCCCGCGACTTCGCGATGTCGCTGCGAAGTCCGGGCACTGCGGGGACGCGAGGATCCTCGACACTCGAGGCGTTCGTGACATCGAACGAGATGACGATCGCGTCACCGACCGTGGCGCGCGGGTCGGGATAGGTGATCTCGACCTGCGGCTTGGTGTCGCGGTCGCGGTCCTGCATGGACCACGCCGGGCGCACGAGGAGCAGGAGCGCGACGGCTATCGCTCCTGCGATGAATGCCCATGAGCACATCCGGCGCATCCCGCGCATCCCGCGCATCGCGTGCATGGCATGCGCCGACCGCATGGCGCGCACACGGCGCGGCGGCAGCGCCGGCGCGAGTCTCGTGTCATCGATGCTGGAGTGCGAAGTCTCGGTCATGACTACCAATCCCGTTCCGCGGGTGCTTGCCGGAGCCGTTCCTGCGATCGCCGCTGCTCCCGACGCTTCTTCTCCTTGTCACGCACGAGCTGAAGAAGTCTCTCCGCCTCTTCGCGATTCATGTTCCGGCGAGCCTCGGCCGAGCCCTCGCCGGCTGCGCCCTGGGGAGGCGGGGGAGTCGATGCGCTCTGCGACTCGCCCTTGCCGTCCTTCGATTGCTGCTGTGGAGTCTGCTGCTCGCCGCTCTCGGGCGGCTTCGGTGGCGACGGCTCCTTCGAGTCGTCCGGCTTCTGCTGATCGCGCTGGTCCTGACCTTGCTGTCCCTGCTGCTGATTCCGCTGGTCAGGCTCCTGCTGCGGAGGGTCCTGCTTGCCCTGCTGTGACGGATCCTGCGGCGGTCGCGGCTGCTGCTGATCCCGCTGCTCCTGTCCCTGCCGACCCTGTTGCTGCTGATCCTGCTTCTGCTGCTGCTCCTGACCCTGCTGGCCCTGCTGCTGTTGCTGCTGATCCTGTCCCTGCTGTCCCTGCTGGTCCTGTTGCTGCTGTTGATCCTGATCCTGCTTCTGATCCTGGTTCTGCTGCTGCTCCTGCTTCTGATCCTGATTCTGGTCCTGCTTCTGATCTTGCTTCTGATCTTGCTTCTGATCCTGGCTCTGCTGCTGCTGGCGCTGCTGCTCCTGCTCGAGCTGCCGAAGCAGCCGCAGTGCCGCCTCTGCATTGATGCGCGCATCGCGATCCTGCGGACTTGCGGCGCTCGCGTCCTTGAAGTGGGTGAGCGCGCTCTTCATCTGCTCCATGGCGCCCTGGAGCTTCTCGGGATCCGGCGCGGCATCCGGCTGCATCGACTCGTCGATGACGGCGCGGCCTCGGTTGTACATGGCGCGGGCGGCCAGATCCGCATCGCGGGATTGCGCCGCCTTGGCAAAGAGCGTCTGCGCCGCCGCAAGGTCGCCTGCCGCGTACTCGGCAACGCCGAGGTTGTACGCCACCTCGCTCGATTCGGGCTTGAGCTCCAGCGCTCGCCGATACGACTCCCGTGCTCGCGCGAGATCACGCTCGCGCCACGCGCTGCCTGCCTCGAGCACGGCTGCGTTGAAGGCGCGCTCGATGGACCGCGCATCACCGGCGGCGGGCGCGGGCCCCGCCGGAGGCTCCGAACCAGGCATCGTCGGCAGCGCCTCCGACGGCGCGGCCGGCTGCGTGTTCGCAGGCACCCCTGATGCCGGCCTCACAGGCGTGAGCGACGGAGTGCTCGACGGCTCGCTCGGCGGCCTGCTCGATGGCCCCTGAAGCGCGAGCGGGCCTGCGAGAAGGATGATCAGGATCGCATTCATGCGAGGGCGCCCCGCATTCTCCCCGATCCTCGGCGATCGGCAACGAGCCCTTCGAGCAGCAGCAGCACGAGCGCAAGGCCGGCGAACCACGCATAGCGCGAGGTTCGCCGCTGGATCGTGCCTCCCTCGAATTCGGCGCGCTCGAGCTGGCCGACGGTCTGCTCATAGATCTGCGCGAAGTCCGCCTGCGCCGTGCCCACGCGGAGGAAGGAGCCGCCGCCGGCCTCGGCCACGCGCGCGAGCATCTCCGGATCCATGCGGCTCCACACTTCCTGACCCTGGTAGACGAGCCACCCGCGCCCCCCGGTGCGCTCGACCGGGATGCGGGCGCCCTCCACCGCATCACCGATGCCCACCGTGAAGATCGTGATGCCGCGCTCGCGTGCTTCGCGCGCCTTCGCGACCGGATCCTCGCCCATGTCCTCGCCGTCGGAGAGGATCACGATCGCCTTGGGCGCGGCCGAGTCCTGCGGGAAGCTCTCCATCGCCAGTTCGATGGCGCCGGCCATCTCGGTCCCGCCGCGTCCGGCCGACTGCGGCGCCAGCTCACGCAGCACGCTCCTGAACGCGCCGTAGTTCAGCGTGAGCGGCACGCGGATCGAGGGCACGCCTGCGAACTCGATGAGCCCGACGCGATCTCCGGCGGCGCGGTCGAGCGCATCGGCGACGAACTGCCGCGCCCGCTCCAGGCGATTCGGCGTCGCGTCCTCCGCGAGCATCGAGCGGCTGACATCGACGAGGAAATAGCAGTCGAGGCCGCTGCGAGGCACTTCCTCCACGCGCAGGCCCCATCGCGGGTCCATCAGCGCCACGATCGTCGCCGCGACGGCGGCCGTGACCATCGCGGCGCGGATGAATGGTCGCCACGCCGACACGGTGGGCGCAATGCGAGTCCAGAGCGGCATCTCGGCAAAGCGCCGCCACGCCCGCACGCGACCGTGCTGGCGCAGCGCCACGATGGCGAGGATGGCAACCGCTCCGATCAGGAGCAGGGCGGCTCGGGGATTGGCGAACTCGAAGTCCATGGTGCAGCGGGGACGATGAGGCTCAGGTCAGAAGACGAAGACGCGTGTGGGACAGCAGGAGTTCGAGCGCCAGCAGCACCACGACGCCCAGGAGCAGCGGCGGAATCCTTGCGCCGCCCAATGTGAACGGCTCCACCGCCAGCGCCGTGGACTGGAGATACCGCCGCTCCTCGCTCGCGGTCTTCTCGAGCATGTCGATGCGCTCGTAGATCGCGCGGAGGCTGCGCTCGTCGGTGGCGCGGAAGTACTCGCCGCCCGTGAGGTCCGCCATGCGTCGAAGAAGGTCCTCGTCGATGCTCACGGGCTGGTTCACATACTGCATGCCCAGCGGCGTCTGCACCGGCATCGGCGCCATGCCGCGCGAACCCACGCCGATGGTGTAGACCCGGATTCCGAGCGTCCGGGCGAGTTCCGCCGCCGTCATCGGATCGATGTCGCCCGCGTTGTTCTCGCCGTCCGTCAGCAGGATGATCACGCGACTCTTGATTCGTCGCGAGGGATCGTCCGTGCGACTCTCGGCCAGGTCCCGCAACCGCTCCACTGCGAGCGCCACGCCGTCGCCGATGGCGGTGCCGTCCTCGCCCTGCTGCGTGGCGGGACGGAGACTCATCAGCGCCTCGATCACGAAGTCGTGGTCGAGCGTGGGCGGCGAGAGGCTGTCGGCGAATCGCGCGAAGGTCACGAGCCCGATGAGATCGTTCGGGCGCCCCGGCAGGCCGCCGCCGCCCTTGATGAACTCCGTCGCCACGAGCTTCACGGCATCGAGCCGATCCATCTGGCGGTTCGCGCGCGAGAAGTCGAGCGCCATCATGGAGCCGCTGCGGTCGATCACCATCTCGATCGCGATGCCCTCGACGAGCACGCGCGTCTGTTCGTTCGCCTTGATCGGCCCTGCCAGTCCCAGCACGAGGATCGCGACGGCGAGCGTTCGAAGCGTCGGCACGAGCCATCGCGCCCTGACGAGCAGTCCGGTGCCGCGAGCCCCCGAGGCGAGCAGTGCGCCGGCCGCGGGAAGCACGACGGTGGCGCGGGCCGAGGGGCGCAGCCATCGCATCCAGACGAGCGGCAGCAGGAGCAGCAGAAGCAGCCACCACGGCTGCTCGAGCATGAGTCCCCGCATCATGCGCGAGCCCCCTGCGGTGCCGCGGCGTGGGGCGGCGCCGCATCCGCGTGCGACGGCGCGGTCTCGTCGACGAACGCATTCGCCGCGTCGAAGGCCTTGTCGCATTCGCTCGAGCCCGGACGCTCGGCCGCGAATTTCACGCGATCGGCGCTGCGCAGGAATCCGCCGAGCAGCACGCGATGCTCGTCGCGCAGCGACGGATCGTGGCTCGCAATCGCGAGGAACTCCTTGGTGGTCTGCTCGGGTGCTCGGATTCCGAAGCGATGCTCGACATAGCCGCGCACGATGTCCGAGAGACGGATGTAGAACTCGAGCACGCGGCCGTTCGCCGGCAGGTTCTCCGATCGCAGCTGACCCAGCGCCTGCCGCGCCGCTTCGTGCGGGGGGATCTCCGGCACGATCCGCGGCCGACGCACGAGGCGCCAGCCCGCGTATCCGGCCGCCAGCAGCGCCATGGCGCCGGCGACGATTGCGAGCGTGACCCGCCAGTCGCGCGGAAGTCGAATGTCCACGGCGTCCTTCACGGGTCGAAGCGCCTCGCGCGGCTCCGTCTCGCCGATGAGCGAGCGCACGCGGATCCGCAGCGGTCCAACGCCGGCGCTGGTCTCGGTGCCGTCGGCGGCCACGAGACGAACACCCAGCGGCGGCAGCTCCACCGTGCCGCTCTCGAAGCTGACCACATCGATCTCCTGCACGCGGAGCCTCGGCGTCGCAGCCTGCGTCGGCACGACTCGAGCGGCGCGCACCTCGAACGCACCGAGCGACGGCCTCGCGCCCGATCCGAGATTCTCGAAGCGGACCTCCATGCCCGGCGCCAGCTCCACTTCCAGTCGGACTCGCAGCGGTTCGCCGACTTCGATCTCGCCGGTGGCGGCACGAAGGAAGAGGCGGGTGTCGTCGACCTCGGCGCTGGCGGCCTGAACCGGCGGCGGATCGCTTGCGGCAGGTGCGGCGGCGTGTGCCGGCGCCACGGCCGGCGCCTGTGCTGGAGCGGGCGCCCTCGATGCGGCCGGCGCCGGCGCGGAAGCGGGCGGCCTCGATGCGGCCGACGGCGTCTGCGCGGCGGCGGATGCGGGGGCGGAGACGAGCGCGGCGCCCAAGACCATTGCGAGGGCTCCCGCGATCATCGGCCCCTCCTCGCTTCGCGCCGCCGGAAGTACTCCATGAGCGGCCGGCCGCAGTCGGCGCCCGTCTCGATCTCGATGGGCGTCGACTTCGCCCGCGCAAACGCGCGGCGCCGTCGCTCGAGCGCCTCCAGCGCGATCGCGGCGTACCGTGAGCGAACCGCGCGGCTCGTCGTGTCGACGACGACGCGCTCGCCCGTCTCCGGATCGACGCACTCCACGAGGCCCACGCGCGGGAGCGATCGCTCCCGAGGATCGGAGACGACCACGGGAATCACATCATGACGCTGGCGCGAGAGCGACAGTGCCTGCTCCCACCCTTCGTCGAAAAAGTCGCTGATCACGAAGAGCACGCTGCGGCGGCGCTGAATGCGGTCGAGCTCGCGGATCGCCTCGCCCAGGCGCGTGCCGCGCCCCGCAGGCCGGAATCCGAGCAGCTCGCGCACGATCCGCAGCACATGACGCGGACCCTTGCGCGCCGGCACGAAGCGCTCGATGCGGTCCGTGAACGCCATGAGCCCGACCTTGTCGTTGTTGCGGATCGCCGAGAAGGCGACGGTCGCCGCGATCTCCGCCACGAGCTCGCGCTTGAGCTGCGCCTGCGTGCCGAAGGAGAGCGAGCCGGACAGGTCCACCGCGAGCATCACCGTGAGTTCGCGCTCCTCGCGGAAGAGCTTGATGTGCGGGGATCCGACGCGCGCCGAGACATTCCAGTCGATGGTGCGCACATCGTCGCCGATGGCGTAGGGGCGCACCTCCTCGAACTCCATGCCGCGTCCCTTGAACGCGGAGTGGTACTGCCCCGCGAGCGCCTCGCTCACGACGCGGCTCGTGCGGATCTGGATCCGCCGCACGCGGCGGATCAGCTCGCGGGCCTCGCTGGAACTGTTCGGTGCCTGCACCATGGATCGCACACGAGAGCGCCGGGCCGCGCCGGGGCGTCACGGAACGGGAACATGCTCGAGCAGCGTGCGGACGACATCGTCGGAGCTCTTCTCGAGCGCCTCGGCCTCGTAGGTGAGACCCAGACGATGGCGAAGCACCTCGAGCGCCACATCCTTCACATCCTGCGGCACGACATAGCCGCGGCCGTCGAGGAACGCGTTCGCCCGCGACGCAAGCGTCAGTGCGATCGTCGCGCGCGGCGAGGCGCCGTACTGGATGAGGTCCTTCACGGGCGCCTTGAAGAGCCCCGGATCGCGCGACGCGACCACGATGTTCACGATGTAATCCTTGATGCGGTCGTCGATGAAGACCTGATCGACCACGCGGCGAGCCTCCGAGATCGACTCCGGGTGCATCACCGGCTCGACCACGATCTTCGGCGCCGTCGTCGCCATGCGATCGAGGATCTGACGCTCCTGCTTCGGCGTCGGATAGCGCACGACGAGCTTCAGCAGGAAGCGATCGACCTGCGCCTCGGGCAGCGGATAGGTGCCCTCCTGCTCGATCGGGTTCTGCGTCGCGAGCACGAGGAACGGATCCGCCATCGGATAGGTCTCGGTGCCGATCGTGACCTGCCGCTCCTGCATCGCCTCAAGCAGGGCGCTCTGCACCTTCGCGGGCGCACGATTGATCTCGTCCGCCAGCACGATGTTCGTGAAGATCGGCCCCTTCTTGACCACGAAGTCGCCACTGCCGGGCCGGTAGATGAGCGTGCCGATGAGATCCGCGGGCAGGAGATCGGGGGTGAACTGGATGCGCTGGAATCCCGTGCGGATGCCGGCGGCGAGCGTGGCCACGGCCGTCGTCTTCGCGAGCCCCGGTACGCCCTCGATCAGGATGTGCCCGTTGGAGAGCAGTCCGATGAGCAGGCCCTCGAGCAGTTCATCCTGGCCGACGATCACCCGATGCATCTGCTCGACGAGTTGCCGGAACGGCTTCGATGCGGCTTCGACCTGACGCTCGATGGACGAGATGTCGTGCTGTGTGATGGTCATGCTTCAACTCCGTGGCCCACCGACCGGGGCGCCGCCTGCCTGTGCGAGGTTCTCCCCATCTGTCCTCGCGGCGGCACGCACCGGTCCGGGGCCTCCAAGCCGGCCCGAGGGCCGGCTCCGAATGGACTGAAGAAGATACTTCACGCGATCACTGCTGTGAGGCCGTGTTCGCAGCCGTCGATTCGAGCCGCTCCTACCGGCGAACCTTCCCGTAGCATCAGTGATTCCGGGACCGTCGGGCGAAAACCCGGCGGCGGCATGCGCGACAGGCAGTGCAGGAGGTGACTTCGTGCGGATCGGCTGGATCGGAATCGGCGTGATGGGGCGTTCGATGGCGGGACACCTGCTCGATGCCGGGCACGAGGTCACGATCTTCTCACGCACGGCCGGCACATCCGCATCCGCGGAACTTCTCGCACGCGGTGCACGCTGGGGCACGGACCCGGCCTCGGTCGCCGATGGTGCCGACGCCGTCTTCTCGATGGTGGGACTGCCCGCCGATGTCGAAGAGGTGCATCTTGGGGCCCGGGGCACGCTCGCGGCTCCCCGGCCGCCGCGCCTGATCGTGGACATGACCACCAGCACGCCCCAGCTTGCGCGACGCATTGCCGGCGCTGCTCTGGAACGAGGCATCGGGAGCGTGGATGCGCCCGTTTCCGGGGGCGATGTCGGCGCGCGCCAGGCGACGCTCTCCATCATGGTGGGCGGACGCGACGAGCATGTGACGCTGGCGCGTCCGCTGCTCGAGAAGCTCGGGAAGACGATCGTGCATCACGGCGCGCCGGGAAACGGTCAGCACTGCAAGCTCGTGAACCAGATCCTCGTGGCGGCGGCGACGATATCGATGAGCGAGTCGATCGCCTACGCGACGAAGGCCGGGCTCGATCCGTCGAAGATGCTCGAAAGCGTGGGTGGAGGCGCGGCGGGGAGCTGGACGATCCAGAACCTCGCGCCCCGTGTGCTGCGTGGGGACTTCGCGCCCGGATTCATGGTGGACCACCTCGTCAAGGACCTCCGCATCGCCTGCGAGGAGGCGGATGCGATGGACCTGGACCTTCCGATGCTCTCGCTTGCGAAGAGGCTCTACGAGGCGCTCGCAAGCGCAGGCCACGGGGCGCGCGGCACGCACGCCATGGCGCTTCGGTACCTGGACACTCCGGTCACTTCGCGCTGAGGTAGCGCTCGACGCTCTTGATGTCGGGCAGGATCTGCGGCGTGAGCCGGAGCGTGAAGGTTGCTCCGACGCTCGGAACCACCAGCTTCGTCGCGTCCCAGCGCCGGGCGAAGAGTCGGCCGCCTCGCTGCGTCCATGCCGTCTCGCGCCGGCGGACCGTGGCGAGTCGGGTCAGTCCGCGCTGGATCTTCGGCTGAAGCCGCATGAGGCGCTGCAGCGTCTTGCGCTGGCGCTCCGTGCGAGGAAGGGCCTGGATCGTGAAGGTGACGGTTCGGCTGGGAGCGAGTTCGGCCATGGCTGGGTCCTTGCCGCGAGCGCGGCGAGAGTCCCGCAGGCTAGCAGGAAGGGTGTTTTCCTGCCAGCAGTTGCCGTCAGGGGGACGAGGGGCCGGTGGCATGGCCGAAGCCGGCCCGCAGCAACGGCCTGCCACGCAGGCGGAGAACGAAGACGGTGTCCGAGAGCGGGTCCTCGGCGGCGATCGTCGCGGGAGGGCCGGAGAGGGGGAGCGGCAGCGTGCCGGTGACTTGCGTGGAGTCCTCGCCACGGTCGATCGTCACCTCGTAGGTGGCCACGGTCGAGCCATCCTCCGCGCGGCTTGGACGCAGCCGCACCGTGAGCGTGGAGCCGCCTCGCTCGATCTTCGCGACGGCATCCGTATCGAGGGCCGCCACGAGTGCCGGCGCTGCGATGCGCTCGGCGCCGCGAATCGACTCGATCGATGCGTCCGGTGCATGGTCCTCGGCGCTCGACTGCTCGAGCATGTGCAACCGAAACGCTTCACCGGGGATGCGCAGGATGTCGACGACGAAGGAGACGCCCGCGGGGCGCGTCGCGCGGAGCTCATCCAGGAGCTGCGCCATCCTTCGATGGATCGACGCCGGAGCGCTCACGAGCACTGTGCCGCCCACTCTCGAGAGTCGCTGCACCTCGCCGCCGTTGCCCACCCAGTTCTCTGGGTCGATGTGGTCCGTGGCGAGCGACACGAGCTCCTCGGCAATGGAGTCGGCCTGGTAGGCGCGAGTTCGGCGGAGCGTTGCGGCGCCGGAGGAGCTCACGAGCCGCACGCGCCCGAGCGACGCCTCCGCGCGCGGGCGGTCCGTGGTCGTTCCAAGCGCGGTGCAGCACGCCTCCAGCACGGCAAGGAGCGAACCTTCGCCGCGTGTGATCGGCGGCTCGCCGTCCGGTTCGACGCCCGCGCGGACGAGCCCCTCCCAGTCCACATCGATGTCGATCCCGGCCTGCGCCTGGAGCGCGTCGAGCAGCTCGCGCAGCGTGGAGATCCCCGGAGGCACCTGCACTCGACGCGTGTTCGCCAGTTCCAGCAGCGCCAGCTCCTCCGCCAGCGAGTCCAGTTCGGCGCGCGTGGGCTCGGCGATCGCCGCGGGCGGCGCTTCGGCATCACCCGACTGCAGTGCGTCGGCGCGTGCGCCGCCGGGAACCGCAGCGATCAGCAGCAGGGGCACGATCGAGCGCATCGGGATCCTCGAAAGCGTTGCGTGTGCGTGGCGAGGTCGAACGCCGCCGAGTCGTGCCGCAGGGGTGGGAGCCATCGGGGCCTTGTACCGGGCCGACGCGTCAGGTGGCGATGATGGCATCGCGAATCGGCTTGACGACATGGGGAATCAGCCGATCCTCGGCGAGCCGCTCCGCGTGGCCCGAGAGCGTGGCGAAGACCGTGGGCAGATCCGAGATGGCCGCAAGCGGTCCCTGCCGACGCACCGTCAGGTAGACGCTGATCGGATCGTCGCCCGTGCGACCGCCGTTGGTCTCGTTCGTGCGCGTGCGGCTCTTCACCTCGAAGAATGCCTGAAGATCGTTCGCAGCGTTGAGCGAGAGTCCCATGAACGGCTGCACATCGATCGGCCGGTCCTGCTGCGGATCGCAGAGCGCCGCCAGCGGCGAGTCCGCCAGCAGCGCGTCCCAGATGATCTGATCGCGATTGCCGTCGGTCTCGAAGTCGAAGCAGAAGACGAGCTCCACATGCTCGATGTCCAGCGGGGAGATCGACAGGTACCACGGTGCGAGCTCGAGCACGAGGCGATGCAGGCGGTACGCGATGTCGAGCGACGGCGGATTCACCATGCCGCTGCGCAGCGAGGTCTGCCGCATGGTGACCCACGAGAAGTTCCGTTCGGTCTCGTCGCTCTCGAGCACCAGTTCGTTCTCGAGCCGCCGAAGATGGCGCAGCGACGGCACCTGCCGTCGAATGCGGTCGAAGAGCTCGAGCACCGGCTCCCGTCCCGCCGGCAGATCGAGCTTCAGCGCGAGCTTCTGATTGATGTAGAAGTCACGGCACCAGAGGCCGTACTCGGTTCCCATTCCTGCACTCCGCCGCGGAGTGTACGGGCGTTCCACGACGATGCGTCACATCGCTCCGGCTCGTCAGGCGATGTGGACAGCCTGTCGCCCGCGACCGCTCAGGCGCCGAGCGAGCGCAGCCAGCGGAGGAACCCGTCGGTGTCCTCCAGCGTCTCGAGCGCCAGCGCCGGCCGATGTTCGGTGAGTTCGCGGCGGGGAAAGTCACCGGTTGCCACCGCGACCGCATGGCATCCCGACGCATGGGCGCAGTCCACATCGTGCGGCGTGTCGCCGATGATCACGGTGCGCGAGGGCGGCATGTCGCGGCCGTGCCGCTCGCGAAAGCGGCGCATCGCGACCGGCGGCAGCGAGCGACGGTCGGGGCCGTCCTCGGCGAACGCGTTGATCTGGAAGCGCTCGGGATCAAGACCGCAGGCGCGGATCTTGAGGCGCCCCGTCTCGCCGTAGTTGCCGGTGACCAGACCGAGGTGAAGCGACGAATCCCGCCGCAGCGCGTCCAGCAGCGCCGGAATCCCCGGCATGATCCGGCTGGTGCCCGGCTGCGATTCGAGGCGCTGCCGCAGGTGCCGTGCGTAGCAGGCGCGGAAGCGATCGTGCGACTCCGGATCGGTGGCGAGACCGTGGCGATCCGCCACTTCACGCCAGATCAGCGTGTCGAGCCGCCCGGCCACCGGCACGCCCTCCATGGACACCGCGTGCTGCGGGTGAAGCTCGCGCAGCGCATCGGTCATCGCCGCGATGCCGGCGCCGGTCGTGCGCAGCAGCGTTCCGTCGATGTCGAAGAGCAGCAGCATGGAAGCGGGAGTGTCGACGCCTGTCAGCCGGCGCCGACGGCGGCGACGATGCGCTGCGCGGCGTCGGTCAGACCGCGCGCCGGCTGCATCGTCGGGATGTCGCGCCGCGCCTCGTCGAGGATGCGGCGCGCCTCGGCGACATTGGTGCCCTCGAGGCGCACCACGAGCGGCACGGTGAAGCCGATCTGCCTGGCCGCGGCCGTGATGGCGCGGGCGATGCGGTCGCAGGGCATGATGCCCCCGAAGATGTTGACGAGCACGCCTCGCACGCGCGAGTCGCCCAGGATGATCCTGAACGCCTCGGTGACCGCCTCCTCGCTCGCGCCGCCGCCGACATCGAGGAAGTTCGCGGGTCGACCGCCGTGCAGCTTCACCAGGTCCATGGTGCTCATGGCAAGGCCGGCGCCGTTGACGAGGCAGCCGATCGTGCCGTCGAGCGCCACATAGTTGAGGCCGAACTCCTCGGCACGAAGCTCCGCGGGATTCTCCTCGCTCGGATCGAAGAGGGCGTGGATCGCCTTCTGGCGGAAGAGAGCGCTGTCGTCGAAGGTGAACTTCGCGTCGATCGCGAGCACCTGGCCGTCGGGATGGTCGTCGATCGGCGGCGTCACCACGAGCGGATTGACCTCGACGAGGCTCGCATCGAAGGCACGCATCGTCTCGGCCAGACGCATCATGATCGTGGTGGCCTGCGCCACCTGCCGTCCCGTGAATCCGAGTTCGAACGCCAGCGCCCGAGCCGCATGCGCGGGCAGGCCGAACAGCGGATCCAGCGATCGATGCCGGATCGCCTCGGGGCGCTCGGCGGCCACCACCTCGATCTCCGTTCCGCCCTCCGCGCTCGCGATGAGTCCGTTGGTCCGATTGGCGCGGTCGACCGTGATGGCCAGATAGAACTCTCGTGCGATCGGCACGGCCTCCGCCACGAGCAGCCGCCGGACCTCAAGACCCTCCTCGGGCGTCTGCGGGCTCTTCATGCGGTTGGAGAGCATGAACTGAGCCGCGGCGGTGGCCTCCGCCGCGCTGCCCACGAGCTTCACGAAGCCCGCCTTTCCTCGGCCGCCCGCATGCACCTGCGCCTTGATCACCACTTCCCTCGCGCCCGCGCCGAAGAGACGCGTCGCTTCCGAAGCGGCGTCCTTCACCGTGGAGACGACGGCGAAGTCCGGAGTGGCGACGCCTGCATCGCGAAGCAGCGTCCGCGCCTGGTACTCGTGGATCCGCATGGGGGCGGAGAGCTTAGCACGCCGTGTCGCGAGCCACGCCGTTGCGGCGGGCCTCGCGTCGGGCGCGCCACCACTCCCAGACGATCGGCAGCACGCTCACCACGATGATCGCGCCGATCACGAGCGTGAAGTTGTCCTTCACGATCTTGCGCCCGCCGAAGATGTACCCGGCGTAGACGAAGCCGGCGACCCATACGACCGCGCCGATCACGTTGTACGCGAGGAACCGGCGGTAGGTCATCGTGCCGATCCCCGCGACGAACGGGGCGAAGGTGCGCACGATCGGAACGAAGCGGGCAAGGATGATCGCCTTGCCGCCGTGTCGCTCGAAGAAGCGGTGGGTGCGATCGAGGTAGTCGCGGCGCAGCAGGCGGTATCGCCCGGTGAACGCCTTCGGGCCGATCCACTTCCCGATGTGATAGTTGACCGCGTCGCCGATGATCGCCGCGACGATGAGGAGCACGACGAGCAGGTGCACATTCAGTCCGGTCGTGCCCTTGGCCGCCTCCTCGGGGGAGTGCGTGAGCGCCGCAATGGCGCCCGCGGCGAAGAGCAGCGAGTCGCCCGGAAGGAACGGCGTCACCACGAGCCCCGTCTCGCAGAAGATGATCAGGAAGAGAAGGCCGTAGATCCACCGGCCGTAGGCGTGCACGAACTCGGTGAGGAAGTCGGGCAGCTCGGTGAAGAGCCGGATGAATTCGTGCAGGAGCTCCATCATGGTCGAGGCGGCGTGTTCACTGGCGTCGATCGACTCGCTACACTCTCCGCCGCTGCGTCGATCACGACGGCACGATTGGACAGGTGGCCGAGCGGCTGAAGGCGCCGGTTTGCTAAACCGGTATACGGGGTACTGCCTCGTATCGCGGGTTCAAATCCCGCCCTGTCCGTTTCCGAGGCGCGTCCATTGCGCCGTTACGGGGTTGGCTTCGCAATCCATCGCTTCTCAGGGCGCCTCATCGCAGCGCGTGCGGTGCCGCCGTGTCCGCAATGCCCTTGAGCTTCGCTCGCAGCGCGTCGCCGGCCTCGGTCTTCCCGAACCGCATCAGGCCGCGATCGATCGACGCACGGTCGAGCTTCGCGACAGCGGCATCGAGCACAGGCCGCATGAGCGAGCGGGCGACCGGTGAGCTTCGCAGCCACGAAGCCGCGACCGGGCCGTGTCGTTCATATGCGGTGCGCAGCGAAGCCGGTGCCTGGCGATCGAGCCACTCGCGGAAGAGCGCCCAGCGCGGATTCGAGATGCCGTAGACCGACTGCGCCACCCAGCATGCGTCGGGCGGCGGGTTCGGCACGATCTGGAGCAGATCCCACCAGGCCTGGTAGTTGTTCGAGACGGGCGGTCCGATCGTCACGATGCGGAAGCGGATCTTGCCTTCGCCGCTTCCGAAGTCGATCAGGTTGATCACGGTGTAGAGATCCTGCACCTGGCCGGAGAGGATCGTGCGATCACCATCCGCAGCCGGCTCCGCCTCCGCCAGGAAGACGAGCATGTCGGGCAGGAGCAGCCAGCGCTGCGTCGTGGAGTTGTAGATGTAGCCCATCGTGTAGACATTGTTCGTGGGCAACGCCTGTCCGATGGCGACGCAGTTGATGCCGAAGAGATCCTCCGGCGACTTGAAGTCGGTGGTGACGGTCAGCAGCGTGTCGCTGATGATCGCCGTGGGCGGATAGAAGAGCGCGGGACCCGGGATCGGCGTCGATGCGCTGCTCTGGCCGCGACTGGCCTGGATCTTGAGCCAGGTCGAGTCGTCGGCGCGCGTGCTCAACGCAGAACCTGAGAGCAGACGACCGACGAGCACGGAGACCTCGTAGCCGGTGACATTCGTGGGCAGCGTGCCGATGGGCTGCGTCGCGAGCGTGGTGAGCAGTGACGGGCCCATGTTGATGAAGCCGCGGATCTCGTTGAACTCGCCGCCGCCGGTGTCGCCCATGCACGGGTTCGTGCTCGTGAGCTGGAGATCGCTGTCAAGGTCGAATCCGCACTGAGGACGGATGTTGGCGCGGATCGCGAGCTTGACCTGCTGCGAGGAGAGCGGAGCTCCGAAGATGGCCTTGGCCGTCGACTGCATGCGCGCCGCGCAGCCGGCCACCATGGCCGCGGCGGCTGATGTGCCGCCGAACTGGAGCGTGTAGGTGCGAAGCTGATTGACCTTGAACGGGTCGCCAGATGCGTTCGAGCCGCGCCAGAGGTCGCCATAGCCGCAGGACGCGACGAACGAGCCCCATCCCGAGACATCGACCTCATTGGTGCCGGCAGTGCCGTCGGTCTGGCTGAAGTTGCTGAACGGGGATCGGCAGTAGTAGAGGCCCTGGAAGATTCCGGGGAAGCGCTGGGCGCCGGGCCAGCACGCGCCGACGACGACTGCCGAGCTCGGGGCATCGGCACCCTGCGGCACCGTCACGACTCCCGTGCACGAATTGCCTGCCGAGACGACGGTCGAGATTCCGAGCTGCGAGGCAAGCACCACCAGCTGATAGATCGCGGCGCTCTGAAGCACGGTGCCTTCGACGCCCTGGATCTGCCCGGTCAGCGGGTCCGTGACGAACACCGGGAAGTCCATCGGGATGCAGATGATGTCGCCCGTGCTGAGCGAGGTCACGGCGCTGGCGAGTGCGTTGAAGAATCGCCCGCCGACACCGCCGCCTGCGAACGCGGGGAAGAAGGTGCCGGTGGCGTTGGGCGCCACGCCGGTGATTCCGAAGCCATTGGCCTGACCGAGCAGGATCCCGATCACGGCCGTGCCATGGTGCGGATCCACATTGCCCGAGGTGGAGGTGACCACCTGCACGCCGGGCTCCACACTGAGCACCGCGGCGAAGTCCTCGTGGTCCACGAACGCGGCATTGTCGACGATGCCGATCTTGATTCCTGCGCCTCGCGAGGCCCCGATCGGGACGCCGATGTCGGACGCCGCCGCCTCGTACCCGGCGAGATCAAGGCCGCCGCCTCGGAATCCAGAGTTGAGGAAGGCCCGGCTTGCGGTGAGTTGAGCCTGGCTCGTGGGTCGCGCCACGGCGGTCATGTTGACGGCGGGATCGAGTTCGATCTGCTCGAGCGGCATGGCGACCGGAGCGCCCACATGCCACGCCTGGAGATTGCGAGCCTGCGGTCCGAAGGGCGTCGAGACGACGGTCGGCACGAAGTTCGGCGAGGGACCGGCCGCCGGGAAGTTCGTCATGCTGATGATCGGGAAGTCCGCCGGGCCGGGGGCGTTGCTGGCCGCGGTGTTGCCCGCGAGCGGCTGGACGCACGGGTTGCCGGGCAGGTCGCGCGATGCGATCTGCACGCAGTCCTGGTCCCACTTGTTGACGCAGCAGCTCGGATCGAGCAGGCAGACATAGACGCAGCACGGCGTGTTGTTGCAGCCCTTGCGGCCGGGCGAGATCGTGAAGCAGGTGTGCACGATCTCGTAGGGAATGCGCTCGTAGCTCGGATCCTGGTACGCGAGCTGCGCCGAAGACGGGAACGCGGCGTTCACGCCGGTCGCGGCGACGCCGGTGGTCAGGCCCGAGGTTGCGCCGACGATGTCGTAGGTCGTGATCGTTACGAGCTCGAGCGGGAAGTTCGTGGCGGCGGGGAAGCCGATGGCGCTCGAGATCGCCGACTGGACCGTGAAGGTCGGCTGTACCGGGTTGGGACCTGAGCGAAGCGCGAAGCAGGGGTCGTACTTGTAGGCCCCGGGTGCCGATTGATCGTTGCCGCCGATGGCGGCGAGCGTGTCATAGGTGGTGCTGTTGCAGGACGACGCTGCGTACGCCGCGCAGAGCGCATCCCATCCGTGGAACTCGCCGCGGCACGCTTCGAGGAAGGCGCTGACGGACCCGCAGCAGGCGGCATCGTTGCAGCCCATCATGCAGTTCGTGTCATTGACTCCGGCTTCACACGGATTCTGGCAGTCGTTGCTGCAGACCGAGCCCGTCAGCACGCCGCTGCATCGTCCGCTGGGAGAAAGCAGGGGGAAGACGGTGATTCCCGGCTTGTTGCAGTTCACGGCCCCGGGAGGATTCTGGCAGCCGCTTCGAGGCGCACTGGCGCACGCCGGCTGGGCTCCGCCCTGCGCCTGCGGCGCGAATGCCGGGAACGGAAGCTGCTCGATCTCGACGAACTCGACCTCGGGAAGGTCGTTGAAGCTGCGGGCGCACTCGACCAGGTCTCCGTTGCTCGGCATCACATAGACGAAGCCGGCGAGATCGATCGCCTGCTCGCCGCTCAGCGATTCGGCCTTGGTCTCCAGAGCGCGAAGCTCCGTGACGGGGCGATCGATCGCCTGCCATGCCACGGCGCCGTGGCGCTGGAGCATCGACACGGCCGAGGTCATCGACGCACGGTGGCGATTCTCCACGATCATGCTGGGCTGGCGAGGCGCGCGGGCACCGACCTCGTCGCGGAACTTCACGAGCACGCGGCCGGTGACCTCCGGCTTCAGCGTGCTGGCGTTGATCGGCATCGTGATGGATGACGACGGCTGCTTCTCGACGGCCTTGCGAGGCTTGAGCGAGGGCTGCTCCACGATGCCGCCGACCTGCACGGCACTCTTCAGCACGACGGGTGCTGGGACCGCTTCCCTGGCCTTGGCATCGGAACCCGAGATGGTCACCGCGTTCGGTGTCGAGTCAGCGATCACGGACGCGCAGAAGGTCGCGGCCATGACGACCACGAGGGCGGAACGAAGGCTTTGCATCAGGGAAACTCCTGGCGCTGTGGAGAGCAACGGAGTGCGGGGATCGTCGAACACAGGATGAGGCGAACGCGCATGCCGATCGGCGCTCCCACGCCTTGCGGCAAGGTCCGAGTCTACGGGTGATCCAAGCGTGCCACAAGGGCGGCGCATCGACGGAGGATCCGTTGACGGGAGCGCGAAGGTTTCAGGTCTTTGCCGGCTGGCCCGCCGACGAGCGACCGGCCGCCGCACGGAGCGCGCTGCGCCCGATGTCGCGTCGGAAGAAGGCGCCGGTGAAGCGCACCTCGCCGGCGGCCTCGGCGGCAAGCGACGTGGCTCGTTCGAGACCATCGGCGAGCACGGTGACGCCGACCACACGGCCGCCTGAAGTGACGAGTCTGCCGGCGGAATCGAGGGCCGTTCCGGCATGGAAGCAGAGGATCGACTCGCTGCCGCCGCCCGTCCCGTCCGCGGTCGCGGGCGCGTCCTTGACGGCCGGGAGGCGCTCGATCGCCACGCCCTTCTGAACGGCCCCGGGATAGCCGGCGGAGCAGACCACCACGCAGCAGGCGCTGCGCGGATCGAACGACAGCTCGGTGTTCGCCAGCTCGCCTGCGGCCGTCGACCAGAGCAGCTCGACGAGATCGCCGCGAAGGCGCGGCAGGATCACCTGCGCCTCCGGGTCTCCGAAACGGGCGTTGAACTCGAGCACCTTCGGGCCTGCGGCGGTGAGCATCAGCCCGGCATAGAGCACGCCGCGGAATTCGATTCCGTCGAGGCGCATCGCATCGATCGTCGGAAGGATGATGTCCCGCACCACGCGCTCGGAGAGCTCAGGCGTCCACAGCGGGGCGGGTGAGATGGCACCCATGCCGCCGGTGTTCGGACCCGTGTCGCCTTCGCCGACGCGCTTGTGGTCCTGTGCGGAATCGAGCAGCCAGACCGAGGTTCCATCGACCAGGGCCAGCATGCTCACTTCCGGGCCCTCGAGGCGCTCCTCCACCACGATCGTCGCGCCCGCATCGCCATGGATGCGTTCCACCATGAACTGCATCACGGCCTGCTCGCCTTCCTCGCGCGTGGCGCAGACGACCACGCCCTTGCCGAGGCAGAGTCCCGAGGCCTTGACGACGACGGGATCCTCGCGGCTTCGAACATGCGCGAGCGCCTGGTCCACATTCGAGAAGACGCGCGCCTCCGCCGTGGGCACCGCCGCCTGCCGCATGATCTGCTTCGCCCACGCCTTGTCCCATTCGATGCGCGCGGCGGCGCGGCGCGGTCCGAAGACGAGCCGCTTCGGCGCGTCCTCGAGGTCGTCGGCCATGCCCTCCTCGAGCCGGTTGTCGGGGCCGATGACGACCAGATCGATCGCCTCGCGCTCGAGCCATCGCTTCAGGAAGAAGCGCTTGCGCGGTTCGAACGACTCGGGACACGGCTCGCCGAGCTGACGAAGTCCGGCGTTGGCGCCGGGATCGACCCAGAGGCGGCCGAGCCTCGGCGAGCGCTTCAGCGACCACGCGAGCGCGTGTTCGCGCCCCCCGGTTCCGACGAGAAGCACATTCGCGCGTTCGGGGCAGGGCATTGAGGTGGGGAAGGTCGTCCCGGGCGTCGCGGAGGAGGGGTTTCGTCGCGACGCGAATCCGGACGCTCAGGTGACGGCGCCGGAGAACTCCAGGTCGTGGGCTTCGGCGACGGCCTGGTTCGTGAGCCGCCCACGGTCGGTGTTGATGGCGTTGGCGAAGTGGTGATCCATCTGGGCCAGGCGGTGCGGCCCGTACTTCGCGAGCTTCTGCGCCCACGGCAGCGTCACATTCGTGAGCGCGATCGTGCTGGTGCGGGCCACGGCGCCGGGCATGTTGCCCACGCAGTAGTGGACCACGCCGTCCACCGTGTAGACGGGGTCGCTGTGCGTGGTGACGCGCGCCGTCTCCACGCAGCCGCCCTGGTCGATCGCCACATCGACGATCACCGAGCCGTGCTGGATGTACTTGAGATCGTCGCGCTTGATCAGCCGCGGCGCCTTCGCGCCGGGAACGAGCACGGCGCCGACGATCAGGTCGGCCCAGGCGAGGCGCTCGCGGATCGCCTGCGGGTCGGAGTACATCGTGACGACATTCGCCGGCATGAACTCGTCGAGTCGACGCAGCCGATCGATGTTGACATCCAGGATGATGACCTGCGCGCCGAGTCCCGCGGCCATCTGCGCCGCACAGGTTCCCACGACGCCGCCGCCGATGACGAGCACATGTCCCGGCTCGACGCCCGGCACGCCGCCGAGCAGCACGCCCTTGCCGCCGAAGGGACGCTCCAGGTACTTCGCGCCCTCCTGCACGGAGAGCTTGCCGGCCACTTCGCTCATCGGCGTCAGCAGCGGCAGGTAGCCACGATCGTCCGTGAGCGTCTCGTAGGCACAGCTCACGCACTTGCGGTCCAGGCAGCCGATCGTGAGTTCCTTGTCGGCGGCGAAGTGGAAGTAGGTGAAGACCGTCTGGCCGTCCCGGATCATCTTCACTTCCTGCGGCTGCGGCTCCTTCACCTTCACCACCAGGTCCGCACGCGACCAGACCTGCTCGGCGCCGGGCACGATGGTGGCGCCGGCCGCGGCATACTGCTCGTCGGTGAAGCCGCTCCCGTCGCCGGCGCTGCTCTGCACGAGCACCGAGTGTCCGTCGCGAACGAGGACCTCGGCGCCCACAGGGCGCATGCCGACGCGGTGCTCGTCCTTCTTCACTTCCTTTGGGATTCCGACGATCATTGGGTGCCTCCGTCGAGCCGCGCAGTGTAGCCGCCGGCGCCGACGGGGCGACGCGAGGAGGACGCGGCCGCCGCTCGATGCGCTGTTCGATGCGCCATGCGCCAGGACGGGACGCCTGTGGTTCGGGATGCGCCGTCGTTTGTGCTAGCCTGTTCAACCCGCTCCCGGAGTCGCCTATGAAGACCCCACGGCTGTGGCTGAACCTGCTCGCGCCCGTCCTCGTGCTGGCGTGCCCCGCCCTTGGCGACGAGAAGTCGCTTGCGCGGACCCTCAGCACCCCATTCGATGTGGTCACGGAGAAGAATCGGAGCTACCGCCCGCTCTTCGACGCGATCCTCCAACTGACGCCGCCGCCGGCGCCGGTCGGGCCCGCGTTCAATCCCACCACGATCTGGCCGGGCATGACGGGCTGGTCCAAGGTGGCGGAGTGGGCGAAGGCGAATCCCGGCATGGGGGAGGCGCTGAAGACCGCTCAGGACATGGTGGCGCTGGCCATGCCGTACGGCAGCGTGATCGAGCCGAAGTTCTTGGAGGCGGGCCTCTGCGTGCGCCTCGGTGACGGTCACACGATGGCCGCGGTCGAGTACCCGTACCTCGACAGGATCCTTCTCATGACCACCTGGTCGGTGGCGGAGATGTACCGGCTTGGCGAGGAGGGCAAGTTCGACGAGGCGTTCGATCTGGGGGTGGCCACCCTTCGCGTGCTCCGGCAGGGCAGCGACCAGCGGACCATCCGCGAGAAGAGCTTCTTCCTCGAACTCATGATCGAGTGCTGCGCGATCAATCGCGACTTCATGTGGGCCTTCCTCGACAAGGTGCCCATGGCGAGCTTTCAGCGCGCGGCGCTGAAGGGCTACTCGCGCCTGCGCCAGACCGATGGTGAGCGCCTCATTCGCCTGGAGATGCCCGAGGGCGACCGCGCGATCCAGGTGGCCGTGCTTCGCGAGACATTCGCGCCCGACGGCCAGGCGGATCCCGATCGCTTCGCAGCGACCTGGGGAGCCCTCCAGAGCAAGGAGTCGCCGCTCGGTCGCTTCGGCGCTTCCAAGTTCTGGCGCATGGTGGCGGATGTGCACGGTTCGATCGACGCGAGCGAGCTGCGCCTCGAGCACATCTACGACGACTGGTGGCGGCGCTGGCGCATGCGGCCCTTCGATTCCATCCAGGAACTGGAGACGGTGCTCAGCAAGACCAATCCCACGAAGTACGCCGCGCTCATGCTCACGGTGACGGACATGAAGGCGACCTTCGACCTGCGGCGCAGGCTCATCGTCGAGATCAACGGCACCGCCGTCTCGGCAGCGCTCGCTGCGTTCCATCGCGGCGAAGGATCGTGGCCGAGCATCCTCACCATGATCTTCCCCACCTACGGCGTGAAGCGCATGAACTACGACCCGTTCGCGAAGGTGCTCGACTCGCGCGGACTGCCGGATCAGGGACCGATCGAGTACATGCCGCTGCGCGGGCCGGTCAAGGTGATGACGGAGTGGGGCGAACTGACGATCGACGGCTTCGTCCTCTACTCGATGGGCTTCAACCTTCTCGACGACAACGCCACCGAGCACACCCGCGACGGCAAGGGCGGTGACCTCATCCTCTTCCCGGCGCTTCGCGCCGTGGCACGGCAGCAAGGGAAGCTTCAGTGAGCGGAGGCGACGGCGTCGAGCGCGTCGCGATCATCGGCAGCGGACCGGCGGGATGGACGGCGGCGATCTACGCCGCGCGCGCCAATCTCGAACCGCTCTGCCTCACGGGCACACCGCGCCAGGATCCGGCGCCGGTCCTGCCGGGCGGCCAGCTCATGCTTACCACCGAGGTGGAGAACTACCCGGGATTCCCGGAGGGCGTGCGCGGGCCCGAGATGATGGAGCTCTTCCGGAAGCAGGCGGAGCGCTTCGGCACGCGCGTGCGCGCCGCCGATGTCGTCCGCTGCGACTTCTCCAGGCGACCCTTCGAGCTGCTCGTGCGCGAGGATGGCGAGCAGGGCGTCGATGGCGCCGAGACGGTTCGCGCCCATGCCGTGATCATCGCCACCGGGGCCACCGCCAACTGGCTGGGGCTGCCGAACGAGCTGCGCCTCGCGATGAGCGGTGGCGGCGTCAGCGCCTGCGCCGTCTGCGACGGGGCGCTTCCGATCTACCGCAATCAGGAGCTCGCGGTGGTCGGCGGCGGCGACAGCGCGATGGAGGAGGCGAGCTACCTGCTGAAGTTCGCGTCGAAGGTGCACCTGATCGTGCGCCGCGGCGAACTCCGCGCAAGCAAGGCGATGCAGGCGCGCCTGCTCGAGCATCCCAAGGCGCAGGTCCACTGGCACACCGTCGTGAAGGATGTGCTGGGCGACGAGCGCATCGAGGGCGTCGTGCTCGAGGATCCGCGCAATGGTCAGGTTCGCACGCTTCCCGTGCGCGGGCTCTTCATCGCCATCGGACACTCGCCGGCCACCGCGTTCCTCGCGGGCAGCGGCGTCGAGCTCGATGACGCCGGCTATGTGATGCTGCGCACGCGCGGAAGCGCCACGAACATCGAGGGCGTCTTCTCGGCGGGCGATGTCTCCGACGCGGTGTATCGCCAGGCGATCAGCGCCGCGGGCATGGGCTGCATCGCGGCGCTCGATGCGGAGCGCTGGCTCGCGTCGCGTGGCGTGCACTGAGCGCGTGTGCATTGAGCGCGTGCCTGTCGCGCAGCACGCATCGTGCAGCGTTGAAAAAAAACTCCCGGCGAACCTTGCGGCTCAGCCGGGAGCTTCCGGGGGCGAAAGTGAACTGGTCGGATTATGTGAGTGATCCCGGCGCGAGTCAAGTCCCCGGCGCGGGCGCGAGACGAATGTGCAGTTCGTCCAGCTGGCGGGCGTCGATTGGTCCCGGTGCGCCGATCATGAGGTCCTGGCCGGACTGCGTCTTCGGGAACGCAATGACATCGCGAATGTTCTCGGTGCCGCAGAGGTGCATCACCAGACGGTCGAATCCGAACGCGATTCCACCGTGCGGCGGCGCTCCGTGGCGCAAGGCGCGCAGCAGGAACCCGAACTTGCCTTCGGCTTCTTCCGCGCTGAGGCCGATCAGCTTGAAGACTCTCTCCTGCACATCCATGCGATGGATGCGGATCGAGCCGCCGGCGATCTCGCTGCCGTTGAGGATCAGGTCGTAGCCGGCGCTGACGCAGGCGCCCGGATCGGACTCGAGCCGGTCGAACTGGTCTGGATTCGGACTCGTGAACGGGTGGTGCATCGCCACCCAGCGACGGCCTTCGTCGTCCCAATCGAACATAGGGAAGTCCACCACCCAGAGGAAGTTCCAGCGTCCTTCGGGAATGAGTCCGAGATCCCGTCCGAGGCGAAGGCGAAGCTCGCCGAGCGCCTTGGTGCAGATGTCCCAGTGATCCGCGCCGAAGAGCAGCAGATCGCCGGGCTCAAGGCCCAGTCGCTGAACGAGTTCAGAAGCGATCGGCTCGATGAACTTGGCGCAACCGGTCTCGAAGACGGGGCTGCCGCCGGCCGCGCCGCCCGCCGCGCCAGAGCCGCGAGCCCCCGTCGCGACCTTCGCGCTCGGCAGCCCCCCGGCACGGAAGCCCTTCACGAACTCGCCGTAGGCATCGAGCATCTTGCGCGTGACCTTCTCGGCGCCGCCTGGCACGCGGATCGCCTTGACGCAGCCGTTGCGGCCGGCGCGGGTCTTCGCGAGCGCGTCCTTGAAGACGCCGAACTCGGTCCGCGCCGCAAGGTCGCTCACATCGCGGATCTCCAGCCCGAAGCGAGAGTCCGGCCGATCGATGCCGTAGCGCTCCATCGCGTCGCGCCAGGTCATCACGGGGATCTCAGGCACCTCGACGCCGAGCATCTCCTTCCACACGACGCGCGCGAACTCGCCGATCATCGCCATGACTTCTTCGCGCTCGATGAAGCTCATCTCCAGATCGATCTGCGTGAACTCGGCCTGACGGTCGGCGCGAGGGTCCTCGTCGCGGAAGCAGCGGCAGATCTGGATGTAGCGGTCGAAGCCGGCCACCATGAGGATCTGCTTGAAGAGCTGGGGGCTCTGCGGCAGCGCGTACCAGAGTCCTTCGCAGAGGCGGCTCGGCACGACGAAGTCGCGCGCGCCCTCTGGCGTCGTCTTGATGAGGCACGGCGTCTCGAGCTCCGTGAAGCCGCGGCCGGCGAAGTAGTCGCGCGTGAGCTTCAGCAGCCGGCTGCGCGTGCGGAGGATCTGCTGCATGCGCGGGCGCCGCAGGTCGATGTAGCGGTGCCGCAGACGAACTTCCTCCGAGATCTTCTCCGCCTCGTACTCGTCCGGAAGGATCGGCGGGTTCTCCACCTTGTTGAAGACCTCGAGCTCCCTGGCCAGCAGCTCCACCTCACCCGTGGCGAGTCTCGGATTCGCGTCGCCGGCGCGGCGGCGGATCACGCCCTTCACGCCGATCACATCCTCGCGCCGCAGGGCGCGGCTCGCGGCGACCACCTCGGGCTTCACATCCTCGAGATCGAAGACGACCTGGCAGAGACCCTCGTGATCGCGAAGGTCGATGAAGATCAATCCCTTGCCCTGGTCGCGGTAGGTGTTGACCCATCCGCAGAGGACGACATCCTGGCCGGCATGATCGGCGCGCATCTGCCCGCAGTGGTGGGTTCGCTTCAGCATGGAAGGGCGGGGATGGTACCTTGGCCCCCATGGAAGGGCTCGTGGCGGATCGAGTCGATCGCAATCAGGTGCTTCTGTTCACCGCGTTCGAGCCCTCGGGGGATCACCACGCCGCGCCGGTCATCCGAGCGCTCAAGGCCATGGCGCCATCGCTCCGGATCTGCGCCTGGGGCGGTCCCGCGATGCGCGAGGCCGGCGCCGAGATCATCGAGGAGACCGCGGCGGACGGCGCCATGGGCTTGTCGTCGCTCTCCCGGCTCTTCGCGGTGCGGCGCGAGATCGGGCGCATCGACCGCTGGATGGGTCAGTACAAGGTGCATCTGCATGTCGCGGTGGATTCGCCGGCGGCGAACTTCCCGATCTGCAGGCGGGCGCGGTCGCATTCGATCCGCAGCATGCACCTGGTGGCGCCGCAGCTCTGGGCGTGGGGCCGATGGCGGCTGAAGAAGCTTCGACGACTCACGGGCGGTGTGATGTGCGTGCTGCCGTTCGAGGAGTCGTGGTTCCGCGAGCGACAGATTCCCGCCGTCTTCATCGGGCATCCGCGCATCAACCGCGACCTGCCGCGCGAATCGATCGAGATGCGGCGCGGCTCGCTCCCCAGCGGCAGTCCGCGCATCCTGCTCCTGCCCGGAAGCCGATCGTCGGAAGTGCGCCGCAATCTTCGCCTTCTCGTGCGCAGCTTCAGCGACCTCCAGGATCGTCATCGCGGAACCGCGGGTCTCATCTGCGCCGCGAACGAGGGACTTGCGCGGCTCGCGCGCGACCTCGTGCCGAACATGCCCACGGGTCTGCACATGATCACCGGCGAGATCGACCCTGCGATCGCCTGGAGCGACCTGGCGCTGACCGTGAGCGGCACCGTCTCGCTCGATCTCACGCGGCACTTCAAGCCGATGGTGGGCGTCTACCGCGTGGGACTCCTGAGCCGCCTCGGCGCCGCCGTGCTGCTTCGAACGCCCCATCGACTGCTTCCGAACATCCTGGCGCAGCGGCGCATCGTGCCGGAGTTCGTGCCGCATTGGGGCGGCGCGAAGCCCGTCACCGAGGCCGCCGATCATCTGCTGCAGGATTCCCGGCGCCTCGCACAGGCTTCGGAGGATCTCAAGCGCGTCGCGTCGAAGTTCCGGGGCCATGCGCCCGATCAGGAGGCGGCGCGACTGATCCTGGCGCTGGTCGACCGCGGAACATGGACTGCGGACGACCTGGCGCTGTCCAGGACGCCGCGCGAGGAGATTCCCTCCGAGGGTGCCGCGGCGGCGCCCGTGAGAGCACGGTAGGGACGCGCTCCTCTATAGTCCGTCGTTGCAACCGCACGGTCGCCGGATTGGTTTCAGCCGCGATTCCAAGGAGCACTTCATGCGAGCCACCGTTCCCTTCGCATCGTCGACCATCGCGGCGCTGATCGCGGCGTCCCTTGCCGGCGCCGCCCCGCAGGACAAGTCGCTCAAGATCGTCTCGAGCCTGCCGCGCACCGGCAGCGCCAACGCCCAGACCACCACCATGGTCAACGGCATCCGCATGGCCATCGACGAGGTCGGCGGCGAGATCGACGGCTACAAGATCGTCTACGAGGACATGGACGACGCGAGCCCGCAGCGCGGCAATTGGGATCCCGCCGTGGAGACGCAGAACGCGCAGAAGGCGGCGGCCGACCGCAGCGTGGTCGGCTACATCGGCACCTTCAATTCGGGCGCGAGCAAGATCAGCATGCCGATCCTCAATCGCGCCGGGCTCGCCATGGTCAGCCCCGCGAACACCTATCCGGGTCTCACGAAGCCCGGACTCGGCGAGGCGAACGAGCCGCGCGTCTATCGGCCGACGGGGAAGATCAACTACTTCCGCGTGGTGCCCACGGACGATCTCCAGGGCGCGGTGGCGGCGGAGTGGGCCCACGAGCTCGGCGCGAAGAAGGTCTTCATCCTGCACGACCGCGAGCTGTACGGAAAGGGCATCGCCGATGTCTTCCAGCGCGAGGCGAAGCGGCTCGGGCTCGAGGTCGTCGGCTTCGAGGGCATCGACCCGAAGGCGAGCAACTACAAGAGTCTCGTCATCAAGATGCGCGCGCTCTCGCCGGACCTCGTCTACTTCGGCGGCACCACGCAGAACAACGCGGGGCAGATCGCCAAGGACATCCGCGCGGGCGGGCTGAAGGCGATGTACATGGTGCCGGACGGCTGCTTCGAGCGGGCGTTCATCGAGGCCGCGGGCGCCGACAATCTCAACGACACCACCTATGTCACCTTCGGCGGCCTGCCCGCGAGCGAGCTCACCGGTCGCGGCGCGGAGTTCCGCGAGGCGTATCGCAAGCGATACGGCCAGGAGCCCGAGGCCTACGCGGTCTACGGCTATGAAGCCGCGCGCGTGGTGCTGGATGCCATCAAGCGCGCCTCGTCGAAGGACCGCGCGGGCGTGCTCGAAGCCGTGGCGCAGACCCGGGACTTCGACGGAGCGCTGGGCCGCTGGAGCTTCGACGAGAACGGCGACACCACGAACCGCCTCATGAGCGGCCAGGCGGTGCGCAACGGCGACTTCGTCTTCGTGAAGAAGCTCGGCAACTGAGTCCATGCCGATGCCGACCGATGTGGGGATGAGCCCGGAGTTCGCCACCTTCCTCAACTATCTGGTGATCGGCCTTGCCAACGGCATGATCATCGCGCTGATCGCGATCGGCTACACGATGGTCTACGGGATCATCGAGCTCATCAACTTCGCCCACGGGGATCTCTGCACGCTCGGCGCGTTCCTCGCGCTCACGGTCATCGGCGTGCTCGGCATGGAGCAGTGGTCGGGCAGCGCCCAGTGGGCGGGGGTGGCGCTGCTGCTCGTCGGCTCCGCGGGATTCTGCGCAGGGTTCAACTGGTGCATCGATCGCGCCGCGTATCGGCCGCTGCGCAGCGCGCCGAAGCTGACGCTGCTGGTCACCGCGATCGGGGTGAGCTTCATCCTGGTGAATCTCGCGCTCTTCTGGGGCGGCATCCCGATGAGCGTCTTCGGCGGCGGCAATCAGGCGGCGGCGCCGAAGCACTTCCCCTCGCTCGTGCCGTCGACGAACCTGCTCGGCGACGAGTCGATGGTGACGATCACGCCGCGCGACCTGCTCGTCGTCGGCGTGACGCTGCCGCTGATGGTCGCGCTGACCTGGCTGGTGCGCTTCACCCGGCTGGGCACCTCCATGCGCGCGGTGGCGCAGAATCCCGTGGCGGCGAGCCTCATGGGCATCGATGTCGATCGCGTGATCGGCGCCGCGTTCGTGATCGGCGGCGCGCTCGGCGGCTTCGGCATCGTCGTCTATGCGCTCTACAACGGCTCGATCAGCTTCCAGATGGGCTATCGCACGGGCATGGACGCGTTCACCGCGGCGGTGCTCGGCGGCATCGGCAGCCTTCCCGGCGCCGTGCTCGGCGGATTGCTCATCGGGCTGCTCCGCGCCTTCAGCGACGGCTACATCGAGACGCGATGGACGCCCTCGGTGGTGTTCGCGGTGCTGATCCTTGTGCTCATCTTCCGGCCGAGCGGTCTGCTCGGCGCCAAGGTGCGGGAGAAGGTCTGATGCGGGGCGCGCTCCCATGACGCAGCGATCCTCTCCGTTCGCCCGGCTGCTGCGGCTCGATGTGGCGCTGCTGATCGCGGCGGCATGCGTGCCGCTCGTCGACTGGCTGTGGGTGTGGATCGATCCCGGAAGCGCCCCCGATCTCTCGAATCCGCTGCGTCAGGCGCTGGTCTACGCCATCCTTGCGCTCGGGCTCAATGTCGTGACCGGATTCACCGGCATGCTGCATCTGGGAATGGCTGCGTTCATGGCGATCGGCGCCTACGCCTACGCGATCCTCACCTGCGACATCTATCCGTTCCAGTTCTCGTTCTGGTCGGCGCTGGCACTGACCTCGCTCGTGGGCGTCATGGCGGGCGTGCTGCTCGGGGCACCGACGATGGCGCTGCGCGGCGACTACCTGGCGATCGTGACGCTCGGCTTCGGCGAGATCGTGCAGGATGTGCTGAAGAATCTCGACGACATCACGCAGGGCACGCAGGGCATCAATCCGCTTCCCGGCCCGGTGGTGGGCACCTACGCGTTCAACAGCGAGCAGTCGACGCCCTGGTACTGGCTCTACCTGGCATTCCTCGTGCTCGTGGTGATCGCGTGCCGCAATCTCGAGCGGTCGCGCCCGGGCCGCGCGTGGCTCGCCATCCGCGGCGATGAACTCGCCGCGCGATGCATGGGCATTCCGGTCGTGCGCATGAAGATGATGGCGTTCGCCACGGGCGCGGCCATTGCGGCGGTGGCGGGGGCGCTCTGGGTGAGCATGTTCACCTCGACGGGCGAGCCGGCGAACTACGACTTCCAGGTGTCCATCCTGGCGCTGTGCATCGTGATCGTGGGCGGCATGGGTTCGATCACCGGCGTGCTCGTCGGCGCACTCGCCATGATCGGCTTCGCGAATCTGCTGCTTCCGCGCGCCACTGGATTCATGCAGGGGCAGGGCTGGGTCACGCAAGCGAGCGTCTTCGGCAATCCGAACAACTGGAAGTACCTGGTCTTCGGCCTGGTGCTCGTGCTGATGATGCGCTTCAGGCCCGACGGCATCCTGCCTCGCGGCGTCGGTTCCGGCGGCACGGGCCGTGGCGCGGCGGCGCGTCGAGGTGCGCAGGCATGAGCGCCGCGGCGGCTCCGCCCATCCTCGAGGTGGATCGCGTCACCATGCGCTTCGGCGGCATCGTCGCGAACTCGGAGGTCTCCTTCTCGGTGCGCGAAGGGGAGATCTACGCGATCATCGGCCCCAACGGCGCCGGCAAGACGACGCTCTTCAACGCCATCACGGGGATCTACCAGCCCACCGAGGGTCATGTGCGCTTCAAGGGGCGCCCGGTGCGCCGGCTCTTCACGGTCGGCGTCGTCCTTCGATCGCTGCTCATCGGCGCCGCCACCGCGCTGGCCACGAGCGTGGCGGTCAATGTCACGCCGCTCTGGATCGCGTCGATCGATGCCCACATGGTCTACGGCGAGTCCTTCCCCTGGATGGAGGCGCTGGCGAGCTTCGGGCGCGAGCTGCGCGCGGCGCAGCAGGGACTCGGATGGATCGTGCTGCTCGTTGGATTCGTGCTTGGCGTCGGCGCGCATCAGGTGCTGTGGTTCAACGCCCGGCGCACCCCGGATCTCATTGCGCGGGCGGGCGTGGCGCGGACCTTCCAGAACATCCGGCTCTTCGGGGAGATGACGCTCCTGGAGAATGTGCTCGTCGGCATGCACGCGCGACTGCACACCGGATTCTGGAGCAGTCTGCTGCGGCTGCCTCGATTCTTCACCGAGCGCCGGGTCGCCGAGCACGAGGCGATGGAGCTGCTTCGATTCGCCGGGCTCGAGGCGCGCGCGGATCAGGCAGCGCGCTCGCTGCCCTACGGACTCCAGCGCCGGCTCGAGATTGCGCGGGCGCTCGCCTCCAGGCCGAGCGTGCTGCTGCTCGACGAGCCCGCCGCCGGCATGAACCCCACGGAGACGGTCGAGCTCATGGACCTCATCCGCCGCATCCGCGATCGCGGCGTGACGGTGGTGCTCATCGAGCATCACATGCGCGTGGTGATGGGAGTGAGCGATCGCATCGTGGTGCTCAACTTCGGCCGCCGCATCGCGGAAGGCACTCCCGAGCAGATCCGCTGCGATCCGCAGTGCATCGAGGCGTATCTCGGTCGGGAGGAGCTCGGATGAGCGCGCTGCTCTCCGTGCAGGGACTCGTGGCCGGCTACGGCGCCGTGGAGGTGCTGCACGAGGTGTGCCTCGAGGTGCATGAGCGCGAGATCGTGTCGCTCATCGGCGCCAACGGCGCGGGCAAGAGCACCACGCTCATGTGCCTCTCGCGCGTGAATCGCATCCGCGGCGGCGAGATCCGCTTCGACGGTCGAGTGCTCAACGAGGTGCCGCCCGCGCAGGTGGTGGGGCTCGGGCTCGCGCAGGTTCCCGAGGGGCGACGCATCTTCCCGCGCCTCAGCGTGCTCGAGAACCTGCGCATGGGCGCCTACCTGCGCTCCGACCGCGAGGCGATCGCGAAGGACCTTGCGCATGTCTACGAGCTCTTTCCCGTGCTTCGCGACCGCACGCGCCAGGCGGGCGGCACGCTCTCCGGCGGCGAGCAGCAGATGCTCGCGATCGGGCGGGCGCTGATGAGTCGTCCGAAGCTGCTGATGATGGACGAACCGAGCATGGGCATCGCGCCGATCCTCGTGGCGCGGATCTTCGAGGCGGTGAAGCGCCTCAAGAACGAAGGCATGACGATCCTGCTCGTCGAGCAGAATGCACGCGCCGCGCTCAGGCTTTCGGACCGCGGGTATGTGCTCGAGACGGGACGCGTGGTGGCGTCGGATCGAGCGTCGGCGCTGCTGGAGAACCCTCGCGTGCAGGAGGCCTACCTGGGCGAGTAGTCCGTGCGTGACCGCACGCGGTCTTCGCGTACCATGCGATTCGCAGACCCACGGGTTCGGCAGCTTCCATGCGAGAGTTCAGGCTTCGAAAGGATCTCAAGCGATCGGTCATCAACGGGTTCGCGCTGCCCCTGGGCATCGAGCCGCTGGACCTTCGGCCTCCGACGCAGGGATACACCGTCGACTATCGCGAGGGCGGCGGCGAGGGGCCGGATCACTATGTCTTCCATGTGGTGGCGAGCCACGAGCGCATCCGCGGACTCGTGCGCGAGGCCTTCGGCCTGCTGCCGGAGGAGGTGACGCCGATCGTCGAGGTCGACTCGACGGACGCGTACCGCACGGTGGATGTCTACATCGGGCGCGAGCCGATTCCGCTGGACGACTTCCTGGATGTCTGGGACGAGTTCGAGCCCATCCTGATGGAGGACGCGTCGCTCGGTGCCGGCGCGAATGCGGAGGAGCCGTTCGTCGAGGTCTTCCTCGACAACTGGAAGGGCCTGCTGCTCTATGTGCCCATCGACTTCCGACCCGAGATCGAGGGCATGCTGCGGCGCGATGGGCTGCGTGAGGTCGAGGAGACATGGCCGATCGAGGAGCGCGATGCGCCGCCGCCTTCGCAGGTGCGCGAGGTGCTCGAGATCGAGGACGAGCAGTCGCCGGATCTTCAGGAGGTGCTGCTGCAACTGCGCGAGGCGTGGAACCTGGAGCTCGATGTCGATCCCGAGGGCAACGCCGACGAGCGCGGCAGGCCGCTCGGGCTGACGCTCTGGAACGCGGTTGCGGTGGTCGAGTCGGCGAAGGAGGCGGAGCAGGGCAAGGGCGCGTATGTGAGCGTGTGGGCCAGCGCCCGATCGCTTGCCGAGCTCGAGTCGCTGATCGGTCAGGTGCTCGACGACATGCCCGAGTGGCGCTTCCAGGCGGTGTACGCCAGCGACCGCGTCGCCTTCGACGAACGGCCGCCCGAACTCTCCGATCTGCCGATGCGACGCACCAGGCCCGAGGTGCACCGCGTGAGCGTCGAGCCTTGGTGAGCGCCGGTGCGGCGGCTCAGGCGCGTCCGGCGCCGTAGAGCCCTCGATCGCGGATGTACGCGAGGACCTGCGGCGCGAGCAGATCGTCGAGCGCTTCGCCCGCCGCGAGTCGCCGCCGCGCGTCGGTGCTCGATGCGTCGACCGGTGGAACGGGGAGCAGCCACGCGAGCAGTCGCGGATCATTTTGCACCGCCGCGTCGCGTTCGTAGGAGGCTCGCGTGTGCGGCGGACGCAGAACCACCGCCGGCGTGGCCATCTCGAGCAGCGCCTCGGGTTCGCGCCAGGAGCGCAGGTTGAGCGCCTGATCGCTGCCGATGAGCAGCCGGATGGCACGCGTCTCACCCGATCGACGCAGCTCGCGCAGCGTGTCGACGGTGTAGCTCGGCCCATCGCGTCGAAGCTCCAGATCGCTCACGGTCATTCCCGCATGCCCTTCGACGGCGAGCCGCACCATGGCGAGGCGATCCTCCGCCGGCGCCGGCGGCGCCGCCGACCGCTGCGGATTCACGCGGACGGGCACGAAGCGAACCTCCGTCGCCCCGATCAGTCTGCTCGCCGCCTCCGCGAGTTCCACATGCCGCCGATGCGGTGGGTCGAAGGTCCCGCCGAAGAGGAGCAGCGGCGGCGTCACCGAACGCTCCGGTTGCCGTCGTCGAGCGACTCGCGCAGCGCGCGGCCGGCGATCTCCAGGCCCGCCCACGATTGCCCGATGATCGCGGGAAACTCTCCGAGCGAACTGCGGTTCACCAGCATCCAGAACGCGGCGCGCACGAATCGCGTGCGCCCGCGGCGCGAGACGAGTGTGTCGATGCCCTTCGGCAGGATCTGGTCGTGTGCGTCGCTCACGGCGCGGATGATGCCCCAGCGCAATCGTTCCATCGAGGCCTGCTCCGCGAACGCGAAGCCCTCGAGATCCACGAGCGAGGCGCCGCTGCTCGCGGACAGCGCGAGCTTCTCCGCCGGGGTCGAGACGACCGTCGTGTGCGTCACCAGTCGTGCGGTGGGCAGGCCGCGGACGAGCCACGGCGGAGCAAGAGTGCGGCCGTCGAGCGATGCGACGCGCGAGACCGCGTACGCGGCGCCGCCGGCCACGCCCGAGTCGAGGCCGCCGGCGAGCCCCGCAAGCAGCACGCGATCGACGCGATCACGCACGCGACGCACGGCGCGTCGCACGGCCTCCGCGCCGGGCCCCGTGATGATCACCTGCGATCGGGGCAGTCGTGTGGCGCGGCGCATCGCGCGGGCCTCGTAGGCCGTCGGGCAGAGGATCGCGAGATCTCGATGATCGAGGTTCGACGCGAGCGACTCGCGCATCGCTTGAGCCTAGCGATGGTCAGGGCTATACTCGGAGCCCTTGGGCCCCATCGTCTAGCCCGGTTCAGGACACATCCCTCTCACGGATGGAACAGGGGTTCGAATCCCCTTGGGGTCATTTCAGTCCGCATCCGCAAGGAGCGGAACGATCTCGCAAGGCTTGGCAAGGGCCAACCTTGCGCAGGATCGTCGCTCATGCGCTCGCGATGAGCTTCTGGTCCGTTCTGGCCGTTTCTTGCAGATCGCGCTGCGCCTGGCGCTGCGCGCTGTTCACGGCCTTGTCGAAGAGTTCATCCGGCACGGCGTTGGCGTAGTGCTTGCCGCTCACGATGATGCTGTGGCCGATCCACTTGCTCACCGCGAACTGCGGGAAGCTCATCGCCCACTCCTTTTCGCATGACGATCGAAGGGTCTGCCAGAGCCGCTGCCACGGCTCGACTTCCGCCCGCGCCCAGATGCGTCGCACGGGTTTGATCAGAGCTCCCTTCCCATTCATCGTGATGAGTCGCTGCTCGCCCTCAGGACAGGAATCGAAGCGTGCCTGGAGCAACACCATGAGTGGTTTCGTGATCGGCACCACGCGCTCGGCGTGCCCTTCCCACCGCTCGGTCTTTGGGCTTCGCACAGTGAGGCGACCACGATTGAAATCGACATCGGCCCAGGTGAGCTGGTGGGACTCACTCGAAACTCGCAGCCCCGCGTAGCGGGCGAGACCAAAGAGCAGTCGCCACTCGTCGCCGGGACAGGCGTTGATTACCCGTGAGATCTCGTCAGGCGTGATGTACCGCGTGTAGCGACTCGCCGTGGCGCCCGAAGCGAGTTCGGTGAAGGGGTCACCATCGATCGCCTTGCGGCGTACCGCCTCGCCGACGATCGTCTTTGCGTTGCCGCAATGGGTACGAATGGCCGCTTCGGAGAGGCCGAGTTCCTTGAGCCAGCGTCGCCACGCTGAGGCTTGGTCGGGAGTGATCTTCCGAAGCGGCGTGTTCGCTCCGAAGAAGGCTCGCAGTTTTGTCCCCGTCTGATTGAGTTTCTGAAGACTGCCGGGCTTGAGCTGGTCCCGTCGCTCACCGATGTAGCGCTCGATCTGCATGCCGATCGTGGTGCACTGCCGCTCCGGGGCGAGTTCAACCACGACCAGCTTGTCGTAGATGCGATCGTCGAGTGCCTTCAGCCAGCGCGAGGTTTCGTCGCTCGGCGCATGCTGGAGAAGCGTGGCCGCGAGCAGATCCTCGACCCTCACCTTGAGCGCGTCGGCGTAGCGTCTCGGCATCTTCCCTAGCGTGATGTGCCGCATCACTCCCGAATGGCTTCGAAAGGAGATGAAACGGCTTCCGTTGGGTCGTGTCGTGACGCTTGCCATGAGCGGTCGCCTTCGGTGGTGACACTGAGCCTGAAACTCGCCCGGACCTCAAGTCGCCGCGGTCTCGCGTGGAATCACTACTGACGCTGACGAAACCGACGAAACCGACGAAACCCCCGGCACGGCCGCGAAAGTGGCCTCAGGGGACTCCAGAGGCCGTTTCTTGGCCGCGAGGTTTCGTCGTCGTGGGCGAGGTTTCGTCAGAGCCGCGCAATACTCCGGCCAGCGCAAACCGCCGCGTGGGGCGGCCACCCTTTGGCCCGGGGAGCGCGTCGTGCCAGGTGCCGAAACCGGCGACGGCGAGGGCGTCCAGCTCCGCTTCGGCCTGCTCCTTCCTCTTGAGGGAGCGCACCTTCTGCCACTCTCGTGGCGAGACGGGTTCACCGTGCCGCTCGAGCAGCTCGATCAGATTCTGTACCTCGCGCTCCTCGTCATCGGCCGCGAGCGTGGCGTAGACGCGTCGTGCTTCGGTCGCGAACCAGCGCGAGAGCCGCACGCCTGAAGCGATGCTTGCGGCATCGACGGTGTCGGCGTCGGTGAGCGTGGGATCCTCCGCCGCCGCGCGGACCAGGTGCACGACGAGCGCGATCCGCGCCGCGTACCCCTCGAGCTTGCTCCACGCCGCAGCCTCGTCGCCCACGAGCGCAAGCTGCTCCTGACCATGCTCATTCACGAAGTCGATCCACGCCGCCTTCGCCGCCGCGTCCATGCGGAGCAGCCTCGGAGTCGGATCGCCGTCGGCATCCTGCTCGGCTTCGAGCGCGTAGAGGCGATCAAAGAGAGTCATAACTGCGCCCTCGGTCATCGGATCAAGCTCGGCCTCGGTCCAGCGCTTCGCTCGACGCGGCGGGTGCGCAAGCAGCAATCGCGCGAGCAGTCCGTTGTCGCGGTGCTGCTCGCCGACCGAGCGATGGAGGATCGCCGGTTGGATGCCGCCCGCGATCGACACCGCGGCGCAGGGCACATAGGTCGTCCCGCTCGTCTTGCGATCGACGATGAGCGGATCGGCATCGAACATCTGGAGCCAGCGCGCAACATCGTCGGCGCCGCCGCCGTTCTTGTATTGCCCGAAGCTGAACCATCCGGACAGCTCGTTGCGAAGCGTGAGCAGCCCGCGCGGGTTCTCCAGTAGAAGTGTCGCGAGCGCCTCCGTCGTGCTGTCCTCGATCCACACGCGCGGGCAGATCGGCTTCTCCGGCGCGGCTGGGGGTTCGGGCGGTGTCGAGCACTTCGCTGCCTGCTTCTTCCATTGGGCGAGATCAATCTCGAAGAACTGACTGTCCGCTTCCCACTTCTTGATCGCTTGCTGATGCTCCTTCATCGCTCGGTGCTGACGAGTGCGCACCGCCTTGAGCCCCAGCCGGAACGCGGGTGACTTCTGCGTGCCGCTCTCGCCGACGATCGCGGTCCAGAGGATTGCCGGCTCCGCCCATCCGCGCTTGAGTTGGATGCGCCGCGAGTTGCCGATCGCGCCAGCGAGGCCGGAGAGCATCGGCAGCGCGACGAATGACGCATCGCACCCGATCGCTGCGGCGCCTTCGCCGACATACGACCGTACCGGCTCGGGCAACGCACCAATCGGGAACGGTCGGTAGCGCTGAACACTCGGCTGGTGTTCGCTTCCGCTGGGTTCCGGTTCGGTGGCGGCCGCCAGCTCATCGATCCGCTCGTGCACGCTCTCGGCGTCGCCCCCTTCGAGCTCAAGCACGTCGACGATGTCTCCTGCCAGAGGCTGCGCCGGCCAGTGCTCCCAGAGGCGAAGCACGCAGACCATCTCAGCGCCAGCCTTCTGGCACAGCTCGACGACTTCATCCGCGTACGCCTCGCCTGGCTCATCGTTGTCGGGCAGGACGACGACCACCTTCTCCCGCACTGGCGACCAGTCGGTGTGCGCTGCCGCCTTCGAGCCACCCGCCGAGGTCGTCGCCACCACGCCGATCGCTCGAGCTGCTTCCGCCGCCTTCTCACCTTCGCAAACGTAGATCCACGCGCCGGAAGGAAGCGCGAGCAGTTCGGGCAGATGCCAGAGCGGGCGCGGCGCCGGCATCGCCTTGTTCACCCACGCGCCGTCAATCAGCGAGAAGGGCCGAACGATCTTCGCGGGCTTTCCGTTCGTGGAGGTTGTGTTCCACCGGACCACGATTCCGACCTCGTTGCCGCTCGCATCGTGATAGGTCCAGCGACCAGCCGGAGTGCCATGCGATCCCCGGAACGACACGATGAGCGCGTCCGGAGAGGCGGCTGATGGGCACGACTCCCGCGAGGAACGCGGGGCGTCCTCGAGCGCATCGGCCCGATCATGCGGCGTGCCGCTGGCATGGCCCACTGGTACGGCGCGAGCCTTCGAGGCTTTCGGTCGCTCGCCGCGCCGCCGCTCGGTGTCTGGCATCAGGTCGCGCATCTTCAGGCCGAGCGCCGCGACGACCGCTTCAGTGGCGCATCCGGCGTGACAGGTGAGCAGCGCGCGCTGGTCACCACCGATGCCGATCGAGAGCGAAGGGTTGCGATCCTCATGAGCCGGGCATCGACACGACCAGCCGGACCCGCTGCGTCGCGGAGTGAGCCCAAGACCGCGCAATGCCGCGAGCACGCGCTCTGCGGCAGCGGAGCTTGCGACGCTCATGAATCACCGCCGTCGTGAGCCCGATCGAGCTCGGACTGCGCCGCGCCAACGACGCGCTCTGCACCACCTTGCTTCGCTCGCTCGATGAACCCACGGAGATCGGCGGGATCGATGCGAACGCTTCGCCCGAAGCGCACGACTCGCACCGCACAACGATCGACAAGCGTCCAGATCGTGCGCTCGGTGACGCCGAGCACCTTCGCCGCCTGGCGATAGGTGAGGAGCGCCTCAACCGTCTCGGCCTGGTCCGAGGGCTCGCTCTTGAAGTGACTGCTCACGCGTCACCTCCCGCACTGCGCTCCGCGCGAGCGCGCTCGGCGAGCAAGCGCGCCACTGTTGCGACATCAACAAGGTGAACGCGACCGGCACGCAGCGCCGGTAGCCGCCCGCCTTCGATCTCCTCCCGCAGCCAGCGTGCGGGCACACGCAGGCAGCGGGCCGCGATGTTCAGCGGCACCGGCTCCGATGGATAGTGCGATCCTTGCATGGACCGAACCATCGGAGAGGGTTCGGAACCCAAGCGGAAACCAGGCGGCAATCAAGAGGCAATGAGTCGGAAGCGCCCCCGAGTGCGGAGCGGCACTCGCTCAGTCATCGAGTCGGTTCGCCAATCGAGATCCCGCGAGCGTCAGTCGCGTGCCGCTGCGATCGCCCGAGGGCCGCTGCGCCAACCCGAGCTCGATGAGTCGCCGCACGATGGGCTGGATCGAACGCTGAGAGAGCCGTTCACCTGCCCCCATCCTCTCCTCGATCTGCCGCGCGGACACGAGTTGCGAGCCATTGAACGACGCGAGCGCGCGGAGCACGGCGATCTCATTCACGCTCAGCGCTGGGGCGGGGGATTCGTTGGTTTCGGAGTCGGCGTTGGATCCAGGCGGGAGAGCGGGGGATGAATCGGCGCCGCCTGCAGCCGTCGTTTCCTTGAGCGCTGCCGCAAGTGCGGGAACGACGAGCTCCCGGAATGCGGCGGCCAGTTCGCCCGAGTTCGAAAGCGCCACCTGCAACGGCGAGCCAAGAACCATTGGGGCAGCACTGCCCGGGAGGGACTTGAGCTCGACCAAACGACCCTCGCCCCGGACGGGCGGTCGATGCGTCTGGTTACCCGTGCGCAGAATGAACTCCATCACACGCTGATGGCTGCCGACGAACGCCGCGGAGCCGGCGCTCGGCGCTTCGACATCGAGGTCCTTTCGAGCTTCGACGCCTTGCTCGGTGAGTCGCCACCGTTCGCTCCCAGTCTTGATGAATCGAAACGGAGAGGTGCCACCGGCCTCGCTTGCCTTCCACGACGAGAACGCAGCGCCCCATTTCGTCCACATCTCGGCGGCGACGGGGTTCATCGCCTCGACGATTCCGAATTCGCCGGTCGCATCAACGGTGAACTCGAGCGCCGGAGCGTGTCCAGCCATCTCGCCCCGTACAGCGATCCGCCGCTCGACCAGTCCGGCCGCGACAAGTAGGCGCAGTGCTTTCTGTTCAGCAGCGCTCAGGTCGTCATGGTCGAACTCGGTCCACCGCTCGGGGATCGAACGAATGAGCGACTCAATTGCGTGGTTGATTCCGGGGTCGGCTGTCATCGGGGGCTCCGCGGTTGGAACAGCGAACACCGAAAGACGGCCTACGGCCAGTTCAGGCGTCGGGCCCGTGCAACACTCGACCTCGATCGTGACTCAGGCCCCGAGCACGGCCAACACATCCTCGTGTGGGGTGCGCTCCTGTTCGAGACGGATGTTCTCCGCGAGGCACATCTTGAATGCCTCCTTCTCCGGCGCAGTCAGCCGGTCCAGGGCGGCACGGTCATAGAGCCGGTATCCCGCGCCGGATTTGGACGACGGCGACAGGACTCCCTCGCTCTCGTAGTAGCGGAGAGCGGACGGCGAGAGGCCGACGGTGCGGGCGGCCTTCGCCACCGTCACGGAGGTTTCGCCATCGCGAGCGGTCCGATCGGAGCTCATGCGACCACTCTACGGCTTGCAGCGCGCTGCAAAGTCAAGAGGCCGACCAGGGATCTCCCATCGAGGTCTCCAGCCGGTGGGTGATACCGCCTGTACGGGATCGGCCGAAACGGCGTCAGATGACGTGGAAGGTCGTGAGGGGTATACTCTTGGGTCGTGCTCGCGCCCTTCAGCCCACTCCGGGTTCTCGTCACCATCCTCTTGATGGCGTCGATGCCACTGTGTTGCTGTACCTTCCGCTCGTTGGGGGGGTGCTGCTCTGCGGTCAGCGAGCGTCTGAACCCGGCGCATCCAGAGACTGTTGGGGACGGCTCGGAGGACGAGCACTCGCACTGTCACGGCGGCCACAAGCATTCCGACGCGCCTTCCGGCACTGAGCCCTGCGCCCCCGGCCACGGCGACAGCAACAAGTGTGCCTGCGGCAAGAGCCTGACGAAGATGGGCGTCATCGGCAAGCCCGTTCTTGAGATCCCGGCGCCATCTCTCGTCGCGATCCTGCCTTGGCCGACCGTGCCGACGGCGGAGTTGATGCCCTCGCAGTTCGCGAGCATCTCGGCCGCACAGCCTCTTTTTTTGCCACGCGCGACGACGCTTCTGCGCCTGCACTGCGCGCTGACCGTCTAGCGACCCCACGCAGCGGACTCGACCTTCGTGTCGATCGGGATTGATTTCCCGCTCGCGCGCAGCTTGTCGCATCCGCCGCGATCTCTTTGGCGTCGCTGTCCAACCCAATCTGATTCGCCGTCCTTCCTTATCTCGGAGGATGCTCATGCCTGGCCTCAATCGGCACTCGGCCGTCGCCCTGTGCGCCCTCGCATTCATATCGATTGCGCTCCTGACATCCGTTTTCGCACACGAAGGGCATGGCAAGCCCGCAGGCGCGACATTCGATCCCAACGCGCCCAAGAAGGTTTCCGAGGCGACCGCTTCGGCGATCGATCTGAAGACTGCCGAGGTCGACTTCGGCCGCGTCGAGGACATCGTGCGCCTCACCGGAATGGTGACGGCACGGCCGGATTCACTCTTCGCGGTGGCGCCGACGTATTCCGGCGTGGTGCGGGCGATCCGCGTGCAGCCTGGCGACCAGGTCCGCAAGGGAGACGAGCTCGCTCAGTTCGAGTCGCCGGAGGTCGCGAAGGCGATCTACGAACTCGAGCGGCTCGAGACGGAAATCGAACGGCTGCTTGCGGAGGCGACGCGCGCCGAGTCGCAAGTGGCCATCGCCGAAATCGAGGCGCCGGCCGCCGCAAAGAGCGCCGAGATCGGCGAGGCCGAAGTCGAGCGCCTCCGGGCCGCCGGCGACAGCGTCTCGGCCAACCTCCTGGCACAGCGGAGCGCCGACGCCCTGAAGCTGCGGACGCAAGCCTCTCTGAGCGCCCTCTCGATCGGTCAGGAGCGAGCGCAGGTGGAGTCGCTTCGCAAACAGGCTGCGGCGACGAAGAGCGCGGCCGATGCGCTTCGCGGCACGTTGCCGCGCGAGAGGTCTGCGGGTGATTCGACCGAACCGCTACCGCCGGGAATGGTCCGATTGACGTCGCCGATCGATGGCGTCGTCGTCAGCCGCGATGCGGTGATCGGGCAGGGAATCGGCGCCGGCTTCGCCGTCCTCAAGGTCGGCAACTTCTCCGCGGTGCAGGTGGAGGGCGAAGTACCTGAGGGGCTGATCGCGCGGCTCGCCACCTCGACTGCCGTGAAAGTGCGAATCCGCGACGGCGTGCAGGGCGAGTTGCTGGGAGAGGGCACCGTTCGCTTCCTGAGTCCAGTGATTGATGCGAGCAAGCGCACCGGGCACGTCATCGTGGATGCCGAGAACGCCGCCGGTGTGCTCCGACCCGGGCAGTTTGTTGATCTTGCGGTCGTACTGCGCGAGAACGAATCCGCGGTGGTCGTTCCAGTGTCGGCAATCGTCAAAGAGGGGCCGCTCGAGTTCGTGTTCGTGAAGGACGGGAAAGGCGAGAGCGAGGCATTCAAGAAGCGCGATGTCGCCACGGGCGTGCGCGATGACCGCGTCGTCGAGATCACGCAAGGTCTCGTGCCCGGCGACGTGATCGCCGTCGGCGGCGCGTTCAGCCTGTCGCAGCTCCGGGGCTTCGTGGTTGGTGAGACCCCAGCGGCCGCAAGCGCATCAGGCGCGAAGGATGACGGTCACGGCCACAAGCACTGACGCGGTTTTCGCAGCCTGTTCACCAAGGACTCACCTTGCTCAATTGGATCATCAAGGCCTCGCTCCACAACCGCGTGCTCGTGATGATTGCGGCGCTCTTGGTTTCGGTGTACGGCGTGTTCGTCACGCTGCGCACACCGACCGATGTGCTCCCGGATCTCAATCGCCCGGTCGTGACGATCTTCGGAGAAGCGCCGGGCCTCGCGCCGGAAGAGGTCGAGACGCAGGTCACCTATCCGATCGAGACGGCCGTCAACGGCGCACCCGGCGTCGAGCGCGTGCGCAGCAGGAGCGCTCTGGGCCTCTCGATCGTCTACGTCGAGTTCGCGTGGGGAACGGACCTCAAGTTCAACCGGCAGGTGGTGAGCGAGCGCCTGGGCACGGTCATCGAGAAGCTCCCGCCAGGAATCGTGCCAGTCATGACGCCCGCATCGAGCATCATGGGCGAGATCGCGCTCGTGAGCGTCTCGAGCAAGACCCTCGACCCGATGGAGGTGCGCACACAGGCGGAATTCGTGCTCCGTCCCGCGTTCCTCTCCATCCCTGGCATCGCACAGGTGACGGTGATGGGTGGCGAGCTCAAACAGTTCCGGGTGCAGGTCGACCCCGACAGGCTCCGCCTGTTCGACCTCACGCTTGAGGACGTGGAGGACGCGCTCGCGGCCGCGAACCAGAACACCGGCGGCGGGTTCCTGAGAAGCGGAGCGCAGGAGCTCGTCGTCCGCAACCTCGGGCGCGTCCAGACGGTCGAGGACATCGCGACGTCGCTCGTGACGACGAAGGCGGGCGACCATGACTCCGCGCCGCGCGCCGTTCTTGTCCGAGACGTCGCCACCGTGATCGAGGCCGGACCCACGATCAAGCGGGGAGAGGGCTCCGAGAACGCCGCGCCCGCAGTCATCATGGCGGTCCAGAAGCAGCCGGGAGCGGACACGCTCACGCTGACACGCGCGCTCGACGCGACGCTGGAGCAGATCCGCCCCGCGCTGCCCGCCGGACTCAACGTGAATCCGGACGTCTTCCGTCAGGAGCACTTCATCAAGTCCGCGATCGGAAACGTCGTTCACGCGCTCCGCGACGGCGCAATCCTTGTCGTCATCGTTCTGATCCTCTTCCTGATGAACGTGCGGACGACGCTCGTCACGCTCACGGCGCTACCGCTCTCGATCATCTCGACCTTCATCGTCTTCCACTGGCTCGGAATGAGCGTGAACACGATGACTCTCGGCGGGCTCGCCGTCGCGATCGGCGAGCTGGTCGACGACGCGGTGGTCGATGTTGAGAACGTCTACCGGCGGCTCGGCGAGAACCGCCGGTCACCGAGTCCCCGCGCGATCCTTCAGGTCGTCTTCGACGCCTCGAGCGAGATTCGGAACCCGATCATCCTCGGGACGGTCATCGTCAACCTCGTGTTCATCCCGACGTTCTTCCTCCCGGGCATCGAGGGGCGGCTCTTCACCCCGCTCGCGACGGCCTACATCATCAGCATTTTCGCGTCGCTCCTCGTGGCGCTCACGGTGACGCCGGTGCTCGCCTTCTACCTGCTGCCGGGAATCAGGCGGATGGAGCACGGGAAGGACGGACCGGTTCTCCGCTTCTGCAAGCGCCTCGCGCTGAAGTCGTATGCGATCTCGATGCCGCGCCCGATCGCGGTCCTTGCGACGCTCGGCGGACTCGTGCTCGTTGCCGTCTTCGTCGTCACGCGCCTCGGATCGGAGTTCCTGCCTCCCTTCAACGAAGGGACTGCAACGGTCTCGTTCATGCTCACGCCCGGAGTTTCGCTCGAGGAGTCCGACCGCATCGCGGCCAGGGCCGAAGAAGCGATCCTCGCGATTCCGCAAGTCAAGAGCGTCGCGCGCCGGACGGGCCGCGCCGAACAGGACGAACACGCGGAGGGTGTCCACTCATCCGAGATCGACGTCAACTTCTGGACCAAGGAGGAGGCCAAGGACCCCGAAAAGTTCCGCACGACTGGCGGCAGGGCGCCGCCGCCGCGCGCCGACATCCGTCCGCGCGAGGAAGTGTTCGCCCAGATCGAGGAGAAGCTCTCGGTCTTCCCCGGCGCCAACGTCGGGGTGGGCCAGCCGATCAGCCACCGCATCGAGCACTTGCTTTCCGGCGTGCGCGCGATGGTGGCGGTCAAGATCTTCGGAGACGACCTCGCCACGCTTCGCTCCCTTTCGGAAGAGGTCAAAGGAGCGATGGAGGGCATCCCCGGCGTTGCCGACCTCCAGATCGAGCAACAGGTCTTAGTGCCCCAGTTGCACATCACCGTCAACCGCGACGCGGCGGCGCGCGTCGGGTTCACGCCGCGAGCGCTGACGGACGCGATGGAGACGGCGACCAAGGGCAAGGTCGTGGGCCAGGTGCTCGACGGCCTCAAGGCCTTCGACATCACACTGACGCTCGATGATCGCCACCGCACGGACCCGACAAAGCTCGAGGAGCTCCGACTCGTGTCGCCGACGGGCGCGATCGTCCTGCTGCGTGATGTGGCCGAAGTCGTCGAGCGTCTTGGCCCCAACGAGGTGGCGCGAGAAAACCTCCGTCGGCGCATCGTCGTCCAGTGCAACGTGCGCGGGCGCGACCTCGGCTCGACGGTCGAGGAATTGCAGAAGTCGATCGCGATGGACGTGAAGCTGCCGCAGGGCTACACGCTGGTGTACGGCGGTCTTTACGAGGCTCAGCAGGAATCGACGCGGCTACTCCTGCTTCTCGGCGCGGGATCGCTGATCGCGATCTTCGTCATCCTCTACACGCACTACCGGTCCGGCATGGTCGCCATTCAGATCATGCTGAATGTTCCGTTCGCGTTCCTCGGCAGCGTCGCAGCGCTCGCGATCACGCGCGAGCCCTTCAGCGTCGCTTCCCTCGTGGGGTTCATCTCACTCACCGGAATAGCCACGCGCAACGGCGTCCTGATGGTGAGCCACTACCTGCACCTGATGACAGCGGAGGGCAAGCCTTGGAGCCGGGAGCTGATTATCCAAGGCAGCCAGGAGCGCGTTGCTCCCGTGCTCATGACAGCCATCACCGCAGGGCTCGGCCTGCTCCCGCTCGTCCTGACGAAGGGCGAGCCGGGCAAAGAAATCCTCTATCCGGTGGCCGTCGTCATCGTCGGTGGCCTCATCACCAGCACGCTGCTCGACTTCTTTGTGACTCCTGCAGTGTTTTTCCGCTTCGGTCGGCGCAGTGCCGAGCGACTTGCGCGCGAGTACGCGCTGACACACGGTGCGACGACTGCTCTGCTTGCGCCGACCACACTGACAACCAATTCCAACGACCGCATCGAGCCCCGGGCAGAGGCTCGCGACAGCGGCGATCCAAACACGTCTGCCCCCAGCGATCAAGGCCCGGCGGATTCACCGACCGGACCATCGAAAGGAAGTTCGACATGAAGACGAGATCTGCATCATCACTCATGGCGGCCCTCGCGGCCGCGGCGCTCTGGACCGCGCCCGTCATGGCCCAGCACGAGCACGGCAAGGACGACAAGGGCGGCGATCACTCGCACGGAACGGTCGCGAAGGCCAAGTCCCTCAGCGAGGCATCGCGCCGCATCTCGGACACGCTCGCAAGAATCAAGGCGTCGCTTGACGGCGGTTCTCTGGCTGGCGTCTCGGACGACGCGAACAGCATCGCCGAGCTTGCCAAGCAGCTCGGTGCGCTGGCGCTCGCCTCAGACAGCGGGATCGCTCGCGAGAGAATCAAGGACACGAACCTCGCGGGCAAGGATCTCGCGGAAGCGGCGGACGATCTGCACGAGGTCGCGGACAAGGGTGATCTCGCCGCGAGCAAGGCACAGTTCAGCAAGGTGACTGCCGCCGCCGCGAAGATCGAGTCCGCCACACCGGCAACCTACTTCTGTCCCATGCACTGCGAAGGAAGCAAGACCTACGACAAGCCGGGCGCGTGCCCCGTCTGCAACATGAAGCTCAAGAAGCAGACGAGCGAGCAATTCACCGCCGAAGTGAAGCCGATCGGCGGACCGCTCGTGGCGGGCAAGCCTGTGAATCTTCTCTTCACACTGAAGGACCCGCGCGGCATGCAGGTCAAGGACGTGGAGATCGTGCACGAGATGCCGCTCCACCTCCTGATGGTGAGCAAGGACCTCTCGTGGTACGCGCATGAGCATCCGGCGCTCCAGGCGGACGGCACTTTCACGCTCACGTGGACGTTCCCGGCGGGCGGCGAGTACACGCTCTTCAACGACTTCACTCCCAAGGACGTCGGCATGCAGGTGGTCCCCGTGACGTTGAAGGTCGAAGGGACCTCTCCGGCACGCGTGACTCTGAAGCCCGACGCCGATCAGCCCAAGACGGTCGACGGCTACACCGTTGCTCTCGACACCGGTGGTCCAGTCAAGACCGGCGCCGCGACGCACATGGCGTACACGATCACGAAGAGCGGCTCGCCCGTCACCGACCTTACGCCCTATCTCGGTGCAATGGGCCACCTTGTCATCATCAAGGACGACCTCAAGGAATTCGTGCACTCGCATCCGCACGAGGATGGCGAACACGGGCACGACAGCAAGATGAAGGGCGGACCGAAGGTCGAATTCGAGGCACACTTCAAGACGCCGGGCACCTACAAGGGCTGGGCGCAGTTCAAGCACGATGGCAAAGTCATCACCGTTCCATTCACCTTTGTAGTTGCGACGGGAGAGTCCCGTCCACACGGCGATGCGCAGGGACACGGTGCGGGGGGACACGCCGGGGCCGATGGTGTTGGTCACGATCCGGACATGCCCGCCGCCGCCGAGGCTGACGAGGCGCGAGCGCTCTACCTCGTTCCTGGCGGCGCGTACACGCAAGCAGACATCGACGCCAATGGAAAGGTCACGGCGGGCGATCGCTACAGAGGCCAGATGGCCAAGCACGACATGAAGCCCAAGCCGGGTGATCTGTTGTGTCCGATCACGATGACGAAGGCGAACCCGAAGTTCACCTGGATCATCGGAGGTCAGACCTACCAATTCTGCTGCCCGCCCTGCATCGACGAGTTCGTGCTTCTCGCCAAGGAGAGTCCGAGCGAGATCAAGGCCCCATCCGAGTACGTGAAGAAGTGAACCGATCGGCAGCGTCTCGTCCGAGTCGGAACGCCCATTCCGCGCCGTGCATTCGGCGCGGGATGGGCCGCCCCGGAGGTCACACGACATGAAGACGTATCGTGAGCGGCTCATCTCCGGGGTGCGAGCGCCGCTGATGTCCCTGATGGTCGCATCGGCCGGCACCATCACGGGCTGTGCGTCGCTCGATCCCGCGCCCGATTTCCAACGTGCCGCGTCCCTCGTGGGCGAACGCAGCGGCGCCGCCGTGGACTGGACCGCGCCATGGTCGGATCGTTTCGAGGGTTGGGATGGGTCATCGCCCCTCGACGTCGACGCCGCCGTCGCCATGGCGCTTCGGAACAATCGCGAGATTCGCGCTGAGGTCGAACGCATCGCGGCGAGTCGCGCTGACCTGGTCCAGGCTGGACTCCTGCCGAATCCCGTGCTCTCGTTCACACTCCGTGCGCCGATCGATCCCTCCGACGGCGTCTGGTTCGTCGGTGCCGCGCTGGTTCAGCAGTTCACCGCGCTCTGGCTGCGCGACGGCAAGATCAGCGCGGCCGACGCGCGATTGAACGAGACCGTGCTCGATGTCTCGGACCGCGCGCTGCGGCTGGTGGCCGAGGTCCGCGCAACCCATGCGCGACTGTCCTTCGGGCAACGCGAACTCGCCATCACGCACGAGGCCGCGAGTCTCGTTCACCAGTCGATCGAGGCGATGCGACGCCGTGTCGCTGGAGGCGAATCCACGGCGCTCGACGTGGCGCGTCTCGATCAGCAGCGCATCCTCTTCGAGACCGAAGAGGCCGACCTCATTCGATCGCTCGCCAAGGAGCGACGACGAATGCTCGAGCTGATCGGCTTCGCCGCCGCGGAGGCGGATTGGATCGCGGCCGATGTCGCACTGGCTCGCGACCTCCCTGCGGACGAACGGGCGGCGATCGCGTTGGCACTCACCCAGCGGCTCGATGTGGCCGCAAGCCGAGCGCTCGCGGAGGCGAGCGCGGTCGACCTGACGGTCGAGCAACGAAATCGGCTGAAGCAGTTCGGCGTTGGAATCGACTTCGAGCGCGATACGGACGAGGACTTTACGCTTGGTCCGGTCATCGAGACCGAGATTCCGATCTTCGATACGAATGAGGCGCAGATCGCCAAGGCAGGATCACTCGCGCGGTCCGCGTTCGCCACGAGTGAAGCCGTCACTCAACGCGCAGTCCGCGAGGTGCGGTCCTCGTATGTGGACGTCGTGCAAGCCGCGCAGCTGGCCGAGACGCTGCGCAGTGTTGCCGTGCCATTGGCCGAGCGCGTCTCCGACCTGGCGCAAAGGGGAGTGACGGCGGGCTCGAGTGATACGACCGTGCTTCTTGAGGCGCAACGGGAGCTCCTTGCCGTCAGGCGCACGCTCGTCCGACGCGAGGCAGATGCGACACTCGCGGCGATCGCACTCGAGTATTCGGTCGGAGGACGATCGTCGTCGCCCGATCCGTCCGGCCCTCAAGATGATGGAGGCACGCCATGGTGACCGTCCTGAGGATTGAAGGGATGCGCTGCGCCGGCTGCGCAAAGAGCATTGAACGAGCCCTCACGCGCATCGAAGGAGTCTCAAGCGTGAGGGTCAACTACGAGACTGGAGCCACTGTCATCGACCATGAGGTCGGCGTAAACCAAGAGGCGCTGGCGGCGTTCGTCGTGGACATCGGCTTTTCGGCACAACGCGCGGCGCCGTGAGTTCTGCGCGCCATCTCTGGAAGAGTCGCGAGGTTCCCGCATGCACCTCGGCCTGCGCGGCATGCACTAGGCCCTTACGCCTCGGCGAGGCCTTCTCGGATAGCGAAGCGCATCAGTTCGGCGCGGGTCTCCAAATCGAGTTTCTTCAGCATCCGCTCCTGGTGGCGGTCGATCGTCTTGGCGCTGCGGGACAGAGCTTCGGCTATGTCGTTGCGGGACAGCCCCTTGCCAATGAGCCGCAGTACTTCCAGTTCGCGTCTCGTGAGCGTCTGCAGACGTGACGGCGGATGAAGTTCGGGTTGTGCAGCGCGCACCCCAGCGAGCGTCCGTCGCGTCTTCGGAGGCCGACAGCGGGCCTTGACCTTCTGGCCAAAGACGAATTCCCCCTCCGAGCCGTCCCCGCGGGCTATCTGTCGCAGCCCTTCGATGATGTCGTCGATGGCGTCTGCTTTGGAGAAATACCCACAGGCACCGCATCGGTACGCTTCGGCAATGTAATGGTCGCGGACGTACGCACTAAGGAACACGATCTTGGATTGCTTCTGCTGCCGGTGCAGCCGGTCGGCCATCTCGAACGGATCCGGGCCCGGCATATCGATGTCCAGCAGAACAATGTCAGGACGCACCCGTGCAGCCTCCGTCACGAGATTCCTTGCTGTTGCGAGCTGCCCAACCACTTGGAACTCTCGACCGCCACCCGTGACAGAGAACTGCGCGTTGAGTCCCTCGATGAGGAATGCGTGATCGTCAACGCAGAGCAGCCGAATGGCTCCGCCAGAATGTGGCAGCTCGCCGAGCGACTTGGACTGCGCGGAACGCCTGTTCACTGGTGCACCGCAGTGACGAACGCAATCGCCTTCCCAATCGCGTCCCGCAATGAATGGAAGTTCCGCGGATGCTCGACCACGATGGCGCCAAGCCTTGCCCACGACTCGCGCGGCTCCGGCTCTCCGAGGGTCACGACGGCGCGCCCTTCATTGGCGAGAAACGCTTGGGCTGCCTTAAGCGTCTGCGAGCATGGCTCGGTGACCCAGATCGTTTGTTGAGGCGACAGTTGCGGAGGACGCGAATTGGTGCGAGTCACGTGCCACCCGCCCGACTCAAGGATGTGAACTGCCATCGATGCTACGCGACGGTCGAGAACGCATACCGTCGCAGCACGCTCAGACTGGTCTCGCTGTCGAACATCTCTTGCGGGAAGTGTGAGCACGATCTCCGAACCCTTGCCCAGCTCTGTCTCGATATCGATTGTCCCTCCAGCGTTCACCACGACGCTTCGCACCAACGGAAGTCCCAATCCGGTCCCCAGTCCTCGTGTCCTCGTAGAAAAGAAGGCGTCGAACGCCCGGGCACGCACTTCGGGCGTCATACCGGAACCATTGTCAGCAACCCGCAAGGAAACCTCGCGGTTGTCCGGCGAGGAGCTGATCGAAAGCCGCACCGCCGGGCGCCGAGGCCGCTTTGGCATCGCCTGAATTGCTTGGCCAGCATTTACAATGAGGTTGAGCACCGCCTGTGTCAGCCTGTGTGGCGCGATTGGCACGCGCGGCAGTCCTCCGCCTAGTTTGGGTACGAAGCGGACACCCTTGGGCACAGCTTTGGCAAGCAGGAGACCGACGGTCGTCCACCATTCATACAGATCCGTCGCCACATCGGTCGAGTCCTCCTCCTCCGAACTCAGCGCCAGCATGTGGAGACCGTCCGTGAGCTGCTGCAAGTACCCGCATGCTTTTCGCATATGGGCGAGGTGACTGGCCGCTGCTTTCGGAAGCGCCATCGACTCCAGAGCGTTCATTCTGGTTCGAACGGGAAGAAGCACGTTGTTCATGTCGTGGCCGAGGCCGGCGGCAAGGGTGCCGATGGCGGCCAGGCGGTCGGCAATACGGAGTTGGGTGTGGCTCTCCTCAAGTTCGCGCGTCCGCTCGCGCACCGTTGCATCGAGTTGCTTTCGATTCAGCTCTAGTTCGTTCTCCACCCTCTTCCGTTCGGACACGTCCTTGATAATGCCGACGAAGAGAGGCAAGGACTGTCCGTACACATCGGCTCGCGAGATAGAAAGCTCGATCGGGAAGCGCGCACCGTTGCGACGCACCGCTTCAAACTCCCTGGTACGACCGACGATGCTGGTCTTGAGCGTCTTTCGATAGCTCGAGAGGTACTGGTCGTGTCTGGAGTGGTGTGGTTCGGGCATCAGCACATTGACATTCTGGCCAATGAGTTCGTCGGATCTCCAGCCGAAGACTTTCTCAACAGAATTGCTGGCCGAGCGGATCCGCCCGGACGAGTCAATCGTGATCACCGGATCCAACGTCGAGGCGAGTATGGCCTCGAGTTCGGCAATCTGGACGCACTCGCAGTTGCGCGGAGCGCCTGCGGAACCGGCGCTCCCTTTGCTGGAACGGACCGGGCACATGGCCTCTCCACAGATGTCTTCCTTCTTCGGCTTTCGTCGACTCTTGGCCATCAAGACAGATTTTAGATGAACATCGCGGAATGCGTCAGAAGCTGCGCTCGGGGCGCCCCGCCCCGGCTGGAATTGGGGAATCCTCCGCCTATTCAGCCAATGCGGGAACTGCGATGCTTTCGGTGTCGACTTGGAGTACTCGCCAAGTCTGGAGGCACCCTTGAGAATACTCATCCGTCCCGCCATTGACCAGCACTGTGAGATCGATGTTACGAAACGACTTGTTGCAGCCATCGCCGAGGAGTTGTGGCTACATAGCGGCGGCAACGATCAGGTCAACTGGCTCGAAGCCGAGTTACACCTTGAGAGAATCATTGGTGAGTCGCGGGTCAAAGCGGCGACAGCGGAGTTCCGCACTACGGAGATGCTCGCGTCGCCCCAGTTGCCGAGGGATCGTCCCACGAAGCGAGGGGATGGCTCCCGCGTGCTTCTGCAGGCGACCGGGCAGGAGCGGATCAGAGGGCGAACACGCGCGACCGGTCACGAGCTACAGCGAGGGGCGGCCGAGAGGTGATCGAGTGGAGCTTACTGAAGCAGTCCGAGCGTCGGGGGGGTTGGCGAACTGACGCGTAGTTCAGGAGCGTCCTTTGAAAACGGTCTGCCTGCTATTCGGATGCCAGTGCAATGCCTGCTGCGATCGAATCGACCGAGCGTTGCGGCGCGTGAAGGGAGTCCGTGACGTGGAAGTGAATCTCTACAAGGCTACAGCCACGGTGGAGCACGACGAATCGTGCCGATGCGAGAGCTTGCTGGCCGCCGTCGAACGAATTGGTTTTCTTGCCCGAGTGCAGTCGCTTGATCTCGACCGTCTCAATGAGCCTCCTACCTAAACCAGATAGACCCGAAGTGCGGACGCTTTTCACCGTAGCCCATGGGCTCCAAACTCTCTTCAACCACAGGTTCACCTTAATCCGCACCCAGAGAAGTCGACGGCGTGCCCCGCCCGCTGAAGCAACCCGCTAGAGGTATACGCCCACGTCGGCGCGCGAAACACGCCATTGCAACTCGAACCAAGAATCGCTCCAAGGATCTCAACAATGCAAACCAGGCACATTCGCAATCTCGTAATCCTCTTCGCTACGGGCGCAGCGATCGCGCTGGCCACTCCTGGCGGCATGGTCTCGGGGCAGACGGCCCCACCCGCCAACGATGTCGCTGGGCAAAAGGAACCGGCGGCTGACCTCTCCGTGGTTGAGACCGCCAAGTCAAGACTCGCAACGGCCGAGCGCACATGCAAGCTCCTTCACGACAGTGAGACCGGTGACCCTCGCGGCCACCAGGGTGTAGAGCATACGTATGTGTGGTCCAAGCGCCGCATGGAGGCGGAGATCGGTGTGGAGCGGACCAAGCCGGGCGGCGGCGACGGCGGAGTCGCGGCGATTGAGCGGCACCTGGAGTGGATGCGAGCTTGGAATGAGAGAGTCGTGAAGTCAGGCGCCTTCTCAATCTTTGATGGGGCTTCCACGGAGTTCTACATCGCTGAGGCTGAAGACCTCCTCGCCCGAGCAAAGGCCAAATGACAGACTATCGCGAGTACCGGTGTCGAACCCCTTGGAACCGAGATATGAGCCGCAATGTCTCGATCAGAGCGCTCGCCGTCATCGCGACGATCGGGGCCTTCGCGTTGGCCGGGTGCCAGACGGACAGACACGCCATGACGCGCGCGCAGCCGGGCGTCAAACCCGTCTGCCGCGAATGCTACGAGCTGGCCACGCAGTACTTGCAATGGTACCCCCTCTGGACTGGCGGGCCTCAGCTATGGCGGCAGCGGCACTCTGGCCCAAGGTGGCGAGTACCGCACAGTCATCGACCGCGTTCACCAATGCGCCCAGTGCAAATCGGAGGTTTCGTTCTACACCGAGAACGGCGTCCAAAAGATCAAGTGCGCCAAGTGCGCGCCTGACGGCTTGGAGTGCGACCTGTGCGCGCCGCCCCAGTGAACTCCCCTGTCGCCCTCACGCGGATGCTCCGTGCAAGCAAGAACCTACCGAACACGATCCACACGCAAAGGAACATATCCATGACTCGCAAGCCTAAGACGTTTCTCCTTGCCAGCGCCGCGTTGGCTGCCATGTCGATCGCCCCGTCATCCTTCGCGCAGACGCAGCCCGGCACGACGCCCCCACCAGCTGGCATCGATCCCGCGACGCACGCAGCGCATCTCAAGCAGTCCCCCGCCGCCCACTCGGTCGGGGCGCAGACCGGTGCGGCGAGCGACGCCAACGCCGATCTTGTGAATCAGATCGCGGCGCTGCGTGCCGAAGTCGCCAAGCTGCAGGCAGCGCTGACGCAGGGACACATCGGGCAGGCGCCGAACACCATGGGCGGTGGTATGGGCATGCGGGGAAGGGACAGGATGCAAAAACCCATGGGTAGCGGTCAGATGCAATCGATGCCGGCGCAGCCCGCGCAGGGGGCGGGCGGAATGGCGGGAATGTCGGGCGGCTCGGGAGGGGGCGCTGCCGGCATGGGCGCGATGGACATGGACGACAAGATGATGGGCGGCATGTCCGGCGGCGCAGGCGGCGGCGGGATGGGGATGGGCGGGATGGGGATGGACGGGATGGGGATGGACGGGATGGGGATGGACGGGATGATGAAGATGATGGGGATGGGTTCGATGCCCATGGGCGGCGCGGGAAGCCCCGCAGCAATGATTATGCCGTCTGCACTGCCCGGCTTCCCCGGCGCCTCGCACATCTACCACATCGGCGCCACCGGTTTCTTCCTCGATCACCCCGGCCACATCGCGCTCACGCTCGAGCAGCAGACCGCGCTGAGCCAGAACAGAGAGCAGGCACTGCTGCAGCAGGCCGAATTGCAACGGAAGATCGAGCAGGCCGAGCAGGAGCTCTGGATTCTCACCGCTGCTGACCAGCCCGATGCCGTGGCGATCGAGCAGAAGGTGCAGGAGGTCGCGCGAAAGCAGGGCGAGCAGCGTCTCGCATTCATCCGCGCCGTCGGCGAAGCGGCCAAGGTGCTTACCGACGAGCAGCGCAAGCAACTTACCGGGATGCTCCCGCCCGCGCCCACGCCCGGCGCCATGCCTGTGGTCCCGGCAAATCCCACGAACACCGGTATGCCCGACATGTGAGCCCAGCGTCCCCTCTTGTCCGCCCCTCCTGCCAGGAGTATCACGATGTCCACGCAGAGCACGATCGCCACTCCCACCTCCAGCCAATCCGGCAACTCGGTCTCCACCACTGCCCCCGACGCGAAGGCCGTCTTCGTCGCGGGCACGTTCAACGATTGGAACACCCAGTCGCACCCGCTGAAGCGGGCGCGCGACGGCCGCTGGGTCCTCACGCTCGACCTGCCCCCGGGGCGCTACGAGTACAAGTTCATCATTGACGGGCAGTGGTGCTGCGAGCTTGGGTGCGACAAGCGTCACGACGAATGCCCCGGCTACGTGGCCAACCAGTTTGGAACGTCGAACCGCGTGCTCGTTGTCGAGCAGGCCGCCGAGCCGTCGCGCCGCCAGCCCAAGCTCGCGTGAGGATGGCGCATGGAACCTCAACTCCACAGCGCGGTGGTGTGGTCGGCGGTGATCGCCGCCTATCACTTTGCGCTCGGCACGCGGACGCACTCGTTCCACGCGGGCCTCCCCGATGAATGAGCGCTCCATCGCCTTCGGAGCGCCGGGAATCGAGCCGCGCTGGACCTCCAGCGCCAAGGACGGCGTCGGCACCGCGTACCACAGCAGTTCCCACGTCTGGTTCACGCTCAGCCACGGCATCGTCAATGAGATCTATTTTCCCCACGTCGATACGCCCAACACCCGCGACCTGCAACTGCTCATCACCGACGGCGAATCGTTCTGCCACGAGGAAAGGCGCGACCTGCTCCACAAGACCGAGTACCCCGAGCCGGGATCGTTGCTGTACCGCCTCACTAACTCCGACCGCGAGGGCCGCTACGCAATCGTTAAGGAGATCGTCGTGGACCCGCACTCGCCGGTGGTGCTGGTGCACACACGGCTGGACATCATGGACCCGACACTGCGCGGCAAGCTGCGTCTGTTCGCGCTGCTCGCCCCGCACGTCAAGGGCACGGGGAAGAACAACTCGGCCTGTTTGTGCGGCGTGGGCGGCCGAAAGCTCTTCGACGCCCATCGGGAGGACATCGACATGTCATTCGGCTGCACGCCCGACTTCATGCGGCGTTCGGTCGGCTACGTCGGGTCCAGCGACGGCTGGCGAGACCTGATGGACAACTTCAAGATGGACTGGGAATTCGAGCGGGCCGAGGACGGCAACATCGCGTTGACCGGTGAGATTGACCTGTCGCACGGTATGGAGTTCACGCTGGGCGTGGGCTTCGGGCGCACCCGCCACAGCGCCTCGGCCCACCTCCTGCAGGCGTTCGCCACTCCCTTCGCCGACCAGCGCGCGAAGTACGTGAGCCAGTGGGAGCGTGCGCGTGGGAAGGTGGACCTGAGCGCGCACACCATGGACGGCGGTTCGCTGGCGCGGCTTAGCCAGTGCCTGCTGCTGGCGCATGAGGACAAGACCTTCCAAGGCGCGTTCGTCGCATCGCTGAGCATTCCCTGGGGCGACACGAAGGATGACTGCGACCGCGGCGGGTATCACCTGGTCTGGACGCGCGACATGGTGCAGATCGCCACGGCGCTGCTAGCGTGCGGGCACACGGAGTCACCGCTGCGGTCGCTGATCTGGCTCGCGAGTATGCAGGCAGCCGATGGCAGACTGCCGCAGAACAGTTCGATCTCCGGGGAGGCGTACTGGACGGGCGTCCAGCTGGATCAAGTAGCCGCGCCGATCCTGCTCGCCTGGCGATTGCAGCGGGCCGGGGCGCTCCGGCAGTTTGACCCGTGGACGATGATCTCTCGCGCCGCCCGGTATGTGATTCTGCACGGGCCAGTGACCGCGCAGGAACGCTGGGAGGAGAACTCCGGCTACTCGCCTTCCACGTTGGCGATGATCGTCGCCGGCCTGGTGTGCGCGGCGGACTTTGCGCGCGGCCGCAAGGACTCGCTCGCCGCGGACTTCCTGCTCGACTACGCGGACTGGCTCTCGGCGCACCTAGAAGAATGGACGGTCACCAGTCGCGGCCAACTTGTGAACGGCAAATCGCGGCATTACGTCCGCATCACGCCCGCCGATCCAAGTCAGTCCGTAGTTTCGCCCGACCCGGATCACGCGGACATCCTTCTAGCCAACGGCGGCGGCAAGCATCCGGCCCGCAACGTCGTGAGCGCTGATTTTCTCCAGCTTGTCCGGCTGGGGGTTCGTGCCGCCTCGGACCTGTTGATCGTCGATTCTCTCGCGGTGGTTGACCAAGTGCTCAAGCGCGACCTGCCGCAAGGGCCGGGTTGGCGGCGCTACAACTGCGATAGCTATGGACAGAAGGCCGACGGCAGCGCCTTCGACGGGACGGGCGAAGGGCGCTGCTGGTCGATCCTTGCGGGCGAGCGCGCCCACTATGAACTGGCCGCCGGACGCGATCCGCTGCCGTTCGTCGGGGCGATGGAACAGTTCGCCAACGAAGGCGGCATGTTGCCAGAGCAATTCTGGGATGCCGACGATCTGCCGAACGGCACCATGAAGCGCGGCGGCCCCACGGGGTCGGCCATGCCGCTGTGTTGGTCGCACGCGGAGTACCTGACGCTGGTGCGCAGCCACAAGGATGGCGTGTGCCTTGACCGCATCGAGCCGGTCTATCAGCGCTACGCCAAAGGCGTGACGGGCAGCACGATCGAAATGTGGACGCTCGCACACCAGCTGCAACAGATCGCCCAAGGGAAAACACTTCGCGTGATTACCGAGAGAGCGTCCACGATTCACTGGAGCGCGGATGGCTGGGCAACGACGCAGGACCTGGAGACGCGAGATGTTGGATTTGGTTGCTGGTTTGGAGACGTCCCATCGGACCAGCTCCCGGTCGGAGCCCGCATCGTGTTCACATTGTTGTGGAAGGAAGGGTGGGAGGGGCGGGATTTTCAGGTAGCGATTACCGCGCCAGATCAACCCGAAAGAGGGGCGTGAGCCCATGAGCATGGACCGATCTGGAGCCAAAGTCGCGCGCAAACGAGTGGGCATTGCGATCGGCCTGCTGGCCGCGCTGTTCTGCGCGTCAAGTCTGCGCGCACAGACGCCAGACGAGCACACCAAGCACCATCCGGGCGCGGCCTCTGCCGCGGGACAACCGGGCGGGATGTCGCCGTCCGCCGCTGGGACTGGCGCGGGTGCCGGGGATGGCGCCGGGATGATGGAAGGTATGGGGGAGATGATGAAGAACATGGGCGCTCCAGCGCCCAAGGCGCTGTACCCCTCGCTGATGGACCTGCCGGACCTGCCGCCCGAGAAGCGCGATGAACTGCAGCGGGCCGCCCACGATCGGATGAAGAGCGGGACCGACCTGATGGCCGAGGCCTTCGACCAACTGGTGAAAGCCGCGCCGACAAACGACTTTGTGGCCATGCAGGCAGCGACGACCAAGCTGAGAGAGGGAGTCGCGAGATTCGACAGCGGGCTGGCGGCGCACCGGGCTATCGCCGAGGGCAAGGACCCGCGCGCGCTGGCAGTGCAGTGGTTCAAGGGCCAGATGAATCTGCCCGAGCCTCCTTCCCACGCGGGGGCACGCGGCCCGGGGTGGTGGGGGCTGTCGTGGGAGCACCTGATCCTGATGGCACTTCTGGTCGCGTTCGCGGCGGTGATGATGGCGATGTACTTCTTCAAGATGCGCCGCGCTGCGGCCCTCTTCGGGCGTCTGGAATCCGATCCGGGAAGGCCGCCGCCCGGCGCTGCGCCGCCGTTGGCCGGAACGCCCGGCCCGTCCACGCCGGGCCCGCCGCCGGGAGGGAGGACTTCGCCGCCGGAGGGACAACCCCCGCCGCCCGCGGCAGCGAGCAATGACGCGCCATCCGAGGCCCCGGCTCCAGCAGGCACCAACGCCGCGCCCCCGATCGCATCGGCTACGGCTCCGCCCTTGACCGCGAACTGGAAGGGGCAACTCCGCATCGGGAGCATTGTCGTGGAGACGCCGAGCGTTAAGACGTTCCGGCTCCTGCCCACGTCGAGCGACCGCGTGCTCCCCTTCACTTTCGTTCCCGGGCAGTTCTTGAACGTCGCGTTCTGGATCGGCGGCGCGCGAATGAACCGCTCGTACTCCATCTCGTCCGCGCCGACACAGCGCGAGTATGTCGAGGTGACGGTGCGGCGCGAGCCGCGGGGCGCGGTCTCCCGTCACATCGTTGATCTGCTCAGGGTGGGCAGCCTGATCGAAGCCTCGGGGCCGGTCGGGAAGTTCACCTTCGACGGCACGGAGGCGGAGAGCATCGTGCTCATCGCCGGCGGCGTGGGGATCACGCCCATGATGAGCATCGCCCGGTATCTCACCGAGCTGGCGTGGGCCGGGGACATCTTCTTTCTTTACGCGTGCAAAGCCCCGACCGACTTCATCTTTGCCAAGGAGCTCGCCGCGCTGCAACAGGCCAATTCGAGGCTGCACGTCACGATCGCCATGTCCCGCCCGGAAGGAGCGGATTGGAAGGGTACGCGCGGGCACATCAACAAGGAACTCCTCGCGCAGGCGGTCCCCAACATCGCATCGCGGAGGATTCATCTCTGCGGGCCGCCCGCGATGATGGATGCGATCAAGGCCGCCCTGATCGAGCTCGGCGCGCCTCCGGAACAAGTCAGGACTGAGACGTTCGGCGCCACCAAGCCCACGCCAGTTCCCGCGGGGACCACCTCCGCACCAGCCGCCCCCGCCACCGGCCCACTGGTCACATTCTCAACTAACAACAAGTTGGCGAAGATCAAGGCCGGTCAGACCGTGCTCGAACTCTCAGAGGAGCTCGGCATCGGCATCCAGAACTCCTGCCGCGTCGGCACCTGCGGCATATGCAAAGTGAAGATGACGTCCGGCGAAGTCGAGATGGCGGTCCAAGACGCCCTTGACGAGGGCGACAAAGCCAGCGGGATGATCCTCGCCTGCCAAGCCAAGCCCACAAGCGACATCGCGGTGGAGGCGTAGCCCATGGACGAACGCGAGCGCGTCGTCGTCACCGCCGTCCTCACCGTTCTGCTGGTGGTCTGGCTTGGCTTCTACGTGCACAGCTCGCCGCGCTTCGCGGGCAGCGCGGCCGGCGCGGCCTTCGGCATCGCGGGGGCCGTGCTCATGCTCGTCACGCTCGCGTACCCGATCGTCAAGCGGATTACCTTCGTCAACGCCCGCGTCACGCGGCACATCTCCATGCAGTCGCTCCTCACCCTGCACGTCTACGCGGGCATCTTCGGCCCGTTGCTGGCGATCATCCACACCGGCCACAAGTTCGACAGCCCGCTAGGAATCTCGCTCACGGCGGTGATGCTGACCGTCGTCGTGACCGGCTTCACGATCCGCTACCTGCTTACGTATACGGGCCACGAGATCAAGGACAAGTTGCTCCTTCTCCAGACCGCGCGAGGCGATCTCGACAGCGCGTGGGGCGTGCTCGAAAACTCACCGGCCGAGGCGCGAGCCCTCCCCAAAGCACCGTTCCTCGCGGCCGGCCTATCGGCGTTCGGGTTCGATCTCGCGCCCCGCGGCCCGGCGGGTGAAGTTACCCGACTCGCCGAGTCAGTGGCGGATCTGGAGTACGCGATCCGCACGCACGAGCTGTTCAAGCGTTGGTTCGGCCGGGCGTTGATGGTGCACATCGTTCTCTCCATCATCCTCTACGCCCTGCTCGCCCTGCACATCTGGTCGGGCTTCTACTTCGGCCTTCGGTGGTGGACCTGACTCATGAAAACCATCGAGATGATCTACGGCATCGTCATCGTCGGTGCGCTCGGCGCGGTCGTCGTCATTCCTTACGTCACGCACACGCGCGGCTCGGCCGCCGTGTCCGGCTGGCAGTCGATGGTCAAGCCCGGTCCCCTCTCCGCCAAGCACGAGTTCCTTGCCAACGACTGCAACGCGTGCCACACGCCGTACCAGGGCATCGTGGCCGACAAATGCATAGCCTGCCACGCGAGCAACGGCCCGCTGCTCTCCACGCAATCGACGGCGTTTCACGCCAACATCGGCGATTGCCGCGGCTGTCACATGGAGCATCAGGTTGGGGCCGCGCACGAGGCTGCGGGGAGCGTCGGCCAGCGGCCCATCCTGATGGACCACTCGGTCCTCGTCGCCCTCGGCATCAAGGCCTACCCGCTCCCCTCGGAAATCACCGCCGCCTCGCTCCCGGTCCAACACCCGCGCATCACGCCCGGGGAGACCCTCCTCGACTGCAACGCGTGCCACGCCAACCAGGACCGGCACCGCACGCTCTTCGGCACCGACTGCGCCTCGTGCCACGCGACCAGCGTGGCCAGCGGGGGGTGGATCATCCCCGAATTCCGCCACCCCTCGCCCCTCTCGACCGACTGCAACCAGTGCCACTCTGCCCCGCCGAGCCATTACATGATGCACTTCAAGATGGTCTCGATGAAGACCGCGGGCATCGAGCACGCCGACGTGTCGCAATGCTTCCTCTGCCACCAGACCAACTCGTGGAACGACATCAAGGGAGTTGGTTGGTACAAGCACCACTGACCGACGATCGCTCATTCATTCACCCGACCGGCGTGTCCGGTCCTAAGCCAAGGAGTTTCACATGAAGACGCGTTTGAACTACTACTTCCTTCTCATTGCCGTCGCAGCCTGCCCCGTCGTCCTGGGTGCCTGCCAAAGCAACAAGCACATGATGACTGATTCTGCGACCGGCAAGACCGTCGTCTGCCAGGAGTGCTACGACGCGGTGACCGCGGCGCACCGCAATCATCCGGCCTCAAGTGCGAGCGGCACTCAGGTTCTCCGCACGTATCAGTGCGCCTGCTGCAAGACAGAAATGTCGGTCTACATTCAGGACGGCACACACATGGTCAAGTGCGCGGGATGCGCCCGTGAAGGCGTTGCTTGGGATATGTGCGTGCCCTCCGCAGGCCAGATGAAATGAGCAGCGGTGACACCTGCCGGTAGACGCACGGGCAACAATGTGCCCACAGTCTGATCTTATTGATACCACGCGCGCTTCGCAGTTGAAACAAATGAGCTTGCCCATCTCCGGTGGACAGGGTCGATCGAGAGGAGAATGCTCCTCGATCGCAGCCCATGGAGGTCCATCGGATGGCAGGTCAAAGGCACACTCGTGAGTTCCGCGACGGCGCCGTGAAGCTGGTGCTGACGGAGAAGCAAGCGGTCTCGAGCCTATGCGGTTAGTATCAAACCCCTGTCCACCAGAGATGGGCAAGCCCAGTCGAACCCGCCCCGGGCAGCAAGACGATCCGCACTCAGTGTTATGACGAGGTTTACAAGGTGACGCACTGGGGCAGTTCGCGCGGTGGAGCGCCCTACCGGCAGACGCACACTCGCCACGATTGCGCCTCGTGCAAGACGGAAATGTCCATCTACTCCGAGAACGGCGTCCTCATGGTCAAGTGCGCGAAGTGCGCGCCGGAGGGCATGGCGTGTGACAAATGCCTGCCACCGAAGAACTACGTCCCGCCGCAGCCAGCCGAATGACGCTGCTCTGCACCGCAACCATCGAAAGGAACAACTCATGAAGCCGATTGTGTTCGCCGTGCTCGCAATGAGCATCACCATCTCCCTCACGAGTCTCGCATCCTGTTCGCAGCAGGCTGACGCCGGTCCCAATGGCGGCGATGTGGTGCCGATCCAGAACGGCTCGGCCAAGGCCGAGATCGTCGCCAATGCAGACACCGGAGAAGTCATGGTTCACACTTGGGATAACGACCTGAAGAATCATCAGCCGGTCGATGCGGGGCCCATCGCTGTCGGAAGCGGCGAGCGCACGGTCGAGCTGATGCCACATCCGGTGGCGAGCGATCCACCGGGCCGTTGCAGTCGGTTCTACGGCCATGCAGAGTGGCTGCGTGGCGGGAAGATCGATCGCGGCTGGCTGCAATGCTGCGGCTCACGAGGGACGCGGCATGAGTTCCCCTTGCGCAGTGGCTGGTCGGCCGGCCGCGAGCATGCCGGCATGTGGTCCGAGATGGGCGAGCATCGGCCGCAAGGCATGGGTGGCATGGGTCATGGACATGGTGGCGGAAAGTAGACGGGAACGCGCGTCCAATCATGGAACTGGCACTCAACATCGCGATCGTCGCTATCGAAGCCATCGGTGCGCTGATGATCGTCGGCGCGGTGTTGCTGAGCATCGGCGAACTCGCACTGTCGGTCATCAGGCGAAACCTCACGGCTGACACAATGGCCGCGCGTCTCCGACTCGCGCAGCGATTGGTCCTGGCGATCGAGTTTCTCATCGCGGCCGACATCCTCAAGACAATCCGAACTCCCACGTTGGAAGGCATGGCGCTCCTCGGTGCGATCATTGCCGTGCGCACGGTGCTCAGTCTGAGCATTGCCTACGAGTTGCGAAAAGCCTCGTCCAACATGACGAAGCCGTCCGCACCAGCTGCTGACATGAACGCCGGTTGCTCGGTCAGCAATCCGCAGGAGGTTGCGCGATGACAGTATCCACGACTCGTCTCAGCATTCTGTTAGCGGCAATCGTCATCGGTCTTTGCGGCTGCACAACCGTCAATCCCGCCGAACGCTTCCCCGACGTTCAACGCGATGTGCAACTCCGCCTCGACAAACGAGTTCTCTGGCAGCAGTTTCCACCGACGACCGAAGACGAGCACGTTGAACAGGCAATCGCCGAGACGCTGTCACGTCCGCTGAGCGCTGACGACTCGGTCCAGATCGCGCTCTTTAGAAACCCTGACCTCCAAGTGACGTTCGAGGACCTTGGCATCGCACAGGCGGACGTCGTCCAGGCGGGGCAACTCCGCAACCCCGAAATCGCGGGCTTCTTCCGCTTTCCGGATTCGCCTCCCAGCGCGGTGAACTGGAACATCGGCGTGGACATCTGGCTCCTTGATGCCTTCCTCGTGCCGATCCGCAAGCAGCTCGCCGGCGCTGATGAAGAACTAGCGATCCAGCGCGTCACCACACAAGTTCTCCGACTCGCGGCCGAGACCCGCGCCGCGTACTACGCTCACCAAGCCGATGCGAGTGCCGCGCGAGCGCAGGAGGAAATCGAAGAACTGGCCCGACTCGCCAACGATCTCGCCGAGCGACAGAACGGCGCGGGCAACGTGGACGACCTGGGCCTCGCTGCCGACAAAGCCGCGTACCAGCAGGCCCATCTTGCGCTGATTCAGGCACGATCCGCCGAGCGCGCCAGCCTCGAGCGCCTCAGGCAGTTGTTGGGTCTCACCGAGGTACCTGTGAACTGGTCGCTCGCGCAGGAAGTGTCGATGCCTACCGCCGGCGAGCCCAACGAAGAAGAACTCCTCTCGCTCGCGTTGACCTCGCGCCTCGATCTGACCGCAGCGCTCGTCGAAGTGCAGCGCCAGGAGTATGCGCTGGAGTTGTCGAAGCAGTGGTGGCTCTCCACCGTGCAGATCGGCATCGAGACCGAGCGCAGCACCGATCGCCAGTTCACCACCGGGCCGCACTTCTCGACCGAACTCCCCATCTTCAACCAGCGGCAAGGCGAGATCGCGCGGCAGGAAGCGATCATCCGCCAGGTCAGGCATCGAGCCGCATCGCTCCAGCAGCAGGTCCGCACCGAGGTCCGCACATCGCTCGACCGCGTCACCGCCGCCCGCCAGGTCGTCGAACTCTATCGCGACGAGATCCTCCCGCTCCGCCGCAAGGTCTTCGACGCGATGCAGGACCGCTACAACTCCATGTTCGTCGGCGTCTTCGAGTTGCTGGACGCCAAAGCCGAACTGACCGCGGCCCAGACCGCCAGCGCCCGCGCGCTCCAGGACTACTGGACCGCCCGCTCCGATCTGGAACTCGCGCTAGGCACGCAAGTCCCCGATGCGCCGCTGCCGCCGCCGCAAGAACCCGCGCCGGATGCGGTGCCCGAATTGATGCCCGACATGCCGGGGATGGACAAGCCCGAGTCGCCCCAACCCGCGAATCCCACCATGCCCGACATGCCGGGGATGCCGGGGATGAGCAAGCCCGCGCCGCAACCGACCGAGCCTTCCCATCAGCAGCACCAGCCGAGGTAATGCGCCATGAACAACGATGACACACGAGTGCTCACCCGCCGCGAGATGATCGCCGGCACTGCCGGTCTGGTCGCCATCACACCCGTGATGCGCGCGACTGCTGCGTTTCACGACCAGCATGAAGGTCACAAGCCGCCGCCAACTTCGCCGCCCACACAACCTACTGCTCCATCGAAGCCGCCGACAACAGGGGCGGCTGGGCATGCAGGGCATGATGCGCCGCTGAGTGATCTGCCCTACACGCCGGTGATCGCGCCGGATACGCCGACGCTGCCGTTCGAGATGGACAATGGCGTGAAGGTGTTTCGTCTCGTGGCCGAGCCGGTCGTCCGCGAGTTCGCGCCCGGGGTGAAGGTGAACTGCTGGGGCTACAACGGTCAGTCGCCCGGCCCGATGATCGAGGCGGTCGAGGGCGATCGCATCCGCATCCTCGTTTCGAACAACCTGCCGGTGCACTCCACGATTCACTGGCACGGCCTGCTGCTGCCCAACGGCATGGACGGCGTCGGCGGGCTGACGCAGAGGCACATTCGGCCCGGCCAGACCTTCAAGTACGAATGGACCATCCGCGGCCACGGCACGTACATGTACCACCCGCATTTCGATGAGATGTTCCAGATGGGCCTGGGCATGATGGGGATGTTCATCGTCCACCCCCGGAAGCTGCGCGAGCCGAAGGTGGATCGCGACTTCGCGATCATCCTGAACGAATGGCTCGTCGCGCCGGGCGGTGCGACGCCTGACCCGACGGAGATGACCAATTTCAATCTGTTCACGTTCAATGGGCGCATGTTCCCCGGCACGGCATCAATGGTGGCTAGGCTCGGTGAGCGCGTGCGCATCCGCATCGGCAATCTCAGCACCACCAACGCGCACCCCATCCACTTGCACGGCCACTCGTTCAACATCACCGGAACAGATGGCGGGCCGATCGCGGAGTCGGCGCAGTGGCCGGAGGTCACAGTGAATGTTTCCACGGGCGCGACGCGCGACATCGAGTTCATCGCCGACGCCGAGGGCGACTGGGCCTTCCACTGCCACAAGGTTCATCACCTCATGAACGGCATGGGTCACAACCTGCCCATCATCGTCGGCATGTCGACCAACGACATCAACGCGCGGCTGGCGAAGAGGTTGCCCAACGCGATGCCGCTTTCCGTGGGCATGGCAGACATGATGGAGATGGGCCGGCCGCGGAACACGATTGGCAGCAGTAGCCCCGGACCCTTCGACGAGATCGACGCCGGAGGAATGTTCAGCGTGCTGAAGGTGCGCAAGAACATTACGAACTACGACGATCCGGGGTGGTACAGCCACCCACAGGGAACGGTGGCGGAGGCGGTGTGACCGGGGGCGTCCCACTTGAATGGCATTACCAAACGTCGAACCGAATGTCCCGCGGTGCTGCGGAATTGGACACAAACACTCTTGAATCATGCTCATCGGCTGCGCTGTACCGCTGCTGATGATCTTCGATCTCCCACTGCTTGGAGTGCACGAGGGCTGGGTGGTCCCCGTCGCGCTGGCCGCGATGCTGGTTTCTCACTTCATCACGGCCACCTTCGCTGCTCGCGGTGCCCGAAATGGTCACAGTCACCCAACATCGGGAGAGCCCCATGCGCACCATTGACCATCGTCGTTTCGGCTTCGCGCTCGGCGCAACGTGTTTGCTTCTTTACCTTGGCTGCGCATTCATGATGGCGGCGCTGCCGAGAGAAACTGTTTTCACGCTCTCCGGCACGCTGGTGCATGGCGTGGATTGGGGACCACTCGTGGAGTGGGACGCCCCCTGGCACGATACCGTCATGGGAACCTTCTGCGTGTTCGTGCTTGGGTGGCTGGTGTGGGAAACGTTTGCAGCGATTTACAACCTGTCCGCGCCGAGAACAACATGACTGGGCATCTGCTGATGCATCTTGACGCCCTGCTTCTCCTTGTACATTGACGAGGCGCGATTATGCCGCCGCCAGAGCCACCCGAGTCACCACCCTCTTCCGTCCACTCGGCCCTTCGCGGGCAGGCACTGTTGAACCAGCCGCTGCTCAACAAGGACACCGCGTTCACGCTTGAAGAGCGGCGGGCCTTCGGACTTGAAGGGTTGCTGCCTGACGTGGTTAACACGATCGAGCAGCAAGTCAGCCGCGCGTATGAATCGATCACGCGGAAAACAGACCCTCTGGAGCGTTATATCGGTTTGGTCGCGTTGCAGGATCGCAACGAGCATGTGTTCTACAGATTGCTTCTCGAGCACGTCGAGGAGTTCCTGCCGATCGTCTATACGCCCACGGTCGGGCTGGCCTGTCAGATGTTCAGCCACATCTATCGCAGGCCGCGCGGTGTGTGGATCACGCCGGAGCACTGTGGCAGGATCGAAGAAGTCCTAGGCAATGCTCCATTCAATGCCGTGCGGCTAATTGTGGCCACTGATAACGAACGGATTCTGGGCTTGGGGGACCTGGGCGCAGGTGGCATGGGCATCCCAATCGGCAAGCTCGCGCTCTATACGGTCGCGGCTGGCATCGATCCGAGCCAGGCGCTGCCCGTCAGCCTCGATGTGGGCACCGACAACGAAGAGCTCCTTGCCGATCCCCTTTATATTGGTTGGCGACACCATCGATTGCGCGGCGATGCGTACTTCAGCCTCATCGAGGAGTTTGTGAGCGCGGTCCAACATCGCTTCCCAAGGGCAATACTGCAATGGGAGGACTTCAAGCACTTCAACGCGTTCGCGGTGCTGGATCGATATCGCAGGGGCCTGCCCTCGTTTAATGACGATATTCAGGGGACAGCGGCGGTCGTCCTGGCAGCGTTGTTTGCTGCGCAGCGCATCACTGGAATCCCGATGCGCGATCAGCGGGTGGTGATCCTCGGCGCTGGAGGGGCAGGCGTCGGGATCGCCCGGCAACTTCGGCACGCCATCTCACAGGACGGTCTTGCGGGCGATCGCCTGCAAGCAGCAGTTGCCGTACTCGACAGCCACGGCTTCATCCATGATGGTCGAGAACTGACGGAACCAAGCAAGCGCGAAGTGGCGTGGCCGCGAGATCTGGCCGCAGCCCACGGCATACTGACTGATCAAGAGGGTAAAGGTCCGGACCTTGAGGACGTTGTCCGAGCACTGCACCCAACTGTGTTGATTGGCACGTCAGGCCAGCCCGGCGCTTTCACGCGGCAAGCGGTGCAAGTCGTGGCGGAGGGTGCCGATCGGCCTGTCATACTTCCGCTGTCGAACCCGACGAGCCGATGCGAAGCCACTCCCACGGACCTCATCTCGTGGACTGACGGCCGGGCGATCGTGGCGACCGGCAGTCCCTTCGAGCCGGTGTCATGGAAAGGCAAGACGATCCGAATCGGCCAAGCCAATAACGTGTACATCTTTCCAGGCGTGGGCCTGGGCTCGCTCGTCGCCGAGGCCCGAGAGATTACCGGTGCGATGTTCACCGCTGCGGCTGAGGCGCTGGCGCTGCAAGTGACAGACGCAGACCTCGCCGCCGGATCGCTTTTCCCACCGCTGAGTAGTCTGCGGCAGATTACGGCTCAAGTTGCTGCGGCCGTGGCGAGTCGGGCACTGAATGGGTGCGCAAACCTCGCATACCGTAATGACCAAATCGCGGGGAGAATCTCGCAAGGGATGTGGTATCCAGACTATCCACGGCTCGTGCCATGACACATCACCACGATCAGCATCATGAACTTGCCCCGGTTCGGTGCGGCCGCATAGTCAAACTGTCCACCGAATCGGGGCAAGCTCACGTCATGATCGTCGCGCTGACCCTGCCTTGTGCCGCGACGACCCGAACTCGGCCGTCCTCGCGGTCACGCACACCCAGTCGGCGTAGACTTTCACAAAGGAGCATCACATGGATATGACGACGAAGGCGACCGGAACCATCAACCTCGCCATCACGGGGATGACCTGCGGACATTGCGTACAGGCCGTGACGAAGGCCCTTTCAGCGGTGCCGGAGATCAAGGTCCGTTCGGTGGCGCTTGGTTTGGCGGCGATCGATTCCTCGGATGGAGGCGCAGCGGAGCACGCGATCGCGGCGCTCGACAGGGCCGGGTACCCGGCGAAGGCGGTCACTGATGACGTGGCAAGAGCGCTGGGTGCGCGTGTAAACGAGGCCGGCGCAGGATCGTCAGGTGGTTGTTGCGGAGGTGCATGAGCCCTCGCATCGCGCGAACGGGCGAGGACGATCGGGAAGGGCGTGGGGAACTTCGGTGCGCTCATCACCGGGGCGACACTCAAGGACGGTGACTAGGGCGCCGTACCGATCGGCCCGACGGTGAGTCAAGCGATTGCGGCGCCGAGGCGGTGGGTGTGATCAGACGGAAGAGTCCGCCATGAATCCCGAGCACAATCCCAGTCGTGAGGTACCACTGACGGGAAATGCAGGCACCGGCCATGCGGCGCACGGCGCGACCCACGAGTTCCAGACGCCGACCGCAAAGACGATTGCGCGGGCCGACCTCCCGATTGAGGGCATGACCTGCGCATCGTGTGCGAACCGGATCGAAAAGCGGCTGAGCAAGCAGCCCGGCGTCGCCTCGGCCAACGTGAACTTCGCGACGAGGATCGCAACCGTCAGGTACGACGCCGCGCAGACGGCGCTGGAGCGTCTCGCGAAGGCAGTCGATGACATCGGGTACCGGGCCATCGTCCCCCCTGCGCCCCGAGCGGACCACGACCACGCCGCGCACGGCCACTCAATCCCGGGCGCAGAGGCAGCCCGCGCGACCGGGCACGAGGACCACTCGGCCCACATGAATGTCGGCGAGGCCGAGTCGAGGCGGCTGCTCATCAAGACGCTTGTCGGGGCGAGCCTCTCGTTGCCGGTGTTCGTGATCGCCATGGCGCACGGCGCGATCGACGCGCTCAACGTCCCGTGGATCAACTGGGTGCAGCTCGTGCTGACGACGCCGGTGCTCTTCTGGTGTGGCTCGCAATTCTTCCGATCAGCATGGAAGGGCGCGAGGCACATGAGCGCGAATATGGACACGCTCGTCGCGCTCGGTACGGGCGCGGCGTACCTCTATTCGCTCGCGGCGACCATCTGGCCGGAGTTCTTCGCGCTGGGAACGAGAGCCGCGAAGGTCGCCGCCGAAGGAGCAGCGCCTGCGACGCACTCGGACGCTGCGATGGGCGGCATGATCATGGTGCCCGTCTATTACGAGGCGGCCGCGGTGATCATCGTTCTGATCCTTCTCGGAAAGTTCTTCGAGGCGCGCGCCACAGGTCGGACCAGCGCGGCGATCAAGCGACTGATCGGGATGCAGCCCAAGACGGCCCGCGTCGTGCGCAACGGCGCGGAGGAGTCCATTCCGATCGAGTCCGTCGCAGTGGGCGACCTCGTCGCAGTGCGACCGGGCGAGAAGATTCCCGTCGACGGGCGCGTCGAGAGCGGCCAGTCGGCGGTGGATGAATCGATGCTGACCGGCGAGAGCCTGCCGGTCGAGAAGACTCCTGGAAGCGACGTCTTCGGCGCGACGCTCAATACGACCGGAGCGCTGCGATTCGTCGCGACGAAGGTCGGGCAGGACACGGCGCTTCAGCAGATCGTGCGACTCGTGCAGGAGGCCCAGGGCAGCAAGGCGCCCATCGCGCGGCTCGTCGACACGATCAGCGGAATCTTCGTGCCGATCGTGATCGCGATCGCGCTGGCGACGTTCACCGTGTGGTGGTTTGTCTCCCCACCCGAAACGCGGCTGAGCATGGCGCTCGTGACCGCCGTCTCTGTGCTCGTGATCGCCTGCCCGTGCGCGCTTGGACTGGCGACGCCGACTGCGATCATGGTCGGGACGGGTCGCGGCGCGGAGCACGGCATTCTCATCAAGGGCGGTGAAGCGCTTGAGACCGCGCAGAAACTCACGACCGTGGTGCTCGACAAAACGGGGACGATCACGGAGGGCAAGCCCTCCCTCTCGGATGTCGTTCCCGCCGACGGCTTCTCGGAGACCGACCTTCTCCACTTCGCGGCGTCGGCCGAGAAGTCGAGCGAGCATCCACTCGCCGGAGCGATCATCCGCGGGGCGGTCGCTCGCGGAGTCGCGATCGCGGAGCCGACGCTGTTCCAGGCCGTGGTCGGCCATGGCGTGGAGGCGACGATCGACGGCCGCGCGGTCCTCATCGGCAAGGCGAGTCTGCTGAGCGAGCGCGGTGTGACGATCACGCTCGCCGCACGAGCCGCAGAACTCGCGACGCTGGGCAGGACCCCGATGTTCGTGGCCGTCGATGGGCGCGAGGCGGGGCTCGTCGCAGTCGCCGACAAAGTGAAGCCCGAATCAAGGGATGCGATCGCCAGCATGCACGCGATCGGACTCCGTGTCGTGATGATGACGGGCGACAATCGGCGCACCGCCGAAGCAGTTGCCTCTCAGGTCGGAATCGACGAGGTGTTCGCGGAGGTGCTGCCGAAGGACAAGGCCGATCGAGTGAAGGGATTGCAGGCGCAAGGGCAAATCGTGGGGATGGTGGGCGACGGTATCAACGATGCGCCGGCGCTCGCCCAGGCCGACGTAGGAATGGCGATCGGCACCGGTACTGACGTGGCGATCGAGTCTTCGGACATCACGCTGATCCGTGGCGATCTTCGGACCGTCCCCGAGGCGATCTCGCTGTCGCACGCAACGATGCGAGCCATCAAGCAGAATCTCTTCTGGGCCTCCATCTACAACCTGCTCGGCATTCCGATCGCTGCGGGCCTTCTCTATCCCTTCACAGGTTGGCTGCTCTCGCCGATCATCGCGAGCGCTGCAATGGCGTTCAGCAGCGTGAGCGTGGTGCTCAACAGTCTGCGCCTGCGCGGTCGCCGTCTCGAGGGCGGCTGAGCGCGGCGACCACCAGCACCCACTCGTCATCCGAAACATCAGTCACCGGGACTCGCCGGCCTTCCGAGCGCCGTTAGCCCGATTCCGTTGTCTGCCTAATCCAGCGAGAGCGAACGCCGCGAGCGCTGCCGCCCCACTCGGGCCGGGAACAGTCTGCACGGTGAGGTTGTCCGCGGTCAATTGGCCCGGCGCGCCACTCGCACTGCTGGCGACCGTGATGTCCACCCAGGCGAGGCTCTGCCAGCCACCCAATGCTGCGAAGTTCACTCCGACGCCGAGATCGTTGTCAGTGACGAGGTAGGACGCGCCATTGGAGCCGGTGAAGGCGGTTGCGCCAGCGAGCGAATTGTCACCGATCGCGATCGACAGCAGGTCGAACGGATCGTTGGTGGCATTCATCAGCCGCACGACCTGCGGCGTTGTAGTGGTACCGGCTAGGAACAGACCATTGGGCTGGAAGCCGTTGATCTGCGCTGCCTGACCGGGGACTGTGCTCGTGAGCGTGTATCCATCCTCCGAGTAGGGGGCGACCCACAAGTCGTGGACTCCCGCCAGACCGTTGAAGTCGATGACGATCGCGCCGTGCGTCTCCTCGGCGAAGGCGCCGAGTCCAATGACGCTGGCCGTTGCGAATGCGCAGCTCGCCGCAGTGAACGATCTTGCCATGTTCAATCCTCCTCGCCAGTGGTGCTCATCGATAATCCATCGTAGTGACCACAGTACGAAGAGCAACATCTCAATCAGTTCGGCGACCGTCTCGTCCCCGGGCAGCACGGAGCTCGCAAGCGAGCCCGCCGGCTCGACGGGATCATCAACCACCAACCGCGGGGACACTTTGCCGACAGCAACCGCCGCTTGAGCGGCAGGAGGCCGTGGCATTCCGGACAGAACCACGACACGCCACAAAGCTCGCGGCACATCGCTCGACGCTCGCGGGCCATCCTGTCCATCGCTTGGATTTCCACGATCAGCTCGCCGCCGCGCAGACGTCGGACATCAGTTGCCATGCACGCCCTCTCCTGGCGCCGCGCGCTCCTGCGCCATCACCTGGCGCACGAGCCACGCGCCGTAGTGCACCAGATTGAGTGTGCCGTCCACGTTCGTCGGTGCGCCCGCGTCGATGTCGGCGCGCACGCGTTCGGCGGACGCATGCTTCGAGCCCGAGGCGCGCAGAAGCCGCTCGATGTCATAGATGTCAAGGGAGCCCGGGCGCTTCTTGGTGGCCTCACCCATGCATCGCCCCTTGGCCGCATGTCGGCCAGTTCGCGCGCCTGTCGCGATCACACCTCGGACCTTCCGCCATCGGGGCAAAACATCTGCCGCATTCCGGCGAGGTGTTCGCGCCGTTGCCTTGATGTGTTTCGCGGGTCATGCCCTGATGCGTCCAACGCGATCGAGATGCCCGAACAGCGAGGCGCGAACGCGAGCGACGGACGAAGGAAGACGCCATGACACAGATCGACGACATCACGAAGTTCGAGGCAGAGCACGCTAGGCGCGAATTCGCGGCGCTCGAAGCCGAGGCGCGGAAGAGCCTCCTGTACCGGATCGACCGCTGCCATGAAGCGCTCGACGAAGCGAAGCACCGATTGCTCAACGGCGAGATGCCCAACACCTGCGGCATCCTCCAGACGAAGGCCACCGACATCGAGATGGGAATCGGCTCGCTCGCGGCGCTTCGAGAGGCCGCCCGCCACTTCAAGACGCTCGCTGACGCCTTCGACAATGCGACGGCCTGAGCGCCGCGCCGCCATTCACCACCAGCACCACGAGGAGCAAAGCCATGACCATCACGCGAATCACGATCAAGTGTGAAGGCAACTTTCCGGGCTACGTCGAGTTCGTCGCGATCCCGCGTGGGACGCGCGTCACGCACTACTTCGAAGAGCCGTCGCTTGGCCTGAAGGGCACGTCGGGCGGCGAGATGCATGAGAGCGACGACGAAGAGACGCGCTACGACTTCGCCCGCAAGGTCGCGGGCCTGGTCTACGGCGAAACGAAGCGCGGGCCGAACGCGACCAACAGCATGATTCACGACGTGATGCATGAGATCGCGCGCGTCGCGGGCTGCTGAACCCCGGAAGCGAGGACCACCATGCCACGACTTCGATTCAAAGACCCAGCGCTCGTCCTGCGCCTCGTCGAAGCCGCGATCACGAGCGGCAAGCCGCTGATGCTCGCGCACGATCACGGCGTCTACCTCTGCCACGACGACGTCAAGCATCCAGCGCCCGGCACCGGATGCATCTGCGCGTTCGTCGACGGCATGGAGCCCGAGGTCGACCCGGATGCGTTCGAGACCGCGAACGCGTTCGTTGGCTTCGACGACTTCGGCGAACGCATTCCGCTGACCGCGCGCGACCAACCGCTGCTCGACGACTTGAAGCGCGGCCACGAACTCGTCATTGGGTTCAGCGCCACGCGACTCACGATCAACACGCTCGCGCCACGCGCGAAGCGTCCACCACCGACTCCGACCGCTCACGGGCGCGGCACGGAGTCTCAACCAGCAGCCCGTACGAGGAATGGAACCATGTCCACGACGAAGACCAAGAGTTCGAAGAAGACGAAGAGCGGCGCCTCGAAGAAGTCCGAACGCCTCGCGAAGGAGGCCCGCAAGGAGATCGCCGAACGCATCGCCACGCTCGACGGCGCGAAGGTGAAGTCGGTTAAGCCGGGCAAGCCCTCGAAGGGGACGAAGCCCGCAAAGGCCAAGCGCGTCTCCGCGCTCGACGCGGCGGCGACGGTGCTGCACGGCGCGAAGGAGCCGATGAACTCCGCCGACCTGATCAAGGCGATGGCCGAGCGCAAACTCTGGTCGAGCCCAAGCGGCAAGACGCCGGGACAAACGCTCTACGCCGCGCTCATCCGCGAGATCAAGGCGAAGGGCAAGGACGCGCGCTTCACGAAGACCGATCGCGGCCTGTTCGCCTCCAATCGGAAGGCGGGCTGAGCCATGACCCGAACCGAGAGAATGCAGCGAGTGCTCCTCGGTGCCGCCACCGAACTCGTGGAGGCCCGGCGCCACGACTCGGACACTGCCGAGGAGTGGGACGCGCTCGAGCGAGCGATCACCGCGGCGGAGGAATCGGTCGACCCTAGCTACGCCTTCGACGGCGGCCAGTTCATCCGGCGCTCCGCGTACGCGGACGGTCTCGAGCGCGTCGATGCGGTCGATGTCGAGGACGTCGACATCGTCGCGCAGACGATCGAGGAGGACGCCGACCCGCATGGGAACGGTTGGTTCGTGGTCGACGAACTCGTCGACCCCTCGGGCCGCACATGGACGCGGTGCCTGGTCGCGGTCGAATGCATGAAGCGACTCGGCATGCTTCGTGAGCGACCGCTCGACAACCGGCTTTCGAAGGCGGATGGCTTCAGCGCCGACGCCGCGATCGCCGCCTTTCGACGCGATGCGGGACTGCCAGCAGTCTGACCTCCTCGTGATCAAGTCCCCGCCCCCGCCCCCGCGCCAGCCCTCGCTGGCGCTTTCTCCGGCCGTCGGTAGCGCGGTCTCGCGTTGGTATCGTGGGGTATGGCATCCCCGGCCCAGCTCTGGACGCCGCAGCCGGTCGACTCTGTCGCTGCGTTGCTCCGACGCATTGAAGAGATCCGAATTGACCTCGCCGCGAAGGGGCATGTAGCAGCGTGGCGCGGCCAGGCCGACGCCGATTGGCCGGTGCGGTCGACTCTCGATCGTCGGCTTGACGACTTCGTGTCGCCTCTGGAGTACTCGTCCTGCATCGCGCTCGAGCGAGAGATGCTCGAGGGTTTCCGCACCCGGGCATTCGAGTTCGCAAGCGACAACGAGCAACTGTATTTGCGCTCGATAGACGGTGACGCTGTCTGGAACGTGATGGCGCTCGGACGTCACGCCAGACTCCCGACTCGTGTCGTTGATTGGACTTGGTCGCCTGCCGTCGCGGCCTACTTCGCGTGCATGGAGCATCCAGACTCGGACGCAGCACTGTGGTGGTTCGACCAGATGGACCTTCAGGATCTGCTCGGGGAGCAGTGGGACAACTGGGGTGTCCCAACCCGAGCGAATGCATTTGAAGTCAAGGGTCTGAGCCCACTGGATGAGGCGCGGCTCGGCCTGAATCAACGCGTCCTCTCTGCGACCGCCTTCGAGCCGCACGGAGCCCCCTGGCTGACGAAGATCCACTTCGCATTCATGTTCCCGAGGATGGAGACGCAGCGCGGTTTCATGACTGCTTGTGGCAGGCTTCGAATCAGCCACAACGAAGTGATCGATCGCCTCGCAGCACTGAGACCGATTCGGCGTGAAACGCTGGTGATCCCGGCCGCACTCAAGGGCGAGCTCCTCGTCCGACTGCGTGACATGGGTGTGCACGCCACGAGCCTGAACTATCCCGGCGTGGATATCGCGGCTCGCGAGATCGGCGACCGCCTGAGGTGACGTGATGACTCGAGTCACGCAGCGACCCCAGCATTAGTCCCAGCGCGCTCCGCTTTGCGGCCCGTGAACTTCTCCCAGCGTTCGACGATGACGTCGCAGTAGAGCTCGTCGAGTTCCATGAGGAATGCATGGCGCTGCGTCTGCTCCGCAGCGATGAGCGTCGAGCCTGAGCCACCGAATAGATCGAGCACGTTCTCTCCGGAGCGCGACGAGTACTGAAGCGCACGCACGGCGAGCTCGACGGGCTTCTCCGTCAAGTGCACCATGCTCTGCGGGTTCACCTTCTTCACATGCCAGAGGTCGGTCGCATTGTTCGGTCCGGGGAAGAGATGCGCGGCGCCTTCGCGCCATCCGTAGAAACAGATCTCGAACGCGCCCATGAAGTCCTTGCGCGTGAGCACCGGATGCTGCTTGTCCCAGACGATGCCTTGCGAGAAGTACAGCTCGTGCTTCTTCAGGAACGGCGGGTAGTTGCCGAGGTTCGCGTATCCGCCCCAGATGTAGAACCCGCGACCCGGCAGCAGCACGCGCGCCATGTTGCCGAACCACGCATCGAGCAGTGCGTCGAACGCTTCGTCGGTCACGAAGTCATTCGCGAGCGGTCGGTCCTTCGCGCGGAGCTTCCGATGCGTGGCCTTGGAGCCGGGGTTCCGCGCCTTGTCGAACTTCTGGTGGTGCGTCGCTTCGAACGATGACAGCCCGGCAGCGATCGCGTTGTTCGAGCGCGGCTCAACCTTCACGTTGTATGGCGGATCCGTGTTGACGAGATGAATCGGTTGGCCATCGAGCAGCCGATCGAGGTCCGCCACGGATGAGCTGTCGCCGCAGAGCAAGCGGTGATCGCCGAGCACCCAGAGATCACCGGGCTGCGTGGTCGCTGCATCTGGAGGCGCGGGCACATCGTCCGGATCGGTGAGCCCGTCCTTGATGTCGCCTGCGAAGATCTTCGCGAGCTCGTCCTCGTCGAATCCGAGCGATGCGAGGTCGACATCGATCGACCGCAACGCATCGAGCTCGATCGCGAGCAGGTCCATGTTCCACTCGGCGAGCTCGGCGGTCTTATTGTCCGCGATTCGGTACGCCCGGATCTGCTCGGGCGTGAGGTCGCGCGCCACATGCACCGGTGCCTTCTCGAGTCCGAGCTTCTGCGCCGCCTTCCACCGCGTGTGCCCGCAGACGATCACGCCGTCGGTGTCGACCACGATCGGCTGACGGAACCCGAACTGTTTCAGCGATGTCGCGACCGCATCGATCGCGTCGTCATTGATGCGCGGGTTCGCCTCGTAGGGCTTGATGTCGGCGAGCGGACGGAGTTCGATCTTCATGCGGCGTCCTTGCCCGGAAGACGGGCGGTCAGGGTTCGAGACTGGAACTGGGCCACGACGTCGCCAACGGGCGCGTCGGGCGCAAGCGGGCGGCAGTTGGGCGACCCGGCGCGCCGGGCGCAACGGGGGCGAACGTCGTGGGCCACGTGGCGCGATGGGTGACTTCGGACAAGCGCGCGAAACTCAGTCGAGTATTGCGGCTGTTCCCACCGCGATGATGAAGCACTTTCGGCGTGGTAGGACCCATATGGGTATTGGCGGCCCTCAGACGAAACCTCGGACTACAGAACCCACGAATCGCGTTCCCGCCGCGGGAAAACAGGTTTCGTCGGTTTCGTCAGTTTCGTCAGCGTCAGAGAGAGAATTGGCAGCGGTGGGGGCTCCTTCGAGAGCCCACGACGACCTCTATCCCGTCCGAGCAACTCGCGCTGCGCCAGGCGCTGCGCGCCTCTCACGACCTCGCGTTTCCTTCGTGGTATTCTCGCTTTCCCAAGGGGTTCGAATCCCCTTGGGGTCATTCGACAGCGGGCGGCGCACCGAGCGCCGACCATTTCGCTCGCAGGCGGCCCCATCGTCTAGCCCGGTCCAGGACACCACCCTTTCACGGTGGGAACGCGGGTTCAAATCCCGCTGGGGTCATTGCTGCACCGCCCGTCGGCGAGCCGCGCGCGTTCGCTATATTCGAGGAATCTTGAGGGGGTTTCATCCAGCGCGACGCCGGGTATGGTCACGGCACGCCGTTCGCAATCGACCACCATGGCACTGCTGAAGCTGAAACGACTGACCCTCGATCCGCCTTCGTCGCTTCGCCCGTGGCAAGCACGGCTCTTTCGCGCAGTGCGGCCGATGTTCGAGCGATTCTTCGGCGTGTCACGCATCAACGCGATGATCGAGCGCGCCGAGATCCGGGTTCCGCAGGGCGCCACGCCGATCGGGGTGCTGAACGAGATCACCGGCATTCATCCGCTCATCTCGCCACAGGATCTGGAGCGCATCCCTCGGCACGGTCCCTTGCTGGTGGTCTCGAATCACCCCTACGGCGTGGCGGACCCGCAGGCCGTGGCGACGCTGCTCAAGTCCGTGCGAACCGACGCCAAGTTCGTGGCGAATCGACTGCTCGGGCTGGTTCCCTTCGTCGCCGACGATGCGTTCCTGGTCGATGTGCTCGGCGGCCCGAACTCGGTGGCGACGAACGCCTCGGCGCTCTTCGACGCATGCACCTGGCTGCGCGAAGGGGGATGCCTCTGCATGTTCCCGGCGGGGGAGGTGTCGCACATCACCTGGAGGAGCTGGCGCAGCGCGGATGGTCCGTGGACCACCACCGCGGCGCGCCTGGCGAAGCGCTCCGGTGCCGCCGTGCTGCCCATCTTCGTGGAGGGTCGCAACAGTGTGCTCTTCCAGCTCGGCGGGCTCATTCACCCGATCATCCGCACGCTGATGCTGCCGCGAGAGTTCTTCCGCATGTCGGGGCGCGGACTGCGCATCCGCGTCGGCACGCCTCTCTCGCCCGCGCAGGTGGCGCGATTCAGCGATCATCGCGAGCTCACGCGGTTCCTTCGCGTGCGGTGCGAACTGCTGGCCTCGCGCCGCGAGGTTGCGCCGTGGACGCATCCGCGCCCTCTCGCCCAGCACGCGGTGACACCGTGTGAGCGCGGCGAGTCGGCCGACCGGCCGACCGATCTCGCGGTCGAACATGCAGTCGGCGCGATGCCCGCATTCGCCGGCGCTGCATTCGTCCATGAGGACGAGCCTCTGCCGCCGCAGCCGGTGCCGCTCGTGCCCCAGCACTCGCCGGAGGAATTGGCTGCGGAGGTTGCAACGCTCGAACCGGAGGCGCTCCTGCTCCGCCAGGGGGACTACGAGATCTACTGCGCCCGCTCACCGCAGCTTCCGCTGCTCATGCTCGAGATGGGTCGCTTGCGCGAACTCGCGTTCCGTGCCGTGGGCGAGGGCAGCGGCCGCTCGCTCGACATCGACCGCTTCGACAAGCACTATCGGCAGCTCTTCGTCTGGAACGCGCGGCGGCAGGAGCTCGTCGGCGCGTACCGCATGGGACTGACCGACGAGATCCTCCCTGCGCAGGGCATCGACGGCCTCTACACCAGCACGCTCTTCGAGTACTCGCCGCGCGTGCTGCAGCAGCTCGGGCCGGCGCTCGAGCTCGGTCGAAGCTATGTGCGCAAGGAGTACCAGCGCAAGCCGCTGCCGCTGCTGCTGCTATGGCGCGGCATTGCGGAGTTCATCGGCCGGCATCCGCGCTATGTCGTGGTCTTCGGTCCCGTGAGCATCTCCGACGAGTACCTCACGATGTCCAAGAAACTCATGATGGCGTTCCTCCAGACCCATCGGGCGCTGACGCAATTCGCGCAGTTGGTGCGGCCGCGCAATCCGCCGCGCTTCGGCGCGCTGCATGAGTTCGACGCCGACCACGCCCGAAGCGCCATTCGCGATCTGGACGAAGTGGACCAGGTGGTCCGCGAGCTCGAGAACGGCGAGCGCGCCGTGCCGGTGCTGCTGCGGCAGTACCTGCGCATGAATGCGAGACTGCTCGCGTTCAATGTGGATCACGACTTCGGCAATGTCGTGGACGCGCTGATGTACGCGGACATGCGCGAGATCCATCCGCGCATCCAGGACTTCTATCTCGGCCGCGAGAAGGCGGCCGCCTTCCGACGCGTGCATGGGCTGGAGGAGCAGGTCGGGGCGTCTCGAAGCGCTCGCCGCGGATCCTCGGCCGCGAGCGAGCCAGGCGATCCGGGCGCGCCGCGCCGTGGCGGCGCCACGCCGCAGGGCGCCGACGCGCCGCCGATCGACGGCGAGTAGTCTGCGCGAACGGCATGACGACCGGCGCACCATCGATGGAACGGATCGAGATCGATGTTCCGGGGCATCGCTACGACCTCGTCGTGGGCAACGGCTTGGTTTCGAAGATCGGGACGCTCGTGCACGAAGTCTGCCCCGGCACGCGTCGAGCGTTCGTGGTGATGGACGACGCGATCATGGAGCGCGAGGGCGGTGCGGTGATGACCGCGCTCGGGACCGCCGGCATGTCGCCCGTGAGCGCCCCGCGCAAGGCCAGTGAGAGCGAGAAGAGCCTGGCCGGCGCCGAGCAGCTCTGGCGGGCCATGCTCGCCGCAGGGCTTGATCGCACGGCCGTGGTGATCGCGCTCGGCGGCGGCGTGATCGGCGATCTTGCCGGATTCGTCGCAGGCACCTTCATGCGCGGCGTCGACTGCGTGCAGGTGCCCTCCACGCTGCTCGCCATGGTCGATGCGTCGATCGGCGGCAAGAGCGCCGTGAATGTGGCCTTCCCCGGAGGCCTGGCGAAGAATGTCGTCGGCGTGATCCGGCAGCCGCGCCGCGTCATCTGCGATGTGGCGCTGCTCGCTGGACTCCCCGAGCGCATCTTCCGCGCCGGACTCGCGGAGTGCCTCAAGCACGCCATGATCGCGGATCCGCAGCTGGCCGACTGGATGGAGCAGCGACAGGATGCGATTCAGGCACGGGACGGCGGCACGCTTCAGGCGCTCGTCGTGCGCAGCGCACGCGTGAAAGCAGCCATCGTGTCGCGCGACGAGCGCGAGCACGGCGAACGCACGCTGCTCAACCTGGGCCACACCTTCGCGCACGCGCTCGAAGGCGTGGCCAGCGAGTCGATCTCCCACGGCGAGGCCGTCGGGCTGGGGCTGCTCGCGGCCACCGAGACGAGCCGCGTAGCGGCGATCTGGCCCGAGGCGGATCCGGCGCGGATCGAGGCGAGGCTCCGCGCGATGGGCCTGCCGGTCGAGGTTCCGGGCGGTCTCGACCTCAATGCGCTGCTCACCGTCATGGGCGTCGACAAGAAGCATCGCGCGGGGCGATGGCGGCTCGTGCTGCCGGTGGCACCGGGCCAGTGCCGCGTCATCGACGATCCGCCGCGCGAAGCGGTCATTGCGGGATGGCGACGCATCGGCGTCAATCGCTGATCGCCGCGCGCGGTGCCATGGCCGCGACAAGATCCTTCGAACCGGAGCCCCACTGCGAGATCGTCCTGATGGCCTGCGTGAACGGAACATCGATGGCATGCACGCGCTCGGGCGAGAGGATGTAGACGGCGCCTGCCAGCGGAGTCGGCACCGACGGCACGAAGACCGTCAGTCGGCCGTCGTCGAACTCCTCCACGATGAAGGCCGGGACCAGCGCCTCCTCGATCTCGGCCAGCGCCGGCTTCCACTCCTTCGCGTTGCCGCGCCCGGTGAGCCGATGGGTAATCCCGCGGAAGAGCGCATACCCGGGAAGTCGCCCCAGAAGCGATCGCTCCAGGCGCTCGCGAAGTGCGTGCCCCACGCCCGTCCGAAGCGCCGCGCCGATCAGGAAGCACGCCATCAGAAGGCCGAGAATGGCGATCACATCGGGATTGGGCAGCCACTCGGGAAGAAGCTGTCCGATCGGGCGCACGAGCGCAAGCACCGACTGGATCGCCTTCAACAGGAGGAGGATCGAGAGATAGAGCGGCAGCAGGATCAACACGCCTCCGACGAACGCGTTCACGACGAAGTCGCGAAGGAACTTCATGACAGGACTCCCTCGAGTGGTCGACGGTGCTGCGGATGGGCGATCGGCATCCGCTTGGCCTCATCCCGGTGATTCCATGGCATGGCAGAACTCCAGATGGCGGTTCGGTCCTCGGCTCCTTCTGAGTCTGCCAGAAGTCACTCGCGTCCGCTCCGGGCCGGTATTGCACCAGCCTCCCGCTGGATCGGTGATCGCATGGAAGCAGCAACGAGAAAGCGTTGCCGATGGGATGCAGCGTGGACGAGTGCAGGAGGCGCGGATACGCTGCCGCTCAGTACGCGGGCGCAGGAGGCGCCCGGCGCGCGGCGATCGTGACGCCGCGCTGATCGAACGCCACCGCGGACGCCTCATCGCAGGTCGTTCTCGGTCGCTGCCCCGGAAGGATGCCGCGGCCATGCACAGTCCGAGCACATCGCGCTGCACGCGGACCATCGCAGTGGTCAATCAGAAGGGTGGCTGCGGCAAGACCACCACGGCGATCAATCTCGCCGCGGTGCTCGCTCGCGGTGGTGATCGCACGCTGCTCGTGGACATGGACCCGCAGAGCCACTGCGCCACGGGGCTGGGCATTCCCGAATCGCGCGTCGAGTTCGGTCTGGCGCAGGCGCTGTCGATGCCTGCGGATCAGCTCGACGCGGACGGGCTGCTCTGGGAGGTCTCGCGCAATCTCTGGCTTGCGCCGAGCACCGTGGAACTGGCGGCCTTCGAGGCGACGGCACTCGGCAGCGAGCGGGATCGTCGCCTGGAGCGACTGCTCGAACGAATCGGCGGAGGATTCCATTGGTGCGTGATCGACTGCCCGCCGACCATTGGCCTGCTCACCTTCAACGCGCTGCGCGCGTGCGATGAAGTGATCGTGCCCGTTGAGACGGGCTACTTCGCGCTGCGCGGCGCGGAGCGGCAGGTGGCCACCGTGCAGGCGGTCGGGGCGAGGCTTGGTCGGGAACTGCCGATTCGCCTGCTTCCGTCCATGCATCGTGAGGGAACGAAGGTGGCGCAGGAGGTGCTCGCGGCGGTGACGCGGCGCTTCCCCGAGCTCGTGATTCCGGTGGTGGTGCGCGAACACGAAGTGCTGCGCGAAGCGGCGAGCTTCGGTCAGGCGATCGTGGAGTACGCGCCCGAGTCGCCGGCGCATGAGGACTTCCGAACGCTCGTCCAATGGCTGCGGCAGCATGCGCCGATGCCGCGGGCGGCGTGGCGCGGGAACGGCATGGTGCAGGAAGCTGCGGGTGAGGGCAATGCGGACCATGCCGCGATCCAGCATGCCGGCACTCGGATCGCTGCGCTCCAGCACGCCGTGGGAGAAGACGCCGGGGCCGGCCAGCCGCGCATGATCGAGCCGCAATCCAGCACGCGCGCCGCGGAGCTGGCGGAGCGCATGCGGCGCGGATCCGTGCCGCTCGCGGCGGAGTCGTCGGCCGCGATGCAGCACGAGATCGAGCCACCACGATGAGTTCAGTTGCACGATGAGCTCAGCAACACAATGACTTCTGCACCACGATGAGTTCTGCCCCACGAGATCCCTACGACGCTCTTGCGTCGATCTTCCTCGGCGGACCGACACCGCGCGAACGAATCGGCGAAGCCGTCGAGGAGCGAATCGGCGAGCGAGCGCGTTCGTCGTCGCTGTCGATCGCTTCGGAGTCGGATGGTGCCTCCGTCGACGCGGCGCCGGCGGTGGCGCCGCTCTCGGCGAGAGCTCCAGCCTTCGCGCCAGCACCGACTTCGACTCCGACTCCGACCCCGATTCCGACCCCGATTCCGACTCCGGTTTCGGCTTCAGTTCCGACTTCAGCTCCGGCCTCAGCTCCGGCTCCGGCGTCAGCCGCAGCGCCGTTCACCATCTCGGTGGCAATGCCGCGAACGAACGGTCGCAGCCATGGCGACTCCCGCGCCACGGGCCGGGATCTGATGCGGATCACCGCCGCCGTCACCGGACACCTGCCCGTGATGTCGGGACTCTGGGCCACGCAGTTCGCCGATCGAGTCGGTGCAGCGGATGGCCCCACCGGACTGATCCGTTGCGAGCGCGAGCTCGTGCATGTGGAGATCATGCGCGGCGGCGGGCGTCACATCGGCCTGCGACAGGGCGAGGATCTGATCCCGTGGCTTCGCCGCGCCGCAAGGCTCGTGCGCCGCTGGGTCGTCTGCATCCCGACGAGCGCGGAGCCGCAGACTGTGCTCGACTCCGGTTTCGCCGACGCGGTGCTGCTCACGAGTGCCGACGAAGCGGCCGTTGCCGCCGCACAGCGCGTGATCGAGTCGATCGGCACCGCGGCGGCGAATCTGGGCCTGCCCTGCGCGCTCGGAGTGGTCGTGGTCGGCGCGCCGCCGGAGCGGGTGCAGTGGATGGCGAACGAACTCGGCGCGCATTCGCCGCGATCGGTCGACCTTCCGCTCGCCGGCGCCATCCAGCGAATGGACCGTGTGGAAAGCAGCGAGCGCTACGGATTCGAGGCGGTGGTACCGCCAAGCACCGCGGATCTGCTGCGCACGCTCGAGTCCGCCGCCCACGAGGCCGTGGAGCGCATGCACGGCGACGGCGTGGACATGGACCGGCGCCCGCCGATGCGCCGCGTCGGGCGCCCGCCGGCGACGGCGACGGAAACGGAGCCACGCGCACACGAGGCAAGGGCCGCGGCACAGTCGCGCGAGGCCGAGGCCTTGGCGCTTGCACGCGCCGCGGAGCCACCAGTCGCGGCACCGACGCTTGATGCGACGGTTGCGCGGCCTGCGGCGCATGCGCCGCCTGCGCCGCCCGTCGATCGAGCAGCGGCCTTCGAGCGCGGTACGCCGTTCGTGGCGCCTCGCCCCGCGGATCTCTCGCCGCTCATCGCCGGACTCGCCGCGCTCGACATGCGGTGTCCGTCGGCGCCGGCGGTCGAGCTCGCGCATGACCGGGCCGGTCGCCTGCATCTGGTGACCGCCGTGGAGCACCTTGCGGCGCTGGCGGGTGCACGCCGCTGGGCGGAGTTGAATGCACCACTGCTCGTTCGCGCCTTTCCGGCGCTCGCATCCTCCTCAGGCGCTGTTGGCACGGGCGGCCGCCTCGGGCCGATCGTGGAGCGAGTCGTGACCCTCGACGCGACGCAGGTGGAGTCGCTGCACGGCGGCGGCATGGCGCTCGATCTGCTGGTCGAGTTCCGCGTGCTCGTCGGTTCGGGCAACGGCGCGATGGCCGACGCCGCGCGGAACGGCGGCCACGGCGCTTCGCAGTGGCGGCATGTACCGCTGAACGCCGCCGCGACGATCGACGCGGCGCCCGTTGCGAGTGGTGTGATCGCGGCGTCGTGACTGCGGCTCACGCCGGCAGCGCACGGCGAAGCAGGCGCAGCCACGACTCGCAGGCGAAGTCGCGCACCTCGCCGGCGCTCCAGCCCGCGGACCCTAGCCGCTCGAGCAGATGCGGCAGATCCTCAGGTCGCCTCAATCCCTCCGGGCAGTCGCGCGGGCCGAATCCGCCGTCAAAATCGCTGCCGAGCCCGACATGCGAGGCGCCGATCAGTGCCCGCCAGTGCTCCAGATGCGCGAGCGCATCATCAGCGGTCGCGGCTCGCCCGCTCGCCAGGAACTTGCCGTAGAGATTAAGCCCGACGATCCCGTCGCGCTCCGCAATGCGCCGCGCCTGATCGTCGCGCAGATGACGCTCCGACGGCTCCAGCAGCGCCCGCGCATTCGAGTGCGTCGCGACGATCGGACCTCCGAATGAATCGAGCGCCTCGTCGAAGGCCTGATCGGAGAGGTGCGAGCAGTCGAGCACGGCGCCGAGGGATTCGAGTGCGGCGAGCAGGCGCCGACCATCCGCAGTGAGGCCGCCGGGCATTGCATTGCCGCCCGCGTAGCGCGAACCGCGCGCCCACGAGAGCCCCACGACGCGCACACCCGCATCGAACCAGCGAGCCGCATCCTCGGGGGCCGAGATCGGATCCGCGCCCTCCATCAGGATGACCACGCGAAGCGGTCCGTCGTCTTCGAGCGGTTCGAGATCGCGCCTGGAGCGCACGATGCGAACGGTGCCGGTGCGTTCGAGCAGCGCGTAGAGCCCGAGCTGGCGCTCGCCGGCGGTGGCCGCGCCGCGGAGATCCGAGGCTCCTGCGTACTCCCAGGCATCGAGCGCGCGATCGATGCCGGGATCCACGGACTCCGTGAAGATCGTGGCGAAGACGAGCCGCACGCCGCCCTGTCGCAGCGCCGGCAGGGTGACGCCGATCGTTCCCGGATCGGGGCTCGGCCTGCATAGATCGACGCCTCTGGACGCGAGATAGGCGAGGTCGAGATGGGCATCGACGATTGGCGTCACGGCGGGGGAGGCTAGCCGCTTGCGGCAGGCCTCCGTGCCGCCGTTCCTATGCCGCATCCTGACCGACGCTCGGTTGCTTCGATGATCCCGCTGTCGGTACGCTCCCCCCCGATGTCCGATCCCGTCACCGTCCAGGGGACCGTCCCGGGAGCGTCCTTCGCATCGCCCGCCTGGCTCAGTCGCGGTGAGCGTGGGATTGCGCTGGTCGTGGCCGTCGCGGCACTCTCCATCCTCCTGGTCGCGGCGCGCCTCGAGCCCTCGCCGACGGGGGTTGGAACGCACCAGCAACTCATGCTTCCGCCGTGCACCTGGCCGCTCGCCGTCGGACTGCCTTGCCCGGCGTGCGGCATGACGACCTCCTTCGCGCACGCGGCGAACGCCGACCTTCTCTCGTCCTTCGTGGCGCAGCCGGCCGGCGCCATGCTCGCGCTTGCCACTGCCGGTGCCGCCGTCCTCGGATTCTTCGCCGCCTTCACCGGCACTCGCGTGTTGCCCGTGCTCGCACCGCTCGCATCGAAGCGGGCGCTCGTCGTGTTCGTCGCGGTGCTTCTTCTCTCCTGGGGCTACAAGATCATCGTCTACAGGAACGGACTGACCTTCCCACCGATGCCGATCGCGTCATGACGCGCCGCGCCAACCGGATGCCCGCTCGGAGACCTGCCATGCCACTCTCGCGTTCCTCCAGATCACTCGCTCTGCTCTTGACCGTACTCCCGCTCCTTGGCGGCTGCGCAGTGCCGCAGATTCTCTCCGCCGTGGGCCACAACATCGAGCGCGAGAAGAAGGTGGAAGTCCTTGCGAAGTACACGGGACTCGAGAACCGCAGCGTCGCGGTCCTGGTGCACGCGGACCTCTCGCTGCTCTACGAGTACCCCATGGTGAAGCCGAACATCGCGGCGAACATCGCGGCGAGGATCCAGCAGAATGTCTCCGGCGTCAGCGTGCTCTCGCCGGTCCAGGTCATGGGCTGGGAGTATCAGGTCCCCACCTGGTCCAGCATGCCGATGGGGCAGGTGTGCGAGTTGCTCGATGTCGATCGGGTCGTCTATGTCGATGTCTACGAGTTCCGCCTGAATCCGCCGGGCAACCGCTTCCTCTGGGAGGCGCTGGGCGTGGCGAATGTGAGCGTCTACGAGCGGGCCTCGCTCGATCCCGACATCGCGGTGGAGGAGTTCTCGGTGACGGCGCGATTCCCCGACGAGCGCACGGTCACGCGCGAGCAGCGCCGGCAGGAGGAGATCGAGGCGGGCATCGTGGGTCGCTTCTGTCAGAAGGTGGCGTGGCTCTTCTACGACCACGCTGAGGACAAGTACCCCGACCGCAATGTGAAGGGCTGATGCCGATGCTGCGAGATCCACTCATGCTGGGCCGTCCGGCACTGTTCCGCTCGCACCGATTCGCGGCGATCGCATGTGTTGCCGCCGTCGCCGCCATCGCCGTCGTGGCCGGATGCAACATCATCGTCCCGGTCGGCTACATCCTCGAAGGTCCGGCCTCGAACGACGCGGCGTTCACACTGCCGAGCGAGAAGCGAACCGTGATCTTCGTGGACGACACGCGCAATGACCTGCCGCGCACTTCGCTTCGTTCCCGCATCGGCGACACGGTCGTCACCTCGCTGATGGCGCAGGAGCTCGTGGTGCAGGCGATCGACTCGGTGGATGCAATGCAGGTCGCTCGCCGGCGCGACACCGACTCGAAGAAGCTGTCGGTCGCGGAGATCGGCGAGGAAGTCGGCGCCGAGATCGTCATCTATGTGAAGATCACCTACTTCGCACTTTCGCCCGACGGCGTCGTGCCGCGCCCGCTCGGCGAGGCGGAGGTGAAGGTGCTGGACATCGCGGCGGGCACGCGCCTCTTCCCGGACACCGGAACCGGCAACGGCTATCCGGTGCGAACGCAGATGCGCGAACAGGATCTCGACGCCTATCGCTCCAGCTCGGGGCGTCGGCAGCTCGAGGACTCCCTTGCGACGGAACTCGGGAATGACATTGCCAAGCTCTTCTACAAGCATCAGAAGCAGGAGCTTGGAGGACGACTCGGTATCCGGTGAGATTCACGCGACGGATCCTGCATGTCGCGGCGCCGGAGTCGCCGGGAGCCGGCGTGGCGATGCTGCGCCTGCTCGGTGCCACGCGCCGCGCCCTCCCGGAGCATGAGCATGAGGTCCTGCTCCTGGGCGCCGCACCCTGGTCACGACTCGCAGCGCGCGCCGGGCTCGGGGCACATCGGCGGCTGGCGCCGCTGCTCGGGGTGCCTCGACACTCCGCGCGCGCGATCCGCCGTGCCGTGGACTCCGTCGGCGCGGATCTGATTCATGTGTGGGATGCGGAGTCGGCAGGCATCGTGGTCGCAGGCCGTCCGGTCCAGGGCGTTGCGGCCACCCTTGGTGCAGTGCCGCTGCACCCCGGATCCATGCCGCTCGCGCAGGATCGCGTGGAGGCGCTCTGCCTTGGCGACCGAGCGCGTCGACAGGCGTTGGCGGCAGGCTGGCTGCATGGCCGCGTTCGCACGGTCGCTCCGCCGTCGCTCATCGAGGATGCGAGCAGGCCGGTCGGATTCGTGGCGGAGCAGTCGTCATGCATCGCGCCGGAGAACGCGCCGGACTTCGCACAGGCGATGGTGCCCGGCGCACTCGCCCGCCGCGAGGCGCTGCGACGAGCGTGGAAGGTCGGCGACGACACCGTGGTCGTCGCCGTGGTCGGCGATCCTCACACGGCGGTGGACGGATGGCTCGCATTCGCGATGGCCGCGCGCGCCGCGCTCGCAGGTCATCCGATGGCGGTGATCGTGCATCCCGCCGTCGCTCGCGCCAGCGAACTGGGGCGATGGCGCGTGCTGCCGGAACTCGCGCGCCTGGCGATCGAGGATGATCGCGCGCTCTGTCCATGGGAACTCTTCGACGGGCTCGATGCCGTCATCCTTCCGGAGCGATGGCCGCGCGGCCGAACCCTGCGCTGGCTCGACCGAAGCGAAGGCTCGTACTCGGGCTCGTTGACGCTCGCCTGGGCGTCGCGCGCGGGGCTCCATGTCGTGTGCACGAGCGATGGACCGCTCGACGGCGTGCTCGAGCCGAGCGCGTTCGTGTCCGTGGCGCCCAGGGCCAATGCCGGAGCGCTCGCGCTGACGCGGCTGTCGCCTCGATCCAACGCCAACCGGACCGCGGGGGCGGAGGCGCCGGGCGCTTCGATGCACGCATGGATCACGGAGGTGCGCGACCTCCATCAGCGGGCGGCGGCATCCGCCGGCATCGCCCCGGCTGCCTTCGCGAGCGCCATTGCGGCACCGCGGTAGAACACGGCAAGGACCTCGCGGGGCAATCCCATGCCGCGCAGCATGGGCGAGTCCATCGGACCGTGATTCGCCGGATCCACCAGGGCCAGATCGGGATCCGCGATCGGGCTTCGCAGTTCCACCGTGCGCTCCCAGAGCGTCCGCAGTGCCCAGTAGCGGCTTGCGTAGAGATCGAACGCATGCTCGACGCTGCTGGCCTTCGCGGCCATCTCCGTCTTCTCGCCCTTGGACTCGAGGTGATCGTCGGTCGTCACGATGTCGGAGCCGAAGAGGATGCGTCCTCGCCACCGAAGCATGAACGCGCGAACCTGCTCGCGCGGGTGCTTCGAGATCTCGCGCACGATCCACTTCGTGGCGCTCGCATCCAGGTGCAAGTTGGGGTGACGCATGAGCAGGCCGTCGAGGAAGTCGAGATCCTCGGGCGAGCCGCCCATGTGCGCGGCGATCCACGGAACGGGATACTCATCGAGCAGGCGCTCCAGATCCTCGTAGTGGGATCGCTTGGTGCCGTACCGTGCGGTGTCCGCGTACTTGGTGGCGAACCATGTGTCGGGGTCGGCCACATGGGCCATGAAGGCCATGCCGAGCGACGCGGCACGGTCCATCACCGCACGGCGATGCGGCGCATCCAGGCGGAGCAGTCGCGGGTCGCCCACCTCATGCCCGAGGTCGATGCCGCGCGGTGCAGACCAGAACTTCACGATGCGCGCTCCGAGCGCATGGAAGCGATCGATGCGCTCCAGGAACGCTCGTCCGTGCGCCTCGCGCCGATCCTTCATCGCGAAGTCGGGAACGGCGATGAAGCGCACACGCTCTCCGAGGATCTCGCGGATCGCATCGACCTGCTCCAGCGTGGTCATCGACCAGATCTCCCGCACGCCGTAGAGGTCCATCGCCTCGCGCAGGAGCAGCGCGGCACGGCGGCCGTTCACATGGGCGTGCGCATCGACGATCGGGACGGGGGGCGTGTCGAAACTCGCTGCTTCGGCGCGGTAGTCGAGGTCCGGCAGGTTGGATGGGTTCGGCACGGACGAAGGGTAGCGGCGTCAGCGACGCTTCGACCCTCGCTCGCCGGCAGCGGAAACGCCGCCGCCGGCCCGCTCGTTCCGCCTCGGCTCGCTCTCATGCCGATCGCGTCCCGCCAGGGATGGGCGCGTCGAAACCACAATGGTCGCCCTGAGTCCGTTGGTCGATCGCACGGAGGCGAGGGTCGGCTCGGGCGCCTTGGCCGGCGCCTGCTGCGGCGCTTCCTCCGGGAATGACGGCTCCGCGGCACAGTGGCACGGCGCCGGCGCTCCGGGCTGCACCACCGACGCGTGATGCACCACGCCGACATAGATCTCCATGTCCGCCTCGATGTCGATGTGCCGGGCCATCTCGCAGTCGAACCAGCTCATGGCGCGAAGCGGAACCGGCGCCCCGGACGGAGTCAGGAGATGTGGAATCGAGATGAAAGGATCGACGCCGTTCTCAGGCATGCGCGGAATCATGCGTCGCAGGATTCGATCATCGCGATGAACCTGGCAGAGTGCGAAGCCGTGGCTGTCGCGAATGATGGCGCTCAGCGCCTGACCCTTTTCGATCGCCACGATGACCATGGGCGGCGACTTGGCGCATTGCTGCACCCATCGGACGAGGGCACCGCAGCGCACATCGCCATGCGCGGCCGTCAGCACGAAGTGTCCGTTCGGTATGCGGTCGAGAATCGAGGCGATTGACGCTCGCTCGGCCGGGATCCAATCCATCCTGATGGCTCACCTCCGCGAAACGGCCCAAGTCCTACCGCCCCGATGCGGTCCTAGGACCACCGGACCCCCTCAGTGTGATCCGTGCAGCGCATCAGTCCATAAGAGCCGCACAGATAGTCGTTTGGATGCCGTTACCGGGCGACGAGAATCGCGCAGGATGGCAAGTCGGGGGCTCAGGGCCAAAATTTGGTGGACGGTGTTGCATCGTGGGCAAGAGTGGGTAAAGTGGGCGACGGCATCACCAAGGGTGTTCATGCGTGCACTTCCGCGGCCAGCACAACTACGCGATGGACGAAAAGCACCGTCTCGCGATCCCCGCAGCCATTCGGGACGCGATGGATCCGGAGACGCACGGCAAGGCGTTCGTCGCATTGCCGGGGCCCAACGAGCGCCTCTGGCTCTGGCCCGAGCGTCACTTCGATCGATGGGTGAAGGGACACGAGTCGGACCCGCTCGACGAGGACGAGGTCTTCGAGTTCGAGCGAATGATCTTCTCGCAGTCGGCGCACCTGCCGCTGGACGGACATGGTCGCGTGAGGCTGCCCGAGTGGATGGCCACGAGATTTCGGCTTGCCGGCGAGGTCGTGATCATCGGCAACAAGGATCACCTCGAGCTCTATCCGCCGAGCGAGTGGCGCGAGGAGGAGGCGAGGCTCATTCCCGCGACCGCCGAGCTCTACCGCCGAGCTCGACCATCCTTCCGCCGCACGGCTCGCCGCGGCGAGGACGAACAATGACGCATCAGGAGGACCTGCCCGCGATCTCGACCTGATCGCAATGGACACCCCCTCGCGGTCGAATGGAATCGACCTCGAGGCGGGGGTGGGAGCAAGGGCCAGAGGACGGCCGATGCTCCTTGAATGCCTGCGGAGACCCTCCGAATCCGTTGGCACGCCCCCGAGTGAAACTCGGCCATGGATGGCCCGTTCCAGGGCGTTTCGAGAGGCCATGGATCGGCCTCCCGGATGCCCGACTGGGGCTTCTCGCCCCTTCCGTAGTTGCCCCTTCGCCGGCGTAGTGCCGGCGGGGGGGCTTTTTGCATCCGCTCAGTTGGCAACTCCGCGTCCGCGAGTACCCTGTGGCTGCGGGCGATTGCCCGCGCCAGGCAGACCGCAAGGATCGCGGCAGCAGCAACCTCCGCGATCGGGCACTCCCGTCTGGCAGGAGGATCCGCATGCTCGTCATCACGCGCCGCGAAGGAGAAGAAGTGGTGATCGGCAACCCGGCCGCGCCACTTGGCGTGGTGAGGATTGCGGCCATCAAGGGCGATCGGGTTCGGATCGCGTTCGAGTTCCCGCGGGAGGTGGCCGTCCACCGGCGCGAGGTGGCGGACCAGATCAACGCCGCCGAGGCCGCAGGTCCGAATGTGGTGGGCCAGATCCGTCCGGCCGGCGAGCAGGGCGCGGCAGGCTGACGCGGCGCCCCGACAGCGACTCAGCGATCAACGGAGAGAACACTGCTCACCTCGGGAATCCGCTCCCGAAGGCTGTGCTCGATGCTTCCGCGAAGGGTCAGGCTTCGCGATGGACATGAGACGCACGCGCCGCGGAACCGCACGGTCACCGTGCCATCCCCCCCGACGCTGACGAGTTCGACATCCCCGCCGTCGGCCTGAATCGAGGGCCGGATCAACTCCAGCACCTCGCTGACGCGCGAGCGAAGTTCGCCACCTGCGATGCGTGCCATTGGGGCAAGCATAGGCGAAGACCGTAGACTCGATGCGATGTCGACACGTTCGCATGCTCACGATGTGCGGCCTTCGCGATCGCGCGTTGCGGGCGTCCGGCCGATGGTGAGCATGCTCGGCGCGGCGGCTCTTCTGGTGCTTCAATGCTGCGGCGGGCCGGTGGACGACCCGATGAGCACGCTGTCGCGGCCGGATTCGCTGCCGTCGATGCAGAGCCGCTCGCTCGACCAGCTGCAGGACGACGGGAGCCCCGAGTATGTCCGGCAGCTGCGGAAGATCATCGTGCAGCCGGGCTACACCCCCGACATCCGCGAGAAGGCCTTCCGCCAGCTCGCGGAGAAGGATCGGGAAGGCTTGCGCGAGACGCTCGCGCTCTCACTGCCGCGCATGCAGATGCTCGAGTGGCGCACGCGAGTCTGCGAGCTCTGCGCCGAGTACCAGCTCGTCGACATGACGCCGACGCTGATCAATGCGCTTGCAGCGCCGATGGGCGGCTGGATCCAGAAGGACGAGGATCGGCCCGAGTTCAAGGCGCTCGTGGCGCTGCACGGCGAGGGGCGCGTGCCCGATGTGCTCTACCAGGCGATGCTCGACAGCAACCCGGTGACGCAGGCGAATCTGCGCGAGCGCTGCTGGGCGCTGCTGTGGCGCGTGGGTGATCGCGATCGACTCGTGGCGCTCGTGCAGGACGATCGCATCAAGCCGGATGATGCGTTCCTCCAGGACCTTCGCGCGGCGGCGAAGGACCTGGGCATCGTGCCTCGCACGCGCGAGGAGATCCGCTGGCTTCGTGCGCTGCGCGAGCCGGAGCGGGCCGCGTTCTGGCGCGATGCCATGACCGCGACGCGGAAGATGCCTCCCGAGGTGCGTTCGCAACTGGAGCTGCGCGAGCTTGCCGTGGCGGTGGCCGCGGCGAAGATCAGGCCTGACCTGCTGGCGATGTCGCCTGCATCGATGTACCCGCTGCTCGAGTCGCGCATCAAGAGCGAGGGACGCAAGACCTACAGCCCCGGCTTCGAGGGCTACTCCGGAACCTTCACGGAGTCGCTCTACCAGCGACGGGACGAGCTCAAGTGGGGCGACTACGCCGCCATGCTCATGGCCTGCGACATGATGGAGCAGGAGGCAGTGGTGGCGCACATCTTCGACATCGCGGATCGGGACCTGCACGACCGCAGCACCGAATACGGCGGCGTGATCGAGGTCGACGACAAGGGCCGCTTCAGCGTGCGCGAGTTCCGCCCGCGCGTGCAGGGCTCGGACCTTCGCTTCGAGGCGCCCCAGGAGATGTTCGACCTGGCCTACACCTCGCTTTTCCACTTCCACAACCACGCGCAGGCCTACGAGAACACGAAGTACGCCGGGCCGCACATGGGTGATTTCGAGTACGCCGAAAGCACCCGCGCGAACTGCCTCGTCTTCTCGTTCATCGATCGATCGACGCTCAATGTGGACTTCTATCGGTATGGCCGCATGGTGGTCGACCTCGGAACGATGCGTCGTCCGACGCGAACGAAGTCAGGGCGACGGCGCTCGTCATGGCGTCGCTCTTCCTGCTGATCGCGGCGATCGTGGCGCGCCGGGCGGGCGTGGGGCCGCTCTGGACGCCGGCGGAGCTTGGCGAGGGCGTGGTGGCGCTCGCAGCGCTTGCCGGTACCATCGGCGCGGCGCTGCTCGGTGCGACGCTGGGCCTGCTTCCCTGGAACCGTCCCCGTGCGGCCGGTCACGCGGCGTGGAGTCGCTCCGCGCGGCGCACGCGATGGATCGGCACGGTCGCATGCCTCTGGCTCGCCGCGTGCGTGCTCCTGCTCGGATGGCTCGATCTCGTGCGTGAGCGTGTCGGCGACCTGGTGCTGATCGATGAGGCGGTGGCGATCTCGCCTGCGCTGATCGCCATGGTCATGGCGTGGTGGCTGCATTCGGCGCATGCGCGCGTGTCGGCATCGATGGCCTCGAGGGTCGAGTTCGTCGTCTCGCAGGGCCGGACGAATCTGCCGCTCTTCCTCGTGCCGGTGGCGCTGGTGCTCGGCTCGCAGGAGCTCGTGGATCGTCTGCTTCCCGCAGGACGAGCCATCACGGAGGCGATCTCGTTCGCCGTGGCGCTCATGGCGCTGCTGCTGTCGCCGGCGCTGGTCGTCCCGTTGCTGTCCACGGCGCCGCTGCCGCCGCGGGGGGATCTGGCGCAGCGCATTGCGTCGATCTTCACGGATCGGGGAATCCGTGTGCGCGGGATCCGCCTCTGGCGCACCGGCGGCATGCTCATGAACGGGCTCGCGCTGGGCGTCCTTCCGTTCTGTCGGTGGGTGCTTCTCTCGGATGCGCTCGTGGCGAACCTCACGGACGAGGAGACGCTCGCCGTGACCGGCCACGAGGCGGCGCATCTGAAGCATCATCACGCCGCATGGCTCGTGGGCTGCGTGATGGGTGGCGCAGGATGCGCCGGGGTCGCCGTCGGATCGCTGCTGGAGTGGTGTGCGCCGGTGCTGCCCGCCGAGGCGTGGATCGAGTGGAGTGCGGTCGCGATCGTTGCGATGCTCGTGATCATCTTCTTCGGCGCCGTCTCTCGCACCTGCGAGCGGCAGGCGGATGCCGATGCGGCGCGGTCGCTCTCACCGGCCGCGACGATCGCGCCCGAAGCCGTCGGTGCGATGCGGCGGGCGCTGGCGGTGGTGGCGTTTGCCAACGGCATTCCGCCGAATCGGCCGTCGTTCCGCCATGGATCCATCGCGTCGCGTCGACGCCGACTGGAGCGCCTCGCCGGACGACCGAAGGCGTCGCTGCCCATCGATCGACGGATGCGCGTCATGCAATGGCTCATCATGGCGGCGCTGCTGGTGACCGCTCTGTCGCTCATCGTGCCCGCGCCGCAGGCCTTGCCGTCCGAGCAGGCGCCGCACCGTATGATCCGGCACACGGAGCGCCCATGAAGTTCGTCAAGATGCAGGGCCTGGGCAACGACTACATCTATGTCGATGCCGACGCGGAGACGGTCGACGACCCGGCCGCGCTGTCGCGCCGACTCTCGAATCGACACTTCGGCATCGGCGCCGACGGCCTGATCCTCATCTCGCGCGCGGCCTCCGGACGCGATGCCGATGTCCGCATGCGCATGTTCAACGCCGACGGCAGCGAAGGGGAGATGTGCGGCAATGGCGTGCGCTGCGTGGCGAAGTTCGTCGTCGATCGCGGCTGGACGCAGGCGAAGCCGCTTCGCGTGGAGACCGGTCGCGGCGTGCTCGAGATCGACTGGCGACTCGGTTCCGATGGTCGCGTGGGCCAGGCCACGGTCTCGATGGGCGAGCCGATCCTCGCCTGCTCGCGCATTCCGGCCGCCGTGCCCGGCATCGATCCCTCGTCGCCGGTCGTCGATCATGCGCTGCCGCCGGGTTTCTTCGGCGAGCTCGACGGCGCCTGGCGGCGCGAGTGCGGGCTCGAGGCGAAGCTTTCGCTCGTCTCGATGGGCAACCCGCACGCCATCCTCTATTGCTCCGATGCGGCGGCGGTGCCGCTCGATCGCATCGGGCCCTTCTTCGAACGGCATCCCTGGTTCCCGCAGCGGATCAACACCCATTTCGTCACCGTCATCTCGATGCGTGAAGTGCGCATGCGCACCTGGGAGCGAGGCAGCGGGGCGACGCTTGCATGCGGCACGGGGGCGAGCGCCGTGTGCGTCGCGGGCGTGCTCACCGGTCGATCCGGCGCGACGATCGTTGCCCATCTGCCCGGCGGCGACCTCGAGCTCTCGTGGCTGGGCGCCGGCAAGTCGGTCCGCATGAGCGGACCGGCCGTGGAGGTCTTCAGCGGCGAGCTGCTCGAGCCGGCTCCGGTCGGCGCGGGAAGGAACGCCTGACCGTGGCGCTGTCGGAGTTCGAGCGCCGCGCGGTGGAGCACCTGCGCGGCGCAAGGGATTCCATCGAGCGCGATATTGCAGCATGGGTGGCGATTCCGACCGGATGGAACCATGGCCCGGGTCTCGACGAGCTTCGCGCCATCCTGCGGCGGCGGCTCGAGGCGATCGGCGGACGCGCGGAGCTCCTTGCAGGCGCCGAGAGCGATGAATGGAAGTGGGAGGGGCCCGTGCCGCCAACACTCGTCGTGCGCGGCGCGGGAAGCGGCGTGGGGCCCGCAACGGCCGGCGGCGCGGCGTCCGGCGAAGGCTCTCCCCGTCCCGGCCCGCTCCTCTTCAGCGGCCACCTCGATACGGTCTTCGATCCCGGCGGTGACTTCCGCTCGTTCGAACGGCACGGCGAGCGCGCCGTCGGCCCCGGCGTCAGCGACATGAAGGGCGGGCTCGCGATCCTCGTGGCCGCGCTCGAGACGCTGCATGCGCTCGGCGCGCTGCCTGCGTGGACGGTCGTGCTCAATTCGGATGAGGAGCGGGGCAGTCATCACTCCGCGGCGCACCTTCGCGCGCTGGCCGCGCAGCACGCGGCGGGCTTCGTGGTGGAGCCCGCGCTGCCCGACGGCGGGCTCGTCCTCGAGCGCCTGGGCTCGGGTCAGCTCGAACTTCGCGCGACCGGTCGCGCCGCGCACGCGGGGCGCGACTTCGCACGCGGGATCTCCGCGATCGACGCGCTGGCGCGCGCGGTGCTCGACGCGGCTCGCGTGAGCGACCCTGCGAACGGCCGCATCGTGAACATCGGCTCGATCCACGGCGGCGAGGCGGCGAACATCGTGCCCGCGCAGGCCGTGGCGCACGGCACCGTGCGATTCCGTGACCGCGAGGCAGGCACGAGCATCGAACAGGCGCTTCGCGCGCTGGCACGCGGGTCCGAGCGGGAACTGCCGCGGCTCGAGGTCCGGCTCGCGCTCAACCGCCCGGCGAAGGCGCTCACGCCGGCGTTGCGTCCGCTCGTCGACCTCTGCCTCGGCGCGGCGCAGGACCTGGGCCGACCGCTCACCACCGGTTCGACCGGCGGCTCGAGCGACGGCAATATCCTCGAGGACGCGGGGCTTCCCACGCTCGACTCCCTCGGCGTGCACGGCGGAAACCTCCATCGCACCGACGAGTTCGTGGAACTTGCCACGCTGGGCGAGCGGGCATCGCTGCTGGCGGTGACCGTGCTGCGCGTCGCCGCGCACCTCGGCATGCCGGGCCGCGCGAGCCGCACCGCCGCTAGCCGCGCGTGACCGTGAGCCGGTTGATCGCCAGTTCGAGCACCTGCGCCACCGTCTGCACATCCTGCACGCTCATGCGGTCGAAGAGCGGAAGCGCCAGCGTCCGCCCCGCGATGCTCTCGGCGATCGGGAAGTCGCCGGGCTGCGTGCCGATCGCTTCGCGCACATGGGGCAGCAGCGCCTGGCACGGGTAGTAGTTCGCGGCGCCGATGTCGTGGCGATGGAGCGTGTTGATGATCATGTCGCGATCGAGCGAGGAGAAGCGGTCGCTCAGGCGAACCACGAACGCCGACCAGCTCACCCGCGCGTCCTCCGGAATCGTCGGCAGGATCAGGTCCGCGTTGCCGCAGAGTCGCTCCACATAGTGCTCCACCAGCTCGGTCCGACGGTCGATCGACTCGTCCAGGCGCCGCAGCTGGCTCGCGCCGAGCGCCGCGCAGAGCTCCGGCATGCGCGCGTCGTAGCCGTCCAGCCGGTGGTCGAGGATCATGCCGAGATCCGCGTCCTGCCCCGGGAAGCTCATGCGATCGACGCGGCCCTGATTGCGCAGCGCCCGGCACGCGGCCGCGAGGTGATCGTCGTGCGTGACGATCATGCCGCCCTCGCCGGTCGTGACCGGTCGGTTCACGAAGAAGCCGAAGGTCGCGATGCGGCCGAATCGCCCCACATTGTCATCGCCGATGCGGCTGCCCAGGCCTTCGCCGCCATTCTCGATCATCGGCACCTCGATCCGGGTGCAGAGCGAGATGAGCGGACGCAGCCCCGCGGGATTCCCGAACGGCGCCACCGCCAGCACCGCGCGCGTCTTCACCGTGACCGCACGCTCGACGGCGTCGGCGCTCATGTTGAGCGTGCGCGGCTCGATGTCCGCGAAGACCGGTCTCGCGCCGCAGTGCAGCACGCTGTGCACATTGCTTGCGTGCCCGAACGCAGGCAGGATCACTTCATCGCCGGGACCGATGCCCAGCGCCTTGAGCGCGATCTCGATCGCCAGACCTCCGCTCGCGACCGCGATGGCGTACGGACGCCGCGTGCACTCCGCCATGAGCCGTTCGAAGTCGAGCACGGCAGGCCCCATGACGAGGCGCCCGCGGCGCAGCGACTCCGTCACGGCCCGCACATCGTCGTCGGTGAGCCACGGCTGATTGAGGGGAATGACCGGCATGTCACTCGAGCGTCAGGCGCGCCAGCGCATCGCGCTGCCGCGACAGTTGCTTCATGTAGAGCCACGCCGCCTGGACCTGGATGGGCTCATCCACGCGGCCACCGCCGGAGGCAATGAGTCCGAGCAGTTCGACATCGGGCTTCGAGAGTTGCATGCCGCCCCGTGCCATCGCCACCACGGCCATCGAGTCGAATCGACGCGGCAGCTTGCCGCGAATCTGCGATGCGAGTCGCGCCGCGCCCTCGGAGGCGCTGTCCACCAGCGCAAGCATGATCGACTCGAGCACCGGCGTGGATACGGAGGGATCGAGCACGCGGCGCGCGAGGTCGTCCGGCGAGATGCGGATGAGGTGCCGCGCCGCGTTCACGGCGAGGATGAGGATCGGCTCCCGCGGATCCTGTGCCTGGACGGAGAGGTCCAGCACGAAGTTCATCACCGCGGCCGCGGTGGCCGGATCCTCGCACGCTGCCGCCCGCGTGACGCTCCACTCCGCCGCAGGCCGAAGCCCCATGTCGATGACGCGCGTGAACGCCTCCGCGCATCCCGGACCGCAGCGGGCGCAGCGCCCCGCAGCGGCGAAGGCCAGCACTTCGCGGGGAGCGGTCGAGGCGTCGAATGCGTCGAAGGCATCGGGAGGCACGCCCGGCAGCTCCGAGACCACGAGCAGGAGCAGGGCGTAGCGCAGCTGATTGATGGTCGATCGATCCTGCGAGAGCTCGTCGCGAAGCGCCGCCAGTCCTGCGGCCGGATCGAGCTCGAGCGCCGATCCCACCATCGCGGCGCGCACATTGGGATCGATCTCACGATCGGACGCGAGGCGCAGGAGCGGATCCACCGCCGCGGTGAGCCGGTAGGTTCGCACCGCCGGCGCGAGCAGCTCCAGCAGCACATTCCGATCCGCGGGTGTCATCTTGGAGAGCACCGTCCGGAAGTTCTGCCAGGCTTCCGGTTTCCCCTGCTCCAGCAGCAGCAGCGCGGCGAGGGCACGGAACTCGTCGCGCTCCGACTCCATCACGAGGTCGAGCGCGCCCGGCTGCCACGGCTGCTTCTGGCGCTGGAGCGTCGCGACGAGGAACAGGCGGTCCTCCGGGCGCAGCAGATCGTCCCAGAGCAGCATCTGGTTGATCTCCGGCGCCTTGAGCAGATCCCGTCCGATCAGCGACTTGATCACCTCGGAGCGAAGATCGTCCGACTGCACCTGGCGGAGGATGAAGGGATCGACCGTGCCGCGGGCATCGATCATGCCGAGGCCGACGATGGCGTCCGCCTGCATCACCGGCCGGTCGGGCTGCTGCACCAGGCTCTGAAAGAGCGGGCGCAGTTCCGGGTCCTTCATCTCGATCAGCGCGAGCAGCGATGGATTTCGCGCGCCGGCCTTGGGCAGGCGCACCGCCCCATTGAGCGTGCGCACGCTCGCATCGAATGGATCAGGGCGTCCATAGCGATCCTGGGCCGTGGCAACGAGCGCAATGAGCAGTGGGAGCGCGACGGCTCCGGTTCGGAGCATCATCCGGGCATCGTACCGTCGTCGCCGCGCAGCAAGCCGTGCCGAAGCTGGTCGACGAGCTCCCGAAGCGACATCTGGCCGCCGGGAAGGTCGGTGATCGTCAAATCCTCCTCCAGCTGGCGGCGCAGGCGCCGATCGGCGCCCAGCGCCGAGGAGTGGCCGTCGCGCCCGAAGAAGAGGCGCGCGATCTCCGGGAAGCTCAGGGTCGTCAGTTCGCGGATGAGGTAGACGGCCAGTCCCCGTGCCAGCACCACGCGCCGATGGCGACTGCCGTTGGCAAGCTGCGTCCGATCCACCTCGAGCCGCTCCGCCACCTGCCGCACGATCTCCTCCGGCCGAAGCGGACCACTGCGCGACTGCGTCCGCTCCTCACGAAGCGCCCGCGCCACGGTGGCCGCCGACACGGCGCCGTCCATGCCGCCCTCGACGAGCATGACCGCTGCGAGCCGCGCCATCGCTCCCTCGATCTCGCGAATGCTGCCCACGCAGATGCCCGCGATCGCGTCGGCCGCCTCGGGCCCGAGCCGCATGCAGCGCCGTTCCGCCAGCCGGAGGGCGATCGCCACGCGCGTGGCGCGGTCCGGCGCGTCGATTCGAACCACGGCGCCGGACATGAAGCGGCTCAGCAGCGCCTCGCTGACGCGCCGGATCTGGCGCGGATGCTCGTCGGAGGCGAGCACCACGCGTCCAACCCGGTCGATCGCGTCGAGCGTGTGAAGGAACTCGTTCTGCGTGGCCGTCTTGTTCGCGATGAAGTGCACATCGTCGATGCACAGCAGGTCCAGCCGCCGCATCCTTGCCCGGAACGAGTCGAGCGTGCCGCTGCGCACCGCGCCGACATACTCGTTGGTGAACTGCTCGCCGGTGGTGTAGCGGATGCGCTCGCGGGGGAAGAGCTCGCGTCGTCGAAGGCAGATGCCCTGGAGCAGGTGCGTCTTGCCGAGTCCCACGCCGCCATGGAGGAAGAGCTTGTGGAACTCCGTCGGCGCGGATTCGCCCACGCGGCGCGACGCGTCGAAGGCGACGCGGTTCGAATCGCCCACCACGAAGTCCTCGAGCCGTCGCCATTCGGTCCGACGGGCCGGCGCGGCATCCGTGACCGCGCCCTGGCCCATCGGGTTCCGTGCCCTGGGCGTCGTGCCCGAGGCGATCGAGAGCCGTGCCCGGGCCCGTCGAGCGGTGTCGTCATCCGCGGCGGACTCGCGGATCCCCGGGACGGGGAGACCGGAGACGCCAAGCCGGACGCTGGCCTGCTCGCCAAGGGCCGCTCGGGCGGCGGACTCGAGTTCGTTCCGGAAGTTGCGGCCGATCCAGTCCGCGACGAACTGCGTGGTCGCCTCCACTCGCACTTCGTCGCCGTCGATCTTCATCCGGGCGCCCCCGTCGAACCAGAGGCGGTAGCGCTGCGAGCCGAGCGATGAGCGAAGGTGTCCCGCGATGGTCGCCACGGCTCGTCCGTCTCCGTCGTGGCTCGCGTTCGCTCTTCGATCGGCATCCTGCGGCATGGGCATCCTCCAGCGGGACGACGCGATACCGCGCCGACCCGACGAGCGGTCGTGAAGTTCCCCGTCGATGAATCGGAGCCCTCAGTGGCCGGAACACCCTCGACACCCCCACCGTGGTCGCGGCGATCGTGTCCGCCTCCCCACGGGTGCGGACAGGACCGTCGAGTCGTCGAGCCGCTCGTCCATGAGCGAACGCGGAAAGATAGTGGCTTCCATCGCTGCGCCAAGAGGGTGAACGCGTCGAAGCAAGTCATGACATCGCTTCGTCGCGCGCGACTCTCGGTGAATGCACGGCTTAGACCGCGCAAAAAAACTTCTGACGCGTCGTTTCGCTTGAGTGTCCGTGCCATGTGGACAACCGTCGGAGGATTTCCTTGCTTGACGGCGCGACGGCGCGTCGCTACCGATCGATCGGCGCGAGGAATGCGCAGCGCCGCGCGGTGCGCTTGAAGCCCGCCGCGCGGTAGAGACGCAGCGCCGGCGCGTTCTCCTCGTCGACCGCGAGCATCACGGCACGATCGCCGCGCGACTGCGCGACACCGAGCGCGCGATCGATCAGCACGCGTCCGAGACCGCGGCCGCGCACCTCGGGCACGAGGCCGAGATAGACGAGTTCGAGCCCTGCGGCGTGCGTGGCCGCATTGAGAAGCAGCACGCCGACGGGACGGCCTCGCAGCATGAGCAACGACCAGAGCGAGGGATCGAATCGGCCGCCGCGCCGATGACCGTCGAGCACATCGGACGGTGTGCGAAGGCCGGAAAGTCCCGGGCAATCGAGCGTGTCCTCGTAGGTCCGCACGAGCAGTTCCGCGAGCATGCGACGCGCGTTCGCGCCGTCGTCGTAGGCATTGAGCGAGACGCCTTCGGGAAGCCGCGGCGGCGCAGTGGCCGCGGCAGGGGCACGGCTCGCTCGAGGGAGCGTGCGCTCCATGTAGTTGAGCGTCGCCAACGGGCGAAGGCCCGCGCGGCAGAGCACACCGGCTTCGGCGGTGTTCCGCGGCTCGAGCAGCGATTGCACCAGCGCTACATCGAGCGACGATGCCTCCCGAAGCGCGGCATGGACCACCTCCACGCCCGCGGCCTCCTCCTCCCAGCCGCGCAGCGGGCTGATCGTGAGCATCGCCGTCCTTCCCGGGCCCGGCGAGAGCAGCAGCGCCGCCTCCACTCGCTCGTCCCGGCCGAAGGCGGCCCAGAGCCAGTCGAGGGTGAGGCCCTCCGATGCTGCGAAGCGGAGGAAGCGCAGCGCGTGATCGCGGTCGCGCCCGAGCAGCCGCGAGAGCACTGGCAGGCGCCGTTCGCCGTCGACGCGCTCCACGCGGTTGGGCGAGGGCTCCTGCTGTGAGGATGTGGGCGTGAGCAGCGTCACGGCTTCAAAGCGTACACAGCCCCGTGCCGGTGTCCGCTACACTGCGACCCCATGCATCGGCCCCTCCGAACAGCCCGAAACACGCGGATTCGCTCGATGTTCCGATCTCCGCTCCGATCGGCGATTCCATTCATCGCAGCCGCCGCGTGCTGCGGTCTGCTCGCCTCCGCGGCGCTCGCGCAGGGCTCCGGCGGCGCCGCGCCGGGAAGTGCGTCCCCCGGCGGCGCGACGCCGGCAGAGACCGCGCCCGGCCAGGGAGCAACGCCCGCGAGCCCCGGTGAATCCGCACCGGGCACCGTCGACCGAAGCGAGGAGGCGGCACCGACGCCGTCGAATCCGCGCCCGCGACTGCGAGCTCGATCCGAAGCTCGCACCGCGTGGCAGATGGAGATCACCCCGGGCCCCATGCGCCTCTATATCGATCCAGCGAACGGCACGCCCTACTGGTACTTCACCTACAAGGTGGTCAACAACACCGGGCAGGACCTGCGCTTTGCGCCGAGGTTCGAGTTGGTGGACGACGAAGGTCGCATCACCGTGTCGGGTCAGGGCGTGCCCTCGTCCATCACGCGACTTCTGCTCGAGCGCCTCAACAATCCGCTCATCGAGGATCAGAACTCGATCCTCGGCGACATCCTCCAGGGCGAGGCCAACGCGAAGGAGGGCGTCGTCGCGTTCCAGGTGACGGACCTCGGCAGCAAGGAACTCTTCGTCTACGCTGCGAATCTCTCGAGCGAGCGGCAGGGCGCTCGTGACGCCAACGGCAATCCCGTGGAACTGCGGCGCCAGTTCATGATCGCGTACCAGGTGCCGGGAGATGCCCTGGCGCGCGGGAGCGAGGCACTGGACCTGCTGGATGAGGACAAGGAGCCCAATCCCCGCTGGATCTGGCGCTGACGCCACCGCCCGAAGTGGGGACGGGCGAGCCCAGCCAGCCCGAGGTTCGAATGAGCATGGATCGAGGGAGGTTTCGGCGAAGGGGGGCCTCCGCTATACTCGCCGACCCTCCGCAGGGTGGGCCATCGGCCTGCCTGACTCGCGGAACAAGAGGAGCGAATCGCCGTGGCACACAAGAAGGGACAAGGCTCGACGGAGAATGGTCGCGACTCGAACCCGCAGTTCCGCGGCGTTCGTCTCTACGGCGGCCAGCACGCCAAGCCCGGCGCAATCATCCTCACGCAATGCGGCACTCGATTCCGCCCCGGTTTCATGGTTCGCCTCGCGAAGGACCATTCGCTGATGGCCGAGGTGGCGGGCACGGTCAGGTTCCGCGGTCGCACGGTGGATGTGATTCCGTCGGATCCTGCTGCGCCGCGGCTCGCTCGCGACACCGCGAAGTGACGCGGAGTCGACGCGGCGGTTCGGGCCGACGACGACCATCGCTCTTCTTCGAATCCCCCTCGGGGCGGTCCTCCCGCGTGATCGTCCGCGTTCCTCCTTCATTGGCCCCGCTCCCGTGTTCATCGATCGCGCGATCATCAAGGTGAAGTCCGGGCGCGGCGGCAACGGCTGCTCGCACATGCACCGCGAGAAGTACGTGCCCAAGGGCGGTCCCGACGGCGGCGACGGCGGACGAGGCGGCGATGTCATCGTCGTGGGTGATCCGCACCTGGACACGCTCATCGAGTTTCGATATCGCATGCACTTCTTCGCGACGGATGGCGCGAAGGGGGAGGGCAGGGGCCGACACGGAAGCGATGGGGAATCGATCCGCGTGTCGCTTCCGCTCGGCTCGATCGTGCGCGACCAGGCGTCCGGCGAGACGCTCGTGGAGATCATGGAGCCGGGGCAGGAGTTCGTGGTGGCTCGCGGCGGTCGAGGCGGCTTCGGCAACGAGCACTTCAAGACCTCCACGCACCAGGCGCCGGTCGAGACGACGCCGGGCGAGGACGCGCAGGAGCGCACGCTCGAGGTCGAACTGAAGCTCATCGCCGATGTCGGACTCGTGGGCATGCCCAACGCGGGCAAGAGCACGCTGCTGCGCGCCGTAAGCCGCGCCAACGCGAAGGTCGGTGACTATCCCTTCACCACGATCTCGCCGCAGCTCGGAATCGCCGAACTGCCGGGCGATCGACGGCTCGTCGTCGCCGACCTTCCGGGGCTCATCGAGGGCGCTGCGGAGGGCGCCGGGCTGGGCCACGACTTCCTTCGTCATATCGAGCGCACGCGTGTCATCGTGCATCTGGTCGATGCAGTGCCGCTCGATGGCGGCGATCCCGCCGAGCGCTATCACGCGATTCGGCACGAGCTCGAAGCGTTCTCGAAGGACCTTGCGCGCAAGCCCGAGGTGGTGGCGATCAACAAGATCGATCTGCTGCCCGACGCGGAGCGAGAAGCGCGCGTGCGTGCGCTCGGTGCCGCGATGCGGCTCTCCACCCCGCCGCTGGCGATCTCGGGCGCAAGCGGGCAGGGCGTGCCCATGCTGCTCGAAGCGTGCTGGAACGCGGCGCGACGCTGACGCTCGTCCCGCTCGCGGCCGCTCAGCACACGCGTGTCGGCTCCGGCAGCCCAACGAGGCGGTGCGGCTGGCTGCGAGTGCCCACTTCGCGTCAAACACTCGGTCGGGTTCGCAGCGAACCCGACCTCAACTCCGCGAAGCGGGCACTCGCATCCACGCGCATCGCGTGTGGCGCATGCCGCTTGGACTGCGCTTCGACTCGCGGGCATTCGACGCGGCTCGTGCTGTCCCGCACCCCGTGAGGTCGCGAGAGGTGCCAGCCGCGGGCCACGCCGTCCGTGCGCGGGCGCGGACGGTCGAGCGCGCGGAGTCATGCGAAGTCTGCAGTGGACCCTTGACCGCTCGTTGCATCGCAGTAGTCTCGTCGCGGGGAGAGCCTCCGCCGCACACCGGGAACCTGCGGCTCATTTCAATAAGGCCCCTTCTTCCGGTTCCCTTCACAGGCGGCCGCATGGCCGCGGGGGCGCGGCGAGCAAGCCGCGCGGAAAGGCTGGTTCACATGAGATCGAGAACGAGTTCGATGGTTGGGCGTGAACGGACTGGCACGCAGTTTGCAGTCGGTCAGTCGGTCAGTCGGTCAGTCTCCTCCTCCTGTTAGTTGCCTTGACATTCGGACTCTGCGCGCCGGCTGAAGCGCAGACCTGCACCAGCACTACAACGCGCTTCGTGTTCGCGGGCATCGGGGACGACACCGGGCACAACGGCCAGTGTTGGGCGGAGGCGTACGCGACGCTGGACAAAGCGCTGGCCGACCTGAACGCGGAGAACTCCGCCGTCACCACGATCCTGATCGCGCAGGGGACCTACACGCCATCGGGCACGAACGGCTCGTTCGTGATCGAGCGAGCGTGCACCATCGAAGGCGGCTATCGCGGCTTCACGGACGGCGGTGGCAGCGCGAACGATCGCAATCTCGCGCTCTATCGCACGATCCTCAGCGGCGATCTCGGCGAGGGCCAGCACGCGTCGCGCATCATGATGGTCCTCACCGCTTTCGAGGCGACCGAAGAGTTCGGCGATCTCGTGCTCGACGGTCTCGAGTTCACGGGAGGTCTCCAGGAGAGCGGCTCGGACGGCGGGGCAGCGCTGTGGGCGGTCGGCGAACCGATCAGCAAGGAGCGTGAATTCGAGTTCCACGGCCGAATCTCCGTGCTCCACTGCGTCTTCAATGACAACCACGCGCGGGCGGACGGGGGCGCGATCTTCGCGCAGAACTGGGATCTGCGCGTTCGCAACAGTCTCTTCGAGGGCAACAGCGTCTCTCCAGCCGGCTTCGGCGTGACCCACGGCGGCGCGATCTGCGTCCGGCAGTGCGCACTGACCATCTCCAACTGCCGCTTCGAGGGGAACTCGGCGACGGGCGGAGGCGGCAACCTGGGCGGCGCGATCGCGGTCATCAAGACGGCGGACGCCGTGATCGGCAATGGCACCTTCGTCGGCAATGCCGCTGCCGGAGCGGAAGGGGGCTTCGGTACTGGTGGCCGAGGTGGTGCTGTCCACTTCGGGACCGATTCCGAGGGGCCGACCTTCATGAACTGCGTGTTCCATGACAACGACGCCGGCGCGAAGGGCGGCGCCATCTTCACGGACCATCCGATCGAGATCCACAGCTCGACCTTCCACGGCAACAATGCGGGAAAGACCGGTGGAGCGTTTCATGGCGCCGCTGAAGTGCCCGCCATCCTGGTGAACTCGATCCTCTGGGGCAACACCTGCCAGGATGAGCAGGCACTGCCGATCGAGGAGCAGATCGCTCCGTTGAACGGGAGCGCGTCGGCCGACTTCGAGATATCGCACAGTTGCATCCAGGACCTGGACACGCAGACCTTCGACGATGGCAACCTCAATGATGATCCTCGCTTCGTGAACGCGAGCGGCGGCGATCTGAGATTGTCGCACTGTTCGGAAATGATCGACAGCGGCGCAGCAACGCTCTTGCCGGCGGATCTCGCCGATGTCAACGACGACTTGAGCACGACCGAGGACCTTCCCGTGGATGTTGAGCTCGAGGCGCGCGTCCTGGGAAGCGAAGTGGACATGGGTGCCTTTGAGTTCGTCGAACCGACCTGCCCCGGCGACTTCAACGGCGACGGCATCGTGAACGGCAACGACATGGGCACGCTGCTGGGATACTGGGGGACGGGCGGCGCGTTCAGCATCGCGGACTTCAACTGCGACGAGATCGTGGATGGCGACGATCTGGGCGAACTGCTTGGGTACTGGGGCGAGTGTGATCAGTTCATGATGTCCGGCGGCGGCAGCGGCGAGGGCGGGGGCATCTCCCCGCAGGACGCGGCGGAGGCGTTCGGGTTCGAGATCGTGGAAGAGTTCGTCGAATGGCTCTCCGGGCTTGACTTCCAGACGATGAGTGCCCTGCTTGAAGGGCTGTTCGGCGGCTGAACTGCGCGGCGGTCGCGGG